>Ga0070660_100004082_pt1 | contig 10079 bp, 7 predicted proteins | sample KBSC33metaG_FD_64670 | JGI IMG/M metagenome (GOLD analysis project Ga0070660, IMG submission 64670) | Corn rhizosphere microbial communities from Kellogg Biological Station, Michigan, USA - KBS C3-3 metaG | ecosystem: Host-associated > Plants > Roots > Rhizosphere > Soil ... | reverse complement strand
TTGCGGAGCGCTCCGGAATAGTGATCGAACGAACGATTCTCCTGGGAGAGAAAGATGATGTGATTGACCGACGATAAGCCACCACTGGGAGCACCATTCGAGCCGTCGGAAGAAATTGACAAAGCGCCGCAACCGCAGAGCGCCATCGTGAAACTAAGAGAGCAGATAGAGAGAAAAAGTTTCAGTGGACCAGGCGTTCGCATCACACCTCCAAATCGGTATTTGGGGCTGGAGCCGGAGCTAGTTAAGAGACTTGAAAAATCTTGCGAAGTAGCAGAATTATGACGGGTTGCGCGGCAAAAACAACAAACGGGGACGTGTTCGGATGTTCGGAGTTCTCTTGCCACTCTGCGTGATACCACAACCTCTTGTTTGTTCAACAACATGTTTGATGCAGGTGAAATGGGCGGCGCTGCCTGTAGGTGTTTGTTTGTACCAGGTCAGCATCCGCTGACAACCTTTGCAGCTGAATCGGCACCTTACAATCTGGCGGCCTCGGGTCCCTTTAGCTGGGTCTGCGATGTTGGACAGGTGAGGTACATTTGGTGACTAGCCTAATGCGTAAGCCCAGCGTAAGGCTGACGCTCTCAACACTGTTTCAGTTTGTGCAAGATGGGCTCGGCGTCAGTGTGACGCCCCAACATTTCTATTTTCCAGTGCCCAGCATCAAATCCTTTCGCAGCAAGGACTGGAACGCCTGCCGCCCATGTGCAGCATTTGATTTCAACCTCCAGGATCAAGTCGACCTTCTGCGCAACGAGCTTCTTCCGTATGTGAAGGAGTGTGGTTTTTCCGATAACGCCGTGCCTCTCAACGGGCATGGTCCCCAGTTTCATTTCAACAACGGTTTTTTCGAGCGCATTGATGCCGAAATTCTTTATGCCTTTGTTCGCCAGCGCAAGCCTCAGCGCGTGGTGGAGGTCGGCAGTGGTAATACGACGCTTGTTAATGCGGCGGCCATGCGCAGAAACGCTGCTGATGGATTTCCCGGTGAGTTGTTCGCCATCGAACCGTATCCTGCTCCCTATCTCAAGCAGGGTCTGCCGGGCCTCACTCAGCTGATTCCGGCTAAAGTGCAGGATGCGCCCTTCGACCTGTTCCTTTCCCTCAAGGAAGGCGACGTCCTCTTCATCGATTCCAGCCACGTCGTATCGATGGACAGTGACGTTCTATACGAACTGCTTGGCATTCTGCCCAGGCTCGCGCCCGGTGTGCTCATCCATTTTCACGATATCTTTTCGCCACTCGACTACCCAGAAAAGTTCGTGAAGAGGAATCTCTGCTTCTGGGGTGAGCAGTATATGCTCGAGGCATTTCTCTCGTTCAACTCAGCATTCAAAGTTGTCTGGGCAGGCAGCGCAATGCAGCAGTATCATCCGGAAGTACTGCGCGAAGTCTTCCCTGAGTGGGAAGGCAGCTTCTCCAGAATGCCATCCGATCTGAAACTGTTTGCGCCCTCCCTCGATGGCAAAAATGTTTGGCCTTGCAGCTTCTGGATTACTCGAACCAATTAGCGCGAAGGCTCATCGCCCACTCACCAAAGGGTTCTGAAGCGCAAAGCTTCGTTGCGGACAACGAGGGCAGAGTGCCGCATAGAAGGCTTCGCGCTCTAAAGCTTCGACTGACCTGAGCGGGTACGACGCTGCTTACCCGAACTGTTTTGATGAACTGCAGCCTACAAAACAGTTCATTCGGGTGCCGATTTACCAGCGTGAAACGGTGAGGTTATCGAGGTAGACAGTGCTGGAGGACCAGCCGGGATCGAAGCTGTCCACCTGAAAATTTGTGATGAGCGCGGGCGTCCAGCCTAGAGCGAATGCGGAGGGCACTGTGGCGTTGATCTGCTGTTCGTTTCCGTCGAGCCACACCGATTGATATGTGACGTTGCCGTAGTCATCGCGCGAATAGCTGATCTGGACATGGTGCCAGGTGTTCGTAGCCCAGTTGCGAACATTGCAGGGCGCACTGGAGTTTACCCAGTGATCGACAAATGCGGTGGGCGTGCCCGCATTTTCTGTGTAATCCCAAGTGCCGGACCAGCTATCGCATTGCATGCCAAAAATCACGGTTTGCCCATTCGGCAACACCTGATTTATGTCCATCTCAATTACTGCAATGGATCCGGAGGAATCGGTCAGGTAGACCCACCCGTCGTACATGAAATTCCTGGCGGTGGTGTCGTCCCCAAAGAGTGAATAGTAAAGCTCGCCACCGTAATCCGTGTAGGTCGTATATAGCTGGAGGGCATTGCCGCCAAGTGATGGAGAAGCAGCCTTCGACATGGTGCCAGAGGAGGAGGCGCCGGTTGCAGGATCGTGAATTGCAATCCAGTTTCCCAAGGCCTGAATACTGCTGACCACCGTGGCGTTGGAGGGAACGGACGGACCCGAGCCTGTCGTCCCGGACGCTGATGATCCAGACCCTGAGCCGCCTGACCCAGACCCGGCCGATCCAGTCCCCGATGATCCAGACCCTGAGTCACCTGACCCAGACCCGGCCGACCCAATTCCCGATGATCCAGACCCCCCCGAACCAGTCCCTGATGATCCAGTTGTCCCAGACCCTGAACCGTCCGCGGTTGAACCAGATGGCCCTGAGCTTGACGATCCTGTCCCGTTCGAAGCGGCAGCGGTGTTCGCAATACCTGCCGAACAAGCAGAAAGACAAAATAGAGAGAGGCTCAAGAGGCCCAAAAGAAATTGTGAGCGACGAGAATTCAATGACTCCCCCAATCAACCTGCCAGCGCTCACGCCGATTGCTCGTTGCGGGACATTGGCTTTCGTCCAACTCGATATACCTGCACGCACACCACGGGTGTCGGCGCATATGCAACGCTCTGTTTGTCTCTTCGGGCAAACACGACAACGTGGCTACGGCAGGTTGTCGCTGTGACCAAGCTGAAGGCTCACAGCGAAGTTTTCTAAATTGGCTATATATGTCGAAGTGAGGAAATCGTAGCAGATATCTAATTCGCTTACGCTTGCTCAAAAGTTGTACCGAGATCATTACGAAGGTACTTAGTTCCTTCTTTTCCGCCTTTAATTAACAGATCAATGCAATGGCCTGATCCGCACTATTCCCATAACATCGCCACGGCTAGGTGCCATCGGCTAATTCACTCATTGCCACGCAGGCCGGGTCAGGTTGCGGAGTAGGTTTGATGGATAACTAAGCAACACCGCATCTGGAATGCAAAACGCGGCGTACGGAAGCGGAACCGGCTCAACAGACTGCGCAATCCCTAACCGAGAACACGCGAATTCAACGGCGAGAGCGTTTGCGGCGGCAGCTAAATTCAATGCGCGAACGCAACGACATTGGCGTTGAATTTACTTTCAAATGCCATAGACATCGATACCGTCTTGTGGTTCGAGATGATCGCCAGTTCGATGCTTATCGAGAAACACATTTTGCGATTTGCGATTCTCGACGACCTGAATTGCACAGGATGTGCTGCCGCTGTTTGCCGTGCTGCCGAGATCTCAGTCGGGTACTTCAGCGCGTCAGGGCTGCTGTGTCGCTGCAGCACCGGTTGCGTTCTGCAGTACAATGGCCATCGCTCGTTTCATTCGCTGAAATCAGGGGCTGCCAAATGGGATCTCTCATTCTGGTACAGTCGATGTGTCGCATTGGAGATTGCCAGATAGAGTAGAAAGATTGAGTGCGAGCAACCATGGAGTCGGAACTTTAATCGTCCGTCAATAGCGCAGAAAAGTTCCCGTGGTCACATCCATTATTGAAGGTCAGGTCACTCCCACGTACTACTATCGGGTTTCTGCGGCAACGGATCTTCCATATTGGAGATCCACCGCGGCATGTGTCAGAGTCGCGTAGCACGTTTCGGTGATCTTATAGTCGGAAGATCTTGCTAGGGCAAGTTAGATTCGATTGCCATCCCAGAGGCAGTGGGTGCCCATGTCCGGTGATTTATGTCACATGGAAAGCCTCCAATATCATGTAACTTAACCCAAATTAGGGAGTGCAAGCACTTGCTCAGGTTTAGCTATCATATGGTGAGCCTGAATTGAAAAAATCATAGATTTATCCAAAAAGTTGGCATATAGCAGTTGCTTATCTCCGAAATTTATGTATCCTCGAAATAGTTCCTTAAAATGGTTGCCTAGTAAGACCCGGTAGAGATCATTTAGAAGAAGCGAACGATGCTAAATGCACATCACTTCTTCACCGCCGTAAGTTCTGCTGTGTGGGCCCGAGAAATAGAAGTAGTGAGAGCGTGTGGGCAATCTGCCTTCATTAACTTTCTAACTCATGGGAGTGGTCAAACTCCCGCTTAAATACAACGCAATTTTGCCAGGACAAGGCTTCGCCTTGCCTTCGGCACTGCGCCATGGCACCGTCGCGTCACTCGGAAGAAATGCGGAAGCTATGGATCTGATTTATGCCTTGGGAAATTTGGCCTGCTGCACTGCAGCGACCAGAAAAAATTCATACGCACGAAATGAGAGATTATGAATCGACCCAGGCAATTTTGTTTCGCTATTGTCCTGTTTGCCCTCTGCACCTTGTCAGCGTGGGCCCAAACGAACGTCATCTACCCTGTTAATGGCGCTATTGTTGGGTCGCAGTTTAGTCTTTACGCCACTGCCGATTCGTGTTCCGGCCAATGGGTGGCCTCAATGGGCTTCTCCCTTGATAGCGGTGGCGATATCACCTACGCCTATACTCCTTGGCTTTACTACACCCCCGTGAACATTGGCCCGGGTGCGCACGTAGTTCACGTGAAGACTTGGGGCAACCAAGGCGCTGTCTGCGTCACCGATGTGGCCATCTCGGCATCTGGGGGCGGCTCAACTACCGCCGCCGCTTCCAGCTTCGTGCCTGCAGGTGGAAGCGGGCCGTACGTTCCGCCAAACGCCGCGGTTATCAGCAACATTCAGGCCCTTGGCGACTGGGTCTCCTTTCACGATTCTGGAACCTATGGCTCCTCCAGCGGCGCCACGTCGATGACTGGTTCTCCGTCCATTAGCGGCAACGCCCTCCAGCTATATACCACCTACACGTACTATGGCGGCCAACGTTACTATGCTTGGTTTGGTGATGACACCTATGCCAAAAATTTCGTGTACGACGGATGGGTCTACTTCAATAATTCCTCCGGCTCGATTGCGAATATTGAGCTGGATATGAATCAGGTGATGCCGAATGGGCTAACCGTGATTTTTGGTATGCAATGCGATGGCTGGACCGGGACCTGGGATTTCAGCCAAAATGTAGGCACCCCAACCGCGCCTATCGATCGGTGGATAAACTCCAGCGCGCCCTGCAATGTTCGCAACTGGGCTCAGTACACCTGGCACCATGTTCAGTTCAGCTATTCGCGCGACGATTACGGCAACGTCAACTATCAATCAGTGTGGCTCGATGGAAAACAAGAGGGGATCAACGTCACAGTGCCCTCCGCATACGCTCTCGGCTGGGCACCCGCGCTTCTCACCAACTTTCAGGTAGATAGTGTCGTTTCCGGCTGGTCTTCCAGCACTGTCTACCTCGATAACCTCAGCGTTTCGCGCTGGTAAAACCGACACCAGCATCACTGCAGTGTCCTATTTCCGAGGGCGATTGAACTGATTGCAAGCGAAGTTTGGCTCTCTGGGTCAACCTACATTGGGCGCCAGGCAAAAACCTGGCGCCCAATCTATTTCGAAGATGAGCTGAGCGGCCCGCGTTCCTATAAATTTCAATACGCCCACCACGGCGTCGCTGGCGCTCCGGAAGGTGCGGCCTGGCCGGCAATAGAGAAATATACGTTCTTCCCGTAAAAGAACGGCAATCCCCATACAAATCCAGAGCCAAAGGCATTGCTTCCAGCCAGGGTCGGTAGAACGGCATCAGATGCGGTTTGTGAACTGGCGAGGAGCTGTTCGCCATTCCCCACGGTGAAGTTGGCCGCCTTGGACTTGCCGTTCTGTCCCACGATGGTCGCCGAAACATCCTGCGCGTTTGAGGGGCAATAGAGCGATGACAGGTCACCTGCAGAAGTTGATGTTGGGCAGGTGGGGAAATTCGGGATATTGGGAAAATAAATGCCGTTAGAACCACTATCGATCACGCTGTACGGACCGGCGCAAGTATTTGGGTCGGTGATGCCGAGATTCTGATTTGCGAACTGCGTCGTGAAGGCATCGCAGGCCATCGTAATCACGGTAGAGCTCGACGTGAGCTGATTGTTCGATTCCGTACCGATGCCGAAAACCAAATAGCCGCTCAAGTTAACCATGGGTTTCGACGCAGATGGAAGCTCCACAATGAAACCGTTGTTGTCCTTTGGAAAGAGTGCTACGGGATTCGTAACTTGATTCGCTTTGGCGATAAAGGCAGGAGTGCAATCGGTGCCGCTGCAAGTGTAGTAAGCGGGAGACGGCGGGGTGGGGAGACCATCTGCGGCATCGCATGTGCTCTGGTTGTCAAAAACGCAATCAGTCGGTTCGAAGCCAATGCCGAGAATTCCATTCGCTCCGAGAGCAATGGCCGTGTTCAGGTTGATGCTGCCGCCGTTAGAGCAACTGGATGGAACACCATCCGTAGCAGTGCTGATAACGTGGATCGGGACCTTGGCGGCAGTTTCACCACCTAGGATGACATCGGCTCGTTGTACCGAGCCCCAAATGTACGTACCGTCGCCAAAGGCAACACAGTCGTACGCTGGCGAACCGTTCGAAGCGTTCACGACGGGCAGTTTTAAAGAGGACACGTCTTTGTCGAATACGCGCAGTCCGGTCGCACCGGTCTCCACGAGCAGACCGCCGATGGTCACGCAATTGGAGGTGCTGCCAGGTGCGCAAACCTTCGCGGTCGCAAATGGGACATTCTGGTAGATTCCGCCACCCGGCTGACCAACCTCTGGGCCACCGTTGACATCGATTCGGATTACGTTGGCTCCGCTCGGCGCGCCGCTTGGAGAAGAACCGGTGCTTTTGAAGCTGGCTGAGCCACAACCCACCGCAAATCCGGAACCTATCAGTAACATCGATAGAACTACTATTCGCACAGAAGACTCCTTCTGATCGACATTGATTGTCTAGTTATTGGATCTGGCTGACAATCATTGCCTGGGGAAGCATGTTGGGGATGTAGGCACGGCCGGCGTAGGCTCCCACGTGGCCGCTGGTTTGCACTACCAGTCCGGGTAGCTGGAGATTGAGCGGCTGATGTCCGTACACTCTTCCTTGTGCCTGGTTCAACTCCGCCTGGGCCTTTAAAGCCGCGACGTACTGCTGAAAGTAGGTTCCAAGGATCTGCTCCATTGAAGGAGGAAACTGGCCATGCCAGCTGACCGCAAAAACTTTTCCTTCCGGCGAGACATATTCATTTACGACAGTGCCCTGCGGTGCACTGATCTGATGAATGACGAATGCATCATGCTGCATCACCTGGACACGGGCATTCATGTGCGCACGGTCGGTATCCACGGAGTTGAAGGTGCCGCCAAGTGAGGCAGATGCCGGTGGCGAAAAGCCAAGCAGCAGCGTAGCCGCCGCTCCCACATGGAGCCATTTGATGAAGTTTCGTGCCAGTGCTTTGGCGCTGAGCGAGCAGCGCGGTTTTGCTTCCCGGAGAACAGAGGGAACCTGTTCTTCGCCAGTGAGCTGAGACAAGCGGCGCAATGGCCGATGCGACTCCGGTAGTGTCATAACAACTTAGATGTAAGTCATAGAAATTGGTGCACTGCATGAAACGTAAGTTGAAGCTCAACAGACGGCAGCCCGAACGAGCCAGTGCGGCTTGAGGGTCGGCCCTGATGCCGCAGGAAAACTGCCCGGATCGGTGCCAAACGGTGCGAGGCGCGCCGGTTTTGCCAGGCGTGGCTGATGCTAAGGCTCTTCATGAAAATGCTTTGCTCTTGTGATTTCCGGTTCTGTGGAGAAGCTCGTGGATGTGCTGATCTCAGCATTTTCCCGACAGGCTAGCGCTTTGGACAGCAAGGAAAGACAGGCAGCGGTCGGACCGAATCACTGGAATGGGAACGCACCAGGACGGCAGTGACGGCCAATTTATAATTTTCCTGTGATTCACTGCCCTAAGCGGTTTGTGAGCGGTTCCGATCAAATCAATCGCCCCATTTCCAACTCGCGGCGGCGCATCGGTGTCATCACCACCTCGCGCGCCGATTACAGCCATCTTTATTGGCCCCTTCGTGAGCTTGCCGGACGCCCGGAAATCGACTTGGGCATCTTTGTTCTCGGCCCACATCTTTCGCCCGAGTTCGGGGGAACGATTCAGGAAATCGAGAATGACGGCTTCCATATTCAGGCGCGGATCGAGTGCCTGCTCAGCTCCGATACGGATACGGGCATGGCCAAAACCATCGGAGTTGCTATCCTCGGCCTTGCGGACGCTTTCAGCGCATGGCGTCCCGACTTGCTGCTGTTGATCGCGGACCGTTATGAGATGCTTGCGCCTGCCGCAGCTGCGGTTGCGTTGCGTATTCCAATCGCCCATATTGAAGGCGGTGAAATCAGCCAGGGTGCAATCGATGATCAAGTGCGCCATGCTCTGACGAAACTGGCGCACATTCATTTCACTTCAACGGAGAATGCGCGTCGCCGGGTTATCGCCATGGGTGAGGAACCATGGCGGGTGCATCGCACCGGAGCACCTTCGCTTGATCATATGCGCCGATCAATCCTGCTGGACCGTTCAGCGCTTGAGGCGCGACTGGATATTGCCCTCGTGCAGCCCACTCTCGTTGCGGCTTGGCATCCGGTTACCATTCTCCGCGATACCAACGCCGAGGCCGACGCCTTCTTCGATGTATTGGCTCAGCTTCCCGGGCAACTTCTCCTCGTCTACCCCAACGCGGACTCGGGCAGTTACGCGCTTATAGAGCGTGGAAGGGCGCTTGCCGTCACTCGGCCTCAGACGCATGTCTTCGTTAACCTTGCCGCTCCCATCTATTTCAGTCTGCTTGCTCATGCTGATGCTCTGCTTGGCAATTCTTCCAGCGGCATCATGGAAGCAGCTTCCTTCTCCTTGCCGGTGGTCAATGTGGGCATGCGGCAGCAAGGTCGTGAGTACGGCAACAACGTGCTCCATGCGCCTGCCGAAAAAGCAGCTATCCGTACCGCGATCGATCTCGCACTCAGTTCTCAATTCCGCGGCAGCCTTGCCGGCATGACGAATATTTATGGGGACGGAACTGCGGCTGCAACCATTGCAGATGTGCTTGCGCATGTTCCGCTCGATGGTCTGCTCGTTAAGCAACCAGCGCCTCTTATGGACGCGATTGAACTGGAGTCGGAGTGCCAATAAAGGCCCGAATACCGCTTTCCGCGCCTGACATAACTGAGGCGGAAATTGATGCCGTGACGACAGTTCTCCGCAGGAATCAGCTCAGTCTCGGAAGCGAACTCGCGGCATTTGAATCGGAACTGGCCGCGTATCACTCCGTGGCCGATGCAGTAGTCGTGAGCTCTGGCACCGCTGGTCTCCATCTTGCCCTTCTGGCGTTGGGAGTAAGCGCTGGGCACGAGGTCATTGTTCCGTCATTCGCCTTTGTGGCCGTTGCCAACACGGTGCTTCAGGTGGGCGCAACTCCGATCTTCGCCGATATCGAGCCGGTCACACTCAATCTGGATCCCGCTGCCGTTGAGCAGGCCATCAGTTCGCGAACGCGGGCCATTGTCGTTGTACACACCTTCGGGGTTCCCGCCGCGATGGATGCGCTTCGAGTTATTGCCCAGCGCTACGACCTCGCACTGATCGAAGATGCCTGCGAAGCCATCGGCGCGCAATTTGGCGATGCGCCAACAGCAGGTTGCGTGGGCAGCTTCGGAGATCTGGCGATACTTGGCTTCTATCCCAACAAGCAGTTAACTACCGGTGAAGGTGGCGCCATCCTCAGCTCCAGTGCCAACCTTTCAGCGCGCCTGCGCAGCCTGAGGAATCAGGGCCGCCAAACCAACGGCGATTGGCTTGATCACTCCGAGCCAGGTTTCAACTACCGGCTTTCAGAATTGGCTTGTGCTCTCGGGCGAGTTCAACTTGCGCGGCTCGCCGATATCCTTCAGCTTCGCAATGCCGCAGCACAACGCTACGATAATCTCCTGAGTGAGATTCA
>Ga0070660_100004080_pt1 | contig 10081 bp, 7 predicted proteins | sample KBSC33metaG_FD_64670 | JGI IMG/M metagenome (GOLD analysis project Ga0070660, IMG submission 64670) | Corn rhizosphere microbial communities from Kellogg Biological Station, Michigan, USA - KBS C3-3 metaG | ecosystem: Host-associated > Plants > Roots > Rhizosphere > Soil ... | reverse complement strand
CAGGGCGAGGGGTACAGAAGGGGAACTTTTGCTTGACAAATAGGACATTTCCTGCTTAGTAGGGGCCGGGCGGTGGGAATGCGGTCTGCGGGGGCGGGAATGGGCAAGGCGGTGGGGCCGCGGGAGCGGCATGACGGGTTCACGGCGGCGAAGAAGAAGGCCTGCGTCGAGGCGCTTTCGAAGTACGGCAACATCACCGACGCGTGCCGGATCGCGGGGGTGAGCCGGAAGACGTTCCATTATCATCGTAGCAAATGGCCGGATTTCGCCTCGGCGTGCGAGGCGGCGCTGGCTCGGGCGGCGGGAACGATCGAGGCGATCGCCTGGCAGCGGGCGACGGTCGGCGCCGACGAGGTGACGATCCGCGGCGGCGAGGTGGTCCAGGTGAAGCGCAAGCCATCGGACTCGATGCTCCGGATGCTGCTGATGGCGTCCAACCCGAAGAAATATGGTCGCCTCGCCCAGGCTCGGCGAAAGGAAATCGAGAAGGACGTGCGCCGGCGCATCAAGGCCGAGGTGCGCGAGGAATGGCGCCGCCGCCCTGTCGACTCGTCCGAGGAACTGGAGAGCGCGCTGCTCAAGCAGCTCGACATCGCCCGCACGCGCTTGCGGGCGGAGGCGGAGGCGGAGGCGAAGGCGCGTTCCGGCGGAGGGGCGGGCGGAGCGGCGCCGATTTTGCATCCGCGGGAGGGTGACGGCGCACCCGATTGACGTTAGGGAAAGGGCAAGGAGAGGTGCCCGTGGACGAAATCGTAGCCTTGGCGGTAGGGGTCGCCGCGGCGCTTAGTTTCCCGATCGTGGTGGTTGCGGTGCACGGCCGGCGCGAGCGGCGGCGCAACCGCAAGATGGGGACGAGGCGCAACGACAAGATCCGGCTGACCGGCGACGAATGAAGCGGGACGCTTTGCTGGCAAAGTGTCCCCTCCCGAGGCCCGCAATCGTCCCGAATTGCGCCTGAATCAAAAAATTTCGACTGTGTCCAGAACGGCTCACCCCCTCCTCGGAACGGCTCGTCGCGGCGGTTTTCCGCCGTTTTTGCGGGGGCGGGCGAGGGGGCCGCGGGCCTCGGGCCGCTTCGGTTCATCGTAAAGCCATGAAACCACTCGGAGTCGGCGCGCGTTGGGCGGTCAAGTAGAGTGGAAAAGGAGCCAAGTATGGCGACGAGTATCCTTGAGGCGCGCGGCGGCTGCATCATCCCCCAGGCGGACCAGCGCGGCTATCACATCGTCTATCGCGAGAACGAGCCGAACTATTGCCCCGGCTGCGGCCGAACCCACTGGTATATCGGCCGGTCGATGGCGGAATGCGCCTTCTGCACCACCGCGCTCCCGCTCGAGAACGCGCCGATGATCGCCGGCGGAGCGATCGTTCGAACGATCCGCCGTCCCGTCTTCGGCGAGCAGGCCTACGCGGCCTAGCCCTACCCCGACCCCAGCGGCGCTCCCCCCTTGGCGCCCCCGAACGCCGGCCCTTTCAACAGGTAGGGCCGGCGTTTCTCGTGGGCGGCTCTCGCGAACGGTCGATGCGGCCGAGCCCGTCATGCTGAACTTGTTTCAGCATCCAGGATGGAGGCAGCAGTGCGGGTGGAGGCCTGGATCCTGAAACAAGTTCAGGATGACGCGGAGCGGGGGATATAGCGCTTCGGCCGAAGGCCCAACGCCGGCTACTGCGCCTTGCGCACCGGAACGGGCACGTTGCACAGGTCGACCCCGCCGGCGGGCCGGCGGAAGAACTCGCCGCCGCGATTGGCGCGGCCGGTGACATAGTCGCTGAAGCTCTGCGTGTCGGTCCGCATCACCTCGAAGCGAGGCCGCTCGGCGGCGGGGAGGTCGGCGGCAAGGCGGACCCTAAGGATCGGGATGGCCTGCTTGGGATCCTCGTAGAAGCCGAGATTGCCGGTTCCGCGCGGGCGGGCGGAAAGGAGCGGCATCCCGTCGATCACGCGACCGGCGAGTGCGATGTTGAGGTCGAGCGGGCGCGGCGCGTGGCCGATCACCGCGTATAGCTCGCCGCCGGTGCCGGTGTCGGGGGCGAGGTCCCGGCCCACCCCGACATAGCCGTAGCAATGGGTCAGCCAGGCCCGGCCGCTTTCGGGATCGTAGCCGATCGGCCAGCCGCCCGAATGGCCGACCATCGGAGCGTAGCTGTCGGGAAACCCGAGCGGGCGGATCGCGAGGCCGGCGAGCGGCCGGTCATATTCCGCGGGCGGGAGCTTCACCACGCCGGCCGGGAGCGGCACCTTGGCGTCGCCATTGCCCCATTGGACGACATAATTGTCCTGGACCCGGTAGATCGAGGCGTTGTTCCACCAGCCGCCGCGGGCGAAGGCGCGGATGTTGGCGACGTGGACCGGGGCGAAGTCGGGCGCCAGCTCGATCAGCACCCGGCCGCCGTCCTTCAGGTCGAGGACGAGGAGATTCTCCGGGTCGATCGGACGCCACGCCTCGGCGGGCGCGGACGCGACGACCTTGGACGGCTCCTGGGCGTCGAGGACCGGGGCCGGCCGCCAGAAGGTGTAGCGCGCGCTCGGCTCGTTCGCCGGACGGGCTGCGGGCGCGGCCGCACAACCTGAGACCAGGGCGGCCGAGAGGAGGGCGGCGGAGAGGCAGGCGGCAAGCGAGGCTGAACGGCTCAAATCGTCTCTCCGTCTTGGGCGGTACGGCCTTATCGCGTCTCGGTGCTGGGGTGGCAACCGCGTGCAGCCGTGTCCGAGCCGCTTGACCGGGCGGGCAGGCGGCGCCTAGGAAGGCGCCATCGACGCGTTCGTCCTTTGGCGGCCGTCGTGCATCAAGAGTTGGACCGAACGGTCCACGCCAACCTGCCCTCCCGGGCAAGGTGGCGGTCCCCCTACCGGGGACGATGCGGCCGGCCCGGCAACGAAACGGGATTCCCAGCCGACGTCGTCCTTCGAAATGCGCGAAGGAGAAAATCGTGAACGTGGCGTGGTCGACGAAAGGAAGCGCGGTCGAAGAAGAGACGGGCGGGAGTCTCTACGTCCTGAAGTTCGGAAGCTCGATCCTGCGCACGAGCGACGATCTCGCGCGTGTGGCGGGCGAGATCTACCGCCAGCGGCGTTTAGGCCGACGGATAATCGCCGTCGTCTCCGCGCTCGCCGGAGACACGGACGAGCTTTTCCGCCAGGCCGCGAAGGTGACGGGACTGTCCAGCTGCCGGGGCGTTCCGGACCTCGTCTCGCTCGGCGAGGAACGCACCGCCGCATTGCTTCGCCTCGCCTGCGACCGGATCGGCCTTCGAGCGGAGATATGCCGCCCCGAGGAGCTGGGCCTGCGCACCGAGGGCGACGGCCTTGCCGCCCGGCCGGCTCGGCTCGAACCGGCGCCGCTCCTCGCCAAGCTCGAATCGACCGGCGTCGTCGTCGTTCCGGGCTTCGTCGGCCTCGACGAGGGCGGCGAGCGCACCCTGCTCGGCCGCGGCGGGTCGGACTTCTCGGCCATCTTCATCGGCGGCGAGCTCGGCGCCGAATGCGTCCGGCTCTACAAGGACGTGGACGGAGTGTTCGAGCGCGACCCGGCGCAGGACCGCGACGCCCGCCGATTCGCCCGGATCAGCTGGACCGACGCTCTGCGCATCGCCCGCCCGCTCATCCAGCCGCAGGCGCTGGAATATGCGGCGGACAAAGGCCTGGCGATCGAGGTCGAGGCCTTGGGAAGCGCGGATCCGACCCGAGTCGGACCGTCCACCGGGACGGCGGAGCCGGCCGCGGTCCGCCGCCCGCTGCGGATCTCGATCGCCGGCTTCGGAGTGGTCGGCCAGGCGCTCGCGGAGCGCCTCGAGCGCGAGGCGAGCTTCGAAATTCCCGCGATCCTCGTTCGCGACACCGGCCGAGCCCGGGCCGTGACTCCGCCCGTTACGCTCACCGCCGACCGGGACTCCTTCCTCGCCTGCGAGACGGACGTCATCGTCGACGCGCTTTCGTGCGAGGAGACCGGAAGCCTGCTCTGCGACATCGTTCTTCCCAAGGGCGTCAGCATCGTCAGCGCGAGCAAGCGGGTGATCAGTGCCGCTCACGGCCGACTGACGGACGCGGCCGTTCAGGGCGGATCGCAGCTTCTCTACTCGGCCGCGGTCGGCGGAAGCGCGGCGGTGCTCGAGACGATCGACCGGGCCCGCGCGGAGGGCGAAATCGTCGAGGTCGTCGGAGTGCTCAACGGAACGGTCAACTTCATCCTCCAGCGCCTTTGGGAAGGGGCGCCGTTCGAGGACGCGGTAAGGGAGGCTCAGGCGCGCGGCTTCGCCGAAGAGGATCCCGAGGCGGACCTGAGCGGGGCGGATGCCGAAGCGAAGCTTCGCCTGATCGCCAACCGGGCAACAGGAGTCGACCCGCAGGCCCTCGATATCGTTACCGAGCGGCTGGACGCGTCGGCCGCCGAGCGGATATCGGCCAGCGGCGAACGCTGGGTCCAGGTCGCCCGCACCGCGCGCCTGAACGGCCGGCTCGAAGCGAGCGTGACTTTGCAGCCGCTAAGGGAGGTTGAAGCGCTTCCCGCGATCCTGGACGAGTGGAACTGCGCGGCCGTGAAGCTCGCCGACGGCCGGATCTATCGCTGCGTCGGCCGGGGCGCCGGCGGCGCCGCGACGGCGGAGGCGATCGTCGCCGACCTCTACGAGCTTCTCGGAAGGCGGGCCCGTGCCGGCCGCCCGGTTCCGGTCCCATGCTGAACGCCGGCTCCGATCATTCCGACCTCGAGGTCGCGCTGCCCGCCGATCTTCGCCGCTTCGGAAACTCGACCATGGTTCGGGTCGCCGGCGAAGTCGGCGCTCCGGCGGTGGTGGCGCTGGGCGGAATCTCGGCAAGCCGCTTCGTCTGCCGTGGCGAAGACGGCGGGGCGGGATGGTGGCCGGGGCTGGTCGGCGCGCGCTGCGCCGTCGATCCGGAACGGCATCGGGTCCTCGGACTCGATTTCGCCGCCGATCCCAGCGGCCGTTGCGCCCCGACGACCGAGGATCAGGCGCGCGTGCTCGCGGCCGCGCTCGACTGCGCCGGGATCGACCGGGTCCACGCCATCGTCGGGGCCTCCTACGGCGGAATGGTCGCCCTAGCCTTCGCCGCTTCGTTCCCCGCCAGGGTAAGCCGGCTGGCGATCATCTCCGCCGGCGCCGAGCCGCATCCGGCCGCCAGCGCGGCGCGCGAGCTGCAGCGGCGGATCGTGGCGCTCGGGCTGCGCAGCGGCCACGCCGACGAGGCGCTTGCCATTGCCCGCGGAATGGCGATGCTGACCTATCGCACGCCAGAGGAGTTCGACGCCCGGTTCCGCGGCGGCCTGGATAGCGAGGACCCGCTCGCGCCCTCGGAGGCGGGCCGCTACCTGCGCGCCCGCGGCGCCGCGTTTCGCGCCGTGATGTCGCCGGAGCGCTTCCTCAGCCTCTCGGGGTCGATCGACCGGCACCGTATCGGCGCCGGCGCGATCGCCTGCCCCGCGCTCCTCGTCGGAGCAACGAGCGACCAGCTCGTTCCGCCGGCGCAGATGCGGGTCCTGGCGCAGCTTCTCGGGGGCGAGACTCGGCTTCACCTGCTCGACTGCCTCGAGGGGCACGACATGTTCCTCACGCAGGCGAGCGCGGTGGGCGACCTCATCAAACCCTTTCTGGAGGCTTGAATAATGACTGCAGGACGAGACCGCGACGCCGCCACCATCGTCGCCGCCGCCCGCCCCGGTTCGGACCCGGCCTACGGGAGCGTCTCTCCGCCCTTGTGGACTTCGGACACCTTCCGCTGGACGGATTCCGAGACCAAGCCGGAATATGACTATTCGCGAACGGTGAGCCCGAACCGCGACCTGCTCGCCGACGCCCTTTCGGAGCTCGAGGGCGCGGCGGGAGGCGCGATCACCAGCAGCGGCCAATCGGCGGCGTTGCTCGCTCTTCTCCTGCTTCCGGCCGGCGCCCGGGTCGTCGCTCCGAGGGATTGCTACGGCGGCACCTACCGGCTCCTCAAGGGGATTGAAGGTCAGGGCAAGCTGGCCGCCTCATTCGTCGACATGCTGGACGACCGGGCATTCGAAGAGGCGCTGCAGCCGGGTCCGGACCTGGTCTGGATCGAAACGCCGAGCAATCCGATGATGAGGATTACCGACGTCCGCAGGCGGGCGGCGGCGGCGAAGGCCGCGGGCGCGCTGGTGATCGCCGACAACACTCTGGCGACCCCGTGCCGGCAAAGGCCGCTGGAGCTTGGCTGCGACATCGTCATGCACTCCACCACCAAGGCCTTGAACGGCCATTCGGACCTGTTCGGCGGGGCATTGCTCGCCCGGGATCCGGAGCTTCTCGAAAAGATCCGGTGGTGGGCCAATGCCGCGGGGCTCAGCGGATCGGCCCATGACGCCTCGCAGATCCTGCGCGGCCTGCGCACGCTGCCGCTGCGAGTCGACCGCCAGGAGTCGAGCGCCGTCCGGATCGCCGAGTGGCTGGCCGGGCACCCGAAGGTGGTCGAGGTGAATTTCCCGGGCCTTCCATCGCATCCGCAGCATGCGCTCGCCGAACGCCAGCAAAGCGGTCCGGGCTTCATGCTGAGCTTCCGTATCGACGGCGGCCCGGAAGCCACCGCCGGTTTCCTGCGCGGCCTCGGCCTTGTCACTCTCGCCTCGTCGCTCGGAGGTTTCGCCACCCTCGTCTGTAAGCCGGCGACGATGACCCACCGAGGAATGCCGCCCGAAGTGCAGGCTCTCGCCGGTATCGGCGGCGATCTGCTGCGACTCTCGGTGGGGCTGGAGGCGCCCGACGACCTGATCGCCGACCTCGAGCGGGGCTTCGCCGGGCTGGTGGGCTAGAGGCGCCGGAGTGGCGCAACTGCCACGGGCGCGAGAAATGCGTGGACTTGAGCGCAAGCCGCTATTTTCATTTATTTTTCCCATCGCTAATCCGAGCAATATCATCTTGGCAGGCGCCGCGAGTCCCGGATGGGGGCCGAACGCCCGGGGCAGAGCGGAAAACATGACGGCAATCTACGGCACCAGCGCGGGCGAGACGCTCGCGGGCACCAGCGGCGGCGACGTGATCTCCGGCGGCGGCGGGATCGACCGGGTCGAGGGCTTCGGCGGCGACGACGTCCTGACCGGCGGCGAGGATGTCGACACGCTGCTCGGCGGCCCGGGCGCCGACCGGCTTGAAGGCGCGGGCGGCAACGACAGCCTCTACGGCGAATCCGGCGACGACGATCTCTGGGGAGGCGCGGGCGAGGATTATCTGAACGGCGGCTCGGGCAACGACGTGCTCCACGGCGGCGCGGGCGTGGACATTCTGGTCGAGGATTCCGCAGGAGCGCTCGATTCGCTCTACGGCGAGGAGGGCGACGACAGCATCACGGTCACCCGCATCTCGACCGCCATCCCGAGCCACACGATCGTGTCCGGCGGGGCGGGGGACGACGGCATCTTCGTTCAGCTTCGCGCCGGCCACACGATCGCCATGGATGCCGGCGACGGCGACGATTACATCCAGATCAACGACCTCTACACCTCGGCGAACGTGACTCTCGGCGCCGGCCGCGACCTGATCTATCTTGGAGCCTTCGACAGCTTCGCGGCCCATGGCGCACGGCTGGCGATCAGCGATTTCGCGACCGGAGCGGCGGGCGACGCCCTCCACATCGATGCCATCCTCGACCGCCTGACCGGCTGGAACCCGGCGCTCAACCCGTTCGCCAGCGGCCATTTCCGGCTCACCCAGGTGGGTTCCGACGTCGTCTTCGCCGTCTCGACGAAGGCAAACGGCACCTGGCTCGACATGGTGACGTTTCAAAATGCCAGCGTCGCCGCCTTCACCGGCGAGAATTTCGTCGGCTTCAACCCCGACGGCTCGGCCTCCGCCGTCGCCGATACGGTCCTTGGCGACGAGTTCAACAACCAGGTCTTCGGCGGCGGCGGGGCCGATTCGATCGACGGCGCCGGCGGCGACGACCGCGTCTATGCCGGCGGCGGCAACGATCATGTCACCGGCGGCGACGGCGACGACTATGCCGACGGCTATATCGGCAACGATCTTCTCGAAGGCGGCGCCGGCAACGACACGCTGCTCGGCGGCTATGGCGACGACCAGCTGTTCGGCGGCGCCGGCAATGACAGCCTCTCGGCCGGGCGCACCGGCGCCGACCAGATGTTCGGCGAGGAGGGCGACGATTCGCTGACGGTGACGCGGACGGCGGCGTTCGCGGCAGGGACCGTGCTGGCCAGCGGCGGAAGCGGCAACGACACGATCACCCTGAGCCTGGCCAATGCGACCAGCGTCGCGGTTGACGGCGGCGACGGCAACGACCGGGTGGCGCTTTCCGCGCTTACCGGCGGAGGCTCGGCGGTGCTGACCCTCGGCGCCGGGCAGGATCTCGTCGACTTCTCCAATTATTCGTCGGCGAGCAACGGCGCGATCACCGTCACCGACTTCGCGGCGGGGGCAGGCGGCGACCGGCTCGAGCTCCAGGCCTATTTGGGCCGGATCTTCACCGGACCGAATTACGCCGCCAATCCGTTCACCGGCGGCTATCTGCGGCTCGTGCAGGACGGATCGGACGTGCGGGTCCAAATCGACCGCAACGGCGGCGCCGACGGTTTCCAGACGCTGGTGACCCTTCAGGGCGTCACGGTCGCCGCGCTGACGCCGTTCAACCTTGGCGGCTACAGCGCCGACGCGAGCGCGGGCGCGCCGCTCGACCTGGTCGGGACGGACGGCGCGGAGCAATTGATCGGCGACGAGGGCGGCGATCATCTCCAGGGGCTGGGCGGAAACGACCGGCTGATCGGCTATGGCGGCAACGACAATCTCGACGGCGGCGACGGCGACGACCGGCTCGAAGGCGGCAACGGCAATGACGGGCTGCAGGGCGGGCAGGGCGCCGACACGTTGATCGGCGGCTCCGGCGACGATCTCCTGTCGGGCGGCGACGGCAACGACGTCATCAGCGAGAACGGGTCGGGCAACGACCTATTGAACGGCGAGGACGGCGACGACCGGCTGCTGATCACCCGCACCAATGGATCCGACCGGCTGACCGCGAACGGCGGCGCCGGCGACGATTTCCTCTCGATCGCCGCCTTCTATGCGACGGGGACGATCACCGCGGACCTCGGCGCGGGCGCCGACACTGTCGAGCTTCGCGGCAATGGCGGGGCGGTGACGATCACGCTCGGCGAGGGACAGGATGTCCTTCGGCCGCTCGTCACTCCGCCGCAGGCCGCGATCCTCGTCACCGACTTCGCCGCCGGGTCGGGCGGCGACCGCTTCGACCTCGACGATTTCCTCCAGGACAACAGCTATTTCGCCGATCCGGCCGCCAATCCGTTCGACGCCGGCTTCCTCCGCCTCGTCCAAACGGGGTCGGACGTCGTCCTCCAGATCGACGTGGACGGCGCCGGCACGGCCTATGCCTATGCCGACTGGCTGACCCTCAAGAACCTCGACATCTGGAGCCTTACCGCCGCCAATTTCGACGGCTACGCGCTGCCTTTCGTCGCCGGCACCGCGGCGGACGAGCTGTTCCAGGGCTCGATCGGCGACGACCACTTCAAGGGCAATGGCGGCAACGACCTGTTCCGGATCGGCTACGGCGGCGGCAAGGACGAGGCGGTCGGCGGGTCCGGCAACGACATCTTCTACGTCAACCTGACCCCGACCGGCGCGTTCGAGCACAGGATAACCGGCGCGGAAGGCAACGACCTGCTCGTCCTCCAGGGCAATGTCGGCTATTTCTCGACCGTCTACATCGGCGACACCGGCAGCGCGTATTCGCTGATCCACGCCACCGGGATAGAGGGCCTGGTCGTTCTTTCCGGATTCGACCCGAGCCAGGGCTCGACCGTCGCCGAAGTCGACACCTACCGCATCCAGATGGGCGACGAGGTTGCCGCGGCGGGGACCCAGTTCCTGGTCGACGGCAGTGGCCTCACGTCCCAGGAGCAGCTGAAATTCTCCACCGATGACAAGGACGCCTTCTTCCTGATGTACGGCGGAGCGGGCGCGGACGAACTCCGCGCCGGCTCCGGCGGCTCGCATATCGAGGGCGGTGGAGCCCGGGACGACATTTACGGCGGCGCGGGCGACGACGTCCTGATCGGCGGCGCCGGCGACGACT
>Ga0070660_100004070_pt1 | contig 10089 bp, 12 predicted proteins | sample KBSC33metaG_FD_64670 | JGI IMG/M metagenome (GOLD analysis project Ga0070660, IMG submission 64670) | Corn rhizosphere microbial communities from Kellogg Biological Station, Michigan, USA - KBS C3-3 metaG | ecosystem: Host-associated > Plants > Roots > Rhizosphere > Soil ... | reverse complement strand
CTCAGCGCCTGGGCCACTTCCTTGTTAGACTTGCCTGATAAAATGAGGCCGACGATATCCATTTCGCGCTGGCTTAATTCACGCCAGATTTTCAAAATGGCCCGCTTTTTATAATAGCGGTATCCATATAGCAATGCTCCTGCAATCAACACCATACCGCCTGCCAGGTACAATTTCCAGTAATTGGTGCTCTTGTATTCCTGGAAAATATGGGCACCATAAGGGTTATGGTGATCATACCGGGCGAGAATATTGCGCACCTGTTCTTTTTGCGTTTCATCCAGCCCTGATGTGCGGTTAATGGCCAGCAAACCCACCATCTGCGACGTTGATCCGTCGGCCTCGGCAATTAAGGTGTTATTACCTGTTGTGTCGTTGTCCTCTAACCCAATCAAACCTTTCAATTCGTCATTCTCCCTGCTGCCGCTGACGCCGGCCTGCTGAACAGGTTGGCCGGCTACCTTTTCAAAAACGATATGATCAGCCTGCTTCGCAATGAAGAAGACATGGTTTACATCCCGGCTGCCGATGATTAGCGTTGAAGCCGGGTCGCCCTTCCTGATAAAATGCAGACGGTATAACGATTCATCTTTCGTTGCCGGAAAACTGGCCGAAAAATTCCCTGCGCTGTCGATATCGCCTTCGGTAATGATCAGGGCCTTTGAAGCTGTGAACATATAATCGAAACCGGGCATGCGGCAAATGTAAAATTTGCGCGCCCAGCCGGTATCCAGGCTTACCTTGCCGGATAGCCGGGCTTGCTGACTGAATCCGTAAACCGGGACAAGCAGCAACGAAAACCAAAGCAACCCGTACCGTCTCAAGGCGCTACCGCATCAAGTTCATAATTCATTCTTCCGGTAGCATTTTCAGCCTTAATATTAAATTTCCAGGCGCCCGGTATTGGCGTGCTCTCGCTGTCGAACAATTCACCTTTTGAGGGCTCATTACGACCGTCCTTCGTCTGGGTGCTTAAGGTGAATCCCCCGGCCTTCTTGCCGTTCGGGTCGGTTAAAGTTACCGTGAGATTGCCTACGGCCAGGTATACTTTTACATAATACTTTACCTTCCTGGTTCCGGCAGTTACTTCAATGGGAATGCTCCGGGTAATTGTGCTGTCCTTCAGGTCAATCGAGCCTTTAATAACCTGTGCTTTAGCCTGTGCGGCGCCCAGGATGAGCAGAATGAATAATAGTTTTTTCATGTTTTCTAAATTTCCGGTAAAGTTTTGAATTAAAGCGCACCGAAAACGAATTTTGCCGGGTGGATAATGGGTGGAGCGGGGATGGATTTGTGGAAAGTGGGGTTGGATGTCGCTTCATAACTCACCCTGTCTCACTACGCTCAACCACCATCTCTGCCGGAAGCGGCAAAGATGGTTTTGTTTTTTAATTTCTGTTCTTTCCTAACCCTCTTTTCGCACAGCGAAGAGAGGGTCGACAAGCGGCTGAGCGATGTCGGGGTGAGTCTGCGCGCCAGTGCATTGGCGCGAATACCCATTCGTAGACTCACCCGGTCGTTGCTACGCTCGACCACCCTCTCTACCGCAAGCGGTAAAGAGGGTTTTAGACTACTCTATATATTTTGTAGTTTTGGGTAAACCTTAGCGCAATGAAAAAGCGAACGCTCTATATAATCAGTGTTGCATTAATCCCAATCACAATCGCTTATCTGGTATTTGTTCACGATTTAGTCTTTAGCTATTCTGAGGGCAATGTAAGCAGTGGGTTTGTATTTCGTTTTAACGTCAGGTGGTGGGAATTAGCATCGATAATTGCCATAATAATTTTTATGGTTTATTTGATTAGAAGGGCCCCTAAACATTCCTGATTTGCAGCTTCAGAGTTGGCCACGCTATCGCTCGCCGGGACGTGGTGGTTTTTTATAGCGCCGATCCCTGCATCACCCCTCTATCCGCAATCGTTTTATCAAGGTAATGCTGTATCTCGGATTTTTTGAGCTGCCAGTTGGGCGCGATGAGCAGGTCCAGGTCGGACAGACCAAACAAACGCTGGATAACCACATCCGGGCGGACGAGCGGCAGCAGTTCGCATAAAAAGTCGGCGTATTCGGTCAGGGTGAACAGTTTGAAGGGTTCACGTTTGTATTTGACGCCCATGACCGAGCCTTCCACGATATGCAAATGGTGGAACTTCACAAACCTGATCTGCGGGAAGCGATTGATCTCCGCAGCATACTTCAGCATCATCTCCTTCGTTTCGCCGGGGAAACCGAAAACAGTATGCACGCAAATATCCAGCGGACTGTTTTCTACCAGGCTCAAGGCATTCACCAGGTCGCCGTGCAGGCAGCCGCGGTTGATCTGTTTTAAGGTATCGTCGTAAATGGACTCCATCCCCATTTCCAGGTCGACATCGAAACGGTCGGTATAGCTTTCCAGCAGCGCGATTTTCTCCGCGTCGATACAGTCGGGCCGCGTACCTACGGACAAGCCTACGATATTTTCAGTATTGATGCTCAGCGCTTCGTCATACAGCATTTTTAGATAATGCGCCGGCGCGTAAGTATTGGTATTGGGTTGAAAATAGATGATGAATTTATCGGCCCGGTTACCTTTGATGGCGCGCTCCATGCCTTTGATCACCTGTTCGCGCAGGTTAGGTTCCTGCCGTGATACGCTTGGCGTGAAGGAATCGACATTACAATAAGTGCAGCCGCCGTAGCCTTTCGACCCGTCGCGGTTGGGACAGGTAAAGCCTCCATCGACGATCACTTTGAACACGCGCTGCCCGTTATACTTTTCACGCAGCCATGCGCCATAGTTATTATATCCCTTAATACCTTGCTGTAAGAGTGATTCCACCGATTTGATTATGATTCCACCGATTTGATTATGATCTCACCGATGATTGGGCAAAGATACGGTTTTTAAATAACCCGTAATTCTACGCGGCAAATACCGTGAAAACACTAATGATATTGCTGGTGATTTAACTCAATTTTGAGCATCACAACCATTTAAATCTTAAAGCAATGTCAAGTTTCACAACACGAATCGAATTGGTAAATCCCGACAGTAACGACTATGAACTGCTGCACCAGGAAATGCGCGACCGGGAATTTTACCGGGTCATCAATTACTGCGGCGTATGGCATGACCTTCCACCCGGCGAATATGACCGTACCGCAACCGCGCCGCTTGGTCAAATCTACAGCGATGCCGGTGCAGCAGCCCAGGCGGTAATAGATAATAAGCCCGTCAATGATCAGCAGTTGCCTAAGGAATATTATTTTATTGTTACGGAGGCCCTGGATCGCGGATACGTACTGCCACACACCACCGACCCGCTTAAACTTCCGCCGGGAGCCTCGCTGTAAATAGAGGATATTATTTAATTAAAAATTAATAAATTATCAATCAGTGATTTATGAAAATCGGCCGAAATGAGACAAACAAGGCTGATTTTTACTGGTTAGACCATTAAGTAACCCAATGTTTAACCATTAAAATTGCAAGTTATGCCTACTACAAAGCAAAGCGGCAATAGCAGCCGCGAGAATGACAGGAAAATGGGGTCGCAATCGTCCTCTTCGTCGCAAAATGATCGCAACAAAGACATCCGGAGCGGAAGCGGCAATGCTAACCGCCAGGGCGGCAACACACCCAGAACTCAAAATAAGTAGTACGAGGAAATACAGCAGTGATGCTGCATAATGAATGGATCATCATATCCAGAGAACGGGACCTGTTTTAGACAGATCCCGTTTTTAATATACCGCAAACTTTTTTCTGGCTATTAAAGTTTAGCTTTTAACCCTTATTCTTAATTATCATGAAAAACAATACCACTAAATTGATAGCCGTGGTGGTGTCCTTTTCATTGGCTGCTTGCAGCGGTGTTAGCTCACCCACCACTGCCGATTCGACGACATTATATACCGGCCCACTGCCAAAGGGTACGCCATTCTCAAAAAATGATACCATGAGTATCAGCAATTTAAAAGCTGGCCCCGATAATTTCTCCGCCGGGGATACCTCAAAGCGGGCAGCCACCGGCAAGAGGACCACTCCGACCGAATAAGTGCCGCAAACATTTTCGCAACCCGCTGGTTTATAATTATTAACAACATTAAACACCAGTCATCATGAAAACTTATATCCGGTTATCGCTGATCGCATTTGCATTATCGTTATCACTGGCGGCATGCAAAGGCAAAAATTCGGGCAGCAGTTCCGACTCGTCAAGAGTAGATTCGAGCTCGACCACGAAGATCGACTCGGCCGTAAAACCCGATACCACAAAAAATGACAGCGCCAATAAGAAAGATACCGTGAGCAAAACCACTGTAAAAACTACAGTAGAGAAGAAAACAAGCAAAAAGAAAGATTCATAACCGCATTTTCGCAGTTTCCGAACGGGGATAAGCTTAACCGAATTGTTCCCGTTTTTTTTTGCGGAAAATACGCGTTTTGATACGCCCGGCTTAAGATACCGGCAAAAGATTACGCTGCAGGCTATCCATAATAACTTCAGGGTGCGGTCATCTTAGCCTCCATCTATGATAAAATAAATACGACATATTATTTAATTAATTACTAATTGATAATATTTATGATTAATTAATAATTAAACATTGAAACAATACTTAATTTATTAGGTTATACTACCAGATATAGGATATGTGTACACGGGCGAATAATAAGCTTTACTATTAATCACAAAAACATTCTCCGCGTCATCAGCTAACGCATTCTATTTAAGACTATCTCCGTACGAACTGGTAAGCATCGCCAATAGTCAACTATAAGGAGACTAAAACAAGACCAGCGATGATTATTAGCGTTCGTTATAAGCTTTTTATATTTTCCATCATCATACTTGGGATCAATGTGGCATTGGGCTACGCTGTGTATAACAGTGACCGAAAGCTTCTCGATTCCGAACAGTGGCTGCAGCACTCGGAGCAGGTTATTATACAATCTTCAAACGTACGTGCGCTCGGCAGGGAAATGCAGATCACGTCGAGAGACTTCCTGATCACTGACGACAGTGTATTTCTCGAGCCTTTAAATCACAGCCAAAAAGCTGCCTTTGGTTACATCGTTCTGCTCAGGCAGCTTACACGCGACAATCCTGCGCAGCAAAAGCTTACAGACTCCCTCGACCTGTATATGCATAAGCTGGTAAATTATTCCGCCAAAACGATCGAATTAAGAGGCAAACAAGGCATAGCATCTGTCATTGCCTATACCGGGGACAAGAACCGTAAGCGCTATACGGAAAGGATCAACCAAATTGCGAATGCCATCCAATTGCAGGAAGATATATTATATAAGCAGCGGAAACAAATAAATACGCGCAACGAGGCAGCATTCAGCAGATTTTCGCTGATTGTTTTTATGCTGATGGCGGGGTTCACTATTCTTTTGGTGATCGTCGCAGGCAAATATTTATACCAGGCCAAGGAGAAACGGAAACGGGCGGCCGAATTGGCCGTTGCCAACAGGGAATTAATGTTTCAAAATAAAGAGAAGGAAAACCGGGCCGCTGAACTGGCCGTCGCCAACAGAGAATTGCTGTTTCAAAACCAGGAGAAAGGCAGGCGGGCCGCTGAACTGGTCGTTGCAAATGATGAATTGTTATTTCAAAACCAGGAGAAAGGAAACCGGGCCGCAGAACTGATCGTTGCCAACAAAGAGTTGTTGTTCCAAAACGGGGAGAAGGGAAAACGTGCCGCCGAACTGATCATTGCCAATAAAGAATTGCAGTTCCAAAATACGGAGAAAGAAAAACGGGCTGAAGAACTGCTTATTGCTAACAACGAGCTTCTGTTCCAAAATGAAGAAAAGGAAAAGCGGGCATGGGAGTTATTGATAGCCAATAAGGAACTCCTGTTCCAAAACGAAGAAAAAGAAAAGCGGGCGGCAGAGCTGACCATCGCTAACCAGGAACTTGTATTCCAAAATAATGAAAAGGAAAAACGCGCCGCAGAATTAAAACTGGCCGACGAAGAGCGCTTAAAAATGGTACACGAGTTGCTGCAAAGAAACAGGGAACTGGAACAATTCGCTTATATCGTTTCGCATAACCTGCGTGCGCCCGTAGCCAATATCATAGGGGCATCTACCGCCTTAAGCGAAATGGGACTGTCTGCAGAAGAAAAGGCAATACTCAGACAAGGGATCAGTGCATCTGCCATCAAGGTAGACGATGTCATACATGACCTTAACCATATTTTACAAATAAAGAGCAAAATTAACGAGACAAAAGAAATCGTTACTTTCTCGGGCCTGGTTGACGATATCAAAGCCAGCATTGCCCGATTGGTAGATCAGAACGATGTAGAAATAAAATATGATTTTCCGGAGATCAACGAGTTTTTCACCATAAAACCTTATTTGTACAGCATCTTCCTAAACCTGATATCCAATAGCGTTAAATATCGCCGGCCGGGGAATCATTGTGTTATTGAAATTGTGAGCCACCTGCTGAACGATAAGATCGAATTGACCTTTAGCGATAATGGGTTGGGCATCGATCTCGATAAAAAAGGCGGGCAGGTTTTTGGCTTATATAAGCGCTTTCATCCCCATATCGAGGGTAAGGGGATTGGGTTATTCATGGTAAAAACGCAGGTGGAGGCCCTTGGAGGAAATATAAGTTTAACGAGCGAGGAAAATGTTGGAACGGAATTTAAAATTGAATTTGGAATATGAATACGGATGTGAGATTTATTTTGGTTGATGATGACGAGATTCATAACATACTACATGACATAATTATAAAAAGTATCCTGGGAAAAGGGGCCGACATTGAAACATTCACCGAACCCGAAAAAGGGCTTGAATTCATACAAAAGAACTATCCTGAAAGCTCAGATCGCACGGTACTTCTCCTCGATTTAGATATGCCGAAAATTAGTGGCTGGGAATTTTTAGCACGGTATGACGAATTCAGCGATGAAATAAAAATGCAGATCAGCATTTATGTATTATCCATTTCTCTTGACCGTCGTGACAGCAATAAGGCCGGGCACAATAAAAACGTCCGGGGATTTATATCAAAACCTCTGACCGCTAAAATGATCCTTTCAATCGCGGGGAACGAATTTGAAAATTGAATTTTAAATATGAGCGCAGATATGAAATTTATCCTGGTAGATGATGACAAATTTACCAATATACTCCATGATATCGTATTGAAAGATGCCCTGGGTGATGATGCGGATATTGAAACATTCACCGAACCTGAAAAGGGGCTTGAATTTATACAAAAAACCTATGATGAAAATTCGGCTCACACCATACTTTTTCTTGATATCAATATGCCAATAATATGCGGCTGGGAATTTTTAATACGGTATGAAGCATTCAGCGAAGCAATAAAAGCTCGAATAAATATTTATATGCTTTCTTCTTCCGTTGACAGCCGCGACCGGGACAAAGCAGAGGCCAATAAAAATGTCAAGGGTTTTATATCAAAACCGCTGACCACTGAAGTGATCCTTTCGATCGCGGAAGACGAATTTAGCATACCAGTTGTCATGCTGAAAAACCCTGGAAAAAAATAGCATAGAGAGCGGATAAAATAAAGGAGCAGAATTTCAATAGCACTGGCCATATGAATACCGGAACAACATATATCATTGTGGACGATGATCCATTAAGCAATACCATTTGCACACTGATGTTAAAAAGGACATTGCACGAAGTGGGCATCACCACTTTTACATTACCCTGGGATGGACTGGTGTTTATTCAAAATAATATGAATAGGTTAACGACCCATGCAGTACTCTTTCTCGACATCAATATGCCGGTATTGACCGGCTGGGATTTTTTGGGGCACTATGAAAATTTCAGCGAAGAAATAAGAAAGCAGATCAGTATTTACCTGCTCTCCTCTTCAATTCATATGCGTGACAGGGATAGAGCCAAAAAGCATGCGTGCATCAAAGGTTTTATATGTAAGCCGCTGACGACAGAATCGATCCTTACAATTGCGGAAAACGAGTTTCAACGCACTCTTTAAATATGGTCACCTCATTGAAGTACATTTTTGTAGATGATGATGAATTCAGCAATTGGATCTACAGTATTGTCGTAAAGGAAGTTGCCGGTGAAGCCGATATTAAAACGTTTACCGTGCCCGGTGAAGCGCTTGAATTTATACAAACCCGATACGAAAGGATGGAAGGGCCAACCATCCTTTTCCTGGATATTAATATGCCTGGGATCAATGGATGGGAATTTTTGGTGCATTACGCGGAATTCAGCGAAGCCGTAAAATCACAGATTGACATATATATGCTATCTTCTTCCGTTAGTGAGCATGACAGAAACATGGCAGAGGGCAATATAAATGTTAAAGGCTTTATTTCTAAACCACTCACTATTGAGATGGTCCGGTCAATAATAGAAAACCGGTTTTAATTTACCAGGACGTCAATAGCTGCGAAATTATTATGCACGCATAGCTTTCTAACATTTTGTTTAGCTTTGCAGTACAAACCATACCAATGGAAACCCTTGCGCCATACCACGCCAAACACAAGATACGATTTGTAACCGCTGCTTCGCTATTTGACGGGCACGACGCCACCATCAATATCATGCGGCGCATATTGCAGGCAAGCGGCGCCGAGGTGATCCACCTGGGGCACAACCGATCTGTGGATGAGGTGGTGAACTGCGCCATACAGGAAGATGTACAGGGCATAGCGCTGACATCGTACCAGGGCGGGCATATCGAGTATTTCAAATACATGTACGACCTGCTGAAAGAACGCGGGGCGGGACATATCAAAATATTCGGGGGTGGCGGCGGTGTGATCCTGCCCGACGAGATCAAAGAATTACAGGATTACGGCATCGCGCGCATTTATTCACCCGATGACGGCCGTACGATGGGCCTGCAGGGCATGATCAACGATATGCTGCGGCAATGCGATTTCGCTACGGTAACAAAACTGAACGGCGAGCTAAAGCATCTCCCCAAAAAAGATCCGAAATCCATCGCTTCATTAATAACCCTGGCGGAGAACGACAACCCCGCCCAACCCTCCCCGGAAGGGAGGGCTTTAAAAGAGGGTTTAAAAAAAGTCTCCTCTTCCGGGGGAGATTTAGAGGGGGCACCTGTTATAGGTATTACGGGTACCGGCGGTGCGGGTAAATCGTCGCTGGTGGATGAGATCGTGCGCCGGTTTTTGATGGAGACGGATAAAACGCTGGCTATTATTTCTGTCGACCCATCCAAGCGGAAAACGGGCGGCGCTTTATTAGGCGATCGGATCAGGATGAACTCGATCAATAGCCCGCGGGTGTATATGCGCTCGCTGGCGACAAGGCAGGCTAATTTGGCGCTGTCAAAATATGTACAGGAATCTATAGACATCTGCAAAGCAGCGGGATACGATCTGATCATCGTGGAAACCTCGGGCATCGGACAATCGGATACGATGATCACCGATTACTGCGACCTGTCCATGTACGTGATGACGCCGGAATTTGGTGCGGCAACGCAGCTGGAAAAGATCGACATGCTCGATTTTGCGGACATCGTCGCACTAAACAAATTCGACAAACGCGGCGCGCTGGATGCCATCCGCGACGTGCGCAAGCAATATAAACGCAATCACCAGCTGTTTACCGCCAAGGATGAGGACCTGCCTGTTTACGGCACCATGGCCTCACAGTTTAACGACCCGGGTATGAACAACCTATTCGAGGCGCTGATGCGGGCCATTAAAGTAAAAACGGGCGTTAATTTTATTGGCAAGAAATACGATGTCGCTGCGCTGCACTGGGGCGAATCGGAAAAGATATTTATCATCCCTCCCGACCGTACCCGCTATTTGGCTGAGATCGCGGAAAGCAGCAAGGAATATGGCGAGTGGGTGGATGAGCAGTGCAGGATCGCGCAGCAAATGTTCCAGGTGAAGGGGGTGATTGACATGGTAGAGGCGCAATACCTTGCGTCTCTACAGGATATTTATAAGAATTTGGAAGGGCACTTGCACCCGGATTGCAAACGCTTATTGAACGAATGGCCGGAAACGGTTAAACGATATAAGGCGGACAATTTTATTTATAAGGTAAGGGATAAAGAGATCAAGCAGCCACTGTTT
>Ga0070660_100004068_pt1 | contig 10092 bp, 6 predicted proteins | sample KBSC33metaG_FD_64670 | JGI IMG/M metagenome (GOLD analysis project Ga0070660, IMG submission 64670) | Corn rhizosphere microbial communities from Kellogg Biological Station, Michigan, USA - KBS C3-3 metaG | ecosystem: Host-associated > Plants > Roots > Rhizosphere > Soil ... | reverse complement strand
GAGTTCGGCTGGACGTCGAGCGCCGGCGTCAACGTCGTAACGAAATCGGGCGGCAACGTGACGCACGGCGAGGCGCTCTTCCTCGGACGTCCCGGCGGGCTGCAGACCAGGACGTTCTCCGCCGACCAGCAATGTCCCTCGTCGATCTCGAGCTGCGTACCGACGGTGAGCCACGGCGCGCCGGCGCCGATCGTGCCGCCGGACATTCCTGATTCGCTGGCGCAGGGCTCGTTCGCCGTGGGCGGCGCGTTCGTGCCCGATCGGACGCACTATTTCGTGGCGGCGGACTACACGCATCAGGATCGCACGGCGTCGCTGACGACGCCGCTGGTCGCGCCCGGCACGACCGTGCTCGGACACTATCGTCAGGCACTGGTGAACGGCCGGCTGGATCACAAGATCAGCGCAACGAATTCGCTGATGGCGCGATTCAACCTCGATCGCTTCTACGACACGAACCCGCAGGATGCGGTGTCCGGCAACGTGCTGCCGAGCGCCGGACGCGAGTTCACGCGCCACGCGTGGACCGGGCAGTTGAACGAAACCGCGGTCCTCTCCTCGTCGATGCTGAACGAAGCGCGCATCGAATTTCAGAGCGCGGATCCGGTGACGCAGTTCGAGCCGCTCACGCCGTCGACGCAGTTCACGCGCGCCGGCACGGTGCCGTTCACGTCGGGCGAATCGCGCTTCGCGCATGTCTACAGCCGATTCGGCCAGTTCTCGGACACGCTCTCGTGGACCAAAGGGCGGCACTACGTGCGCGCCGGCGGAAACATCGGCAAGAACACGTCCGGCGGCGACGGAACCGAGTTCGGCAGCGCGTTCGTGCTCGGGCAGTACACCGTCAACACCGCGTCGACAATACCGCCGGATCAGCTCGCGTTGTCGGACATGACGCGCTATCAACAGAGCTTCAACCTGGGCGTCAGCACGTACGTTCTCGATCAGTGGCTCTACACCGGCTTCGTCCAGGACAGCTACCGCGTGCGCGACGATGTCACGCTGGATCTCGGCGTGCGGTACGATCGCCAAACGTTCAGCGACTCGAAGAACGGCCTCGCGCCGCGGTTCGGGTTCGCGTGGAATCCCGGCGCGAGTCCGAAGACGTCGATTCGCGGGGGCTACGGGATGTACTACACGCAGCTGCGCGCGAACACCGACGCGAGCTTCGCGCTCGGCGGACCGCAAGGCATCGTCACCTACACCGCGGCGCCCGGGCAGACCGGATTCCCCGCATGCCTCGCCTGCACGCCGGTGCGCTTCGACGCGAACGCTGCCGCGAGCACGCTGCCGGCGCGCAACATCACGATTCGCCCCGGCATGGCGTCGTTCTACTCGCAGTTCTTCGACGTGTCGAAGCTGCCGGGCTACGCGAGCGCGACGTTCGTGAACCCGCGAAGCCAGGTAGCCTCGGTCGGCTTCGAGCGCCAACTGGCCCCGCGCCTGTTCCTCTCGGTCGACTACGTCAAGCAGCACTGGACCGGTCTCGATCAGACGATCGATCTGAACGCGCCGTCGCTGTTCGTCCGCACCGCGCCCGGACAGGTGCGCTCGGCGGCGGCCGCCGACGTTACGCGTCCCATCGTGCCGGTCAACGGCGGCTATCGTCAGATCAACATCGTCGAGAGCCGCGGCGTCGCCGATTACGACGGGCTGCAGACGATGGTGCGGTGGCGGAACGAGCGGGCGCAGGTGTCGGTGAGCTACACGTTGTCGAAGGCGACCAACACGACGGAACCTGACGGCAACGGCGCCGGTCCGAACGACTTCAACCAGGTCGACGAGCAGGAGCGCGGACCGAGCCTGCTGGATCAACGCCACCGCGGCGTGATCTTCGCGAGCTATCGGCTGCCGATGAACGTGACGGTCGGCACCGTAACCTCGCTCGCGTCGGCCAAGCCGTTCAACGCCACGACCGGCACCGACAACAACGGGGACGGCGTGAACAACGATCGCCCGGTGATCAACGGCACGGTCGTCAGCCGCTATGCATTTCGCGGCACGTCGATCGACGATTCATCGCTGTTCGCGGAGCTGCGGCTGCCGGTGGCGCAGAGCCGCGCCGTCACGCTGCGGATTGAGGGCTTCAACGTCTTCAATCACGCGAACATCCTCGGGCGCAACGGCACCTACGGCGACACGGCAACGCCGCTGGCGACCTTCGGCCTGGCGAACGGCGGCCTGGCGAATGTCGACCCGGGGCGGATGGTCCAGCTCCAGGTGCGGTTCGATTTCTGATTTTTGCCACGGAGGCACAAAGGCACGGAGAGATCGGCCACGGAGTCACGGAGCCACAGAGATTTCTTTCCAGAAGCTAAAAGCGGTCGCGTCGCCGGCTCACGACCCAAGGGTCGCATCCGCTCGAAGCGAGCGTCCTGCGATTGTTGTATGCGCTTCACCAAAGCGGGCAGATCATTCTGCGACGACTCGATGGGCTGGTACGACATCCCTCTCGCCGTGAAACAACAGCAGAAGCTCGCGGCGTAGTATGGTGATGAACCACATCACCGCGACTGCGTAAAAACAGATCTCCGTGTCTCTGTGACTCTGTGGCAATCTCCGTGTCTCTGCGACGCTGTGGCAATCTCTGTGCCTCCGTGGCGCTCGGCGCTATTTCTTCTCCGTGCCTCTCTTGGATAGACTCACCTCGTGCCAACGGCGATAGACATTTCTTCCTCCCTCGGTCTCGTCGCCGTCGGCATCTTCTCGGCGCAGATCCTGCTCGGACTGCTGCTGTCGACCGGCTACAACCCCGTTCGCCGGTGGCCGCGCCGGCGGTTGAAGCTGTTCACGTTTCACAACTGGCTCGGATACATCGGGCTCGCGGTCGCCTGTCTGCATCCGCTGACGCTGCTCGCCTCGTCGACCGCACGCTTCCGCCTCTTCGACATCGTGGTGCCGATCTGGTCGCCGACGCAGCCGCTGCCGAACACGCTGGGAGCCGCGGCCCTGTATCTGGTCGCCTTCGTCGTCCTCACGTCGTACTTTCGCAAGGTGTTCGGCCATCACAACTGGAAGCTGCTGCACTACACCGCGTACGCAGCGGCGGCGGTGTTCTTCGTACACGGCGTCATGGCCGATCCCAATCTGCAGAATCGGCCGATCGATTGGATCGACGCCGAGAAGGTGTACGTCGAAGGGTGCGCGGGGCTTGTGCTCGCGGCCACCGTGTGGCGCATCAGGCGCCGGCGTGTGCTGAGGCGACCGAATCTGTAAGTTGCTGTTCCGGATCGACACATGCACCATCCAGCGGCCTGCTGAAAATCCTCGTAAGAAGCTGACTGCCATCGCCTTGGGTCCAAAAGCGTAATTCACCGAATCGGCATTGTGCTTGCTCGATGAGCTGCACAGTGACCAATCGACGTCAGGCCGGCTTCTCGTTGCTCGAAGTGTTGCTCGTGGTCGGGCTCACGACGGTGATCGCCGCGATCGCGGTGCCCATGATGAGCAACACGATCGGCGACTTCCGCATCCGCGGCGACGCGCGCGCGGTGAACAGCGGTGTGTCGCTCGCGAAGCTGCGTGCGGCGGCGGCGTTCACACAAACGCGCCTGTACGTCGACCTGACCACGAATTCATTTCACGTCGAGAGCTGGCAGAAAACGGGAACGCCCGGGTGGGTCGCCGAAGGGGGCACCACCACATTGGCGACCAATGACACGTTCAGCTACGGCGTCGTCTCGACGGCGCCGACGAGCACGCAGACGACGATCGGCCAGGCAGCCCCGTGCGTCGACACCACGGGGACTGCGATCGCCAACACCGCATGTGTGCTGTTCAACTCGCGCGGCATCCCGGTCGCAGCATCGGCGTCGCTGGCGCCACCCAATGTCGGCGCACCCACCGGCGATTACGCGCTCTACGTCAGCGACAGCACCGCGGTGTACGGTGTCACCGTGTCCGCGACGGGACAAATCAGATTGTGGCGCACGAATCCGACGTCGACGCCTTCATGGGTGAGCCAGTGATCGACGCGCGCGTCGTCCGCCAACCGTTGACCAGCGAGCAGGGAACGACGCTCATCGAAACGGCCATTGCGGCAGCCATCCTCCTCGTCGTGATGGCGGGGTTGATGGGCATGGCGGCACTGGCGAGCTCGATTACCGAGAACCAGGGCCATCTCAGCGCGCGCACCACCGAGTACGCCGCCGACAAGATGGAGCAGCTGCTCGAGCTGACCTACGGCGACGCCCAGAGCAACACGACGGTGTTTCCGTCGGTGGACACTGGCGGCACGGGCCTGGCCGGACCAGCCGGGAGCTCCGACCCGTCGGCGCCGGTGATTGGGTACACGGATTACCTGGACGCCAGCGGCAATATCCTATGCACCACGGCGACGCCGTGCACGGCCACGCCTCCCGCAACGTGGTACTACAAACGTGTCTGGCGGATCGACGTCCCGTCAACGAACCTGAAGTTGATCACGGTGACGGCCACGGTGAAGACGAGCGTCGCGAACGCGATGATCTCGAAATCGACGGTCGCCGCGTACAAGACGAACTGCCCGTCCGGATGCTGAAGATGTCAATCGCATCCCACGCGAGGCGCGGCCGGCTGTTGAAGGCGCAAGGAGGCTTCTCCCTGCCGGAGCTGTTGATCGCCGTGACAATCCTGCTCATCATCTCGAGCACCGTCACATCGGCGCTGCTGCAGATGACGAGCTCGCAGCAGACAATCGCGAACCGCACGCAGTTGCACGCCGGCGTGCGCAGTGCAACCGAGCTCCTGCAGCAGGAAATCGGTCAGGCCGGACGCATCGCGCTGCCGGGCACGCAGCCTGGCGGCTCGGTGACGCTCGGCGCGGCGGTCAACGCGGCGGCGACGACGGCGACGGTCGCGTGCGGTGGCAGCCCCACCGGGTGCGGCATCTTTCCCGGCGAGCTCTTGGTGATCGATCCCGGCAGTTGGGATCAGGGATTGCTCGTCGGCAAGGAAGAGACCGTAGAAGTGTCGGGGGTGACCGGGAACCAGATCACGATCGACAAGAGCATCGACTCGACTGGCGCCACGCTCCAGGCCTCGTTCGTGAACGCGCACGCCAGCGGCGTAAAAATCCGTGCACTGGGCGGGTTCGCGACCGGCATCGTGCCGCCCGCCGCGTCGGGATTCACGAATGGATCGACGCCGTCGGTGTTGAAGCTCTATGGCGACATCAACAGCGACGGCAGCATGGTGTACGTCGAGTACTCGTGCGATCCGCTCCCCGGCGGCACCGGCAACCTGTATCGCAACGTCATGGCCTACGACCAGGCGACGGCGAAGCTCGCGCCGACAAGCAGCCAGGTGCTGCTCAACAACATCGAGACGAATCCGAACGCGACGCCCTGCTTCACGTACATGCCGGCCACGCTGCCGACGGTCGGCGGTGTCAGCTACGTGCTGGACGTGGCAATCACGCTGACCGTACGAACGCAGTTGATCGATCCGGTCACGAAGCAATATCAGACGGAAACTAAGGCCTTGCTGAACGTCTCGCCGCGCAACGTGTTCAACGTCTGGCAGCTCGCCAGCTCGGGCACGTTCAACCGCGTGCAGCCAATGCCGCCAACCGTGACGGCCCTTCTGCCATGACCAACACCAATCGCGACGGCGCGTCGCGCGACGAACGCGGGATCGCGCTCGTCTTGAGCCTGTTTCTCATGATGGCGATGTCCGTCGTTGGCGCCTCGCTCATGTTCCTCTCGCAGACGGAAACCTATTCGAGCATGAACTATCGTCTGATGTCGCAGGCGCGCTACGGCGCGGAATCCGGCATCCAGAAAACGGTCAACTACCTGCTCAACAGCTACACGGCGCCGACGACGACGGGCACCGATCTCCTGTCCAACTACGATACGACGCAATCGCCGGTCTTGTGCGTGTCCGGCTGCCCGACGCTCAACGCGCCAGTGATCCTGTCGGCCGACTCGACGCTGCAGGCATCGAACTATCCGGTCGCGTCGGTCCAGACTGCGTTTGCAGCCGCCGTCCAGGGATCGCTCCCTTCAGGTACGACGACGGTCACCTATAAGCCCTACGCGAAGCTGCTCTCGATGCAGCAGATCAAAGTGTATGGCGGAGGCTATCAGACGATTCAAACGTGGCAGATCACGTCGGACGGCACCATCAACGCCGGCAACACGGCGACTGTGGAAGTCACCGCCACACTCGAATCCGAGAAGATCCCTGCAACGATGTACGCCGCATTCGGCACGAACGGCGGCTGCGGCGCCCTCGATTTCAAGGGGAACAACACGCTGACGAACAGCTACGATTCGTCCAACCTCGCCCTCGGAACAAGTTCGAGCGGAGGAAACGTCGGAACAAACGGCAACCTGACCGAGGCCGGCGGCGCGACGATCAACGGATCGCTCTCGACGCCGCGCGTCGGCATCGGCAGTTGCAGCAGCGGTAACGTCGATGCCCTGTCGAGCAGCGGCGGCGCGACGGTCGCCGGAGGCATCGTCAATCTTCCGCAACAGGTGACGCTGCCGACACCGGCACTGCCGAATCCGCTGCCGCCGACGACCTCGTACAACGGCAACGGCCAGGTGCTGCTCAACGGTGCATCGGTCGGAAACATCACGGTGAACGCGAACTCCACGTTGACCCTCTGCGCGGTCGGGCTGACCTGTACCATCAACATCAACAGCATCACGCTGAATGGCAACGGAAAAGTCGTCGTCCCGGTGGGCGCAACCGTCATCCTCAATGTTGCGGGCCAGGGACAGACGACGCCGATCGATTTCACGGGAGGTTCGACGTCGAATGCGAGCCTGGACCCGTCGCATTTCCAGATCCAGTACGCCGGCACGGGTACCGTGAGGCTGAATGGCGGCAGTGCGACTTCGGAAATGCTGTACGCACCAAACGCCGCGGTAGAGCTGTCCGGCGGCAACGATTTCTACGGATCGATCGTCGGCGCCACGGTGACAGATACAGGCGGCGCCAAGCTCCACTACGATCGGCACCTCTCGAAATCGTTCTTCACGGTCGGCAATGGCATGCTGAGCACGTTCAGCTGGAAGAAATACTGACGACCGGCGCCGGCTGCATGTAGCTGATCGCCATCCCCACGACGACCACGACGACCGCGCCGATCAGGTTGTGCCAGAGAAATTCGATCGGCGTCGTGAAGGCGACAATCAGCACGGCGACCATCCCGGAGATCAGACCCCAGAACGCGCCGCGGGCGGTCGCGCGCTTCGTCAGGATCGCCAGGATGAAGACGCCGAGCAGCGATCCGTAGAAGAAGGACCCATAGCGGTTCACCACCTCGACCAGCGAACCTTGACTCGCCGAGTACATCGCGACGATGCACGCGAACAGTCCCCAGCCCAGAGTGGCGACCTTCGAGACGAGGAGGTAATGGCGATCGGCCGCGTGCTTCACGAAATGACGCTTGTAGAAGTCGATGATGGTCGCGGTCGCCAGCGCGTTCAGCTCTCCGCCGCTGGCTGACATCGCCGCCGCGAATATCGCCGCGATCATCAGCCCGACGAGCCCCACCGGCATACGCGTGGTGATGAACGTCGGGAACACGTAGTTGACGTCGTTGTAATTGTCGTCGCCCGTCGCCTGCTTGACGAGGCCGACCGCCCGCGCTCGAACCGCCTGCACGCGCGCGTCACTAGCCAGGAACGCATCGCGGTCGCCACGCGCCGCCGCGGCTTCCCGCATCGCGATCGCCCGATCGAACTCGTGTTGCAGCGCGTCGTACGCTGGCGCCTGGGGGCTCGCCGCGATCGCCGCGTCGTGCACGCGGTTAAAGAGCATCGGCGGAGCCTGGAACAGGTAGAACACGAACACCAGCACGCCGGTGAACAGGATCAGCAACTGCAGCGGAATCTTCATGAATCCCGTCATCATCAGGGAGCTGCGCGCCTCATCCTCCGACTTGGCCGTCAGATAGCGCTGCACCTGGCTCTGGTCGCAGCCGAAATACGAGAGCATCAGGAACAGGCCGCCGATCATCCCCGACCAGAAGGTGTATTTCTCACGCAGATCGAAGCGGAAGTCGAGGGCCTGCAGCCGTCCGGTCGCGCCCGCCAGGTGCATCGCATGTCCGAGCGAGACGTGATCGAGGATGCCGTACAGCAGAATGCCCATCGCCGCCAGCATCCCGCCGACGACCACGAACATCTGCTTCACGTCGGTCCACGCGACCGCCTGCACGCCGCCGATCGTCGTGTACACGATCATCGGCACGCAGATGGCCAGCACGGTGACCGGCAGCGTCCAGCCGAGGATGCCCGACATCACGACGGCAGGGGCGGCGAGCGTCACGCCGAGTGAAAACGCGCGCCCCATCAGGAACAGAAAGCTCGCCAGCGATCGGACGCGGACGTCGAAGCGCCGCTCGAGATATTCGTACGCCGTGTAGACGCGGGCCCTGGTGAAGAACGGCACGACGGTCACCGACAGGATGATCATCGCGAGCGGCAGCCCGATGTAGAGCTGGATGAAACCGAGGCCCGACGCGTAGGCCTGCCCGGTGGTGCCGACAATCGAGACGGCGCTCATCTGCGTCGCCATGATCGTCAGACCGACCGCCCACCACGGCAGCGACCGATTCGCGAGGAAGTAGCCTTCGACTTCGTCAGTGCCTTTCGATCGCCGCAGACCATCCCAGATGATCCAGACGATATAGGCGACGACGACCAGCCAATCAAAGGCGCGCATAGGTCCTGCCGCAGTACTTCACCACGAAGGATACGACGCACACGAAGGCAGAACCGGTATTCCCTTTGTGTCCATGGTGTCCTTTGTGGTGGATTGGCGTTACGAGTACATCCGCTGCAGAAACCAGAGAACGACGATGATTGCCGCCTCGACGAGCATCACGCGGACGTACAGGGCGCTCACAACCGCGCGCTTTCCGCGGCCAGCCGCTGTTCGGCGGCGGCCAGCGCCGTACCTGCCGTGGCCCACCAGCTGCGGTCGGCGGCGAGCAGCGCCCGGGACACGTCGATGGCCGCGGACGTGACCTCCGGCGCCGGGCCGCCGAGCGTCTTTCGCACGTTGACGAAATGCCGTGGACTGAGAATCGTCGCGAGCGCCTGCTCCGAGTAGGTGAGCGGCGCGCCCAGCAGATCGGCCGAGACATCAGCGAGAAGCTGCGCCAGCGGACGCTCCGGCTGCTGCTGCCGCGCCGCAATCAGACGGCACGAGATGCCGTGCGCCAATCTGAACGGGAGCTGGTGCTCGCGCACCAGCGTGTCGGCGAGCTCGGTGAGCGTCGTCCAGCCCTCTCCGGCGCGCGCTTCGAGCTTCTCCGCGTCGAACTCCGCGGTCGCGATCGCGGCGGCGACGAGGTTCACGGTGCGCATGGCATCGCGGAACATCGCGAACACGAGCGGCTGCAGGTCGTCTTCGGTGTCCACGATGTCGCCGAAGGGCGTGTTGTGAACGGCGAGCGTGATCGCCTGCGCCTGGCCGAGCGCTTTGCTGCCGAGCGCGCGCGCGTGCTCGAGCGCGACGGGATTGCGCTTCTGCGGCATGATGCTGCTCGTCTGGACGTAGCCGTCGCCGAGGCGCAGGTACCCGAATTCGGAGGTGGACCACAGCAGCATGTCCTGCACGAAGCGTCCGAGACCGGTGAGCAGCACGGCAGCCGCCGACGCGCTCTCGAGCAGGTAATCGACCGTCGCGATGCTGCCGTACGTGTTCCCGGTCGGACCGCAGAAGCCGAGCAGCTCCGAGGTCTGCTGCCGATCGATCGGAAAACCGGTGCCGGTGATCGCGCACGCGCCAAGCGGATTGCGGTTGGTGCGATCGTAGGCGCTCTTCAGGCGCGACGCATCGCGTTCGAGCTGCTCGATCATCCCGAGCAGATAGTGCGCCACGGTCGTGGGCTGCGCGCGCTGCGTGTGCGTGTGCACGGCGAGCACGGTGTGCGTGTGCCGCGCCGCGAGGCCGATCAGCGACTCGCGCAGCTCGAAGCTCGCCGCCGTCAACCCGAGAATCAGCTCGCGCTGCCGCATCCGATACATCGTCATGTCGATGTCGTTCCGGCTGCGGGCGGTGTGGAGGCGGCCGGCGACGTCTTCGCCGCAGGCGGCGACGATCAGCCGCTCGATGTAGAAGAACAGATCCTCGTAGGTGCCGTCGTAC
>Ga0070660_100004064_pt1 | contig 10093 bp, 12 predicted proteins | sample KBSC33metaG_FD_64670 | JGI IMG/M metagenome (GOLD analysis project Ga0070660, IMG submission 64670) | Corn rhizosphere microbial communities from Kellogg Biological Station, Michigan, USA - KBS C3-3 metaG | ecosystem: Host-associated > Plants > Roots > Rhizosphere > Soil ... | reverse complement strand
ACCAGCGTCCGCCCTCGTCCCGGCGAAGGCCGGTGACGAAGTCCCGCCGGACGATCGCGGAGCGGTGAATCCGGACGAACCGTTCCGGGTCAAGCTCCGCCTCGAGGCGGCCGATCGTGTGGTTGATCAGCCAGCTTCGCCGGCCGACGTGGAGCCGCATGTAATCGCGTTCGGCGGTGATCCGGTCGATGTCCGCCGCCGCCAGCCGGACGAGCCCGCCGCGCGGTTCGGACACCCAGAATTCGGCGAGGGGCGCGCCGCCTTCGTCGGCCGGAGCCAAGGGCGCATCGTCGCGGGCGCCGATCCGCTCCCGGGCGCGTTCGACGGCGCGGGCGAGCCGCTCGCCGGAGACCGGCTTCATCACATAATCGACCGCGTCGACGTCGAAGGCGGCGACCGCGAAAGTGTCGAAGGCGGTGACGAAGATCACCACCGGCGGGCTTTCGAGGCCGCCGAGGGCGCGCGCCACGTCGATCCCGTCCATGCCCGGCATCGCGATGTCGAGCAGGACGGCGTCGGGCCGCATCGCCTCGACGAGGCGAAGGGCGGCGGCGCCTTCCATCGCGGTGCCGGCGATGGCGACTCCTTCCATCCGCGCGAGCAGGAGCTGGAGCCGCTCGACGGCGAGCGGCTCGTCGTCGACGATCAGGAAGCGAAGCGGCTCAGCCATTGCTTTCCAGCGGCATTGAAAGGGTGACCCGGTAGCCTCCGCCGGGCAGCGGCCCCGCCTCGCAATCGGCGGCTCCGGCAAATCGGGCGGCGAGCCGCTCGCAGACGTTGGCGAGACCGATTCCGGAGCCCTCCGGCGAATCCGCGCCGGGCGCCGGGCCGCGATCGTTCTCGACAGTGAGGATCAGGCGCGCATCCTCCTCCCGCGCGGAGAGGGTGACGGTGACCGGCTCGGTAGTGCGGGCGACGCCGTGCTTGATCGCGTTCTCGACCAGCGGCTGAAGCAGGAGCGGCGGCAGCCGGGCGGCGCGCAGATCGTCGGGAATGTCGAAGCGCGCCGAGAGCCGGCGCGGGAAGCGGACCTTCTCGATGTCGAGATAGAGCTTCTGGAACTCGATCTCGTCGGCGAGGGTGACGTCGGCGCTGGGATCGAGGGCGAGGCTCGAGCGGAAGAAGGTCGACAGGTTGACGATCATCGATTCCGCCTCCTCCTCGCGCCGCGCCATGACCAGCGAGGAGAGGGAGTTTAGGGTATTGAACAGGAAGTGGGGATTAACTTGGTAGCGAAGCGCCCGGAGCTGCGCGGCCTGGGCGTCGCGCTCGGCCCGGGCGGCGCGGCGCTCGGCGGAGCGAAGCCGCGCTCCGCCGCTGATCGCGATGTAGAAGCTCGCCCAGGCGGCGAAGAAGAAATACCAGGTGACGAGGCCGTCGGCGATCAGGCGGATCGTGCGGCGGCGCTGGATCTCGTTGACGATCGCGCTGGACCCGCCGGGCGGTGGTGGAAGAGGCCGTTCCGCCGCCGCCCGGCCGGTCAGGATCGTGCGCTGACCGTTATGCTCCGTCACGACGGTCCGGGCGACGAGGGGCTGCTGGACGGCGAAGGCGAGGTTGAAGGTGGAGAAGATCGCGGCCGCCGGAATGCAGGCGATGGCGGCGGCGATGACCTGGATCCGAAGGCTTTCCTGGGCGGCGCGGTTCAGGACCAGCCAGACGAGAAAGGTGAGGGCCAGGCCGACGAGGCAGCCGAGGCCGCGATAGACCAGCCATTCGTAATCCTGGTCGATCAGCGCGGTGCGGATGGCGATGGTGACGAAGTAGAAGGCCCAGAACCCCGCCGCCGAGGCCGCGCCGAGCGGCAGCTCGGAGCGAAGCGACGGTGCGGGCGGATCGTTATCCATGAGAAGCCTTCTAGCCGTTCCTGCCCGCTTGTGGTGGCACGGCCGGGCCGTTGGTGGAAGCGGCGAGGCGGTTTGTCGAAAGGTAGGGAGGGACACTTAGCGAGCTAAGTGTCCCCGTCGTCCGCGACTTTCGGCGACTCGGTTCGATTGCGGCCGTTACGATCAAGCCCTTGCTCGACTTTTTTGTGGAAAAGTCGTTCCGGACCCGGGAAGTGGCTGATTTGCGGGCGGTTTCCCGCTTGGCCTGTGGCTGGGATGTTACAGTGGCGCGTCACGCGCGGCCCGCTCCTATTTTCCCGTTGTACATGGGTTTGAACTCTGATTCATTTCGAAGTGGGGAGCGGGGATTTTGGTTAAGCGGTCGGTAACCGTTTGAAGCGCATGATCTCCGCCGGGAAAGAGAGTGGGAGTGGGTTCATGGCAACGAACACCAAACCGGCCGACGGCGCGCTGACGCTGGTTGAGATGAAAGAGTTTGCTGGCTTCTCGGCGGCGACCCAGCGCTACATCCGCCGTTCCCTCGACATCGGCCTCGGCCGCCGCGACGCGATGCGCCGCTGGTCGCGCGATGCGGGCGAAGCGGCGAGCATCCGCGCGCAGGAGCGGGTCTACCGCCGGCTCGACCATGTCCGCACCAACGTCCCGGACGATAGCGGCCTGGACGAGATGGAGCCGCTGATGGGCCCGCTCACCACGATGACCGCGTTCGACCTCGGCCAGGACCGCCTGCCCGATTTCGCCGCCTACCGTTTCCTCTACGAGCGGCTGATCGGCGCCGCCGTGCGGCCGTGGCTTCCCGGCGCCTTCTGCGCCGCCGCCGCGCTTCCGCACCTCCACCCGGAGAAGCGCCGGGCGCTGCTCCAGTCGATCAGCGAAGCCGCCGCGACCGCGCCGGGCTGGTCCAACCGCGAGCCGGCCTTCTTCCCCGAATGGGTCGACAAGGTGGACGTCACCGTCGCCGGCTGAACGATTTTTGAAGCTTCCACGCGAGACGGCGGGCCTTCGGGTCCGCCGTTTTGCGTTGGGGGCTAGCTGGGCAGGGCTTCGAGCACGTCCTCGGCGAACGCGCTCAACGTGTCGTCGCGGGCGCCCATGATCACGATCCGGTCGCCGGGACGGGCGAGAGCGGCGAGGCGGGTGCCGGCGTCCGCCCGGGCGGGGATGTGCTCGGCGGAGCGTCCGGCGGCGTTCACCGCCGCGACGACATCCGCGCTGCCGACGCTCCGGTCGACCGTTCCGCCGAAATAGACTGGATCGCACACGACTAGCCGGTCGCCGGACGCCATGCCGTCCGCAAAGGTCTGCGCCAAAGCGTCCTTCATGAGACGAAGCGGACCGAAGCCGTGCGGCTGGAAGAAGAGCAGGAGCCGGCCCTCGAGGCCGATCCGGGCGGCGCGCAAGGTGGCAGCGATCTTGTCGGGATTGTGCCCGAAATCGTCGATCACGGAGACCCCGCCGCGTTCCCCCACCATCTCGAAGCGGCGGCGAAGCCCGGTGAAGCCGGCAAGCGCCTCTACCGCCACGTCGAGCGCAACTCCGGCCGCCGTCGCCGCGGCGAGCGCGGCCATGCCGTTGACCGCATTGTGAGCGCCCCACAGAGCGACCCGCGCGGGCAGGCTTTCGCCGCCCACGCGAACGGTGAAGTCGCCGTGGCCGGGGCCGCTCTCGATTCCGGGGCTGTAAAGATCGGCGCTCGGGTCGCGGAAGGAGAAGGTCACCTTCCGCTCCGCCGGAATCCGCTCGGCCAGGGTCCGGGTCTCCGGGTCGTCGAGGTTGAGCACGACCTTCTCGGCGCGAAGGGCGAAGTCGAGGAAGAGGCTGCGAAGCTCCTCGAGCGACTTGTGATCGAGGCTGACATTGTTGAGCACCGCGATCGTAGGGCGGTAGAGGGCGATCGAGCCGTCGCTTTCGTCGACCTCGCTGACGAAGGCGCCGCCACGGCCGACGAGGGCGCTTGCGAAGGGCGCGTCGGGCGTGACGAAATTCTTCATTACCGCTCCGTTCATCGCCGTCGGATCGCGGCCGGCGCGGTGGAGGATCCAGGCGATCATTCCGGTGACTGTGGACTTGCCCGACGTCCCGGCGACCCCGATCGACAGCGGCGCCGCGTTGAACAGCCGGGCGAGGAGCTCGGCCCGGGTCAGCCGACCGGCTCCGAGCCGGAGGGCGGCGGCGACGTCGGGGACGCTGTCCTCGATCGCGGCGGAGGCGACGAGCACCTGGCCGGGAGAGGTCAGGCCGCTGCCGTCCTGCGGGAACAAAGCGATGCCCTGGCGGCGTAGGAAATCGAACTTGCCGCCGGTGCGGCCCTGGTCGAGCGAGCGATCCGAACCCGCGACGGTCGCGCCCTGGGCGCGAAGGATGGTGGCGAGGGGAAGCATTCCGCTCCCGCCGATGCCGCAGAAGAAATAGGATTGCTCGTCCGCCATGGCCTCCGCCCTATTGCGGTCCCGGCGGCATTTCAAACCGAAGGGGGCAAAAGAATTTCGCGCCGCCTCATCCAAACGCGCCGCGGGGCGCGTCTGGTGGGCAGGAAGACGAGACGGAGAGGGTAAGCAAATGGAAGTGGATATCGTCATCGCCATCGCGATCGCCGCGGCGGCCGTGCTCATCGTCGGCCAGATCGGCCGGGTGCTGCGCACCATGATCCTTCACCGGACGATCCGGCGCGGCTTCATGGAGGGAAGTCCGCTCGCACCCGAGCTGATCGACCGGATCGACCCGAAGAGATCCAGCCAGGCGTTCAGCGACGACCGGATCGGCGTGGTGCTGATCGCCGTCGGCCTCGCCGTGATGGGGTTCGGGATCATCGCCGGCGGCGATCCGGACGACATACGCGCCGCGATCGGAAGCTCGCTCTTCCCGCTGCTGGTCGGCGCCGCCCTGCTCGGACGTCACCTGGTGATCCGGCGGGCCCGACTGAACGGGTGAGAGCGGGGTGGAGGGGGACGAGAGCCTGGCGAAGCGGGCGGCGGCGGGGGACGTCGCCGCCTATACCGCGCTGGTGCGGAGGCACGAGCGGCGCGTTCGCGCCTTCCTCGGCCGGCTCACCCGCGGCGACGGAGCCGACGACCTTGCGCAGGAGACCTTCCTCAAGGCGTGGCGGGTGCTCGGCGACTTTCGCGGCGAGGGCAGCTTCGAGGGTTGGCTGCTTAGGATCGCCTGGCGGCTGTTCCTCACCAGCCGGCGGAGCCGGCGCGAGGCGCCGGTCGACGCCCCGGACGGAGTCGATCCGCGAGTCGAGGACGGCAACTCGCGCATCGACGTGGAGCGGGCGCTGGCGCGGCTTCCGGCGCGGGAGCGGGCGGCGGCCTTGCTCTGCCTGGGCGAGGGCTATTCGCATGGCGAGGCGGCGGCGATAATGGAGGTGCCGCTCGGCACTCTGAAGAGCCTGGTGGCGCGGGCGCGCGCCGCTCTGGCGCGGGCCTTGGAAGGGCATGGATGATGGATGAAGAGGTCGATCGGCAGCTCAAGGCTCTTCTGGCGGCGCCGGGCCGGCCGGCGGACGAGACATTCGCCGCCCGGGTCGAGCGGCTCGTCCTGATCGACGAAAGGCTTCGCCGCGCGCGCCGCGCCGCGTGGCGCCGCCTGGCGCTCGAGATGGCGGGCGCGGCCGCCGTCATCCTCGTCTTCTTCGTCCTGGAGCGAAGCGGGCCGGCGGCCGACTCGGCCGGGATCGTGCCGCCGTTCAGCGCGGCGGGCGCCGGTCTCCTCCTCCTCACGCTTTGGGTCATCGTCTCGTCGCGGCCCGGGGACGGCGCCGAAGCCGCCTGATCCACGTTAAATTTGCGCCAGAGCGCTCCAGCCGCCAGCCAGCACGATTTGCTTCGCCTAATCTCTTGCACTCGCGCCGCGTTTGAGGCTTATCAGCTTTCGAACCACAGGGAGGGAATTATGGCTAAAGGTACTACTGGCGGCGGCGCACGCGGCGGACTCTCGCGTCCGGTCACCCCGTCGCCGGATCTCGCGCCGATCACGGGCAAGGACCCGCTGCCGCGCAGCGAGGTCGTCAGCAAGATGTGGGATTATATCCGCAAGAACAACCTCCAGAATCCCGAAAACAAGCGCGAGATCGTCGCCGACGAGCAGCTCAAGAAGGTGTTCGGCAAGGACCGGGTGACCATGTTCGAGATGAACAAGCACCTGTCGCGCCACCTCACCTGAGACGGATCCACCGGCTCTGCCGGTGTCGAACCTGCTCGCGGCCCCGCTTCCTTGGGAGCGGGGCCGTTTGCGTTTGGGACAGATTTGGCGATTAGTCCGAAATGGACACAAATTGGCGACGGATTTTTGCTCCATTAGGGACTATACCGTGACCCGCACCCCCCGGCCGAGCCGGAGCATCCGAGCCGAGCGACCGCCCGGCTCCTGCCCCGGCCCCGGCCCAGAGGGAAAGCGGGCGAGGATGCGAATCGTGCGGGGCCGCAAACCCCGCCGGAACGGAGGAAGAAGGCAGTGCATTTGCTCCGGGTCCCGCGCCATTCTGGAGGAAGGGGAGCGGATGGCATGGCATCGAGAGCATTCAACGACGCGCCGGCGAGCGCGCTTTCGCGGATAGATTACAGGCCAGCGCCCTGCGTGCTGATCATCGCCGACTCGCCCGAGACCGAGGAAGCGTGGCGGCGGGCGGCGCTGCTTGCCGGATGCCGGATCAGCGGCTGCGCCTCGATCGCCGACGGTGCGGCCCGGATCGACCGCCAGCTCGCCGTCGATTCGATACTCGTGGGACTTTCGGGTGAAGCGGACGAAGCGCTCGACGGGATCCTCCGCCGGATCGCGGCGGCAGCCGCGGCCGGACGCCACGGAAGCGCGATCGCCGCGCCCGCGGCTCTGATCGACCGGATCGCCGCGGCGAGCCTTCACCCGGGAATCCAGCATCTGGTCGATCCGACCGAGGTCGAGCGGGCGACGGCGCTCGCGATCTCGACCACCCGTCAGCCGCCGAGGCTCCACGACGTCGTGAAGGGCTCCGCCACGGCGCGGCTGCAGCAGCTGAGCGAGGAGGTGGGGCGGGTCGCGACGATCCTCGCCGCGCTTTCCGAGGACGAGGCCGCGGCGACCGCCTTGGCGGGACGAGAGAGCGAGGAGAATGCCGGCGAGCGGATCGACGCCGGCCAGGTGCGGGCGATCATCCGCGCCCGCCGTCTTCGCGATCATTTCTTCAAGAGCGACCTGTTCGCCGATCCCGCCTGGGACATGATGCTCGACCTGATGGCCGCGCGGATCGAGGGCCAGAAGGTGGCGGTGTCGAGCCTGTGCATCGCCGCGGCGGTGCCGCCGACCACCGCCCTGCGCTGGATCAAGGCGCTGTGCGACCAGGGCATCTTCGTTCGACTGGCCGATCCCGAGGACGGGCGGCGGGTGTTCATCGAGCTGGCCGATCCGACGGCGGCGGCGCTCGACGCCTATCTTCGCGCCGCCCAGCGGATCGCGCCGCTGAACGTCTAGGGACGGACCAGGACCTAGCGCTTGCCGCGCAGCGAGCGCGGTGGCAGTGCAGGCCGGCCCGGGCGCTTAGCTCAGTTGGTAGAGCATCTCGTTTACACCGAGAGGGTCGGCGGTTCGAGCCCGTCAGCGCCCACCAGGCCATTTTCCGCGGCAGATCAGGTATCCAGATACAAAGCCGCCTGGCAGCGGCGCCGGGTCCGGCGCAAGTGACTGAAAAGACGTCATAACACGCCGTCGACGGCGAGTTCATCAATGAATTTCGGTTTCATGGGCGGCGCATTTCGGCTTTCGTCGTGAACCGAAAGAACGCCTACTCTCCGTCGCCGCCGAGTCCGGCGAACCAATCGGCGTAAGGAGTCGTCCTCGCCATGTGACGGTTGAGGTCGGGGGCACCGTCGTCCCACCAGACCGTCCCCCGCTCGCCTAGCGCCCGCTTGGCCGCGTCGACCGCGCGGTGCGCCTCGGTTTCGGATTCGCGATCGCCGCTGCGCTTCGCGACGCCGACCGCCCGCCTGGCGCTCATCAGTTCGGCGGTCAAACGCGTACGCTCGTCCTCGGACAGGCGAGGATCGGTCGTCCGCCAGAGCCGCCCGCGTACCACGAAGTATCGACCATCAGGGGTGACGGGGTATCTCATCGCGCTAGCGGCCACCGGCCGGGCCGCTCGTCTTCCTTTCGCCGGGGTATCCCGAGTGGCACGCCGACAGGATTTCGAACCACGAGATCATCAGGGTCTGGAGCACGGGCACTGCTTCATCGACTTCGCTGCATAATTCGAGGTCGATGCGCTCCGCGGTCAAAGTGCCCGGATGAGGCGGTTCGCCATGGCGAGCCAGGGGGGGTCGGCGAGGACCAGCTGGCGCTGGCCGCTGCCCAGCGGAAGGATGTGGAGCTTGCCTTCCTCGCGCCCGATCAGCCGGCCGTAGAGAAAGCGTCCGGCGGGCCTGGGAACGAGGACGTCGCGGTTCATCGCCCGGCCGAACGCCTCGGGTGCGAGGCGGAGGCACCAGATTTCGTCGCCGGCGCGATAGTCGCCGAGGCTCGCGGCTACCGTGACGGCGACCGCTCCGGGATCGGGGCGCGGCGGAGCGGCGACCGCTTCGCGCCGGGGGGCGTGGGCGCCGTCATGCTCGAGCACGGCGGCGACCGGAACGTCTTCGCGGTCGGGCAGTCGGACGAGGTCTCCGGCCTCCACCCCGAGGGCCTGGGCGATGCGATTGAGCCAGCCGACGGAGACCGTGCGGGTGCCCGTCTCGAGCCGGCCGATGGTCTGCGGCGTGGTCGGCGGCTGGCAGCGGTCGGCGACTTCCTGAAGGGTCAGTTTCCTGGCCCGCCTAACCTCTCTGATGCGAGTGATCATCGCACGTCTCCTAACCGCCACGGTTATTTCACTTTCCTACAGTTGGGCCGCGATGGCAAGATCGCCCGGTCGATTCGTGGATGAGGACGTGGAACATGAAAGCCAATGCGAAGCCGCGACGGGGGCGGCTGCTGGAGGAGCGGGCGGCGCCGAGCGAGGGGGCGGTACGAGGCAAGCGGGGAGCCTCGTCGCCGGCGCGGTCGGTGACGGTGAACGCGCTCGAGTCGCCGCTCGGCTGGCTGCTCGCCCACGGGCACGTCAGCCAGCGCCAATATGCGGCGGGCGAGAAGCTTCGTGAGGATTGGGAACGGGCGCATTATCCGCCCCGGGTGACGATGTGCTGGGATTCGCTGCCGAGCGAGCGCCATGGCCGGGGCGCGCCCGAGAGGCTCTCCGCCGGGGGGCGGGAAGCCGCCGCCAAGGCGCGCTTCGAAGCGGCGGCGGAGGCGGTGGGCCCCGGCCTTCGCGACATATTGTGGCGGATCGTCTGCGCGGGCGAGGGCATGCGGGACGCGGAGAGCGCGCTCGGCTGGCCGGCGCGCGCCGGAAAGCTCGTCCTGTGCATGGCGCTGGACCGGCTGGCCGACCATTACCGGCTTCGCTGAGCCCTTGCGCGGCGCGGCCGTTGGGTGGAGCAAGGGGCCGGGCGAGGGGAGAGCGGCGTGTACCTTAGCGCGATGATCGCGATCGCGGTGGGACCGGGCGACTCGCCACCCACCGTCCCGCCCGGTTTTACCCTGAAGCCGGCGCCGAGGGACGAAAGGATCGTTCCTCCGGACTGCCGGCCCGGCCGTCCGGACGAGATCGTGGTGTGCGCGCCCGATGCCCGCCGCGACCGGCTGACGGAGCTCAAGCCGCCCAGCGGAATCATCGACCGCAAAGGCGGGGTGGTAGGGCTGGACGTCGGCGATGCGCGGATCGAGCCGAAGCTCGAGGAGGTCGAGTTTCCCGGCGGGATGGTGAGCAAGCGCGTGATGGTGACGATCAAGATGCCGTTCTGAAACCGTCGGTTTGTTTCCATCCACGAGCCGCAGAGGGTCCCGCGACCATCGATGCCGACCCGTTGCGGACCCTGCCCGCGACCCGTTAGGGTCGTGGGGGTGCGCGGTGCCTTTCTGATCTCGTCCCTCGCAGCCCTTTCAGGCTGCCGCGCCGGCGTACCGCCACGGGATTGCCGCCTGGCCGCCGAACAAGCCCCGCAGTGCCTCCGGGTCCATCAAGGAAAGGCCGACCGCGAGCTGCTCCTCGGCTGCTTCCCCTTTTCCGGCCCCGAGACGATTGCGGGTGCATGGGTCTTCGGCTTCGAGAAGAACGCGTTCTACGAGGGCATCCATGCGAGCGCCCGGACGGTTCGCATGCACGCGAGCGACACCGCTCTTGAGGCGGACGTCGACCTGCCGAACGACGGGCGCATCCGCGTGCTTCAGGTCACTCTCGT
>Ga0070660_100004061_pt1 | contig 10096 bp, 8 predicted proteins | sample KBSC33metaG_FD_64670 | JGI IMG/M metagenome (GOLD analysis project Ga0070660, IMG submission 64670) | Corn rhizosphere microbial communities from Kellogg Biological Station, Michigan, USA - KBS C3-3 metaG | ecosystem: Host-associated > Plants > Roots > Rhizosphere > Soil ... | reverse complement strand
CCTTCATTGCGAGCGCCAGCGTACCCGGGACCGCCTCCCTGGGAGCGCCCGGCGCCCGAAACTCGTGCACCTCGTTCAGCCTCGAACGAGGGGGTCGTGCATTGCCGCCGTCCCGGCGGCCCTGCTCGCGCCCGGAGCCGGTGCCAGGCACCGGCTCGAGGCGGCCCGCATCCCACGGGAAGGCGCAAGCTTGCAGGCGCCGAGGTGCCGCGCGCAAGGGCTGGGGAGAATCTGTTGCACACTCGTGTCGGTGCCTGGCACCGGCCGTTGGGGGATCACCGCGAGCCGGTGGGCCGACGCCGAACGCCCGGCCGGTCAGGTTGCCGCGAGCTCCTCGTCCATCACCGACTGGGGGAACGCGACGATCAGGACCTCGCACGGCGCCTTGCGCAGGACGTAGTCGACGGTCGGGGAGAAGAACCGCGACTGGCGGCGCCAGCGGGGCGCCGAGCCGAGCACGATCAGGTCGGCGTCGATCTCGCCGGCACGGTCGACGATCGCCTGCCCGATCGCGCGCGCGCGCAGCGTCGTCCCCTCCACCGTGACGTCGTTCTCGGCGCCGAGGAGCTTCGCCTCGGCGAGGGCGGCGTCGGCGCGCTCCTCGTCGTCGAAGAGCGGCGCGTCGAGCGGCTGCTCGAGCGGCACCCGGATCACGTGCAGCGCCTGCACCTCGGCGTCGTGCTCCGTCGCGAGCTTGATCGCGGTCGCGAGCATCTCCTCGCCGATGATCCCGAGCTTCATCGGCACGAGGATCCGCTTGAACGTGACCGGCGGCTCGCCGGTGAGCTCGTCCGGCGCGGCGACCTTCTCCATCAGGCCCTCGCCGCGCATCACGCGCACGCCGACGAAGACGGCGAGCCCGACCACGAGCCAGACGGGTCCGGCGTAGCGCGCCGCGGGATGAGTGGCCATCGCCACGATCCAGACCGCGAACGTGGCGATCGAGCCGACGATCGCCGGCAGCGGCACGCGCACCCCGCGGATCGTGATGTTGAACGGCGCGTGGTACGGACGAGGCAGGTCGGGCTCGTCGATGCGCAGCTTGATCACCGCGAGCTGCGCGGCCGTGAACGCGAGCAGCACGCCGAAGGAGAAGATGCTTGCGAGCGACGCGACGTCGTCCTTGAAGAACGACGTGCCGATCACGATCGCGACGGAGATCAGGGCTGCCGAGACGATCGCCTGGGGTGAGACGTGCGCGCGGCGGCTGAGCCGTCCGAAGCTTCGCGGCAGCTGCCCGTGCTCGCCGAGCGAGTAGGCGAGTCGCGAGAAGCCCGAGATCGACGTCGTCACGGCTGCGAGCAGGATCAGCGCGCCGGTGACGCCGACGTAGAACTCGAGCGCGCCGCCGAAGTGCCACGGCAGCTTGTCGCCGATCCGGTTCGCGACCCCCAGGAGCGGCGCGTGGAGCCAGCGGCCGCCGAGCGCGGTGTTCTCGCCCGGGAAGGCCGACACGGCGACGACCGCGATCGCGACGTACATCGTCACGACGGTCGCGATGCCGCCGAACACCGAGCGCGGCAGGTCGACGCCCGGGCGGCGCGCCTCCTCGGCGAGGTTCGCCACCGTCTCGAGCCCCGTGAACGCGAGCATCGCGAGCGGCAGCGCAAACGCGATCGCGTGCCAGCTCGGATGCACACCGAGCGACGTTCCGCGCGTCAGCGCATCCGGCGAGAAGATCAGGACGAAACCGAGCACCACGAGCAGGAGCTGGGTGAGCAGGTCGAGCGCCGGCACGAGGATCCCGATGCCGTACAGGGACGGCCGCCGAACGACGCGGATCAGCGCGACGAGCACGATCACGCCGACTGCCACGACGACGTCCCAGGGGTTGTCGTCGAGCGCCTCGACCCCGATCGCCCCCGCGATGTAGTGCGGGACGAAGAGCGCCGAGAGCGAGATGACGATCAGATAGTCGAGGAAGAGCGCCCAGCCGGTGAGGAAGCCGGCGAGATCGTTGCTCGCGCGGCGTACGAACGTCGCGGCGCCGCCGGTCTCCGGGAGTGCGGCCGTGCCCTCGGCGTAGGAGAAGGAGACGACGAGGAAGAGGATGCCGACCGCGAGCAGGACGAGCGGCGTGAAGCCGAGCGCCTGCGAGGCGACGACGCCGAGCGCGAAGTAGATCGACGAGGCGATCTCGCCGTAGGCGACCGAGAAGAGCGCGCGCGCGTCGAGCTCGCGGCGGAGACCCGGCAGCTTCCGGGCCACTAGCGGCGCACCTCGTCACGCCGGCGCATCACGTACAACCGCCCCACCCCCGCGCCGACGAAGAGCAGCCCGAGGACGACGCCGACCCCGAAGCCGTGCACGAGCGTGATCGAGAGCATCCCGAGCCCGAGCAGGATCATCAAGAGCGCCATGAACGTCGCCAGGCCCCTGTAGGTACTCATGCGGCCTTCCTCCCGGCGGCGACCATCACACGCGACGGCGAGTGCTTGAGCACGAAGTCGACGGTACCGCCGAAGATCGTCTTGTGCATCCCGCGGCGCGCCCCGAGCACGATGATCTCGGAGCCGCGCCGCTCCGCCTCCTCGATGATCGCGCGCCCCGCGTTCCGCGCGCGCACGACGCGCTCGACGACCCGCACGCCGTACGGCTCGGCGATCCCGCGGGCCGCGTCCAGCAGCCGGTGCGCATCGTCCAGCTCGTCGGCCAGGTCGGCGTCGAGCGGCAGCTCGAGCGGCACGACCACCACCCGCAGCAGGACGATGCGGCCCGCCCGCTCCGTCGCTAGGCGAGCCGCGAGCTCGACCGCCTCGCGCGACTCCTCGCCGGCGACGATCGGCACGAGGATCGCGCGGTACTCCAGCGCGAGCGCGGCGCCGAGCGGCACCGGTGCCCGCATCGTCGTGCGCAGCGGCACGTTCACCCGTCGGCGGTAGACGAGGTAGAAGAGCAGCCCGGCGATGAGCCAGCCGAGGCCGGCATAGCGGATCGGCGCCTTCTGGATCACGACGACGAGCCACGCCGCGCCGGTGCCGAGCGCCCCGACGAGCGCGAAGACCGGCCACGAGACGCCGCGGAACGTGACGTTCGGCCAGGCCCGCCACTCGAGCTCGTCCTCACGCCTGCGCACCCGCAGCGCCACCACCGACACGTGCGCGATCGTGAACGAGAGCATCGCGCCGAACGCGTACATGCCGCCGAGGAAGTCGACCTGGCCGGAGAGCAGGAAGATCGTCGGCCCCACGCCGGCGAAGACGACGAGCGACAGCCACGGCGTCTTCAGCTTCGAGTGCAGCCGGCGGAACGCGCTCGGCAGCTGCCGGTAGCTCGACATCGCGTAGGTGATGCGCGACGCACCGATCACGCCGGCGTTCGTGGCGATGAACAGGATCGTGGCGGCGAGGATGCCGACGTAGACCTTCGCGATGTCGAGCACGACGCCGTGGAGCCCGAGGTTCTCGACGAGCCCGAGCACCGGGTCGTTCTTGAAGCCGTGCGGCGGGTCCTCCCCGAGCTTCGTCACGTACTTCCCGCCCTGGTGCACGACGGGCATCGCGGAGAGCGCGATGAACGGCAGGGTGAAGTAGATCGCGAAGACCGCGATCGCCACCCAGGAGATCGCACGCGGGATCGAGCGGACCGGGTCGCGTGCCTCCTCGGCGAGGTTCGAGACCGTCTCGATGCCGGTGTAGGCGATCATCGCCACCGGGATCGCGAGCAGGAACGCCGACCAGCTCGGCGCGACGCCGAGGTGCACGTTGTGCGTGAGCACGTGCGGGCTGAAGATCAGGAAGAACCCGAGCGCGACGAGGAGCAGCTGCGTCGCGAAGTCGAGCACGGCGAGCAGGATGTTCAGCTTCGCCGCCTCCTGGATCCCGACGATGTTCAGGCCGACGAGCACCCACGTGAGCGCGATGCCGACGACGATGTCCCAGGGGTTCGTCCGCAGCGGCTCCCAGAAGATCGAGAGGTAGTGCGGGACGAAGATCACCGAGATCGCGACGGTGATCACGTAGTTCAGCATCTGCGCCCAGGCGGCCGTGAACGAGACGAGCTCGTTGAAGGCGTGCCGGGCGAAGCTCGACGACCCGCCCGCCTCCGGGTAGCGAACCGTGCCCTCGGCGTAGGTGGCGGCGGTCGCCGCGAAGATGATCCCGCTGACGATGAAGACGAGCGGCGTCAGCCCGAGCGCGATGCCGGCGGTCAGGCCGAGCGCGTAGTAGATCGACGAGCCGACGTTGCCGTACGCGGTCGCGAAGAGCGCGGGCGCCCCGAGAACGCGTTCGAGGCCGTGGCTCTGACGGCGGCGGCGGGGCACGGGGCGGAGCCTACGCTCGGTACGGGACGCTGCTGAGGATCACGTGCGGCTCGAACAGCAGCAGGCGCTTGATCGCGAGCGCCCGGCGGCCGCGGAGGTAGCGCATGTTCTCGCGGATCCGCTCGGGCAGGATGATGTTGACGGCCGTGCCCTCCTCCGTCGTGAGCCCGCGGACGTACGCGAGGACGGCGTCGCCGAGCTTCGTCGCCGAGGGCGCGTCGTCGACCGGAAGGCCGAGGTCGACCTCGTCCCACGAGCGCTCGCCGAAGTGGACGGCGCGCACGTCCGGGACGCCGAGACCCTGCACGTAGCCGGCCGCCTGACGTGCGCCTTCGTCGACCGCGTCCGCAAGCATCCGCACGACCAGGCGCTCCGGCACGCGCCCTTCCGGGTGACGTTCGGAGGTGACGGCCGGCACGTCCGCGACGACGACCCGCGGCTCGACGAGCAACCGCAGCTTCAGCCTGAACTGCGAGCGCTGCGCCGCCGCCACGAGCGACCGCTTGCGGAACTGCTCGGGCAGGACGACCGTGACGACGACGTCGTCGCCCTCCGCGCGCAGACGCTCGATCTCGCCGAGGACGGCGGCCGTCGGGTCGGTTCCCGCCGGCCGGACATCGAGCCGCGGCTCACCGCCCGTGTAGTCGAACCAGCGCGCATGGATCCCGGTGTCGCTCCGCGGGCCCGGCACGTGCAGTGCCTCGAACACGCCGCCGCCGATCTGCCGCGCGTACCAGACGGCCCCTTCGGCGGCGACGTCGAGGGCCTCGGCATAGATGAGGACGCGATTTCGCATTCGGAACCTCCTGGCTCCCCCGGTGCGGGGAGCCAGGCTCTGGCTCCAGTCTTACCCGTGGATCGAGACGATCAGCGGGATGATCAGGATCGCGACGATGTTCGCGATCTTGATCATCGGGTTGATCGCCGGGCCTGCCGTGTCCTTGTACGGGTCGCCGACGGTGTCGCCGGTGACCGACGCCGCGTGGGCCTCGGAGCCCTTGCCCCCGTAGGCGCCGTCCTCGATCGACTTCTTCGCGTTGTCCCAGGCGCCTCCGCCCGCGGTCATCGAGATCGCGAGGAAGAGGCCGGTGACGATCGTGCCGATCAGCAGGCCGCCGAGCATCTTGGCGTTGATGATCCCGATCACGATCGGGAAGCCGATCGGGATGAGGGCCGGCGCGAGCATCGACCTGATCGCCGAGCTCGTGACGATGCCGACGGCGCGGCTGTAGTCCGGCCGCTCGGTCCCCTCCATGATCCCCGGGTGCTCGCGGAACTGGCGGCGCACCTCCTGCACGACCTCGCCCCCGACGCGACCGACCGCCTGCATGGCGAGCGATGCGAACAGGAACGGCATCAGGCCGCCGATGAAGAGGCCGGCGACCACCCACGCGTCGGTGAGCGAGAACGTCGTCGAGAGCCCCTGGTCGGAGAGACCCGTCGTGTACGAGTCGAACAGGATCAGCGCGGCGAGCGCAGCCGAGCCGATCGCGTAGCCCTTCGTGACGGCCTTCGTCGTGTTGCCGACGGCGTCGAGCGGATCGGTGATCGCCCTGACGCCCTCCGGCAGGTCGGCCATCTCTGCGATCCCGCCTGCGTTGTCGGTGACGGGGCCGTACGCGTCGAGCGCGACGATCAGGCCGGTCATCGAGAGCTGCGCCATCACGGCGACGCCGATGCCGAAGAGGCCGGCGAAGTGATGCGCGACGAGGATGCCCGCGACGATCACGATCACCGGCAGCGCGGTCGCCTGCATGCCCATGGCGAGGCCCTCGATGATGTTCGTCGCGTGCCCGGTCTGCGAGGCCCTGGCGATCGCCTTGACCGGGTTCCAGCGGGTGCCCGTGTAGTACTCGGTGATCGCGACCAGCAAGAACGTCACGATCAGCCCCACCATCGCCGACACGTAGAGGTCGGTGAAGCCGAACTTGCCGTTGTCGAAGGCCATCGTGATCGGGATGAAGCCGGCCGCCGACAGGAGCGTGGCGACGAGCACCGCCTTGTAGAGCGCATTCATGACGGCGTTCTCGCCGCGCCCGAGGCGGGCGAAGAACGTGCCGATCACCGACGTGACGGCTGAGACCGCTCCGAGCGCGAGGGGATAGAGGTAGAGGCGGGCGTCCGGGAACTGCGTCCCGATCAGCATCACGGCGACGGCGGTGACCGCGTAGGTCTCGAACAGGTCGGCGGCCATGCCGGCGCAGTCGCCGACATTGTCGCCGACGTTGTCGGCGATCACGGCGGCGTTGCGCGGGTCGTCCTCCGGGATGCCGGCCTCGATCTTGCCGACGAGGTCGGCGCCGACGTCGGCGGCCTTCGTGAAGATGCCGCCGCCCAGGCGGGCGAACACCGAGATGAGCGAGCCGCCGAACGCGAGGCCGATCAGGTCGTCGATCGCCGAGGTGGGCGAGTTGTGCAGCGCGCCGGTCAGGAACCAGTAGTACCCGGTGACGCCGAGGAGTCCCAGGCCGACGACGAGGAGCCCCGTCACCGAGCCGGCGCGGAACGCGACGTTGAGCGCCGGCTTCAGCCCGTTGCGCGCCGCCTCGGCGGTGCGCACGTTCGAGCGGACGGCGACGTTCATGCCGATGAAGCCGGCCGCCGACGACAGCAGCGCGCCGATCACGAACCCGAAGGCGGGCCCCCAGCCGAGCTTGTCGTAGACGCCGAGCAGGATGAACGGGACGATCGCGACGAGCGCGATCGCCGTGTACTGCTTGCGCAGGTAGGCGGCAGCGCCCTCCTGGACGGCGCTCGCGATCTCCTGCATCCGCTCGTTGCCGGCGGGCTGCCTGAGCAGCCACCAGGTCAGGTAGAGCCCGTACCCAACGGCGACGCCGGCACCGACGAGGCCGAGGAGCACAGGGTGGTGCATGAACCAATCCATCGGTTTCGCTCCCTCACAAAGTCAAGCGCCGAAGGGCTTCGGCGCGGGCGATTATGTATCACAAGCTCCGGCCGGAAGCTGCTAGGAAGCGGCCGACGCGTAGGCGATCTGCAGGTCGGTCAGCGCCCGCGCGAGGTCGTCCGCGAGCTCCCCTTCCAGGTGTGGGACGAGCGCCGCGAGCGCGTCGATCGCCTTGCGTGCTTCCGGGAGGTCGCCGCGGTCGAGCTTCGCGTAGCCGAGGCTTGCGAGCGTCGAGGCGGCGGAGACGAGGTACTGCTCGACCTCCAAGGAGGCAAGCTGCTCCCGCAGGGCCTCGAGGTCGACCTCCGGGTCCGCTCCCTCAGCCACCGATCGGCTCCCCCGCCCGCACCTCGAGGGCGTAGACCTCCTCGAGGCTCGCGCCTTCCTCGAAGCGCGCGATCTGACGCTCGGCCGCGTTGCGCTCGGGGACCGCCAGATGCGCTGCCGCACCGATCTCGTCGGCGACGGGCGCGACCCAGTCGAGCAGGTCCTCGAGGCGCCGGCGCGCCGCGACCGGTTCGCCGCGCTCGAAGTCGAGCAGCTCGCCGGCGAGCCCGTAGCGGATCGCCCGCCACATGTTCTCCTCCAGGAGACGGTGCGGCAGGCTCGGCAACGTCTCCCCCTCGTCGTGTGCGCGCGCGCAGCGCACGGCGAGCGCGTAGCAGAACGCGGCGAGCGCCTGCGCCTCGGCGAGGTCGGGCTGGCCGTCGGCGATGCGGATCTCGATCGTCGGGTATGCGAGGTGCGGGCGGACGCTCCACCAGATCTGCGTGTGCTCGGTGATCGACCCAGTGCGATAGAGGAACGAGACGTAGTCCTCCCAGGTCTGCCAGCTCCCGTAGGCGTCCGGGATCCCGCAGCGGGGGAACATCCGGGTGAAGATCTCGGTGCGGGCGGAGTGCAGGCCGGAGTTGACGCCTTCGACGAACGGCGAGCTGGCTGAGAGCGCGAGGATCTCGGGCAGGAAGTTCCGCAGCGCGTCGTGGACCGCGATCGCACGGTCCGGGCCCCTGAAGCCGACGTGCACGTGCAGCCCGAAGGTGTTGTTGCGCCAGACGACGTAGCGCAGGAGCTCGTCGTTTCGGCGGTAGTGCGGCGTGTCGATGATCCGCTGGTCCTGCCAGCGGCTCCACGGGTGCGTGCCGGTGCCGCCGAGGCCGAGCTGGAGCTCGCGCGCGAGCCCGTGCAGCCGGCTCCGGCGCTCCTGCATGGCGGCGGCCGCCTCGGCGAAGCCGGTGCAGCGACCGGTGCGCACCTCGACCTCGGAGGCGATCAGCTCGCCGACGATGTTCGGCGCGAGGTCGGTCTCCTGCGCCGCGGCGAAGAGCTCCTCGAAGCGATCGGTCAGCTCGAGGCTGACGGGGTCGAGGAGCGCGAACTCCTCTTCGACGGCAACAGTGAAGTCCGTGCCGGCCTCGAACTCCTCGCGGTTCCGCGCGAGGAGCTCCTGCCAGGTGACGCGCTGCTCGTCGCCCATGTCCGCCAGAGGGTAGCCACCAACGCTCAGGCGACAGGCGCGAGCAGCCGGCGGGCAACGCTCGCCCACGACCAGCGCTCGACGACGGCGCGGCGGGCGGCGCGCTTCAGCTCGTCGTGGTCGTGCCCGGGGAGCGCGACCAGCTCGTTCAGCTTCCGCGCGAGGTCGGCGGCGTCGCCGGTCTCGAACGACACGAGGTGGCGGAAGCGCTCGGGATAGGACGCCTCGATCCCGGCCGCCACCTCGGCGAGACCGGAGTGGCGCGCGACGAGCGGCGGCGAGCCGGCGGACGCCGCCTCGGCGGCGACCATGCCGAACGCCTCGGGGAAGATCGACGGCACCACCGTCGCGGTCGCGAGCGGCAGCAGGTTGACGAGATGGCGGTGCTCGAGCGGCCCGGTGAAGAGCGTGTCGGGCGGCGCGGCCGCCTCGAGCGTCGCGCGGTACGGCCCGAAGCCGACGACGACGAGCCGTGCGTCGACGTGCCGCATCGCCTCGAGCAGCACCTGCACGCCCTTCTGCTCGATCAGCTTGCCGAAGTAGACGACGGTCGGCCTGCCGCCGCGCAGGAACTCGGCGAAGCGGTCGGCGTTCCCGGCGTCCGGCAGCCGCTCCTCCGCGTTGCCGGGATTCGGCGGGTCGTCGCGCGCCTCCTCGACGAGCCGCACGAGCGCGCGGTCCGGCTCCTGCAGGACGAACTCGTCGACGTCGACGCCGGGCGGCACCTCGACCACCCGCTCGACGTGGCCGACGACGTCCTCGAGCACCTCGCGGATGTGCCGCGAGCCGACGTAGGTCGCCTCGGCTCGCGCGAGCGAGGCTCGGGCCCATTGCTCGAGCTCGGGCCGCCCGCGCAGCGAGTACTCGAGCTCGGAGCCGTGGGCCTTGACGCGAAACGGCGCGCCGCTCGCCGCGCCGACGGCGGCGCCCATCAGCACGTGGTTCGCAAAGACGAGGTCGGCCGGCAGCAGCTCACGCAGGACGGCGCTGTTTGCCTCCACGTAGGCCGCTCGCTCGCCGGCGGTGAAATCCTGGAGGAGCTTCGGCCGCAGGCCCTCGTAGCGGTCGAGCACGAACACCGGCAGCAGGCCGCCGGGAAGGTCGACGGTCGCGGTCTGCGCCCGGCCGAGGTCGTACTGCTCCGGCGCGCGCTCTTGCGAGACGACGACGACGTCGTGGCCCGCGTTGCTCCACTCGCGCGCGAGCGCCCGCGTATAGACGTTCGACCCCGTCCCGCCGAGCAGGTAGCCGTGCCAGAGAAGGATCCGCACCGCCGCAGGCTAACGGCAGCCCCGTTCTGGCACCCGCAGCGCACGGCCGCCGAGCGCAGGGCGGTGGTTCAGGCGAGGTGGAAGTACAGGGCGTGCAGGAGCTCGACGGCCGGGTTCGAGGTGTGCACCGTGACGTCGGCGGGGACGTCGAGCAGGCCCTCGGAGTAGTTGAAGAT
>Ga0070660_100004059_pt1 | contig 10097 bp, 8 predicted proteins | sample KBSC33metaG_FD_64670 | JGI IMG/M metagenome (GOLD analysis project Ga0070660, IMG submission 64670) | Corn rhizosphere microbial communities from Kellogg Biological Station, Michigan, USA - KBS C3-3 metaG | ecosystem: Host-associated > Plants > Roots > Rhizosphere > Soil ... | reverse complement strand
CCGAGGAACGCCCGGTTCGCCCGCGCGGTGAAGGCCATCTCCGGCCAGAACTTGAGCGCTTGCTCGGCGGCTTCCCGGTCGGCGGCGTAGTGGTCCTTGCCGCCGAGCAGGTAGTCGTACATCCGGGCCTGGTTCGCCACGGTGACGTCGAACGCCGGCGCGGCTGGCTGGCCGGCGGCGTCGGCGCCGTCCGGTGCGGCTGCATCGCTGCTGCTCATCTGTGGTCTCTCCGGGTTGAACCCGCTCCGACATGGGCCATCAGCGGTCGAGGACTCCGCGCCGTACCCGCGGGGCCCAGGGGACCGCATTACTTCGAGATCGTAGACCTCGGCGCGCGCGGATTTTCCATCCTCGGGGAAGGGCGCCCCCGCCGGGGCGGCCTGGCGTCCGCGGGCGGCACTACGGTCCGCGGCCTACGCGCCGACCTGGTCGGCGATGAGCGGCGGGGCGGGCAGCGGTTCGCCGGCGATTGTCAGCGAACCGTCGAGCGCTTCGAGCGCCGGGGCGAAGCGGTCCGGATCGTCGGCGAGCAGCTCGAGCACGGGCTCGCCCCGCTGGACGTAGTCGCCCGGCTTCGCCAGGCAGCGGATGCCCGCGGTGGGGCTGACGTCGTCTTCCTTGCGCGCGCGGCCCGCGCCGAGCCGCCACGCCGCCACGCCGACAGCCCGCGCGTCGAGCCGGGTCACCCAGCCGCTGGTTCCCGCCCGGAGCGCGCCCTGCCGGTGCGCCGCCATTGGCAGCGGGGCCTCCGGGTCGCCGCCCTGGACCTTGACCATCTCCTTGAAGGTGTCGAGCGCGCGGCCGCTGGCTATCGCCTGCTCCGGGTCCGCCTCGATCCCGGCCAGCTCAAGCATGTGCCTGGCGAGCGCGAACGTGACCTCCATCAGGTCCGGCGGGCCGTCGCCGCGGAGGGCGGCGACGGCCTCCTCGACCTCGAGCGCGTTGCCGACCGCGCGGCCGAGCGGGGTGTCCATCCGGGTGACCAGCGCCCGGGTGCGGACCCCGTGCTCCTCGCCGAGGGTGACCATCGTGCGGGCGAGGTTCAGCGCCCGGTCCTGGTCCTGCATGAACGCGCCGGTCCCGGTCTTCACGTCGAGTACGAGCGCACTGGTCCCCTCGGCGATCTTCTTGGACATGATCGAGCTGGCGATCAGCGGGATCGACTCGACCGTTCCCGTCACGTCGCGCAGGGCGTACAGCCTCCGGTCGGCTGGCGCCAGGCCGCCGCCGGCGGCGGCGATCACCGCTCCGACCGTGCGCAGCGCGGTGATCAGCTCCTCGTTGCCGAGGGTGGCGCGCCAGCCGGGGATCGACTCCATCTTGTCCAGCGTGCCGCCGGTGTGCCCGAGGCCGCGCCCGGAAAGCTGCGGCACCGCCGCGCCGCAGCTCGCCACCAGGGGCGCCAGCACCAGCGACACCTTGTCGCCCACGCCGCCGGTGGAGTGCTTGTCCACCGACGGCCTGGTGAGGCCCGTGAGGTCGAGGCGCTCGCCGGAGGCGATCATCTCCGCCGTCCAGGCCCGCAGCTCGCCTGCGTCGAGCCCGTTGAAGTAGATCGCCATCAGCAGCGCGGCCATCTGCTCGTCGGCCACCTCGCCGGCCGCGTACGCCGCGAACAGCCAGCCGATCTCCTGTCTGGTCAGCGGCCGCGTGCGGTCGCGTTTCATGCGGATCAGCGACACGACGTCCGGCATTAGCCCTCCCGGCGAGCGGACAGGTCCGCGCCGCCGAAGGCGGCGGGCAGCAGGTCGGTGAGGGGCAGCGGCCCTTCGGCCGTGTCGACGAGCAGCTCCGGGCCGCCGGCCTCAAGCAGCAGCTGACGGCACCGGCCGCAGGGGAGCAGGGGCGCGCCGTCCCCGGCGACGACCGCGACGGCGACGAGTCCCGGCGCGGCCGGGGCTATATCCAGATCACCACCCTGAGCGGCCGACTGGGCCGGCGGGGTCGCGTGCAGCGCGGACACCAGGCCGCACTCGGCGCACAGGGTGAGGCCGAACGAGGCGTTCTCGACGTTGCACCCGGTGACGACTCTTCCGTCCCCGGTCAGCCCGGCGGCGCCGACGCGCAGCCGCGAGTAGGGGGCGTACGCGCGCCCGGCCACGTCTACCGCGGCGGCGCGCAGCTGCGGCCAATCGATCTTCATCTAGACAACAGTGCGCCGAGTTTGATCCGCAGGCAACCCGGCCCCTTCGGGTGCCGGCTGGGAGTGGGCGCTAGGATACGCGCAGCCGGCGTCCGGCTAAACGGAGGGCAGACCCACGGTTCTTGATCTTTCTGATCGCGATTTTGCAACGAAGTGCCCGGAGACGGGCAAGACTCTTCCCGCAGGACACGCTGACGAAATAATCTCCGGGCAATCTGACCTAGGCGACGCCCTTGTCAGGCTTGGGCATCGGCGATCTGGTCCAGTGGAGGGGAAGACAGTGAGACATACCTCGTTGATAGCCACGGCCGCGGCGGCGGGGGCTGCGACCCTGCTCATAGCCGCATGTGGCAGCAGTACCTCAAGCGCTACCAACGCAAGCAGCGCCCCCGCGGCGAGCGCGTCGAGCGCGCCAAGCTCCGCGGCCTCGGGCGGCGCGGCGAGCGGTTCCACCACCGGCAAGTTCCTCGGCTGCATGGTCACCGACACCGGTGGCATCAATGACAAGTCGTTCAACCAGTCGGCGTGGGAGGGCATGCAGCAGGCCGCTTCCGCCAACCCGGACGTCACCGTGAAGTACCTGCAGTCGACGTCGCAGAGCGACTACGTGCCGAACATCAACACGTTCATCGGCCAGAAGTGCGGGGTCATCGTCACGGTCGGCTTCCTGATGGCGGACGCCACCAAGGCCGCGGCGCAGAAGAACACGGACGCGAAGTTCGCGATCGTGGACAACGCGTACACCCCGACGATCCCCAATGTCGACGCGCTAGTGTTCAACACCGTGCAGGACGGCTTCCTCGGCGGCTACCTGGCGGCGGGCATGACCAAGACCGGTAAGGTCGCCACGTTCGGCGGGCAGGAACTGCCGACCGTGACGATCTACATGGACGGCTTCTGGGACGGCGTGCAGTACTACAACAAGCAGCACAAGACCAACGTCCAGGTGCTGGGCTGGAACGAGCAGACCCAGAAGGGGTCCTTCACCGGTGACTTCACCGACCAGACGAAGGGCCAGACCACGACCCAGACGTTCATCAGCGAGGGCGCGGACATCATCTTCCCGGTCGCGGGCAACGTCGGCCTCGGCGCCGCCAAGGCGGTGCAGACCGCGGACAGCTCGGGCGGCAACGTCAACATGCTCTGGGTGGACACCGACGGCTGCGTCAGCGCCGCGCAGTACTGTAAGTACTTCATCAGCAGCGTGACCAAGGGCATCCAGGCCGCGGTGAAGACCGCGGTGCTTAACGCGCAGTCCGGGTCATTCAAGGGCGGCGACTACATCGGCACGCTCGCCAACGGCGGCGTGGTGCTCTCGCCGTTCCACGACTTCCAGAGCAAGGTGCCCGCCTCGCTGCAGTCCGAGCTGAAGACGGTCCAGACGGGCATCCAGAACGGCTCGATCGCGACGCCGACCAAGAGCCCGGTCAGCTAGGCGAGCCGGTCAGCTAGGGAGTGTGCGGTAACACGTGGAACTTGAGCTCAGGGGCATCACCAAGAGGTTCGGCCCGCTCGTGGCAAACGACGGGATCAGCCTTTCGGTGGCCCCTGGCCAGGTGCATGCCCTGCTCGGCGAGAACGGAGCGGGCAAGACCACGCTGATGAACGTCCTCTACGGGCTGATGCGGCCCGACGAGGGCGAGATCGTCATCGACGGTAAGCCGGCGAGCTTCGACTCGCCCAAGGACGCGATCGCGGCCGGCATCGGCATGGTGCACCAGCACTTCATGCTGGTGCCGGTCTTCACGGTCGCGGAGAACGTGACGCTCGGCATCGAGCAGGCCGACCGGGTCGGCCTGCTCGACCGGCGGCGGACCCGGCGCGAGGTCGCCGACCTGTCGCACCGCTACGGGCTCGACGTGGATCCTGACGCGCTGGTCGAAGACCTGCCGGTCGGCCTACAGCAGCGCGTCGAGATCGTCAAGGCGCTGGTCAGGCAGGCGAACGTGCTGATCCTGGACGAGCCGACGGCGGTGCTCACCCCGGCGGAGACCGAGGAGCTGTTCCGCATCATCCGCCAGCTCAGGGACGGCGGCACGTCGGTCATCTTCATCTCGCACAAGCTCAGGGAAGTCCAGGCGATCGCCGACAAGATCACCGTGCTGCGGCGGGGCGCGATCGTCGGCCAGCGCGAGCCGTCGGCGACGGCCGAAGACCTCGCGTCGCTGATGGTCGGCCGGAACGTGCAGCTCCGGGTCAACAAGGAACCGGCCAAGCCGGGCGCGCCGGTGCTGCGGGTCTCCGACCTGACCGTGCGCGGCGACGACGGCCGGACCTGGGTCGACGGGCTGTCGTTCGACGTGCGGGCGGGGGAGATCCTGGGCATCGCCGGAGTCCAGGGCAACGGGCAGACCGAGCTGTGCGAGGCGCTGATGGGGCTGCGGCCCGCCGCGTCCGGCGCGGTCACGCTGAACGACCGTGACCTGACGCGGGCGACGCCCCGCGCCAGGCTGCGGGCGGGCATCGCCTACGTGCCGGAAGACCGCACGGAAGACGGGCTCGTGGGCTCGTTCTCCGTGGCGGAGAACCTCGTCCTCGACATGTACGACAGGAAGCCGTTCGCGTCGGGGGTCAACCTCAATCTTTCGGCGATCGCCAAGAACGCCGACGCGCGCATCTCTGAGTTCGACGTCCGCACCGGGTCGTCCGCGACCGCGGCGGGCACGCTGTCCGGCGGCAACCAGCAGAAGGTCATCCTGGCCAGGGAACTCGGCCGCGAGCACAAGGTGCTGATCGCCAGCCAGCCCACCCGCGGCCTCGACGTCGGGTCCATCGAGTTCGTGCACCGCCGGATCGTGGACCAGCGCGACCACGGCGTCGCGGTGATCATCGTCTCGTCCGAACTGGACGAGATCTACGCGCTCGCCGACCGGATCGCGGTCATGTACGAAGGCAAGATCACTGGCTTCCGCGATCCCAGCGTGCACGCGGCCGAGCTCGGGCGGCTGATGGCCGGCGGCGCCGACGTGGTGACCGAAGGCGACGCGGACGTGCCCGACGTGGCGCCGGTGCCCGGCGCGGCGACCATGCTCGGCGCGGCGGCCGTGCCCGAGGCCGCCGGAGCCGAGCCAGCACCACCGGAAGCGTCCGAGACGCCGGGCGCGACCGCATCGCAGGAGGAAACGTGACCACGCCGCCGCAGGCGGAACCAGCCGCGACGCCGCCCGCCGGGGCGGATAAGGGGCGGGAAAAGAGCCCGCGGAAGTCGTTCGGGACAATCCTCAGAGAGTCTTTTCTCGAGGGAAACACCTTTACCGTCACCGTGCTCGCGCTGGTGACCGCCACCGTGCTCGGCGGGATCCTGTGCGCGTTCACCAACAGCACCGTGCTGCACGCGCCGACAGCGGGCGCGACGATCTCGCGGGCGTGGGACGTCGCCTCGGGCACCTACGTGGCGCTGTTCGAAGGGTCGGTGTTCAACCCGCATACCATCGCGGCGCTGTTCCAGCAGGCCTCGCTGTCCACCGCGGTCCACGACGGGTACCTGGCCGCGGTCTTCCAGCCGCTGTCAGAAACCGCCGTCCAGGCGACGCCGCTGATCCTGACCGGCCTGGCGGTGGCGCTGCCGTACCGGGCCGGCCTGTTCAACATCGGCGGGCAGGGCCAGTTCATCGGCGGCGCGATCATGGCGGCCTGGCTCGGCTACGACGTCCACCTGCCGATCGTGGTGCACGTGGTCGTCTGTGTGATCGGCGGGTTCGTCGGCGGCGCGGTCGTCGGCTGGTTCACCGGCGAGATCAAGGCGCGCACCGGCGCGCACGAGGTCATCGTCACGATCATGCTCAACTACGTGATGCAGTACTTCCTCGCCTACCTGCTGTCTTCCCAGTCGCTGCTGCAGGCGTCCGGCTCGCCCAACCCGATCACGCCGCCGATCGCGTCGAACGCGCACCTGCCGCTGCTGTTCGGCAGCAACCTGCGGATCAACGTGGGCTTCCTGATCGCCCTCGCCTGCGCGTTCGGCGTCTGGTGGCTGCTGAATCGCACCACGACCGGGTTCGAGTTCCGCAGTGTCGGCGCGAACGCGTCCGCCGCGCGGGTGGCCGGCATGAACGTGGAACGCTCCTGGGTGCTCGTCTTCCTGATCGGCGGCGGGCTCGCCGGTCTTGCGGGCTCCGCCGTCATCCAGGGCACCGACTTCACCCTGAATCCGCAGAGCTACGGCACCTACGGGATCGACGCGATCACCGTCGCGCTGCTCGGGCTCGGGCGTCCCGGGGGCGTGGTGGCCGCGGGGCTGCTATTCGGCGCGCTGCACGCGGGATCGCCGGGGATGCAGACGGTAACGTCCACGCCGGTGCAGATCGTGCAGGTCCTGCAGGCGCTGATCGTGCTGTTCGTCGCGGCGCCGCCGCTGATCCGCGCCATCTTCCGGCTCCGCGCCGCGCGGGCCGGCGGGGTCGGCTCGACCATGTCCAAGGGGTGGAACGCGTGACCTCGTCTTCAGCGCCTGCCGCACCGGCGCGGTTGCCTGTCCTGCTGGCCCCGGAGCCGTCCGGCACGTCGCGCCTGCGACGGTTCGCCGCGCCGATCACGTACACGGTCCTCGGACTCGTCGACATCCTGGTGTTCGGGCTGCGCGCGCACGGCTCGGCCACGTTCGCGTTCAGCCCGCAGTTCGCCAAGATCTCCGTGCCGAACCTGGTGCTGCCCGCCGCGGCCACGTGTTACGTGCTCGGCGGAATTACCCTGGCGCTGGCCGTTTTGCGGCTGTTGTCCATCCTGGGGCGGCTGACGCTCGGGCCGGTCGCCCGCCGGGTGATGCTCGGCGTCGTGCTCTTCGCGTTCGTCGTCTCGCTGATCGCGTGGGCGGACGCCGGGCAGTCGATCCCGTTCAACGTGGTGAACCTGCTGCAGGGCACGCTGAACGTCTCGATCCCGATCATGCTCGGCGCGCTGACCGGCGTGATCTGCTCCACGTCCGGGGTCATCAACATCGCGATCGAGGGGCAGCTGCTGCTCGGCGCGTTCTGCGCGGCGATCGCGACGTCGGTCACCGGGTCGCTGTGGCTCGGCCTGGTGTGCGGCGCGCTGGCGGGCTCGCTGGTGGCCGTCCTGCTCGGGCTCTTCGCCGTCTCCTACCTGGTGGACCAGGTCGTGCTCGGCGTGGTGCTCAACACCCTGGTGCTCGGCCTCACCGGCTACCTGTACAACGCGATCATGGTGCCGTACGGGGACACGCTGAACAACCCGATGACGTTCACCGCGTGGAAGTTCCCCGGGCTCGGCGACATCCCGATCATCGGCCCGGTCTTCTTCGACTCGACGATCTTCCTGTACCTCACCTACATCCTGCTCGCCCTGGTGCAGATCGGGCTGTTCCGCACCCGGTGGGGCCTGCGCACCCGGGCGATCGGCGAGCACCCGCTGGCCGCCGACACCGTCGGCATCCGGGTCATCGCGATGCGGTACCGGAACGTGATCGTGGCAGGCCTGATCGCCGGCATCGGCGGCGCCTACTTCACGATCGGCTCGGTCGGCTCGTTCGGGCCCAACATGTCCTCCGGCGAGGGCTACATCGCGCTGGCGGCCATGATCTTCGGCCGGTACACGCCGTTCGGCGCGATCGCCGCGGCGCTGCTGTTCGGCTTCACCACGCAGCTGCAGTCGATCCTGTCCAGCATCAACGTGCCCATCCAGTCCAACCTGCTGCTGCTCACGCCGTACGTGGTCACGATCATCGTGGTGGCGGGCCTGGTCGGCCGGGTGCGCGGCCCGCGCGCCGAGGGCGTCCCGTTCATCAAGTCCTGATCAGGCCACCGGTATCAGCGGCTTGGCCGCGCGAGCGTGCGCACCTCAGAAGAGCATGGTTGCCTCTTGCAGCTCCTGCATGGCCGCTTCCATTGGCACCGAAGGCAAGATGCGCACCGTATTCCACTGAGCGAGCCGGCTTTCAAGCACGAAGCTGTCGAGGGCCTCGGCGTGGTCCGTCTCGACGATCACGACGAGCATGTGCTCACGGTTGGCAAACGGCCCCGCCACGATGTTCACGCCGTGCTTCTCGGCGAGAGCAGTCACCTGCGGGGCTATCTCCAGCAGCAGTGCCTTCGTCTTGGCGTTGCTGGTAGGGCAAACTTCGGCAGAGTGTGTGCCTAGAACTACGAAATGCATTTCGTCCCCCCGAACGTAATGCCACCGCTGATGCGCAGTCTGCAACGGTCAGGCAAGGGTGTCAAGGGACAGCTGCGCCCGCATCGCCGCCCCGCTGTCCGGGAGCGCACGGACACGCCCGGAAGCCCTCAGCCAGCCGAGCCTGTCGCTGCGTTACGCTCAGCCTGGTGAACAGCGACCACGGGACGTCCCCGGTTTTCCGGCTGTGCGACTCATACCTCACCGAGTGGGCCGCGCTTGACCCGGTCGCGGCCGGGATGCGCGGGCTCTCTACGTCATTCGGCGCCGCGACCGACTACAGCCCGGACGGGCACGCGGCGCGGACGGAGCTGATCGCGCGGACGCTGGCCGCCCTCTCCGCACTCCCCGTCGCGGGCGACGCGGACCGGCTCGCCGCCCTCTTCCTGCGCGAACGGCTGGAAACGCAGGCGGCGTGGCACGCGGCGGGCGAGCCGCTGCGTGACCTGCGCACGCCGATCGGCCGCGTCTCCTCGGTCAGGGACAGCGTCGACCTGCTCCCGCGCGACGGCGACGCGGCGTGGCGCGACATCGCGTCCCGGCTGGCCGCCATCCCGTTCATGTTCACCAGCTGGCGCGCGAGCCTGGACGAGGGCCTGCGCACGGGCCTGCCCGCCGCGCGGCGGCAGGCGCTCGGCGCGGCGGCGCAAGCCGAGCAGTACGCGGCCATCGGGACGCACGACGCGCTGGTCGCGTCCTACGGCGACGGCCCGCTGGCCGGCGAGCTCGCCGCGGCGGCCCGGACCGCCTCCGCGGGCTACGCGGACCTGGCCCGTTACCTGCGCGAGGAGTACGCGCCCCGCGCAACGGACGTCGACGGCGTCGGCGCGGAGCGGTATGCGATCTGCGCGCGGCTCGCCCTCGGCGCCGGCCTGGACGCGCATGAGGCCTACCAGTGGGGCTGGGCTGAGCTCGCCCGCATCGAGAACGAACTCGCCGACGAGGCGTTCCTGGTCAAGCCGGGAGCGACCGTGGAGGAGGCCACGGAGATCCTCAGCGGCACCGAGTTCGTCGAGGGCGAAGACGCCTACCAGGCGTGGCTGCAGGACCGGCACGACGAGGCGATCGAGCGGCTGAACGGCGTCCTCTTCGACATTCCCGAGCCGCTGCGCCGCATCGAGGCGGTTCTGGCCCGCGGGTCGGCGTCCGGCGCGGCCTACTACACGTCGCCGAGCGAGGACTTCAGCCGCCCTGGCCGAACCTGGTGGCCGCTGGGCGGCCGCCAGTCGTTCTCGACCTGGAGCGAGCTGACCACCGTGTTCCACGAGGGCGTGCCGGGCCATCACCTGCAGGAGGGCGCGGCGCACCTGTCCCCGGACCGGTCGCGGTTCGCGAAGAACACGTTTGTCAGCGGGCACGGCGAGGGCTGGGCCCTGTACGCCGAGCGGCTGGCCGACGAGCTCGGCTGGTTCTCCCCGCCCGGCTCGCGGCTCGGCATGCTGTCCCACTCGGCGCTGCGCGCCGCCCGCGTCGTCATCGACATCGGGGTGCACCTGGACCTGCCCCTGCCCGACGGCGGGCGCTGGTCGTTCGAGAAGGCCTGCGAGGTCCTGCGCGGGCGCGGCCGGGCCGAGGAGTACCGGGTCGTGCCGGAGGTGACACGGTACTTCGGCTGGCCGGGGCAGGCGCCGTCCTACAAGCTCGGCGAGCGCGCCTGGCTGGCGGCCCGCGCCGAGGCGTCGCGCAAGCCCGGCTTCGACCTCAAGCGCTGGCACACCGCGGCGCTCAGCCTTGGGCCTCTTGGTCTCGACTCGCTGGCCGCGGAACTGGCCCGAGCCTGACCGCCGGGCTCTGGCCGCCGTTGAGCCGCGGGCAGTGCTATGGC
>Ga0070660_100004054_pt1 | contig 10104 bp, 9 predicted proteins | sample KBSC33metaG_FD_64670 | JGI IMG/M metagenome (GOLD analysis project Ga0070660, IMG submission 64670) | Corn rhizosphere microbial communities from Kellogg Biological Station, Michigan, USA - KBS C3-3 metaG | ecosystem: Host-associated > Plants > Roots > Rhizosphere > Soil ... | reverse complement strand
CGCTCATCGTCGCCAGCGGCCCTCGCCTCGGCCGCCGCACGTTCGGCTGCCTTGCGTTTACGGCGAAGCACCTTGCGCGCTGTCTCTTCGCTGCTCCAGCCATAGTGGCGGAGCGCTTCGGTGACCAGCGGCGGCGCCATCGCGCCGTCGGGCGTGGGGGCGCTCACGCCCGCATAACGGGCAAGCACCTGGTTGAGGCTGAAGATCGCCAGGTTCTCTGAGTCATAGCTGCCGATGCAACGGCTGAGCACGGCGCAGACCAGCAGCACGTCATCTTCGGTCAGTCCGTGCTCGCTGCAGACGAAGCGAAGGAAGTCCTCTTCGCAGAGATCGCGCGTAGCCGATTCCCGGGCCCGTACCTCCTTGGCTCCGCGACCGGCGGCGGAGCGTTCGAGCCGGGCCTGATGAGCACGAAGAGCGATGACTTCCCTGCGCGTCCAGCCCATCTCCAGTCGGCAGGACCGGCAGAACATCGCCTGTGCGGTCTTGCGTTTCTCGCACTTCGGGCAATCGGTTACGCCCCGGCCACGCCGGCGCCAGCGCGTCTCGCCGACCTGCTCGAGGTCGTACATGTCGATGAGCTCCTGCTCGGTCGGCGGCGCGCCTGTCACGTCGGTCCCACTAGCCATCGCCGTGAACCTACGACGCGGTTCGGCACCTGCACGGGCCGTTGGCTCACGTCCCGGTCACGGCCGAGTGATTGGCGTGTCCCGGCCCGGCCGTCAGGACTTCTTGCGGGTACGTGTCTTCCTCGGAGCCGGCGGCTCCAGGCACGCATCGATCGCCGCGAACAGCTTCTCGGCCCGATCGAGCAACTCGCCCGGAAGCTCGTAGGCCTCGGGGTTCTTGCTGAGCTCCAAGGCCGGCAACAGATGATCGAAGCCGGTGAACCGCCAGCCGGTGAGCACAGCCTCGACGCGCTTGACGAGGCGAGGATGACCTTCGTCCTCGAGGGCTTCCGCCGTCAGACCGGCTGCCGCGCTGCGTGAGAACGCTGCCTTGACGAGCTCGACGTACAAGGCCGGCGGCATGAGGTCCTCGATGTCGGCCTCGGCCTGGCCGTCGAGGACCGATGCCACGTTGATGATCTGGCGTTCCTCGAGCTGGCTGGTAGCGAGGAGCTGGTCGCGCTGTGCGTCGAATCGAGTCGAGCCATCCAGCAGCACTGCGGTGTGCAGCTGGTTGGCTCCGTAGAGGCGCACGAACGTCTCGATCTTGCTGGCGCCGCCGACAGGCACGATGACCCAGCGGGGGTCGAGGGCTGGACGCCCGGCTTCCTCAAGCGCCCGACTCCAGAGCTTGATGTAGAGCATGTCCGACGGGCCCTCGACCAGCAGCGCGTTGGGCGCGACGAACAGGGTCTGCCCGATGCTGTAACCGAGCGCGGCCTGAAGCGGGAACACGGTGTCCTGGTCGTCCTTGGCCAGGACCTTGTCGGTGACGACCGTGCCCTTTTCGGGATCGTCGGTGACCAGGCGAACGCGTTCGAGATGGTTCGCGTCGACCATGAAGGGCGAATGGGTTGAGTAGATGACCTGCGCGATGGGCGCGAGCCGCTCCTCGACGACGCGCAGGAAGTCCGCTTGTGCAAGCGCGTGCAGGGCACTTCCGGGCTCGTCGAGCAGCAGCACGAGATCATCGTTGCGGTGGACGTCCTGGATGCGCGTGAAGTAGACGAGGAACGAAAAGAACCAGCGGAAGCCATGCGAGCCTTCGTCGATTGGGACGCCGACTCCGCGGCGGCCCTTCGAGCGCACATGCAGATTGATGCCTTGGGCCAGCTCGGCTTCGGCGATGGCATCGGCTGGAGACTTGTCGAACTCGATGCTGCTGTCGCGGTTCTGACTCCAGAAGGTGTTTAGGTCGCCGGTGATCCGTAGGCCGGCCGCTTCGAGTCGCCGCTTCTGCTGCTCGTAGTTCGCATCGTCCTGAAAGGACTCGAGCGCCGTGCCCGCAATGTCGAGCAATGCGAGGAAAGTCTGGTGTTCTCGGTCGATCTCATCGTCGGACTTGCGCGCGATGAGCCCTGGTACTGACACGCGGCCGGGCATGAGGCTGTAATCGCCGAAGTACACGTATGCAGGCTGGTGCATGGCTAACCACCGAGCGATCGAGTTGCGCAGGTGGCTGGGGTTGCTCCAGCGCCCGAGGAGTTCGGTGAGCTTCTCCTCATGCGCTGTGGTAGCGGCGGCCGCCGTCAGGGCCTCGATCGTCTCGGCGCCGGCGAGCTCGGCGGGCGAGCCGAGTTGCTCGACAAGGTGGGTGACCGCCGCTTTCTCCTCGGACAAGAAGTACCACGTGTGGTTGCCGTCGTAGTGAACTCGGATCTCCGGCTGCGCAGTGGTCAGCGTGCCCTTGCCGAACCGTCGTTCGAAGGCGGCGCGCTCGTCAGTGTCCAGCTCGTAGGCCGCTGCGACGACGGTGGGGGGCTTCCCATCCCCGAGCGCGCGCTCTCCCTCAGCGAGCATCCAGGCCGGGTAGTCACGGACGATGTCGATCCGGCGCCCTCCGATCGCAGGGTTGAGCAGTTCGACTGCCATCAGGAAGCTGGTCTTGCCTGACTCGTTCTTGCCGACCAGGCAGCAGATGTCGTCGACCTCGACGACGTCGCTGTCGACGACGGAGCGGTAGTTGGTGACGTGGACTGACTTCAGGCGCATCTCACGACCTACGAGTCAGACCGAGGGACTTCGTGACGGCCGTGGTGGTCGAACGACGAGCCCTCGGCTACCTGTGCTGCTGTCACAAGCTGTCGTCTGCCGACTCGTAGCTGTTGCGAGCGGACGTGCGTCTGGCTGATGCTCTATACGGGCAGTCCCGGAGCGACGGTTGGTCGCCCGCCGTGTCCCCATCCGATCCCTGAACCCTGGCGTCCCAGCACACCCAGCGCTCCCAGGTCCCGCGGCCGCGGACGGTCGCGAAGTACCTGTGCGATGCCGCGCGCGACAGCAAGCCGGTTGACTGGTCGAAGACGAGGTGGCGAGACTGGCCGCTTGCGGCCAGCGCGCTCGAGCGTGCGCTCACGCGACTCGCCGAGGCAGATGACAGCCGCCTGCTTGTTATCGAAGGGGCATCCATCGACGGCGATGTCGGGGCCATGGGCTTGCGCAGCCTGCCCCGCGTCGAGCTACGCGAGTGCACGGGGCAGAAACTGGACCTGCGCCATTCGCAGTTCGTCGGGTTCGTCGCGGACGGCTGCACGTTCTCCGAGGTGGACCTCGGCGGTATCGCCGTCGAGGGCGATTTGTCGCTGCGCGGCTCGCAATGCGGCGGCGACATCACGCTTCATGGCGCGACGATCGGGCAGACAGCCGACTTCTCCGGCGTCTCCTGCCGCACGCTCTCCGGCCGCGACGTCCAGATCGGACGGCGGCTGGTCTTCCGCGACCTCCGTGCTGTCGCCGCCCAGTTCAAGCGTGTACACGTGGCGGGCCACGTCGCCGGGTCCGGGTTCTCCGGCGGCACCCTCGTGCTTCGCGAGAGCAGCGTGGCAGGTCCGATCGATCTGTCGTCCGCGCACTGCCACCACATCGACCTGACCGAGCTCGACGCCCGCGGGTCGATCGATGCCTCGCGCGCACGCGTATGCCCGGCCGATCAACGCTGTGCCGTGTCGGCAGAAGACTTGCGCTGCGCCGGCGACTTCGTCGTCGAAGACTGTGAGCTCTCCGGGCTCGAGCTGACCGGCGCGCACATCGGGATCGGCATCAACGCGGCTGGCGCGCGAATCCATTCGCCATCAGGCGGCTCGCTCGCCGTCGGGCTGCGCGATGCGGTGGTCGGACAGGTGGTCGGTCTGGCCGCCGGCTTCGTAGCCACCGGAGAGGTCGACGTGTCCTCGGCCGTCCTCGGCGCGTTGATCATGACCAACGCGAGGTTCAGTTCGCCGACCCAAGTTTCCCTGCGGGCGACGGCGGCAGAGATCCGTGGGAGCTTTGACATGTCGGCCTCGACTTTTCGTTCGTCGGCCTCGCTCACAGCAGCACGCATCGGTGGGCAGTGGCTGATGGCGGGTGTGCTCGTACGCGGAGCAGGCGGCGCGATACGCGCCAATCGCGTACACGTCGGCGACGGGATCTTCATCGAGGGCAACACGTCGGTCGACGGGGAGCTGTCTCTCGACGACGCCCAGGTCGACGGCGAGTTTGTCATCCAAGGCGACGTCGACCTCGGCGAGATCGGAGGGGTGGGGCTTTCGGCTCGGCGCATCAGGGTCGGACGCCAGGTCTTCTTTCAGGGACTGACAGCGCACGGCCGCGTATCGATGGCTGACTGTTCGATCGGTGCGGATCTCACCGTCAATCAGGTCATCGTGTCCGGCGTGGCAGACGCCGTCGACGCGCAGCGCGCGCAGATCGGCGGGGCCGTGACGATCGAGAGCAGCGAGCTGTCGGGGACTCTGAATCTCAATGGTGCTCACGTCGGCGGCGACGTGCTCATTGCCGGGACGGCCACCCGCTCAGTCACCGCTCAAAGCGCGAGCATCGCGGGCACCTGGGCATGGACCGATGACGGTGAGGTTCGGGGACAGATCGTCTTTGACGACGCGACCATCGGCGGGCGCTGCATGTTGCAGTCGGGGTCCTTCTCCTCGTATGAGGTGCAGCCAACCCTTCAGGCCGCCGACCTGGAGGCAGAAGCCCTGGTCCTTCACCCCGACGCCAGCTTTACGGGGTCGGTCGTCGCCTCGAGCGCGAGACTGCGTAACGCCGTATTCGCCGCAGAGGTCGGGGCCTCCTCAGGCACCAGCGTTCTCGATCTCAACCGTGCGGAAATCGGCGAGTCGCTCGAGCTCACCGCACGGTCGAGCTTCTCTGAGCTGAATCTCACCAACGCCCGCGTCGAGCGCTTCGTCGACCGCCAGAAGTCCTGGCCGACGCGCTTGAAGGTCGACGGATTCCGCTACCGCCGGCTCGAAAACGCGGGTGAGGAGCGTCTGGGATCCAAGCAGCGCTTGCGCTGGCTGCGTCGAGACGAGGACATCAAGCCGATGCCCTACGAGCAGTTGGCCGGCGTGTTTCGGACGACGGGGCAGGATGCGGATGCGGCCGACGTGATGATCGCGAAGCGCCGTCGTGGTCGGACGCTGCTACGTGGTCTCAAGCGGATTCGCGATCTGGCGTTCGACATCACGCTCGGTTACGGCTACCGCGCCGGCCGCATCGCGTGGGGGATCGCGTTGACCATCATCGCTGGGTCCATCGCGTTCCACTACGCGTGGCCTGACCACTTCCATTCGGCAGTCGCCAAGGGAGATCCCGAACCCAGCTTCAGTTCGATCGTCTACACGCTCGACATCGTCGTCCCCGTGCTCGAGCTCCATCAGCGGTCGGCCTGGCAGCCGACTGGGTGGGCGAACACCCTGACGGTCGTCTTGACGATCGCCGGCTGGGTATTGACGACGACCGCGGTTGCCGCCCTTACCGGACTGCTCCGCGGGCATAGCGAATGAGGCCGCATCGCTTGACGCGGCCCCCACGATCGCGGACCATCCCCGACTATGACGGCTCGCCCGCGTCGGCATCGTTTCGCGCGCGCGAAAGCTCACCTGCCGTGACACCAGCCGACTGGCTGTTGTTTCTGTTGGCGCTCGAGGACGCGGTGCAACCGCTCGACCCCGTCCGCCTTCAGAAGGGCATGTTCCTGTTCGCAGAGCAAGCCCACCTGCCGCCCTCACAGCGCTACCAGTTCAAGCCGTACGACTACGGCCCGTTGTCGCCCGCCATCTATTCCGACCTGGAAACGCTGCACGCCGATGGCCTGCTCATCGCTGACCGCCCACCTGGACAGCACTGGCCCGAGTACCGGATCAGTCAGCGGGGGCTCCAGCGAGCCCGAGAGCTTCTCGACGCGATGGCTCCAGAAGAACTGGCAGCGATCCGCACGCTCGCTGACATCAAGAGCGCCGTGTTGTCACGAGACTTCCGGGATCTCTTGCTCTACGTCTACGAGCGCCACCCGGAGTACGCGCGCAACAGCGTCTTCCGGTTCTGATGACGCCTACGGACGCTTGCATGACTGGCCGAGAGGCCGGCGTAGATAGGGCTGCGGCTCAATGACGCTGGTACTTGCTCTCGCGGGCGCCGATGGCGCTGTCCTGGTCGCCGACGGTCAAGCGACCTCGGGCAAGAAGGGGGAGATGCTGACCCGCACCCCTGCGGAGAAGCTCGGCATCCTCAACGGCCGAATCGGCTACGGCATGGCCGGCAGCGCCGGTCTGCGCCAGCGGGTCGTCGCCAGTCTCGAAGCGCGCCTGGAGAAGGTCGATCTCGGCCAGCCCATCGCCACGCTGCGACCGCTGCTGCACCGGGCAGTCAATGTCGTCCAGCAGGAGGCTGAGCGAGAGTGCGTGCGCCTCACCGCCTTCGCGGAGGCAGCTGGGATTCAGGTGCTCTTCGCTGGCGTGCCGGACGAGGGAAGGCCCTGGATCTACGAAGTCACCGACGAAGGCCACGACGAGCTGCATCATCGCGTCGAAGCGATCGGCAGCGGACGGCCGTACGCCCGCTACGCCGTCGTCAGCGCCGGCCACTACGACCTTCACGAGCGCGGCCTGCGCCAGGTGCTGCTGCTCGGGTTCAGGACGGTCAAAGATGCGATCCAGACCGATGCCAACGCTCTCGGCGATCCGATCAGCCTGATGCAGGTCACCAGGGACGGCGCTCGGCGCATCCTCGATGAGGACCTGACTCTCATCGAAGCAACGGTGCAGGCCTGGCAGGAGCACGAACGGACGATCTTCGACCAGCTGGCCAGCAAGCCCGAGACGCCTGATACGGCGGCTCGCATCCCGGCGAAAGAGGGAATCGAAGTGCCCACTGACACAGAGGACAAAACGCCGGCCGAGCCGCCCGGCGAAGAACAGGCCTAGACATGCTGAGGGCCGAGACGCAGCGTCCCGGCCCTCGAAGCATCGGCGACTTCCTCTCCTAGTCGCGCGGAACGATTTCGCGGATGCGGCCGTCAGGCTGCTCCACTAGCACCTTGTTGCCTTCGCGGTTGGTCTCGTCAAACCAACGTTCGAGGGCGATCGCGTCGCGAAGCACCTCAGACATGGTCTTGCCCCTGCGCTCCGCAAGGGTGTTCAGGTCTCGGTAAGCACCTTCCGAGAAGTTGACGTTGAAGCGGTGGCTGCTCGCCATCCCGCTAGTCCTCCTTAGCGTCGGGGTTGCGTACACCATTGTGATGCACAATCGGTGTAAAGTCAATGCCTATACACTTGACAGATGTATATATGATGTATTAGAGTCGTATGAAAGGTGGAGATCTGACATCATATTGCCGTACCGCAGTTTCCGGGGCAACGCTCCGGGCATAGGAAAGGGCGGGACCTTTCGGCCCCGCCCTTTGGAAACCGGGTCGGCCACAGCCCTCGAAAAGCGGGCCGATCCACGGCAGAAACGGAGCCTAGCCAAATGGCAAGCACCGCAGGGGCGCATCGCCCGCCCGATACCAAGGCGACCGTCAGGATCAACTACAACGGGCAGCTCATCGAGCTGGACTACCAGCCGCATGAGGCGTTCGTTGCCCTCCGCCAGCACGCGCTTCAGAGTGCCGGCATCCCGGGCGATGATCCCGCCCTGGGGTTGTTCGACCCGCAGGGCGTCGACCTCGGGGTCGACGCCAACGGCCAGCCGATCCCGGGCCTCAGCGCGCAGGACGCCAACGTCAAGCCGGGCGAGGTCCTCGTCCTGCGCCGGCGTGCCGTCGGCGGCGGGAAGCGCTGAAGGTGATGGTCGAGATCGCAGGGGGCCTCCTTCGGGAGGCCCTCGCCACCATGCGCGACTGTGGGGCAGGACGCAGCGAATGCGTCTGCTGGCTTCTGAGCTCGCTCGATCAGCCGGACCGCATCGTCGAGGTCGTTCACCCTCATCACAGCGCGAGCGCCGGCCACTACGACATCGATGAGGCCTGGCTGCACGGCACCTGGGTCAGCCTTGCCGAGACCGGCCGGCAGGTTCGGGCCCAGATGCACACGCACCCCGGTGCTGCCTACCACTCCGGCCGAGACGACGAGTTCGCCGCCGTCCAGACGCCGGGGTTCCTATCGATCGTCATCCCGCGCTTTGCCCGGGCCGACGATCTCACCGACGCGCACCTCGAGGAAATCTCCGAGACCGGTGCCTGGCAATCGGTCGCCGTGCAGGAACGGCTGGTGATCACGTGAGCGATCACCGCAAGGCCCTGACCCGAACCGCCCAGCTCGTGCGCGCAGAGATCTTCCCCGAGATCGAGGAGGACGCGATCAGCGACTTTCTCATCACGCGGCGCGTCCGGCTCGTCGCCGACGAGCGCAACCTCGCCTGTGCCGGCGGGCAGACAGCGGTGATCGCCACGGCGATCGCCGTGGCACAGACCGGGGCCCGCGTTGGGCTTGACATGCCCGCGGTGCCGCTTGTCGGAGACCAGCCGCCGCTGCCCGCAGGCGTGAACCTGAGGGCCGGCCTGGAGGCGCTGCTCGGCGACCTGATCAATCCGCGGCTGCTCGGCCCGCAAGAGCCCGCGGATGTCGCGATCGTTTTCGGCGATACGGCTGTTCCCGGCTGCGAGCCGGACGCAGCCGTCCTTGTCGTCGGCGGCGGGGCATGGCACGCCCGCCTGCGGCCGGCCCCGGACCCGAGGGTCGGGCGGTGGTCCACCGATGTGCCGTTCGGGCCTCTCCTTGCGGCGGTCGCTGCCTGCGCTGAGACCTTCCGGACCTCAATGGGTGCGCTCGGACTCGCCACCGGACAAGAGCCGACGCCTCAGCACCGGATCGGTCCAGCCGGTGCAGTCGACCTCGAGCTCGAGCCGGTCGAACTCGCAAATCTCGCCCAGCTGCACGGCGATGCGATCAGCGCAGGCGCGATCACCAACGCCGCGCTTGCGGCGCTGTGGCGCGTCGAGGAGCTCGCGGGAACCCTCCGGACAGCTGATGCGGATACCGGCGAGCGCAGCAACCTCAACCGGTACATCCACCTGCGCGGCGCGGTGCTCGGCGAAGCGAAGGTGCAGGTGCTGGCCGATCTCGCTCCCGAACGGCTGCGGATCGACCCGGTCGACGTGCGCGTAACCGACGAGACCATCGAGGATCTCGTCCCGCTGGCAGACCACGTGATCGTCGGTGTTGACGACATCCCGTCCCGATGGCTCGTTCAGCGCCACGCCCCTGGCTGGGTTTGCGTAGGGGGTACGAGCCGCATGGAGGTCGTCGTCTCAGAACACCGGCCCGACACTCCCTGCGCCGGATGCATGCACCCACAGGACGAGGACAATCAGGGGTTCATCCCGACGGTGTCCTTTGTCTCCCTGCTCGCGGGCGTGATCCAAGCGCATCGGCTCGTGCACTACGTCGCCACCAACAAGACGCTGCCCGCGGTGATCGCCTACGGCCTCGGCCTGGACGGGCCCCAGCCGCTGTTTCCGCTCGGCCAACTCGCGCGAGCCGATTGTCCCGTGGGCTGTGCTGCCTCTCGGGCGGCACGCGAGGCCGCCTGAAGATCTCTGACGGCGCGCTCCCGGCCGGCCCATGAAGGCCCGTGGGCCGGCCGAGAGAGGCCGGCCTTCCGAGGGCGGGAACGGCTGCACTCGCCTGATCGTCATCATGCCCGGCCGTGGCCCGTCAGACCGACAAGCCCTTCGCCGAAGCTCTTCCCGAACTACTCGGCGAGATGTCCCTACGAGGGCTCGCGGACAGGCTTGACATGAACGTCAGCAGCCTGTCGCGGATGCTGAGCGGGGATCGCGGCCGCCGTCCAACGCTGGAAACGATCATGGCGGTCGCCGACGTCTTCGACCTGCCGGCGACCTACTTCGCGGAAGTTCGCGAAGCGCTGGTCATCGATGCGATTCGTGAGGATCCTCGGCTGCGCGACGAGCTGTTCGGCAAGCTCCGGCTCCCGAGCAGAAGACGGCACCCGAGCCGCTGAACTCGACGGAGCGTTCCTCGTTCGCTACGCCTCCGTACAGTCCGGCGAGGTCACTGCCCACGCTCAGGACCACAAGCCGCGAAGATCGGTGACAATCCGCAGGCCTGCCAGGAAGCTGGCGAATATGCACGCGCGTCCCATCGCCAGCCGTCACCTTCGCGTGGACTACCGAACGGCTTGGTCGCTTGGTCACGGG
>Ga0070660_100004051_pt1 | contig 10110 bp, 7 predicted proteins | sample KBSC33metaG_FD_64670 | JGI IMG/M metagenome (GOLD analysis project Ga0070660, IMG submission 64670) | Corn rhizosphere microbial communities from Kellogg Biological Station, Michigan, USA - KBS C3-3 metaG | ecosystem: Host-associated > Plants > Roots > Rhizosphere > Soil ... | reverse complement strand
CCGTCGACGTCGATCGCCGAGGGATCGTGGATCTGCGTGTCGCCCAGCATGGCGGGCGCCGGCGGCAGGGGCTGCTGCGCCACGACGGTGGTCGTCCACAGCGCCGCGGCAAGGGCAAGCAGGGGTTTGAGCAATTGGGTCCTCCCGGATGCCGGAGGCTCAGGCCTCCGGTATCCAGACAACCATCGAGCCCTTGCTTCGGTTCGCCCACAGATAATAGGGCAGGGCGGTGAGAGTTGCCTCGCTCTCTTTCGGCGGCGCGGTGCGGTAGAGATCGTGCCAGTCGGAAGTGTCGATCGCCGTCGCCTTCGCCGACAACGTCACAGCGCCACCGAAGAGGTCGGCCCGCGTGGTTGCCATCAGCTCGGAGTCGCGCGGCAGCTTGAGCCGCTGCACGCTGCCGCCGGGATTGTCGGCTTCCTCGACGCAATAGACGAGCGGCCCGCGCTTCAGCGCCACGCGGCCGGCATCCATGATCACACCCGGATGCGCGTACAGCCGCTCGGGCGGCATCGGCAGGTCGAGTGCGATCGTATCGCCCTTGGTCCAGGTCCGGGTGATCGTGACATAGCCGTTGACCGGCTTGTCGGTGACCGCCGCTCCGTTGACCTTGAGCGTGTACGACTTGGCCCAGCTGGGAATGCGCAGCTTCACGTCGAACCTGGCCGGCGTCTCCGGATCGATGGCGATCCTGATGTCGCCCGTCCACGGATAGTTCGAGGTCTCGCGCAGCGCCACCTTGGTGCCGGCCACCTCCTGCGTCGACGAGATGCCGCCATACACGTGGAAGGCGACGCCGTCGGGTGCCGTCGAGATGAAATAGCCGCCGACCGAAGCCACCAGCCGGCTGACATTCATCGTGCAGCACGGGCAGGTGTGCCATTCCCAGCGCTCGGCCGAGCCGTCGCTCTCGAGCGGGTTGGCGTAGAAGTAGTGCGTCCCATCGCGCCCCAGCCCGCTGAGCGCACCGTTGTAGAGCGCGGTCTCGAGGATGTCGGCATATTTGCCGTCGAGATCGAGGTGCAACATGCGCTGCGCCCAGAAGATCAGCGCCACCGAAGCGCAAGTCTCGGCATAGGCGGTCTGGTTGGGCAGGTCGAAATCGTGGGTGAAGCCCTCATTGTGCGCCGACGGCCCAAGGCCGGCGGTCACATACATCTTGGTCTCCATCACGTCGTCCCACAGGACCGTGCACGCCTTCTTCAGCCCCTCGTCATTGAGCTCGGCGGCGAGATCGGCCATGGCGGTGTAAAGGTACATCGCGCGCACCGCGTGCCCCACCACCTTATGCTGGTCGCGTACCGGCTCATGCGATTGGCTGTATTCGTAGTTGGGGTAGCTGTAGCGCTGTTCGAACAGCCCGCGCCGCGCCCGCTCCTCTCGCTCGACGTCGTAGTAGTGCGGGCTCTGGTGGCCGCGCTCGTTGACGAAGTAGGCCGCGAGGTCGAGGTGCTTCTTGTCCTTGGTCAGGTGGTAGAGCTTGACCAGGGCCAGCTCGATCTCGGGGTGCCCGCAATAGCCGCGCTTCTGGCCCGGGCCGGTGCCAAAGGTCGTTCGGATGTGCTCGACGTAGCGTTCCATGATGTCGAGCCAGCGTCGCCGCCCCGTCGTCTCAAAATAGGCGATGGCACCTTCGAGCATGTGGCCGGCATTGTAGAGCTCGTGGTTGTCACGCAGGTTCGTCCAGCGGTTCTCCGGTTCGCGGTCGAGATACCAGCAATTGAGGTAGCCGTCCGGCTCCTGCGCCTTCTCGAAATCGTCGACGATTGCCTCGATCTTGGCTTCAATGTCGGCATCCCGGCGGTGCGACAGTGCATAGCTTGCCGCTTCGATCCACTTGCCGACATCGGAGTCCCAGAAGACCTGCACCGAAAAACCGTTGGTGTGGCGGGGGAAGCGCAGCGGCGGCGGCGGTTGCGGCAGCTTCAGCGATCCGAGGATGCCGTACTCGCCCAGCTTCACATGCTGGCTCGGGATGGTCTTGGTCAGCACGGTCTCGAGGCGCTCCTTCCAGAAGTCGCCCTCGAGGCGGACATCGACGAAGCGTACGGGATGATACTGGCTCATTGAAACTCCATTCTGCGCCGGTTCGTTGGCGCCGACCCTTTAGATTTTCGAAGATGCGCGGACGACCAGGCTGCAGGGCAGCCGCCGGATGCCCACCAGCTTTTCGCCGGCCATGATTTTGAGCAGGGCCTCGCCCGCCTGATGGCCGAGCTCCGACAGGTTCATGTCGACGCTGGACAGCTGCGGCTGCGCGGCCAGCGTCATCACGTCCCAGTTGTCGAAACCGACGATCGCCACCTGCCGGGGGATGTCGAGGCCGCGATCCCTCAGTGCCTCGCTTGCGCCCCGTGCCAGCTGATCGTTGTCGCAAAACAGCCCGTCCGGCGGGTTGGCCACGCCGTCGAACAGCCGCGCCACCGCGTCGCGTCCCCAGGTCTCGGACCATGGGCCGTTCACGTAGAGCGCCGGGTCGTAAGCGACACCCGCGGCAGCCAGGCTCGCCGCGTAGCCGGCACGCCGCAACTGCACGGCCTCGAACCGTTCGGGGCCCGCGATGTGCGCAATTCGCCGTCGGCCACCAGCCAGGAGATGGTCGACCGCCAGCCTGGCACCGCCCACGTCGTCGGGCACGAGGCAGAGAGCGTTTGGGTCGTCGGCCTGCGAGTACACATAGACGATCGGCAGACCCGGTGGCACATGCGCGATCGGCGGTCGTTTGTCGGCGCGGCGGGCGGTGACGATCAGGCCGTCGATCCGCTTGCGCATCAACTGGTCGATGTGCTGCCGCTCGCGCGACGGATCGTCCGTCGCATTGCACATGAACACCGCGATACCCTGGTCGGCGAGCTTTTCTTCGAGCGCCTCGAAGATGGGGAAGCTGAACCGACCGAAACTGTCATTGGTGATCAGCCCGACCGTCATCGAGCGCGCCCGGTGGAGGCTCTGGGCGAGGTCGTTGGGCCGGTAGCCGATCTCGCGCGCCACCCCCAGCACCTTGTCGCGCGTCTCCTGCCGCAGGTGACCGGTGCGATTGAGCGCTTTGCTCGCGGTGCCGATCGACACCTCGGCGACACGCGCCACGTCGTGGATGGTGGGCCCGCTCCGTCCCGCCCGCCCGCTACGCAAAGGTTTGCCCGGAGGGGTCGTCATCACTTCACGGCGCCGCTGAGGAGCCCTGAGACGTAGTATTTCTGCAGGAACACATAGATCGCAATGCACGGGATGATCGAGATGATCACCCCCGCCTGCAGTGTGCCCCAATCGACCGCGCCCAGGTGGCCCGTGCGCACGCCCACCAGCATGATCGGCACGGTGAACAGCGTCTCCTTGTTCATCACGATCAGCGCCGCGAGGAATTCGTTCCACGACGTGATGAAAGCGAACAGACCGATCGTCACGATGCCCGGCAATACCAGGGGCAGCGCCACGCGCGTAAACAGCTGGAACGACGTTCCGCCATCGACGACCGCCGCTTCTTCAAGTTCCTTGGGGATGCCTTCGAAGCTGTTGCGCATCAGATAGACGCTGAACGGGATCTGCAGGATCGTATGGATCACCGCGAGGCCGACATGGGTGTTGGCGAGTCCGATCTTGGCGAACATCATGTAGATCGGGATCAGGATCGACTGATACGGGATCATCAGCGGCAGCAGCAGCACCAGGAACAGCACTTCCTTGCCGCGGAACTTGAAGCGGGCCAGCCCATATCCGGCCGGCACCGCCAGGACGATGACGAACACGATGGCGAGTGCCGCGACCGCCAGCGAGTTGCCCACATAGGTCCACAGCCCGGCCTGGTAGTTGAGGATATTCTGGTAGTTCTCGGTGCTGAACGAATAGGGCAGGTAGGTCGGCGGCACCGCCGAGGCGTCCGCTTTGCTCTTGACCGAAGCAAACAGCGACAGCACCACCGGCGCCAGCATCAGCGCGCTGATGAACACCGCGACCGCCGCCAGCAGGTAGCGGATGCCGGTATTGGTTCCGACAACGCGGTCGTCGCGCACCGCGGCAACTCGACGTTGGGTGGAGAGGGCGGCGTCGGTCACTGCTGGGCGCTCCGGGACGTCAGGAAGATCTGGATCGCAGCCCCGATCATGATCAGGGCAGTCAGCACGATGGCGAGGGCCGAGCCGTAGCCGAGCTGGAACTTGATGAAGCCGCTCTGGTAGATCCAATAGACCGAGGTGAAGGTCAGGCCGCGCGGACCGCCTCCGGTCATGATGTAGAGCTGGTCGAAGGCCAGCATCGAGCCGATCGCCGAGATCAGCGTCACCAGCAGGATCGTGCGGAAGGTCAGGGGCAGGTAGATCATGCCGACGCGCTGCCAGTAGGAGGCCCCGTCGATCTGCGACGCCTCGACCACTTCGCGGCTGATCGATTGCAGGGCCGCGACGAACAGGATCATGCCGAAGCCCACGACTTTCCAGGTCACCGAGATGATCACCGCCCACAGCGCCCAGTCGGCGTTGGTGAACCAGACGATCATGTTCTTGGCGAAGTGGAGGTCGACCAGCGCCTTGTCGAACAGTCCGACCTGCTGGTCGAACAGCCAGAACCACAGCAGGCTCGAGGTCCCCAGTCCGATCACCACCGGCATGAAGATCACGCCGCGCGCGAACTGCAGCACGCGGTCATTCTGCGCCGTCAGCAGCGCCAGCAGGAAGCCGAGCCCCATCAGGATGGGCGTGATCACCACGGTATACTTGAGCGTGAACCACAGCGCCTTCCAGAACTGCGGATCGCCGGTGAAGATCTTGATGTAGTTGGCGGCACCCACCCACTTGCCACCGCCCAGCAGCGAGGCGTCGGTGAACGATGTATAGATCAGCTGCCCGAAGGGGTAGAGGACGAACACGGCGACGAACAGCAGCGCCGGCGCCATATAGACGAGTCCCAACAGATTTCGCTTACCGAGATTCATGACGCTCCCGCCAAGCCGCCGATCGCGATGATGTAAAAACTAGAACGCATCATGAGTGTAGACCAGTAGCCGGCCGCACAAAGAAGAGCTTGCGCAGCCGGCATCCCGCTCGGGAGGAGCGACTACTGGGCAGCGATGGACTTCATCGCGTCCTGTGCCGTCTTGATGGCGCCATCGACGTCACCGTCGAAGATCGCCGTCTGCAGCATCTGGATCCATGGGCTCGAGTCCGAGTTGACCATGTCGTTGAAGTGGAACACCCACGGCACATAACCCTTGCCCAGGGCCTGGGCAGTGGTCACGACGCGCGGCTCATCCTTGAAGTACTTGTTGTCGGCCAGGGCCGGGCGCGACGGGATGATGTTGTTCTTGGCCAGGCCTTCGAGCTGCGCTTCGTCCGTCAGTTCCCAATGGATGAACTGCAGGGCGATATCCGCATGCTTGGAGGCCGAGGGGATGGCGATCACGTCGCCGCCCACGAACGCCGACGCCTGTCCCGGCTTGGTCCCGGGCAGGAAACCGATGCCGAAGTTCATGTCGGGCTTGTCGTGCTTGAGCGCCGAAATCGCGAAGCCGCCGGTGCCCTGGATGCCGATCTTGCCGGTCTCGAAGGTTGCCAGGAAGTTCGCGCCGGTATCGGCCTGGGCGCTGTCGGGAACCAGCTTTTCGTCCCACATCGCCTTTATTTCGGTGAGGACGTCCTTGACGCCCGCGCCGCTCAGCGCGTCGTCGGTTCCGTTGGCCGGCAGCATCTTGGAGCCCGCCGCCACCATCATCGGCGACGTCACGAAGATGTTGCAGCCCGGGCAGGAACCCGAGAAGTAGTAGCCATAGGTGTCGTCACCCAGTGCTCTGATCTTCTTGGCGTCCTCGTGGATCTCCTGGATCGTCGCCGGCTGCTTGTCCGGGTCCAGCCCGGCCGCCTTGAACAGGTCCTTGTTCCACAGCAGCACCGACACGTCGGGCGTGAAGCCAGCGCCGTAGATCTTGCCGTCGTAGGTGGCGATGTCCTTGTAGGCCTGCGCCACGCCCTCGTAGTTCGGGTCCTTCTTCATCTCATCCGTGATGTCCTTGAGGAATCCGGCCTTCATGAAGTCGGGCATGTAGATGAGGTCGAACGACACCATGTCGGGCACGTCGCCGGCCTGGCTGCCGGTCGCGAGCTTGGTGACCATCTGGTTGTCGGGGATCACGGTCACGACGACCTTGTCGTCGTGGCTCGAGTTCCACAAATCAATCATGTGCTGGGCAGCCGTGGCGCCCGATGCGCGCACCCACATCTGGATGTCGGTGGCCGATGCGATGCCCGGCATGGCGACGGCCGAGGCCGTCAGCGCAAGCGCCAGCAGGCTCGAATGAACCGGTAGTCTCATAGATCTCCTCCCTGTTGCCTGGCGGCGCCGGACCCGATCGGGTTTTCCTCCCAGCACGCCAAGAAAAGCTTTTCCGAACGCTGAAAAACCTTCCCGGGCCGATAGTTAGTCCAACCGGTACAGCCGGTCAGCGATTTCGGAAAAGCTTTTCTCGATACGATTTGCATGCCGATCGGGCTTTAGCAAGTGATTAAGTACGATTTTTGCGACCCTTATCGACAACCATCGTCTGACGGCCCCTTCAAGCCTTTTTAGGCTTTGCCCGTCACACTCGCGCCAGCGTCGCTGGAGTGACTGATGGGCGACGAGTCCGCCGACCCTGCAAGATCTGAGAGCTTCGCCCTCGAGCGCCTGACGCCCGAGGCAGAGTCCTTCGCTGGCTTTGGACGCTGGGCCTGGACGAAAGCAACCGGCTTCCAGCTCTCCGATCACCTTCATGCCATCCTCGCGCAGCACGGCCTCGCCCCGCGCTCGGCGCGCGAGGTACTGCGCACGCTCCTGCCGGTGAGCCGAAAAGTCCTCGTCCGGGTGTTGCGCCATGCAATCCGTGGCGAGCAGGTCGGAACCCTGTCGCTGACCTGCAGGACCGCCGATGGCTCCACCCGCATCCTCTCGGTTACCCTCCATGCCTGCCGCGAGCCGCAGGGTTTGCGCCTCGTCGGCTTGGCGCGGGATATCACCAGGGTCACCGAACTCAGCACTGCGCTCGAAAAGAGCGAGAGCCGCTGGCAGATGGCGCTCGAAAGTGCCGGGCAGGGCGTGTGGGATTCTGACATCGAGGCCGGCGTCGTCTATCATTCGCGCACCTGGCACACCATGCGTGGCATCGATCCCGATGCGGCCGCGGCGGGGCAGCACGACGACTGGGTCGAGCGGCTGCATCCCGACGATCGCGAGCGCATTCTGCGAGAGATCGACCAGCAGCACGAAGGAACAGTCCCGCGCGTTGCGATGGAGTATCGGGAACGCATTGCCGACGGCAGCTACATCTGGATCCACAGTCTCGGCGCCGTAGTAGAATGGTATCCTAACGGCACCCCTCGCCGCATCATCGGCACCGACACCGATATTACCGCGCGCAAGGAGGCGGAGCGGGAGCTTGCCATGGTGTCGCGGCGTCTCGAGCTTGCCCTCGAGGTCACCAGGATCGGTGTGTTCGACGTCAATCCAGCAACCGACGTGACCACCTGGGACCCGCGGCTGCGCGAGATTTACGGCCTGACGCCCGACGAGCCGGTGACCAGCACCTGGCACGAGGCCATCCATCCCGACGACTGGGACTGGGTGATCGCCGCATTCGAGGATTGCACCCGGCGCGGCGTCGGTTTCAAGGGTGAGTTCCGCATCCTGCTGCGCGATGGGACCGTCCGCCACATCCGGGCCGACAGCATCTTCTACTACGACGCCGACGGGACCAGGCGTATCCTTGGCACCAATTCCGACATTACCGAAGAGGTGATGGCGCGCGAGGACCTCACCCGCGCCAAGGACCTGGCGGAGGCGCGCGCCCTCGCGCTCGAAGATGCCCGCGCCCGCATCGAGCACAATGCGCTGCACGACATGCTGACCGGCCTGCCCAATCGCCGCTATCTCGATCGCATCCTGCGCCAGCGCTGGCAGCAGGCGCGGCTCGAAGGCGAGCGCGTCGCAGTCCTCCACATCGATCTCGACCGCTTCAAGCAGATCAACGACACGATGGGCCATGTGGCGGGCGATGCCATGCTGGTCCACGCCGCCGAGCTGCTGAAGCGCAACCTCGCTCCGGGCGAGTTTGTCGCGCGCGTGGGCGGCGACGAGTTCACCATCGTCTGTACCGTCGCCGGCAGCACCCGGCGCATCGAGGAGCTGAGCGCGATCATCGTCGACCAGATGCGTCGTCCAGTGCCCTATAACGGCCACTTCTGCCGGTTCGGAGCGAGCGTAGGCATCGCTGTGCAGCGACCCGACGACGACAATCCCGCCAGCCTGCTGGTCGACTCCGACATCGCGCTCTATCGCGCCAAGGCGCGCGGCAAGAATGCCTTCGAGTTCTTCACCGACACGCTGCACGCCGAAGCCGTCCACACCAAGCAGCTCGCCGACGACATCCTGCGTGCCCTCGAACAGCACGAATTCATTCCCCACTACCAGCCGATCTTCGACGCGCGCACCATGACCCTCGTCGGCGTCGAGGCCTTGGCGCGCTGGCAGCATCCTGACAAGGGACTGCTCGCACCCGCCGCCTTCCTTTCGGTCGCCGAGGATCTGAGCGTCGTCAACGTCATCGACGAAACCATCCTCGACACGACGCTCGCCAACTATCACCGCTGGCGGGCCGCCGGCTTCCACGTCGAGACGGTCGCGGTGAATGTGTCGTTCCGCCGCCTGCTCGACGAGGAACTGCTGAACTCGCTGGCGCGCCTCGAGATTCCGCGCGGCGTGGTGTCCTTCGAGCTGCTCGAGTCGATCTTCCTCGACGATCTCGACGAGACCGTCGCCTGGAATATCGACGCCATCCGCGACCTCGGCATCGGCCTGTCGATCGACGACTTCGGCACCGGCCACGCCTCGATCATCAGCCTGCTCAAGCTGAGGCCCGATCGCCTCAAGATCGCGCGGCAGTTCCTCGACCAGCTCGAGACCTCGAGTTCCCAGCGCAACCTCGTCCGCTCGCTGATCGACATCGGCAAGTCGCTGGGCATCAAAGTGGTCGCCGAGGGCGTCGAGTGCATGGCGCAGGCTACCATCCTCGCCGAACTCGGCTGCGACATGCTGCAGGGATACGCCCTCGCCATGCCGATGAGTGCGGCCGACCTCGAGGATCTGCTGCGGACCCGCCGCTCGGCCTAGAGCTCGACCTCGACCCAGACCGGGGCGTGATCGCTGGCGCCCTCCCGGCCACGGACGTCGCGATCGATCCCGGCCGCCGTCAAGGCCTTGCCCAGCTTCTTGCTGAGCAGCATGTGGTCGAGCCGGAGGCCGGCGTTCCGCGGCCAGCGGTTCCGCATGTAGTCCCAGAAGGTATAGAGCGCCGGCTCGTCCGGAAATGCCTTGCGCAGCGCGTCCGTCCAGCCCTGGGCGAGCAGCCGGGCGAACTGCGCTCGCGGTTCGGCCTGCACCAGGGCGTTGTCGCGATACGACGTCGTGACGTAGATGTCGCGCGGTTCCGGAACGATGTTGTAGTCGCCGGCAAGGATGACCGGCAGTTTGCTGTCGAGCAGCTCTTGGGCGTGCTCGAGCAGCCGCTCGTTCCAGGCCAGCTTGTAGGCGAACTTCGGTCCCGGCTGCGGATTACCGTTGGGCGCGTAGAGGCAGCCGACGACCACGCCGTTGATCGCCGCCTCGATGTAGCGCGCCTGCTCGTCGCTGTCGTCGCCGGGCAGGGCCGTCTGCGTCACGATCGGCTCGTGGCCCCGCGCCAGGATGGCGACCCCGTTCCACGCCGACTGTCCCACCCACACCGCGCCATAACCGGCCTCGGCCAGCGCCGATGCTGGGAACTGCCGGTCGGTGCATTTGAGCTCCTGCAGGCACACCACGTCCGGCCGCGCCGCCTTCAACCACGCCAGCAGATTGTCCATCCGCTTGTTGATGTTGTTGATGTTGAAGCTGGCGATCTTCATCGCAATTGTGCTTTGGGCCCACCCCCACCCCCAGCCCCTCCCCTCAAGGGGGAGGGGGGCACATCCATCGAGGTCTGTAAGCTGGCCCCCATCCCCCTTGACGGGAGGGACGGGGTGGGGTTGGCCACAAGCCTTAAGCTCACGCTGCGATACGCTGTACCCACTCGCGAACCTTCTCCGCCATCGACTGCAGGTGCCCCGCGGTGGT
>Ga0070660_100004045_pt1 | contig 10122 bp, 9 predicted proteins | sample KBSC33metaG_FD_64670 | JGI IMG/M metagenome (GOLD analysis project Ga0070660, IMG submission 64670) | Corn rhizosphere microbial communities from Kellogg Biological Station, Michigan, USA - KBS C3-3 metaG | ecosystem: Host-associated > Plants > Roots > Rhizosphere > Soil ... | reverse complement strand
TAATTGCTTTCATCAATGGAAACATTTCGTTTGCTTTTATAGCCCACAGAGGTTTTTTAAATTCCAGGGTAACTCCTTCAGGAGTATTAATGGAAAGAATTTTCCCTTTCTGAATTAATGCAACCCTGTCACATAAATTCGCTTCGTCCATGTATGCTGTTGAAACCAAAATCGTAATGCCCTGCTCTTTCAAACGATGCAACATTTCCCAAAATTCTTTTCTTGATACCGCATCTACGCCGGTTGTTGGTTCATCGAGAAACAGAACTGAGGGTTTATGTATCAACGCACAACTAAGCGCCAGCTTTTGTTTCATACCTCCGGACAACTGGCCTGCTTTCCTGTTTTTGAAAGGTTCTATCTGTTGGTAAATTTCTCTTATCAGATCATAATTTTGTTGAATAGTAGTTCCAAAAATAGTTGCAAAGAATTCAAGATTTTCCTGCACCGATAAATCCTGGTAGAGTGAAAATTTTCCCGGCATGTAACCCACGCGATTACGAATTTGTTTATAATCTTTCACCACATCAAATCCATCTATTGAGGCTTTGCCGCTATCGGCCAATAATAAAGTTGTAAGAATCCGGAAGAGGGAAGTCTTGCCTGCACCATCGGGCCCTATGATACCAAATATTTCACCTTTGTCCACAGAAAAAGAAACACCTTTTAATGCATCTACGACTGCCTTTTTTGAGCCATAAGTCTTTACAATATTTTCAACAAATACAGAGGGCATATTTTTTAGTTGAACTTTACTTCACCATACATTCCAATCTTGAGCAATCCATCGTTTTTTACATGAATTTTTACCGCATACACCAGGTTAGCTCTTTCATCTTTTGTCTGAATTGTTTTTGGAGTGAACTCCGCTTTATCTGAAATCCAGGTAATCACGCCCGGGTATTCTTTATAAGTATCTGCCGTGCTGTCAACAAATACTTTTACAGCTTGATTTAATTTTATATGAGCGAACTGGGTACCTGTTACATACACCCTTAACGTAATCACCGAAAGATTACCAATTGAATACAATGCTTTGCCCGGTGTAGTGTATTCCCCTGCCATCGCATATTTCGTAAGAACTGTTCCGTCCATGGGATTTTTAATTTTCGTACGTTTCAACTGGTCCTCAATTTGGGCTACAGATTTCTTTAATGGTTTATACTCACTAAGAATAGTACTGTTTTGAGTTCCGGTACTTGATTCCTGTACTTTTATTTGTTGTTGATTTACCGCAATTTGTTTTTGATAAACGGCAATTTGTGTATTGATATCATCCAATTGTTTTTGGGTAGCCGCATCTGCTTTAATCAATCTTTCTGTTCTTTCCTTTTCGTGAATGGCATCATTTAGTTGCACCTTTAATACGCTTATCTGGTCATTTAAAAGCTTTACCTGTGGCGCTACATTTACTGTTTTTTCCTGCAAAGCATTCAATGTCGCCTCTGCCTGTGCCTTCTGCAATTGAAGAGGAATAGAATCAATGTATCCCACGATACTGTCTTTTGTCAAAACAGAACCTTCCCTGATATTAAGTGCTTCTATTTGCCCGGAAACTTCAGAAGAAACGACTACTTCATCTACTTCAAAAGTTCCTGAAGCATCAAAATCGGGTTTGTTGTTGTTGCACGCTAAAAGTGCCAGGCTCATCAGGCTAACGTACAGGGATATCCGAATTTTCATTTTGTATTATTTTAAGATTTTCGTTATTTATTATTAATATTCCCAACAATATTCTGGTAACTATACTGCGCCTGCAATAATTGCATTTCATGAAGAATTTTAGTTTGCCGCGCCTGGTCTTCAGCGTTTACCTGGTTAATATAATCATGAGCGCTGAGCACTCCATTTTCAAGTTGTGCATAAGCAGCTTTTTTTACTGAAATTCTCAGTTCAATGATAGCATCATCCTTATTAATAAGACTATCATATTTTAGAACATTTTCATTCTGTTGCAATTGCGAAATCTTTGTATTAAAAAGAAAAGTCTCTTTTTGTATGTCTAATGAACTTTTATTTATATCCAGCAAATGCTGGTTATTTTTTAAAGAATAAAGACTGCCGAAATTCCAGTTCAGCCTTAATCCTCCGGTGTAATAGAAGGAAAAATTATTACTTAGAAAATTGAGTCCCGGCCGGCCATATCCTCCCTGTGCAAAAAAACTGATTTTGGGTTTTAACTGGTCATGTAACAACTTATCCTGCAGGTCGTAAATCTTTTTTTGAGAATCAAAAGCCAATAATTCCGGTCGGGTAATACTATCCGTTAAGTGAGGAGCAGCGGGCTTTTCAAGAATAGTGCTGTCGTCAAGTTTGGCATCAATAAAAAGGCCAAGCATATCCAAATAGGCTTTCTTCGTGGCTGTTAACTCAACTCTTGATTGCTGAGATTGTAACAACTGCGCCGACAATTCATCCACGCTGCTTCTGTATGCTACGCCGTTGGCCACCTGCGCTTTTGCTTTATCAATTCCGTTTCGCAAATCCTGTTGAAGTAAATCGTTTTGCTTTAATTGTTCATCCTCTAATAAAGCGCCAAAAAAAAGTTGGTTAACCCGATCATATAACGCATACAATTGCAGTTCGAGGTTTTGCTGCTGAATTACTTCATTTGCTTCTGCAGTTTGCCTTTGATTTTTGATAACGCCGCCGTCATAAATCACCTGGTCGCCTTCTGCATAAAATTTATATTGGTCTTTGCTGAATTCAGGAATCTTGATGCCCGGAACCTGGAAGGGAAAATTAGTCACAGCCGATTGATAAGTAGCCTGCCCGTTCACAGAAAAAACGGGTAAATATCCTTTTGCTGCATTCGATACCGAATAATTCTTTGTCTTAGCAATTAAATCCCTCTGTTTTATCAACGGGTAATTTTTTCTCGCCATTTGATAAACTTCTTCAATGGAAAGTGATTTAGTTTGCTGTGCATACAATTTCAAACTTAGGGACGTGGTTAAAATGAATATCAAAATCACAAGGAAAATTCTTCTTAACCAAATGGTCAATTTATTCATAAAAAAGTCATTTTTTTATTGAATTGATAATAAATTTTGGGATCTCCTTTTTTCGTTGCTCCATTACATTCCTAAACTGCAATTCATCAAGCCCCATTGCAAATTGTATCATCGGCTTACCCACAAAAGGGAAAACAGACATGGAAATAAGATTGATGAGCAAATGCAGAGGACTGGTTTTTTTAATAGTTCCTTTCTTAACTTCCTTTTCTATCTGCTCCAGGAATTTCTGTGGCCGTGGAAATTGCTGTTTATTCCAAAATTTTTCAAGAAAGGTTTCAGAATCCTTGCTGATTTCATTCAATACAAACAAAGGCAGGTAGGGATTTTCTGACATAACGGTGATATACTCCTCACAGAAATTTTCAATCTTTTCAAATAAAGGAATGTCTGATTCAAAAATAGAATTAATCTTAGGAAACAATTTTTGTGCAGCTTCCATGAAAACAACTTCGAACAACTTTTCCTTGCCCCTGAAATAATAATGTAACAATGCTTTATTAATCCCGGCCTCATCAGCAATATCCTGCATACGGGCACCTGCCATACCTTTTGAAACAAAAACTTTTTTTGCGGCAGCGAGAATTTTTTCTTCCGTGGATTTCTCTTTTTTTTCTTTAACCATACTATTTAACCAAATGGTTAACAAAGGAACAAAAAAAACTTTATACGCAAAAAATAATTTGTTGAATTAATAATAAACAGCGTCACAAAAAAGTAAATTTTAAAAGTTAGTTTGATAATAAAACGGCGGTAATGACTTAAATTGATAACGCCGTGGAACATCTAAATTCCGCTTGTTTATCAAAATGAAAATTGGAAAAATTTGTTGCTTTACTGCATCTTCAATTTCAATAATTTTTCTGAAAAAGATTGATTTAGATTTCTTCTTTATTGCAATTTGGGTTATCGATTACTATTTTCTATTGAAATAAAAAAGCTACTTTTAAGAGCTAATTATTTAATCTTTGCCCGAACGGAAATGGAGAAATGGAGAAAATAGAATTTGATAACAAAAATGGCAACCTATTTCAGGGTAAGACAAATGACTTTATGAATACGAAAACGTTCTTAACTTTTTTTACTTTATTAATTTTCCAGAGTTGTAATTTTTCGAATTCTAAATTCAAGAAAGACCAAAGCATAAACGCTGCAACCCGGCAAGAAATTAAGACTTTAAACGATAAATTATTTGAAGGAGTTACCAAAGATAGTTTGGCAATTGTACAATCGCTTATGTCGCCCGGCTTATTGGAAAAATTTGGAAACGACTCTAACAAGATAATTAACCTGATTAACAGCAGAGACATTGAAAATTACAGTATCCTCGATGAATATTATATTCAGGCTTCTGCTCCAAAAATAATGATAACGCTGCCATCAGGAAATGCAGGGGACAATGATTATATATTCTCATTTGAATCTCCTAACAAAGACTCTTACGTTTCCCTCCTTTTGTTAAACAACTTCGGCAACCAATTTTTATTGGCAGTTGTTTATGGAAAGTATCAAAGCGGATGGAAAATAAATATTTTAAAATTTGGCGCATACAGTTTCTTCGGGAAAAACGCGCCTGATTATTTTCGATTGGCCGAGGCGAACTATAAGAAAGGATATCTGATTGACGCGGTTAATAATATGTCATTAAGTGACGTGCTTCTTTATCCTGCCGGTGCATATTGGCAATATGTAGAAGGAAATGAATTTAAAAAATTTGGAGATTCCATTTTGCAGGAAGCTAATGGGAAATATAAACTTCCGCTGACGCTTGAAAATATAAAAAGTAAACCAAAGATTTTTAAAGTTTATCAAGAGGTAATAAAAGAGGGTTTTTTCCCAATGGTATCGTACCTCACAAACATTAATCTTAAAGATACTGCCGCATTAAGGTTAGAGAACAACAGTGTTAGAAAAGAAGTTGATAGCATATTCACCGGAATTGATAAAGACAAAAAATATATTTTCTATTGGGCATCTAATAAAATTCCCGTTGATACAACTACTGAAAAACGATATGGATTTATTGATACACTAACGAAAGATAAATAGTAAGTTTATAATAATGAAAAGGATTTTAGTTTTATGCACGGGCAATAGTTGCCGCAGTCAAATCGCAGAAGGATATTTACAAACTTTCGCAGGCGACAAAGCAGCAATTTATAGCGCGGGTATAGAAACTCATGGCGTAAATCCCAGGGCAATTGAAACGATGAAGGAAGATGGGATTGACATTTCAAATCATACTTCCAACCACATTGACGAATATCGAAACATTAATTTCGACTTCGTAATTACTGTTTGCGACAATGCAAAAGAACGTTGCCCTTTCTTTCCAACAACTGCAAAAAAATTTCATCAGAACTTTTCTGATCCGGCAAAGTCAAGAGGAACAGAAGAAGAAATCAAAGAACAATTCAGGCAGGTACGACAGCAAATAAAGGAATATTGCGAAAAGTTTATTGCGGACAATTTATAGAGATCGGTTCCGGTTCATCAAAATAAAAAATTGAAGGAATTTGTTGCTTTACTGTATTTTTAATTGCCGATAGCTACTCTATGAAAAAGACTGATGGAGCTAATTTTAGACAGGTGAAAGCCGATAATCTTCTGCTATTTCTGATGATAAATATAATGATAGAGAGATCATTTAAAATATAAACAAATGAAAAAATATGTATTGATAATTACGTTGCTATTCATAACAGGGAGTAATATAAAAGCGCAGACAGTATCCCGTAATATCAGAACAAAAGAATACCGTGAACTCCAGGCAAAATTGGGTAAAGGTTGGAACACCTGGTATAACAACAGTGTGATGTCGCATGTTCTTTTGCCTGAAGGATTTTCAATAAATCTGTGTATCTCCACGCCGGGACAAAGCGACTATTTAAAAGAAACATTGAAAGCTTCTAAATTTGCCAAAAGGCTGGAAAAAGTAAGCCTGGGTTTGCGCAGCGATGATGGCAGCTATACCAGTCTCGAACTAAAGTATCTAAATGAGGTTTATGAGGTTCAGAGCGCTGCTGACGGAGATGATGAATTGATACTTGTTTCGCCCAAACAGGAATCTAAAAATCAACTGGTTATTGAAGCTGGTTTGCTTTGGGAAAGTGATGGCGTTATCGGTAAAAAAGATAATAGTATTATTGGTCAATTTCCGTCGCGCAACATTTCGGTTGGAGCAACAGAGCAACCCGTTAAAGATGCGTATATAACCAGCACAGAGCCATTTATCATCGTTTCTCTTGAAAAGGAAGTTGGTATCTATACAGGTAAAAAAAGAACGCTGGAAGAAATCAAAAATGTTATTGCGAAAAAAAGAACTGCACAAGAAAAGAGGATTGCTCAATATGGAGATCTGGCGCAACCTTTTAAAGCCATGCAGACAATTCTTTCCTGGAATACGATTTATGACGCACCGAATCATCGTGTCATTTCACCGGTAAGCAGGAACTGGAGCAAAGGTTGGGGCGGATTTGTTTTATTCGATTGGGACACTTATTTCGCGAGTTATATGCTTTCGCTTTTTGACAAAGATCTTGCGTATGCCAATGCCATTGAGATTACAAAAGCGATTACCCCTGCGGGATTCATTCCCAACTTCCAGGCGCCTTTTGATTATTCATCATGGGATCGCTCACAACCGCCAATAGGCAGCACCGTTATATTGGCTATTTACAATCATTACCGTGAGAAATGGTTTTTAGAAGAAGTATATAATGAATTACTAACGTGGAATCGCTGGTGGCCAAAACACCGTGATGTGGACGGTTATCTTGCGTGGGGTTCTGATAAAGTTCCAAAAAATTTATACCATCCTGATAACAGTATCAATACCATGCAGGGAGCCAAGTATGAATCAGGGCTGGATAATTCTCCCATGTATGATGATATTCCGTTTAATAAAAAGACCGGAACGATGGAATATGCCGACGTGGGCCTTATGAGCCTCTATGTTATGGATTGCAATTCCCTTGCGGGGATTGCCGGTATCCTCGGAAAAAATTCGGATGAAAAGGAACTCAAAGGGCGGTCGGCAAAATATGGAGAAAAATTAAAGAGCCTTTGGGATGATAGTGCAGGAATATTTCTTAATAAGCGGCTGGATAACGGAGAGAAATCCTATCGTCTTTCGCCTACTAATTTTTACCCGATGCTGGCAAAAGTTTGTTCACAACAGCAGGCGGAAATCATGATGAAAAAACATTTCTTTAATCCGGATGAATTTTACGGAACCTACATAATGCCTTCCATTGCACGCAATGATCCGGCTTTTAAGGATAATGATTATTGGAGAGGAAGAATTTGGGCGCCGATGAATTTTTTGGTTTTCCTCGGGATGCAAAACTATAAACTACCCGAAGCCCAAAAGGAAATGGTTGATAAATCAAAAGCTTTATTGATGAAATCGTGGAATGAAGACGGTTCTATTTATGAGAATTATAACGCCACAACCGGGCAGGGTGATGATGTAGGAAGCGCTGATGATTTTTATCATTGGGGCGCTTTATTAACTTTTATGTCTTTTATTGAAAAGGGATATTTAAAGCCTCATTGAAAAGGTGATCAAAATTGTCGTCAATAATCCAGGTCAATAATTTTCAATACAGTAAATAAAGAAATACCGGATATTTCTTTATTTATCTATTTCTACACTATCAAATTTCTATGCTACAAAACGCATTATCTTTATCCTGTGAGCAACAACGACACGATACATGATAATTTTATCCGCAGTATTCTTGCCAATAAGAAAATGGCAAGGGATTATTTTAAAAATTACCTGCCTGCCTTTGTAAGCAAGCGATTAAATTTTTCTACCTTAACCCAATTGCCGGATACTTATCTCTCTGATGATTTAAAAAAATCCATGTCGGACATTGTTTATTCCTGCCGCAGAAAAGATGGTAAAGACGCTGTAAAAGTAAGCCTGCTGATAGAGCATAAAAGTTATCCGGACAAATATACTTCCATACAAATAGGCGGTTATATTTTTTCAGCACTTCAAAAGCAGGTACAAAACAGGGAACCACTATCTCTTGTGATACCCGTGCTGCTTTATCACGGCAAGGGAAAATGGCAATACCGGACTTTGACAAACCTTTTTGAAAATTTAGACGAGGATTGGAAGCGATATTTACCGGGTTTTGAGTATATTTACAATGATTTAGGCGCATTGACCGACACCCAGGTGAGAGCGCTAAATAATAAATTTCTAACAGCTTCGTTTCTGGCTTTAAAGCACAGTTTTGAAAAGGAATGGCTGGAAAGTAATGCAGTGCAATTGTTAGTATTGGCGTCGCAAGGCCCGATAAACTTGCAAAAGGGCTTTATAATTTACCTGTACAGCAGAGGAAGGTTGGAGGAAAAAATATTAAATTCGTTACCGGAATCAATTAAAAAGAATGTTATGAATACATTAGACATATATATTGAAAAGGGCCGCAAGGAAGGTATGGAGAAAGGCATAGAGAAAGGCATAGAGAAAGGAATGGAGAAAAAAAGCTTTGAGGTAGTGGAGAACCTGATTACGGAACTCGGCCTTTCTGATAAGCAGGCAGCCCGCATTGCCGAAGTATCCGAAACTTTTGTAAAAAAAGTACGCATTGCCCTGCGTAAGAAAAAATAGTCTCATTGCATTAGTAAGAAGCCTCACATCTCATTGCCAAAAATAGAAATCGTTGATATTTCTTTGTTTACCGCGATTCAATAATTTTATCAGACAGGGAAATATTCAACCAGTTTTTCTCTCATGTTTTCGGGCATCGTAGTGCGCTTCATTGTTTTGGCATCTATAAAATATAGAATCACATCTCCGATATTTAAAAGTTTGTCTTTTTCATTAAATATTTCGCTATGAAAAATAATTTTATGATGAAGCGGCAATTCTTTCACAGTAGTAACTACCGTTATTAAATCATCATATACTGCGGGACGCAAAAATTTACTGTGAATTTCTGTAACCATCATAATCACTCCGGAGGCCTCCACTTCTTTATAGGTCAAATCGAGGCTGCGTAAAGCTTCTGTTCGTCCAATCTCATAAAATTGCGCATAATGCCCGTGATATACTACTCCCATCTGGTCGGTGAGCGCATAATGAATTCTTATCTGAGTCTTAGAACTAAACATTTTTATTAGTGTTATCTTAATTACAAAGTGGCAGTTCTTTTGTGAATGGTGAATCGTCAATCGTTAGTTATTGCCAACTCACCATTCACCATTCACAATTCACGCTTAACTTGACACTATATGCATACAATCAGCAACCAACTATTTACCAAGCATCCCATCCACACTTATTTTTCCAGGGCCGCAAAATAATATAGCAACCGTAACGGCAAGATATATCATCCCTTTTTCACCTTCGGCAAATATGTTTGCATTGGATGCTACAAATACTACTACAGCCATTCCTATTATGATAGGGATACACGCCAATCGCGTGAACAATCCCAGTATCAATAGTATTCCACAGATTAATTCGGCTATAATAATAAGTGACAGGGAAACAGTAGATCCCAGATGCATAAAATTCATAAACTTATATCTTAGTACATTGAATTTTATCAGTTTTTGATAGCCATGATGCGCGAGCAATAGCCCTGCAGCAACACGCAAAACAAGCATCCCGAAATTAAAAGCTCCGTTGGAATATTTTGTGGAAAGAAATTTACTCATAATTTATTTTACAATTGTATTAACAAAGATCTTCGCAATTTAAATTGTTTTTCAGATCATTCAAATATTTTTGAAAAAAGCAATTGCAGAATGGTGTTTGTATTTTTGCACCATCTAAAATTTCTTTTTAAATTAAAAATGATTTAGTTGTCTTTCATTTATTCATGAAAAATAAAAATAAAAAATTAATGGCCCGTTTTCTTCTCCCTATAGTATTTTTTCTTTTATCTGCTTCCTGTTTTTCTCAGCCCAACTATAATGTTACTGATCCTGAGAAAAGCTTTAAAGACGCCAAAGAATATTTTATCAAAGGCGAATACAGCATCGCCTATCCCTTATTGAAACCCCTACTGGACAAGTATCCTGAAAATACCAAAAGCAGCCATTCATACCTTAATGAAGATGTGGTTTATTATTATATCGTATG
>Ga0070660_100004044_pt1 | contig 10122 bp, 9 predicted proteins | sample KBSC33metaG_FD_64670 | JGI IMG/M metagenome (GOLD analysis project Ga0070660, IMG submission 64670) | Corn rhizosphere microbial communities from Kellogg Biological Station, Michigan, USA - KBS C3-3 metaG | ecosystem: Host-associated > Plants > Roots > Rhizosphere > Soil ... | reverse complement strand
ATTCAATCTGGCGATCGATTCCAAGCTCCGTGCCTGCGACTTGGTGAAGCTCCGCGTGCTCGATGTGGCCCACGGCGGCCAAGTCGCACCGCGAGCCGTGGTCATGCAGCAGAAGACCAAACGACCCGTACAGTTCGAGATCACCGATCTGACGCGTCAGTCAATCCATGAGTGGATCGACGCAGCACACCTTCGTCAGGATGCGTTTCTGTTCCCAAGCCGTGTTCACGCGTCGCCGCACCTTTCCACGCGCGCGTACGCGAGGATCGTTCACCGCTGGGTTACTGAGATAGGCCTCGATGGTGCGGCCTACGGCACTCACTCGATGCGACGCACGAAGGCTTCGTTGATCTACCGGCGTACCAAGAACGTGCGGGCCGTGCAGCTGCTGCTCGGGCACACCAAACTGGAAAGTACCGTCCGCTACCTCGGGATCGAGGTCGATGATGCTTTAGAAATGGCTGAGCAGACTCAAGTCTGACGGAGACCATGGTCGGCCGCGGCTACGGTCGCGGTCCGGCCAAGAGCTGCCACTCGACTGGGTCCGCTTTGCCCCGAGCCGCCTCACGCAGCTATACATTTCACACCGACCGACTCGGCAATGGGAAGAAGCAGACTCAGCAACAGCGACGCGCCGATGGAGCAGGCGCCGATCAACAAAGGTAAACCAGCGGTCGATGAATCAAGAGGAGCGCCTTCGATGCTCTAGACATTGGCATGCTTAGTCGCCGCCTATGACAATCGAGCGGTTGCCGCAGGGGGGCAGGTTTTTGTCACCCGGATCGACCTTGTCCCAGACCACATCGGTCGGATGCAGAGGCGGTTTCGCTGTCATGTCGTAGTAGACGACACTGCATTCCTTCTTGGGATCTTCATTGTTCTGCGGCCACTTTTTGTTGGCCCCGAGCCAGTTGTTCAGCTCTTTGGCAGCGATGCCCAAGTGCTCTTGCCACAGCGCGCATCGGAGCGAATTGGCGAATGATGTTTGGCTTCCTGGATCTGGCGCATCGTAGATAATGGCAGCGACTTCGCTGTCCGCCTCCCAGCCGCGGCGATTACAGTTAGCCGAACCGATTACCGCCACTTCGTCATCGAATATCCAGCATTTGGCATGCACATAGGTATTGGGGCCGAGATCCTTCGTGCCTTTAACCACCCGGTGGAAGGTCTTAACCTTTCGGACGTCGTAACCCTTTTCCCTGCAGATGTCTGCGATAACCTTCATGAAGTTGTAGTGTGCCCAAACCCCGCCGTCTGGGTTGGGGATACTCTCGACTTGGTCCGTATGCGAGATAAGGATGATGACGTATTGAAGATGACCGAGCGCGAGCCCGATCGCCCGCGCGGCATCGAGATTCCAGAGGTACTGGTCTTCGACATAGATGTACTTCATGGCCGTCGCGATCAGACCAAGCGTGCCTTGCTGGGGGGAGCCGATCATCGAGGTCTTGATTGAGTGCTCCTGAGCGCAGGGATCTCCGGAAGTTACGAAGTTAAAAGTGCGCGCAATGGCGACGTATTGATTGCCCGCGGCTTTCCCGGTAGCGGGCGCCAGCACGTCCTTGAGCCCTAGTAGGGGTCCCTTTTGATCGGAAGGCATGAACGGCCGAGAAGTTCCATAGGTCTGCTGGATTTGGCGGTAAAGTCGTGTGTAGTCGTCCGGCTGCCGATCGATTGCAACGTGTTCAGGCGTTGCAAGCCATCGGTCTACAAACACCTTAAGCAGCCCCAGCGCTCCGGCTCCTGAGATGCGGCAGTGCACATCATGAAGCGGCGCACCTGTTTTTTTGTCGGCCTTGATTCGATCCGCATTGACATCGATTCCGCCACATAGGCCGATTAGACCCTGACTGCCCTTGACTACCAGCAATTTTTGATGGTGGGCACCCACATAATGCCACCGCGTGTTGTTGTCGAGAATGCCGGCTCCGGTTGGGAGATCATTGACCCGAGCGACGGCGCCGGTATTGATCGAACGCTGGTCAAGGCCGGGTTGTTCTCGCACGTCGGCAGTGAAAATGGCGTCCCAGAGAATAATCCGCACTTGGACGTTGAACGTCATGCTAGCCGCATAGAACAGTTGATCCAGCGTCTTCCCCTGGGCCTTCAGAGGAAGTTCGAGGTCGCAATACCAGCCGGCAAGATAGATGTAATAGCTGCCATCGTTGTCAACCAATGTGGATTCAATCGCCTGCTCAATGGCTTCGAAGGCAGCCCAACCATCGATCAGGTAGTCGACCCGGTTACCCGGAACGAGCGTCGGCGTTTTCCCGATTGCTTTCTGCCACCTTTCGAGCGTCGGTTGAGGGTTGGGCGTGCCCATTGGAAGACGTATAGCGGAGGCGCGTGCGCCTTACGCTGCAGCTGCTGTGGTAGGCAATGCAGTGTTGATGACCACGTCCAAGGCGCTTGTGGGCGTGTACTCATACCAAGTCGACACGACCGAGCCTTCAGCCCAACTCGCAATGTCGGCGTCGAGTCCATCTCCACCCGCGACGCCGTCCCGACCGAAGCTTACGAGGTCATAGTCGCCATGGAGTCCTGGACATGTATACACGAAGGACCTCCCCCATGGATCGAGCAGCGGCAGATTGTTGGTGCCAGCATATGCCTTCAGTGCATTCAGGTTAGGAGGATAGAGCATGACGGTCGAATCGAGGGTGATAAGAACGCCGCTCGCGTGCGACTTGCTGAAATTCGCCGAAAATGCGGCTGCTGTCGTGGCAGTAACCGTTACTGTCTCTTGATTGGCGTCCTGATCGATGACGAGGGTAGTGCCGAATTCGATCCCGTCCATTGAGGAAGGTGTAGCCTGCACATTGCTGCCCGCCGCCACCGCAGCATTCAACTCCACGGAGTGTTTATCCGCGTTGTAGTTTTCAATGAGCAGGATGAGCTTCTGCATATCCGCCCAAACCTTTCGCTGTTCAGGATAGAGCAGCGGCCGCACATTTTTGTCGGGATTGGCAGGTGGAATCGCCTCGTAGTTGGTCATAGCGAAGTTCCGGATCTCGGTACCGATCGTTACGTAGGGATGGTCACTGGCTAGCAATCCGGATAGCGAATAAGTCTCCATGAATTGCGCGAAGCTTTGCTCGAACCCGGGTCGGATGGTCAGCACGACGCGCGCGCAACCCGCCCGCAGGAAAGAGCGATGCTCCGGATCGGGATGCACCAAAAAAAGCTTGAAGGGCCAACGCGTAGATGCGTCCCAGAAGTACGGATAGGGGAAAAAGAGAACGTTTTCCCACTCGATCGCGTTGTGGATATATTTGATGTACTCGCCATATTTCATCACCATCTGCCAAGCGGCAGTATTTTGGGCATCGAAGATTGTTGTTTGCGGATCGTTGAGATAGGCATCCAGAGCCCCTGGCTGCAGCTGGAATGCGGGGCCGAAGAGCCATTGGAGCAAACCGCGCATGATCTCTTCGCGCTCCATTCGACGTAAGGTCAAGGCGTCGAAGTCCGCGAGCGACTTCTGAATCGCGGCCGCTTGCTCTTGTAGTTTCTCGACATGTGCCTTGTAGAGGGCCATGTCGGCGTCACGCAATTTGTCGAGTATCCCCGATTGCCAGCTGTCGAGCGCCTCCTGCGTGGGCGACGCCTGAACCTTGAGTAGCCAGCCACCCGTGTCGACGTTGTAGTGATTAACCATTAACGAGACTTTTCCGGTCCGATCTACGATGCTCCCTTTGGTTAAGTCCACTTCTAGCACACCGTCGTCATCTTTGAATTGTCCCGCCGCGTCCAGCTGCGATGTCCCTGGTCCCGCAGCCTCGCCCGTGACTGTGACCTGGGCGCGGTGTCCTCCGCCTCCGCCGACATGCACCTGCGCATGGAAATGTCCGCCGGCAATCGCATAGCCGTCCGGTAGCTCGACATCAATGGGAACGTAGGCGAAGGTATCGACCGACTTCGACAAAGTACCGCTTTGCATAACCTCGAACGGATCGGTTGGCGGTGGATCAAGCGAGACGCCGAACTGCTGTTCGAGCGCCTGCCATGACGTGGGTGTAATTTGATCCAACGTCACCGAGAAGACATGGTCCGCGGCAATCTGCGTGTTTAGCTGGTCGAGTTGGGCCAGCCGCCCGATCAAGGCATTCCCAGGATTAGGAAGTACAATGTCGTAGGTCATCCGCAGCCCGTAGCGGATTAGGTTGACCTCCCATTTGCGCATCAGTTGAAAGTAATCGACTCGAATAGCGCTGGTCGTGGGGTTAGTCAACACCTGCACCGCCAGATCTTCTGCGCCAGCCTTAGAGGACACACGAAAGCTCGTTCGGTGATCCTTGCGGGTGCGAGCGGACGCGGTACGCGTAATGGCCACCGAATGGTCGAGGCTATCTTTCACGCTTTTGAAATCGTCGGAATGGGTGTTGTAGTCGATGCCCGTGCTCGCTGTTACCGAAAAGCCGGCGCCAGCATAGCTGGCGGACACGTTCCCATTGACATCGAATGCCGACTGCTGGCGCGATTCGTTAGTACTCGCCTGCGCAATGTCGGTTTTGTCAACAACTCCCTGCTCGCTAAAGCCTGAAAGACTATCGGAGACGATGTTTTCGAAGGTCTGCGTCGTGGTACTCCATTCCCGGTGGGTGATGTTGACGGTCTCCTGAGGGGTCAGAGGCACAGAATGCACCAGTTCTCCGTGCTCGATCCCTACTGGCGTCATCTCGATGCGCTCCAGATGGAGACGGCCGACGGGTTCAACCTGAAATCGGCTCAGAAAGTCGTTGGCGATGGTGTCCGAGCCGTCCGCCGCACTCAACAGAGTATTGGTCAAGCTGGACACGACCTGCGCACTTGGCCTCTCTGCGACGGCCGTCGGAAAATGCGTAGCAGTCGCACTTTTCAGCTTGATCGCCGCGGCGTGGCTGGATGCTACCGCCCAGCTCCATACTTGTGCGTCCGACGCGCCGACAGAATTTGGGCGAGCTTTTATGAAGTCAGATCTTAGAGCAGCCCAGCTCTTCACGGCTACTTGTGCACTCTTGCGTCGTATGTCTGCCACTGCCCTCGCGAATTTGCTGAGCTGCTGAGGAGTTACTTGCGCTAAGAGAGGTGCATAAGCGCTCGTCGTATTGCTCGAGTTGTCTGCGCTGAGCTTACCGGCGAGTTCGGGCAAAGTTAATGAAGGAGCCGTGCCCGTAGCGCTGGTGCGTTTAGCCGGTCGGACGACATGGGAACGCAGGGTCTTATGATTTTGAAGTACCTTCACTTCGCCGGGCTGGAGCTTCAGCTGGCGAATCATCGCCACCTTTTCGACGGCGCGCGTTGTCACGGCTGCCGTCGCACCGGTGGACTTGGTGGGAACGTATGTGGCCTTAAGAACCGATCGCTGCGAATTCGTCAATAAGGGCGACATAACGCAATCCTTGATGTTGTGCGTGATCAGGCGTACCGCGCTGGCAATGCTGGAGAGCTAGCATGATCGTCGAGGTTGGTCGCTGCAAGTGGAACGCCTACACGGCCCTCGAATGTTTTCTCGCTGCGGTGCCGCAAAGCCGAGATCTGACAAGAAGCAAAATAGCCAGAAGCGACGCCGTCGCATTCCGGCCAGAAGCGGAAGTTCGCGCGCGCCGCTGAACCGCTCGAAAGCAGCCCCTCCGCCGTCACCGCCCCGGATCGTCCGTGGTTTTGAATACTGCCCCAGATGTGCCGGATGGCACGTCGCCGGTATTGGGCCCATGGCGGCATCGGAAGGGGCGAAGCACCTGATACCGCATAGAAATTTCCTGATTGACATGCGCCACCGGTGGCGGGACGATCCCGATACCGCCTCGGATCAGGGGCAGAAATAGCGTTAGATTTATCGAGGTGTGGAGTGGCTGGCAGAGATCCAACGAACTCGGAAGGGGCGGCAACAATGAATGCGCTATCGAATTCTCAGCTGTCTGCGGCACTACGCGTGGCGGCCGTAGTGTTGCTTTTCTGCTGGGGGACCGCCGGCGCGCAAACCGGTCTCGGTGGCGTCTCTGGCCTTCCTGCGTATTGCCACTTCACAGTCTCGGGTGAAATCGGCGACACAACGGTCACGTACGTCCGCAATCAACTCAATTCGGCACCGAAAGCCGCGCAAAGCTGCATCGTGTCATTTGATAGCCTCGGTGGTGATGTTGAGGCAGCCATTGAGCTCGGGCGGTTCTTGCGTGCTCGAAATGCCACGACACTCGTTCCAGCCAACGCAACATGCGCGAGCGCGTGTGTATTGGCTTTTCTTGGCGGAGCTCAAAGGCAAGCCCTCGGCCGCATCGGCATCCACCGCCCGTATTCATCTGATCTATCCAGTTCGGTGGGCCAGTCTGAACACTCCTACACGCACGTCAATGACTTGGTGAAATCGTACTTCTTAGACATAAACGTACCGGCAGAGTTGCTCACAGCAATGAATGGAATTCCACCCGACGAGGTCATGTGGCTGAGCGCCAGCGAGGCGGCACGCTTCCATATCACCGGAGACGACCCGGCTTGGGCCGACTATCAGGACTCGCGAACCGCCAAAGCTTTGGGCATAAGCAAGGAGGCCCTCTATGAACGAAGAAACTTGGCCAAGCGACTTTGTGCCGGCCAGCAAGACCCTGTCCAGCATTACATGTGCACGTCCAAAGTTATCCATGACGGTGCACAGTAGATGATTTCGCGTGAACTACATGTTGCCACTGCGATATGGGTCAGAGCGGATACTTGGCATACCCTCATCCATGCGACGACGAGCGGTTTTGTGCGCTACTTGCAGTCGTAGAATTTGAGGGGGCACATAACGTCGATGTAGACGGCTTCATCGACGTAGCATCAGAACTGGCAAACCGTTATCACCCTAGAATGAAGCGCGAGTTTATATCGGAGAACATCAAGGACAAAGCTCTACAAGCTGAGGCGATCATGGGGTACATCGCCTTCCGCCGACGCCATCAAATCTAACTATTCGCTCAACCGGACGCAACTCCCGCTACGCGGTCTTTGCGCCGGTTACCGGGCGTTAGCTTTGGAGTGAAGTGTGAAGCGAGATTGGGACATCATCAGAGCGGTGTTAGTTCAGCTTGAAGCGTCCACGACTGCAAACACAACGTTGAGCGCGGCCGCTGTAAAGGGCTTCCCAGAGCAAGACGTTGCTTACAACATGCGTTTGCTTGAGCAAGCCGGTTACATAACTGGGATCATTCGTGACTCGTCTACCGGCGATGGGCGCATTGGCGTCGCAGTGGCGCGTAGCCTTACGAACCCAGGTCACGAGCTGCTCGACACAATACGCAACGATACTGTCTGGAAACGGACAAAAGAAAAGTTCAAGTCTAAAGGACTCGACATGACCTTTGATTTAGTTATAGCTGTGGGCAAGCAAGTGATGAAGCACTATTTAGGTGAGGTAATTCAAAGCTAACTATTCACTCAACCGGGCGCAAATCCCGCTACGCGGTCTTTGCGCCGGTTAGCTCAAGCGTTAGGCCATTCAAAACGGGGGCGTTGCAATGGAGGTATTCATCTTTGCTGTACTGCTTGGCCTCGTCCCGGCGACGATTGCATCGCACAAAGGGCGTAGTTTCGGGACGTGGTGGGCCTACGGCACGTTGTTGCTCATAGTGGCGCTGCCTATGGCGCTGCTTATGAAGCCGAAGGTCGCTGTGGCGCAGGAAGTAGAGCCTACTGACAGCAAAGACAAGGCGCGCCCCGACAACTTTGTACCGGGGTGGTTGGTCTTGGCTGTGTTCGTCCTGCTGGGCGGCTTAATATGGTTCATGGCAAACGACGGCGGTTCCGAGCCAGCGACACTCTCCGCTGCGGCGCAGTCGGAAACCGTTCGTTCTCAGGCCACGACCCTGACTCCAGCTGGCGAGACCAATCAGTCTGGAAGTCTCACTGTGGCTCAGAGCAACGCTGTTAGGTCTGCTAAGCAGTACCTCACCGTACAGGGGTTCTCACGGGCCGGGCTTATTCACCAACTGTCATCAAACGTTGGTGACGGTTATACGGTTGCCGACGCCACCGTGGCAGTGGATAGCCTGAGTATCGATTGGAACGAGGAGGCGGTCAGATCCGCAAAGCAATATCTGACCATACAGGGCTTCTCGTGCAGGGGGTTAATTCAACAGCTTTCGTCAACAGTCGGAGACGAATACACCGTAAGCCAAGCTACATACGGAGCACAGCAGACAGGTGTTTGCCAATAGGTCGCTGGTGTGGCGTAGCATCAAGTTTGAAGTGCACAATTGATCATTCTTCCAGAAAGCGGACTCCCGTGAATGGCCGGAACGGGTCGCATGTCGCCCGTTGCGGCCCTCATCCCGGCGGTTTGTCACGGCACTGACGCTCACCGGCCAGAAGCGAAAGTTCGCGCATGGTGATAAGGAGCCCGATAGCTGCCATTGCGCCGTTACCGCCCCGGATCGTCCGCGATAACTCGTAGCACCTCCGTTCCGTCGCATAACTCACGTCTACATGCGCTCGACAGGCATGGCCATCGGGCACGATGCCGATCGGGCATGGACTCCTTCTGATTGACACCGGGACTGACAGGCGCGACCATCCGGACTACACGTCCGAATTGGGGCAGAGTTGGCGCTGTGCGTTTAGGGGAGCGCATGTGAGCAAGTACACCGTTCCAGGAATAGCTACCCTTCTAACGCTAAGTTTGTGGCTCGGGGAGCAATGGCTGTCGCAGCGATTTGGCACAGCATTTGCCACCATTCCGTGGGGTTGGCTCTGCGCACTTAGTACATCGTTCTTGTTTGGGGCCTTGTATACAGAAGCCTGTTATTGTAACTCTAGGCTTCGATCCAAGCTTCGCACATGGTATCGCATAGCGGACATCGAAGGTTTTGTTCTTGCCCAGCAAACCAGCCCTAGCGAGTCTTGGTACGAAGCGAAGATATTGCTGCGTTTCTGTGGTCGTCGAAAGCAAGCTAAGTGCGTCGTTACCGTAACGCAGTACGCCAATCACCCCCAAGTTTCCCGTAAATTTGTGGTTCTTCAAGAGCAAGTTGCACCGGTGGAGCGCGATCTCAGGAAGCAACTTGTGGTGGCTAGCTTTCCAGAACGTGTTTCCAAGGCGATTCCGCCTAGGTCGCCATATTGGGGGAACAATGAGTCGTTAACGTGGGCTGGTGACGGCCAACACATCGTAACTGTAGGAATAAAGAGCGGTATATTGCCTCAGCAAGTTGAGCAGTTTCTTATTGCAGCACCAAGAAGGCCAAGTGCCAGCAGTCCTGAGCCTGTGGTGCTACTTGGAAACTTCGCAGAGCCGGAGTGCTTGCCTCTCCAGCGAACGCGCTACGCGCGTCGCTGATTCCGGCGTTAAAGCGCGCAATGACCACAACGCGATCCGGCGATGAGATCAGAGCGGGCTACATCAGCTCGATGGGGAACGAGCTGGGCTCTGCGTTCTTCTCCTTGTACGCCGAGGTCGTGCAGTTGCATGTCGTGTGGCAACAATATCGCCAGCTCTTCGGGACCGACCATGAAACCGTGGAGTTACTGAATCGTACCGCCGGCCTCTTCTTCAAAATCGTTCAGGACCAGATCTGGGACAGCGTGCTACTCGGTATATCGAGGCTCACAGACCCACCCGGTTCGGGAGCTCGGACAAACCTTACGCTGCGGTCGTTGCCGTTACTTCTCACAGACCCTGCATTAAAGTTCAAAGTCGAGGCCCTTTGTGAAATCGCGCTTGAGAGAGCCGACTTTGCCAGGCAGCATCGCAACAAACGAATTGCCCATCAAGATCATCGTTACAGCATCGATCGCGCTTCGCATGAGCTCAGTGGAATCAGCCGAGAGCTGGTCGAAGCTATGTTGGCTTCAATTCGAGACGTGATGAATTGCCTCGATCAGCACTTCAGGGACACCACCGTGTTCTACGAGGGGTTCATTGATGACACTGGTGCAAGGGTTCTTGTGGCGAAGCTAAGGAAGTTGGAGCGCCTCGAGCATGCCGCAGCTACTCCGTAGCATCAAAGTTTGAAGTGCCCAGTTGATCATTTTTGCCAAAAGCGGTCGCTCGCGACCGGCTGCAATGGGTCGATTCCGGCCTGATATGCACGAGCTTCGGGCGCTTTCTCCGGCACTCGTTACGTTCGGCGGCGCGTCCGGCGCTGAGGCCCAGCTGCTCGCTCACGC
>Ga0070660_100004041_pt1 | contig 10127 bp, 8 predicted proteins | sample KBSC33metaG_FD_64670 | JGI IMG/M metagenome (GOLD analysis project Ga0070660, IMG submission 64670) | Corn rhizosphere microbial communities from Kellogg Biological Station, Michigan, USA - KBS C3-3 metaG | ecosystem: Host-associated > Plants > Roots > Rhizosphere > Soil ... | reverse complement strand
CGAGGTGGTCGCCGCTGTCAGAGGCGCTCTCGGCAGCGGCGTGATGCTGCAGGTCGACGCGAACGCCGCCTACACGCTGGCAGATGCCGACGACCTCGCCCGGCTCGACGAGTTCGGCCTCGCCTGCATCGAGCAGCCGCTGGGATGGGACCAGCTGCTAGAGCACGCGCGACTGCAGGCACGCATCGCGACGCCGGTCTGTCTCGATGAGTCGCTTCGGTCCTACGACGACGTGCGCCGCGCGCTCGACCTCGACGCCTGCCGCACCGTCAACCTCAAGCCGGCTCGAGTGGGCGGGATCGCCGAGTCGATGCGCATCGCCGAGCTGTGTCGCGAGCGAGGGGTGCCGTTGTGGTGCGGCGGGATGATGGAGTCCGGCATCGGCCGGGCGGCCAACCTCGCGTTGTGCTCGCTGCCGGCCTTCACCGAGCCGGCCGACATGTCGCCGGCCTCGATGCTGTTCGAGCGCGACCTGGTCGACCCCACCTACGAAGTCGCACCCGATGGCACCATCGCGGTCCCCAGCCGGCCAGGTCTCGGTTTCGCCGTCTGCCCTGATCGGATCGCCGACCAGACCATCCGGCACTACGAGAGTCCGTAGACCGCGCGGGCGTTGCCCTCGAACAACGCCTGCCGGGTCGTCCGCACCCAAGCCTCGCGCGCCCCGGCGGCGGTCAGCCGCTGCGCCACATCGGTCCATGCGTCGATCAGCACGCGGCAGCCGAACCAGTGCGTCTCCGGGTTGCCGTGACCGTCGCTTCCCAAAAGGATTCGGTCTCGCGGAGCGACATCGAGCATCTGCAGCAACCGGTCCGCTGTGCCCACCGGCGCGAACAGGTTCGACAGCGACAGCTCGACCCACACGTTGGGCCGGACGGAGGCGAGGTAGGCAGCCGGCTCGTGCCAGGGGAACGAGCCGTGGATGAGAACGACTTTCGCCGCCGATCCTTCCGGGGTCCGCAGCAGCTCTTCCAGCAGCAACGGATGCGACTCCGACAGCCTGATGTCGGAGTCACCGAAGCCGGTGTGGAACTGGAAGGGCAGGCCATGGTCGGCCGCGCGGCCCAAGGCGGTGCGAATAATGAGGTCGCGCAGCGGTTTCGCCCGCCGGCGCAGGTTCGGCTGCTCCTCCTGGTCGAGCGCCCGCTGTGCCGAAACCACGTCGACGGTCGGATCGACGTGCAGCCCGGTGCGGTAGGCGAGAGCGGTTTTGTAGGCAACGCAACCGCCGCGCGCGGCCTCCTCCATCGCCGCCTCTACCGCGGCGACGACGTCGCGCGCAGATGCGCCTTCGGCGAGCAGCTCGTCGACCAACGGGTCGATCCGCGCCATGCTCCACACCGGCCGGGCGGCCGCCTCGGCGTACAGGCTGGTCCGTCGGGGCTCGTTGATCGGCTCGTCCATGACCATGCCGGTCACGGTTGCGTCGTCGAGCAGCCGCCGGATCCAGCCCAGCCAGTCCGCCCGGGCCTGCTCGTCACGCGCGGCCAAGGCGTCGTCGACGTCGACGCCGAGGAGATCGCTGAGCCGCGCCGCTATCAAGTGCAGGTAGAGCCGGCCCGGTGCGAGGCTGCGGCGGCGAACCGCCGCAGCCTCGTCGTCACCGAGGTCCAGAGTGACCTGGGCCGGAACGAAAGCAGTGAACTCGAGCGGGAACTGATGGACGTGGTCGTCGATCACGGATGGTCGAGTGCCGCCACGAGCTCGCCGCCCTCTTCACCGAGGATGGAGCCGATCCGTGCCACCGACTCCGCGCGGTTGGCCCGCAGCCACAACAGCACACCGATGCCGATGACCAACCAGGCGATCGTGATGTAGGGCGTGGCCTTGAGGATGCTCGGCGGCAACGGGTGCACCGAGCCATACCACGCAGCACCGAAGATCGCCGCGCCGATCAGCGGCACCAGGCCGTGCATGATCGGGTTGAACTTCTCCACCGTGGACCGGTAGAAGAACGCGATCCCGCCGAAGCACAGGGCGATGTACACGAGGATCACTCCCAGCGTGCCGATCGTGGCGAAGAAGTAGTAGACGCTGAACGCCTTTCCACCGAGGTCGTCAGTGCCCCACACGAAGCCGACCAGAGCAGCCGCCCCGGTGGCCACGACGGCGACGACGGTCGAGGCGTTGGCGGGCGTCTTGAACCGTGGATGCGTGCGCGCGAACCATGCCGGCAGGACGCCTTCACGGCCCATCGCGAACAGCGTGCGCGAGGCAGCCGTCGCGCAGGCGACGCAGACAATGAACGCCGACAGCAGCGCGCCGACCTCGATGAGCTTGCCGAGCGTGTGGTTGCCGAACTTCTCGGCCACCGGGATCAGACCGCCGGCAACCCAAGGGCTGGGGTCCTTCTCCAGCTCGTTGACGCCATAGCCAATAGTGGTCGCATAGGTGATGAAGACGTAGAAGACGATCGCGAAGATGACTGCGGCGAGGACAGCGATCGGCACAGCGCGCCGCGGGTTCTCCGTCTCCTCACCGAAGTCGGCCGCCGTCTCGAAGCCGATGAAGGACGTGACGCCGAAGATCAGTCCGTAGAAGACGCCGTCAAAGCCGTTCTTCGCCGTGTGGCTGAAAGTGAACGGCTGCAGCGACTGGCCGTGCGCTCCACCCTTGCCGACCACAATCAGCCCGAAGACCAGCAGCACGAGGATCGTCGCTGCGCCGACGAGCAGCTGCACCTTGGTGGTCACGCTGATGCGGATGACGGTGAGCCCGACGAGGAGCAACATCCCGACGAGGAAGAACGGGAACCACCAGGTGTTGGTGTCGACACCGATCAGGTCGGCGAACAGCCATCCGACACCTGCCATCGTCATCGGCACGAAGCAAGCGAAGGCGAAGAAATAGAGCCAACCGGCCAGGAAGCCAGGGCTCTGACCGAGGCTGCGGCTCACATAGGTGTAGGCGTAGCCCGCGGAGGCAAGCCGCCGGCTGAAACCGATGACGACGAACGCCAGTGCCAGACAGGCGACGCCGCCGAGCAGGAACGCCAGAGGCGTCGAGCCGCCGGCCACCGCGGCCACTCCACCGGTGTTGAGCTGCATTGCCATCGCCGGTGACAGCACCGAGACGCTGATGGCAACGGCGTCGATCGTGCGCAACGTGCCTTTCGCGAGCCCCTGGCCCTGCGGGCCGGTCTGCGCTAGGCGACTTGTCTCCATGCCTTGTGCCATCGCGAAGGTCTCCCTCCTAGGGGCGCCGCCGCGAGAGGCGACACCGGTGATGCTCGGCGTGATCAGACGTACTTGCCCATGCCTCCAGCAACGTCCAGGCTCGCACCTGTGACATAGCTCGCGCGGTCACTTACCAAAAAAGCGATGACGCCCGACACCTCCTCGACGCTGCCGAACCGGCCGAGCGGCACCTCGGCCCGGGCCAGGTCGGCGAAGAACTCCTCCTGCGAGGCATCTGGGGCGCGGCGGCGCCGGATGTTCTCCCACTGCGGCGTGACGACGAACCCGATGTTGACGCTGTTGACGAGGATTCCCTCGGGCCCATATTGCTGCGCCAAGGCCTTGTTGAGGTTCAGGCACGCCGCACGGTTGACCGTCGTCGCGAAGAAGTTGGGGTCCGGGTACTTCGCATAAACGGCATTTACGTTGATGACACGCGGTGCCTTGCTGCGCCGCAGATACGGAAGAGCCGCTCGCGTGCACCGGATCTGCGAGAACAGCTTTGTGTCGAGGTCGCCGTGCCAGTCGTCGTCGGTGAGCGTCTCGAAGTCTCCGGGATGTGCAGCACCGGCGTTGTTGACCAGGATGTCGATGCCGCCCATGCTCTCGGCGGCGTCGTCGATGAGGCGCTGCACCGCATCCGGATCGGTGACGTCAGCGACGTAGCCCGTGACGGCTGCGCCGCGCGTTGCCGCCCGCACCTCCTCCTCGGCGGTCTTCACCTCCTCGGCGTTGCGGGCGCAGAAGGCTACGGCGACACCCTCGGCGACGAGCTCGGCGACGACGGCACGGCCGATCCCCTTCGAGCCGCCGGTGACGACGGCCCGGCGTCCGCCGAGCCCGAGGTCCATTACGCCTCGCCACCGCCGCTGACGATTCCGCCCTCGGCGAGCTGGGCCCGCGCATGATCCAGCAACGTCTTGCGCGGCGGGTTGAACACGTCGACCTCGCGGCAGGTCGTGTCGCGGGTCCGCGCGCCGTGCGACACCCACGGCGGCACCACCGCGACATCGCCGGCGCGCATGGTGCGGGTCTCGCCGTCCAGCTCGAAGTCGAACTCCCCCTCGAGCACGATGACGATCTGTTCTTCCTCGTGCACGTGCGTTGGGGCCTCAGTGTGCGGCGCGAACGACACGAAGTTGACCATGGTGTGCTCGCCCAGCACCGGCTGGAAGCGCAGCCCCGGCACGAACTCCACCGACGGGATGGCGTCGACGTCGACGTAGCGTCCTGGTGCGGTCGGCGTCCCGCCGGCCACGGTGCTGAAGTGCTGCTGGTCACTGGTCATGAGGAAGCGCTTCCTGAGGTCAGAAGGGTGCCCAACCGGCGAACCCCTTCGCTGATGTCGGACTCGGTGGCCCGGCTGTAGGCGAGCCGGAAACTGTTGGCGCCGCGGTCGTCGACGAAGAACGGACTGCCCGGGACGTAGGCGACTCCCAGCCGCGCCGCGGGGGCGACGAGGTCGCGCGCGTCGACGGTGTCGCCGGCGCTCAGCCACACGAAGAACCCGCCGCGTGGATGGGTCCAGGTGACCCCGTCCGGCATGTGCTCCTCCAGCGCATCCAGCATCGCGGTCGCGCGGGATTCGTACAGCCGTCGCGCGCCGACCAGGTTGCGCTCGAGGTGTCCTTCCGCGACGAAGCGGGACATCAGCATCTGGCCGAGCGCACCCGAGCACTGGTCCGAGTTCTGTTTTGCCGCGGTCATGGCACCGATCACGGCAGCCGGCCCGACCGCCCAGCCCAACCGGACGCCAGGAGCGAAGATCTTGGAGAACGTGCCGATCTGCACGACCACGTCAGGTCCCAGGGACCACAGGCTCGGCGGCAGCTCGTCGTCGAACCCGAGGTCGCGGTAAGCGACGTCCTCGACCAGCAGCACGCCGTGACGACGGCAGGTCTCGACGAGCGCGGCGCGGCGGTCGGTGGCCAGGCTCAGCCCAGTCGGGTTCTGGTGGTCGGGGATGACGTAGAGCAGTTTCGGACGCGGCCCGACGGTCAGCGCCCGCTCGAGCTCGTCGACGCACAGCCCGCCCTCGTCGATGGCAACGCCCTCGACCTCGGCTTCGAACCCGGCGAAGGCCATGATGGCGCCGAGATAGGTCGGCGCCTCGACAAGCACCCGGTCACCGGTCTCGACGAAGGTGCGGGTGAGCAGCTGCAGCGCCTCGATGCCGCCACTCGTCACGAGCACCTCGGCGGGATCCACTGCGACGCCTTGGCGCGACTCGATCAGGCTGCTGATCGCCGCCCGGGCGGCCGGCAGTCCTTCGGTCGGCGAGTACTGCAGTGCCAGCGCGCTGTCGTCGGTAAGCAACGTTCGGGTCAGCTCTTGTAGCACCTCGACCGGGAAGGTCTCGGGTGCGGGGAAGCCGCCCGAGAAGGTGATGACGTCACTGCTCGCGGCCAGGGACAGGATCGCGGTGAGCTCGTCGCCGCCGCGGCTGGCGCGCCGCGCGAACAGCTCCGGCCAGGATGTCGGGGCGAGCAGATCGGAGGCCGCGGACGCTCCCGTCACCTTGACACCCCTTTCCATCACTTGCAGACTTGCGACCGCCCTAGGGGAAGCAGTTGCAAGCGAACCCTACGTAGTTCGGGGCTATGTGACAAGTCGAGCGGAGGCGAACTTTTCCTTTGCCCAAGAAGCCTGCACCCCTGTCCGGGCTTGCCGACGTGGCCACCCATCCAGCGCCGGTCCCCCTGCAGCTCGACACGGTCGACCGTCAGCTCCTCGCGCTCCTGGCCCGCGACGCCCGCATCTCCCAGCGCCGGCTCGGCCGCGAGCTGCGCATGTCACCGCCGGCGATCGGTGAGCGGATCGCGCGACTCGAGCGCGCCGGCGTCATCCGCGGCTACACCGTGTCCATCGACTGGTCCCTGCTCGGCTACGTCACCTGCTACCTCGCGGTCAGCGCGATGCAGGGCGCAGAGCAGGCGCCGGTGATGGCGGCGTTGCACCAGCTGCCGGAGGTGGAGGAGGTCATCGTCATCACCGGTTCGCTGGACATGTTGGCGCGGGTGCGGGTTCGCGACCACGTGCACCTGCGCCGGCTGTTGCTCGAGCACGTCTGGCAGATCGAGGGGGTGCAGCGGACGGAGACCTTCCTCTCCCTCGCCGAGATGCCGGCGAAGGAGATGGCTGCCAGCCTGCTCGACATCGATGAGCAGCAGCTCGCAGACCTGCGAGGCGAAGGTGGCAGCGCATGACGCTCCAGCACGTCGTGCTGTTCAGCTTTCCCACCGAGCTGAGTGACGAGGACTGGGCCGACATGCAGCGCCAGGTGCGGTCCTGGCCGGCGGAGATCGGCGGCATCGACGCGATCCGGCTCGGCCGCTCCATCAACACCGAGCGAACCCGCGGCTACCAATACCTGCTCTACACGGAGCTGGCCGACCTCGACGCTCTGGTGCGCTACCAGAAGCACCCGGTGCATCAAGCCTTCCTAAAGTGGGTCCTCGACCGCGACTGCACGCCACTCGCCTTCGACTACTACCTCGACGAGTCCACCGTCGTCCTGTGACGCCGGGCATCAACACGGTCGCGGCGGCGATGCCGCGCTCCGGCATCCGCGAGGTGATGGACGCCGCATGGGGCCGGCCGGGCGTCATCCATCTCGAAGTCGGTGAGCCGGACTTCGCCACGCCCGCACACGTTGTCGAGGCGGCGCATCGCGCGGTGGCCGCAGGTGCGACTCACTACACACCGACCGCAGGTGTGCCTGAGCTCCGGGAGCGACTGGCCGACAAGATGAGCCGGCGCGACTCCCGGCCGGTGACGCCGGCGCAGATCGTCGCCACCCACGGCGGGGTTGCCGGCATCTACCTGACCCTGCAAGCGCTGACCGAGCCAGGCGATGAAGTGCTGCTGCCCGATCCGGCCTGGCCCAACTTCCTGATGATGGCGAACCTGCTCCGGCTGCAGCCGCGGCTCTACCCGCTGCGGCGCGACGCCGGGTTCGTGCCGCGCGCCGAGGACGTCGAGCGACTGATCTCCAACCGGAGCAAGGTGCTGCTGCTCAACTCCCCGTCGAACCCGCTGGGCGCGGTGATCACTCGTGACGGGATTCGCGAGCTCACCGAGCTAGCGACCGGTCGGGGTCTGTGGACGCTGTCGGACGAGTGCTACGACGAGCTCGTCTTCGCCGACGGCGGCTTCACCTCACCCGCGACCTTCGCGCCGGACCGGGTCGTCACCGTCGGCAGCTTCTCGAAGACCTATGCCATGACCGGCTGGCGCATCGGCTACGTGACCGCCCCGCCCGCCCTGGCGACGCCGATCGCGAAGTGCGTGGAGCCGTTGCTGTCCTGCGCGAACATGCCGGCGCAAATGGCAGCGATCGCCGCACTCGACGGACCGCAGTCAGTCGTCGCCGAGATGCGCAGCTCATACCTGGAGCGCCGCGACGCAGCCGTCGACCTGCTGCGCCGGCGCGATCAGCCGCTGCTTGTTCCCGACGGCGCGTTCTACCTGTGGGTCGACATCTCCGAGAGTGGCCTGCCGTCTCGTGAGTTCGCTCTGCGGCTGCTCGCCGATCGGTCGGTCGCCGTCGCGCCCGGGACGGCGTTCGGTGGTGGCGAGGGTTACGTGCGGGTGTCGCTGGCGACCGCCATGCCCGAGCTGCTGGAAGGACTCGGGCGGCTCAGCGCCTTCGCCGCGTCGGAGCGTTCCCGCTCGTAACGCTCGACCGCCGCCAGCTTGATGTGTTCGTAGCCGCGGATCTGCAAGGGCAGTGCGGCGTACGCCGTCGCCGCACCCAGATCGAGCTGGGCGAGCCGCCCGCAGAGCTCGCGGATGTCGGTCTCGTAGTCGTCGCGAAGGCTGCGCTCGAGTCGACGTACGGCGGAGTATCCGAACGGGTCCAAAGCGGTCCCGCGCAGCTTGCGCATGGAGCGCAGCATGGCGAACGACGGGTCGGCGAGCGACGCCGGAAGTGCGAGCTTGCGTCGCATCCCCATCGCCCGGAGCATCGGCGGATGCAGCAGGTAGCGCCGGTTGCTGCCGCCGGGGACGGCCGCTGCGAGCGCCGCACGGAACTCCGGCAAGAGGTGCAGCCGCGCCACTTCGTACTCGTCCTTGTAGGCGCACAGGTGGAAAAACGCCTCGGCGACCGCGGCAGCGAACGCTGTTGAGCCGCGCGCAGTCGCGGACTCGGCTGCGGCGGCCTCGGCGACCAGGTCGAGATAGCGCTCGGCGAGCGCACGGCCCTGGTAGTCGACGAGCTCCGCTGCACGACGATGCGCAACGTCGGGCAGCGCACGGCCCGCGGTGAGCTGATCCGCGGCGGCAAAGGCGGCCGGCGAGGCCGTGCGTTCGATCGCGCCGGCGCGTCGGCGGGCGGGCGCGGCACCCGGGTCGTGCACGAGCAGGCGACCGAGACGGAACGCACCGATGTTGGCTTCGACCGCGACGCCGTTGGCGCGGATCGCGTCCTCGATGGAGGCAGCGGACACCGGCACATGTCCGCGCTGGTACGCCGCGCCGAGCACCACGACGTTGGCACCCGCGCTGTCGCCGAAGGTCGCTTCGGCGGCGGCCGCGGCGTCGATGTCGATGAATCCATCCGGCCGCGAACGACTCGCGAGTGCCTCGAGCATCGTCCCGGCGTCGGCCGGCCGGGCCTCTCCCAGCACCATCGACACTGTTGGGACGAGCGCCCGTGAGGCAACTGTCGCGGTCCGATCCGTCGCGAGCTTGCCGACGAACCTCGGGTCCGTCGCCGCCACCGGATCCAGAGCCAGGAACAGGTCGGCACTTCCCGGACCGACGGCGTTCGCACCGGCGACGTCGCCGGCCGACAGCACCAGGTGGGAGACGACCGGGCCACCCTTCTGGCTCAGCCCGGTCTGGTCGAGCCCCCGGACGACCAAGCCTTCCGCGAAGGCGGCGGTGCCCACGATCTGGTTGAGCGTCACCACGCCGGTGCCGCCGATGCCGACGGCGACGAGCGTCCACGGATGGCCTGGACGCACCTCGGCCCGCTGCGCCGGCTCCGGGACCTCGGCCACGGCTACGTCCGTGCGCGACCGTCTGGGTGACGATGTCGCCTCGACGGTCACGAACGACGGGCAGTCGCCGTCGAGGCAGCTGTAGTCGGTGTTGCACGACGTCTGGTCGATCTGCGTCTTGCGCCCTAGCTCGGTGCTGACCGGGTGCACCGACAGGCAGCTGCTCTTCGCTCCGCAGTCGCCGCACCCCTCGCACACGGCTTCGTTGATGACCACGCGCCGCGGGCGGACGGGCGCCTTGCCGCGCTTGCGCATCCGGCGCAGCTCGGCCGCGCAGCCCTGGTCATAGACGAGCAGCGTGACGCCATCGACGTCGGCGAGCGCGCGCTCGGCGTCAGGGAGCCGGTCTCGGTGCCACACCTCCAAGCCGTCACGACGAGCGCGGCGGCGCGGGTAGCGCGACAGGTCGTCGGTGACGACGATCGTGCGGGCAACACCTTCGGCGGCCATCGACGCGACCACCTGGCGGACGTCGGACTGGCCGGCCGGATCCTGCCCGCCCGTCATCGCAACCGTGCCGTTGTAGAGCAGCTTGAACGTCATCCGCGCCTTCGCCGCCACGGCAGCGCGGATCACCAGTGACGCCGAATGGAAGAACGTCCCGTCACCGACGTTCTGCACCCAGTGGGGCACGTCGGTGAACGGCGCGCGGCCGAGCCACTGCGCGCCTTCGCCGCCCATCTGGCTGTAGCTCACCGCGCCCCGGTCGGCCCACAGCACCATCGCGTGGCAGCCGACTCCGCCGCCGACTGGCGACCCCGTGACCTCGACGGTCGACCGGTTGTGCGGGCAGCCGCTGCAGAACGCCGCGCGCCGAGTCGGCATCGGCACCAGTGGTAGCGACTGCCGCGGAACCGGCGGGGGCGGGGCGAGCTGCACGCGCTCGGACAGCCGGGCACGCAGGATCGGCTGCAGCCGCTCGGCCGTGAGCTCGCCGTCGGAAGGT
>Ga0070660_100004040_pt1 | contig 10127 bp, 5 predicted proteins | sample KBSC33metaG_FD_64670 | JGI IMG/M metagenome (GOLD analysis project Ga0070660, IMG submission 64670) | Corn rhizosphere microbial communities from Kellogg Biological Station, Michigan, USA - KBS C3-3 metaG | ecosystem: Host-associated > Plants > Roots > Rhizosphere > Soil ... | reverse complement strand
AGAGATAAATAGGATTCTCGATTATTTGTCCTTTTACTATATAAATAAACACACCGCCATAAATAAATGATGTATTGAGCGCATGAATTCCATCCTGAATATAAAGGCCGCTTTTACCAAGATGCGCATTTACAAAATCTTTATAAATTCCATTAGCTGCCTCTTCCAACGACAGGACGATAAGCTGTTCTTTTGAAGTCCGGATAGTAGAAAGCGCTGCTGCATATTTACCATTTATAAAAACCAATTCATTGGCGTTTTCATAACCTGGTAAGCGAATTTCATCAACATGATGTTTGGAAATACCGGTATCTGTTTTGTTGCCGGTGAAACTATATTCTTTTTTAAATAAATCACCAATGCCGGTATATTTCCATTCTTCATTCCGGCGGGTAGGCAGGCCCTTCTTATTGAAAGAATTAAAACCTTCCTTCCTGATGGAGCTCATGAAATTATCAGCATCTTCTAATTGAAGCTGATTAAATTTTTCTCCGAAATATTCTGTATTAATTTTTTCCATTTTTTTTTGTTTGCCACTAATTACACCCTGTCTGCCTGCGTCATACAGGCAGGGAATTGACACGAATTAAATACCCGATTCTATTAATAATATTTATGTGTTAGAACTATGAACTTCTTTCTACATCGCTTCTGCCATGCTCAGTTCATCCTTGATGAAGTCATATCCTTTTTCTTCAAGTTCCAACGCCAGTTCTTTTGTGCCATTCTTTACAATCTTGCCATTCAATAACACATGTACAAAATCGGGTTGCAGGTAATCGAGTAATCTCTGATAATGCGTAATCACAATGATGGCGCGGTTTTCATTACGCAATTTATTAACGCCGCTCGCCACGATGCGAAGCGCGTCAATATCAAGCCCTGAATCGGTTTCATCCAAAATAGTCAACACAGGTTCCAGCATGGCCATTTGAAAAATTTCATTTTTCTTTTTCTCTCCTCCTGAAAAACCTTCATTAATAGAGCGGGTCAATAAGGATTTATTGATCTCAACCAGGTTGATTTTCTCTTTCATCAGTTTCATAAAAGAAGCTGCGTCTAAGGGTTCCTGTCCGTGGTATTTACGTTTTTCGTTCAGCGCTGTTTTTATGAAATTGGTAGTACTCACGCCCGGTATTTCCACAGGGTATTGAAATGCGAGAAACAACCCTTCCCTTGCCCTGTCTTCGGGTGATAATTCCAAAATATCTTTTCCCAGGAAATCTACAGAACCTTCTGTTACTTCATACTCTTCTCTGCCTGCCAGCACAGATGCCAATGTACTCTTTCCTGAACCGTTGGGTCCCATAATAGCATGTACTTCACCGGCCCGCACATCAAGGTTGATGCCTTTCAAGATTTGTTTTCCTTCTACCGATGCATGTAAGTTCTTAATTGATAACATATTCATTTTGATGATAAAATTTAATAAATGATTTTGTAGAGCCTCATCCCAACCCCTGCCCGACTGTGTCATTCAGGCGGGCTTCTTCAAAGGAGAAGGGCACGCTCTACCGCGTATTTTTTTTACTAATAACTCGTCTCTTATAACTCATCACTATCTTACCCCACGCTTCCCTCCAGACTAATCGCCAATAATTTTTGTGCTTCTACCGCAAATTCCATTGGCAACTGATTCATTACTTCTTTCGCAAAACCCGTAACAATCAATGCCACAGCGGCTTCTGTATCTATACCGCGCTGGCGGCAATAAAACAGTTGATCCTCGCCAATTTTAGAAGTGGTGGCTTCATGCTCAATGATAGCTGTTTTATTTTTTGATTCGATATAAGGAAATGTATGGGCGCCACATTTATCGCCAAGCAATAATGAATCGCATTGAGAATAATTTCTTGCATTGAGCGCGTTCTTTCCTGCTCTTACCAAACCACGATAACTATTCTGGCTTTTGCCCGCGCTGATGCCTTTTGATACAATGCGGCTGCGGGTGTTTTTTCCGAGATGTATCATTTTAGTGCCTGTATCGGCCTGTTGAAAATGATTGGTTAACGCAACAGAGTAAAACTCGCCGATAGAGTTATCGCCTTTTAAAATCACACTCGGATATTTCCAGGTAATGGCTGATCCTGTTTCTACCTGCGACCATGAAATTTTAGCATATTCTTCAAGACAAATACCACGCTTTGTTACAAAGTTATAAATACCTCCCTGGCCGTCTTTATCGCCGGGAAACCAGTTTTGAACAGTAGAATATTTTATTTCTGCTTTGCGATGCGCTACCAATTCCACTACTGCGGCGTGCAACTGGTTTTCATCCCGCTTAGGAGCGGTGCATCCTTCCAGGTAACTTACATAAGATCCTTCTTCCGCTATAATCAGCGTGCGCTCAAACTGGCCTGAATTTTCTGTATTGATGCGGAAATAGGTTGATAATTCCATTGGGCAGCGAACGCCTTTGGGGATATAACAAAATGAACCATCCGTAAACACAGCGGAATTGAGCGCTGCAAAATAATTGTCTGTCATAGGCACCACAGAACCCATATATTTTTTTACCAGGTCAGGATGATTTTGAATCGCTTCACTGATGGAGCAAAAAATAATTCCTACCTCAGAAAGTTGCTTTTTAAAGGAAGTAGCTACCGAAACACTGTCCATTACTACGTCCACCGCTACTCCACTGAGCCGTTTTTGCTCATTTAAAGAAATACCCAGTTTGTCAAATGTCTTCAATAATTCCGGATCCACTTCGTCCAGGCCGTTTACGGATTTCTTCTTCTTTGGCGCAGCATAAAAAATAATATCCTGGAAATCAATTTTTGGGTAATGTACATTGGCCCACTCCGGATCTTCCATTTTCAGCCAATGTGTATATGCTTTCAGGCGCCAGTTGAGCATCCATTCAGGCTCATTTTTCTTGGAGGAGATGAGCCGGATGGTATCTTCACTAAGTCCTTTCGCTACTGTATCTGTTTCGATGTCGGTAACAAATCCATATTTATATTCACTTGTCACCGTTTGTTCCAAAACATCCATTTCTTCTTTCATTAATCCTGTATTTTAACCTTGAAATTCTAATAATAATCCGGTGCAAAGATAACGGCTTTCACTGTTTGTACAAAATAGTATAAATAGATTAACGATTAAAAATTCAGTTAGTTGGATAAACGAAGATTGTTTTATGCAAACTCCAATACCATAGCCACTTATATGAAATACTTGCCCGGTATTTTTACCTAATTAGAAAATAAAAAGGCGCATATTTTAACTAATTATCTGACAAGTTCATTTGCGAATTAGGGAGTTTTTTTGCCACTGATTACACGGATTCTGAAATAATAGGCCTTACGGAGACCGTCAGAAATTTACGCGAATGAAATAATTGGTCAGACGGAGACCGTCAGACCAATTATTTCAAAAAAAATCTCCCGGTTTTTCCAGGATATTTTTTCACTTTTCGTCAAAGTTTTATTGATAATTGTAATTGTCCGCCAAAACCAACTTCTACAATTTTTTGAAGAGTTGAAATTCTTGCTTCCTTAATATTGTTCTCAATTTTTGAAATATACGACTTTGTCGTTCCCACTTTTTCTGCAAGTTGTTCCTGTGTCAAACCTTTTTCCAGCCTTGCATCATGGATTAATGCGCCGATTTTAAAATTTTGATAACCTGCTTCAAGTTGGTCACGTTTTGTAGTGCCGCGTGCGCCATAATATTTGTCCTTGAACTGATCAAGAGTCATAATATATTATTTCTTTTCGTTTTCATATTCTTTGTCAAACAGGTTGTTTTGCAGATTTTTTTGCTGTTGTCCGCAATTTATTCAGACGTTTTTTCACCAATGCCTGTTTTGCTTTGTCAGCTTTTATAAATTCGCTAATTTCCCGCTTCTGTTTGGCTGTCAACGGTTTGCCCTTGATAACAAAATCTATCCCGTAAGGTTCTTTTATGTGTGCCATGTTTTACTTTTTCCTAAAGAAAATTCGAATAGGCACTCCCGTTAGAGGAAAATTTTCGCGCATTTGGTTTTCAAGATAATTGCGATACGGCTTCTTAATATCGTCAGGAAAATTACAGAAAAAAGCAAACGAAGGAACAGCCGTTGGTAGCTGTGTCACGAATTTTATTTTGACTGCGTGGCCTCTTACTACCGGCGCATGATAGGATTCAAGCGCTTTTTGCATTACATCATTCAATTTTGAAGTGGGTATTTTCTGCTGCCTGTTTTCATACACTTTCAACGCAGCTTCCATTGCCTGGAAAATCCGTTGTTTTTCAGTAGCAGATATAAAAATGATGGGCACATCATTAAAAGGGGCCAATTTTTGCTTTAATACTTTTTCATAATCACGCGCTGTGTTGGTTTCTTTTTTTATCAGATCCCATTTGTTCACCAGCACCACAATTCCTTTTCCCTTATTTTCTGCCAGCGAAAAAATATTCAGATCCTGTGCTGTAACTCCTTTTTCAGCATCCAATAATAATATACAAACATCCGATTCATCCACTGCGCTGATGGCTCTTATTACCGAATAAAACTCAAGGTCTTCACTCACTTTTTTCTTTCGCCTGATGCCGGCTGTATCAATCAACACAAATTCTTTATTGAATAAATTATAGGTGGTATGTATCGCGTCTCTTGTAGTTCCCGCAATAGTACTTACGATGGTGCGCTCCTGCCCTGTCAACGCATTTAGCAAAGACGATTTGCCAACATTCGGCTGACCGATAATAGCAAATTTGGGAAGATCTCCATGATCCTCAATTTTTTCTTCCGGAATCCTGGAAGCAATTTCATCAAGCAATTCGCCGGTTCCTGTTCCGCTCACCGAAGAAAGAAAAAATATTTTTTCAAATCCAAGACTGTAAAACTCTGCAGCTTCGAGTTGCCGGATATTATTATCTACTTTGTTCACTACGAGGTAAACCGGTTTTGGTGAGCGCCGAAGCATTTCCGCCATATCCTGATCGAGATTGGTAATGCCTGTTGTTACATCCACCATAAAGATAATGGCGTTGGCTTCCGCAATTGCAATGTGAACCTGTTTGCGGATTTCCCGTTCAAAAATATCATTGCTGTCCGCTACAAATCCGCCTGTGTCTATTAAATTAAAGGGCTTGCCGTTCCAATCAGATACACCGTATTGCCTGTCGCGGGTAACGCCGCTGACATCATCCACGATAGACTTTCGCTGTTCCAGCATCCGGTTAAAAAAAGTACTCTTGCCTACATTCGGCCTTCCTGTTATCGCTACGGTATATGACATTATTGTTGTTTAAAAATTTGGCGGATGGCCAAAAACAGTTAACGTTTGCAAAGAACGTAAAGTATTTGCAAAGAAAATAACCGATTATCCTGAAATAAAACTTCTTTATGCTCCTGTTATGAAAGGATAAACAAAAAAAATCCGTTCTTTTAGATAAAGAACGGATTAGAAAAATATAAAATAGAAATACTTGATAAATGTTTATTTACTATAAGAAGCTGTTTAAAAATAGAATTTTGTTCCCCGTATTGCGGTTGGTGGAACACCAACCGCGGCGTCGCGCCGGTCACTTTTGGAAGGAAAATATAAAATAGAAATAGACGATAAATGTTTGTTTACTATAAGAAAATATTTTAAATCGGTTTTAATACAACACTTTTATTATCACAACACTTCCATCAGGCCGTGTTACCTCCAATTGATAAATGCCATGTGCCAGGTTAAAATCCCATTTAACATTTTCACTTCCATTTCCTCCCGCGTATTCTATCTGTTTGGCTACTATCAACTGGCCTAAGGAATTGAACAAACTGATACGATATCTTCCTTCCGGCTGATTGATGAATTGTAAATGAATAATACCGTCAGTTATCGGGTTTGGATAGATAGTGATACTTGTTTTTAAATTAGTAATTAACACATTTACTACAGTGCTATATACGGTCTTTTGGTTTTTATCTACACTCCTAATGCGGTAATAGTTGTATCCCGGCACGGCATCTTTATCTGTCCATTGATAGTTGCCTCCGCCATTATTGGTTGCAGTCACCGTGGCCACTTTCGCAAAATTGTTGCCATCCAATGATTTCTCCACTTCGTATTGCTGCATATTATTTTCATTGGCTACGTTCCAGGCTACCGCTATCTCTCTATCTTTTTGAGCTGCTTTAACAGAAACGAAAGTCATTGGTGGCGGAGCATTCTTTTTAAACACGATCATAAACCTGTCCGGCGCATAGGAGCCTGCATCCGAATTGACGGTAAAGTCCGCAAATGAGGCGCCCGCAAGGCTCACTTCATTCGTTGTTTTTAAATAATTATCAACGAGGTAGGCGGTTACTCCGGCGTCCTGCATGTTCTCAGGATTAAACCCTAACCGGTAAGTTTGTTTGGCAACGTTTTTCAAATTAAAATAAATGGTATCGCTTGCCGATACAGGGCCGCGGGCCTCGACAGCCAATATGATGCCATCTCTTTTCAATCCTAAGTTTTCGCCCGTGTTACTAATTTTAACTGCATCATTACGATCTATCTTGTTTCGATATTTGCTGTTAAATGCCACCACGTTTCCATCGGCAATTTTTCCCGAAGCACTATATAAGTAAGACCGGAAGTAGCGACTTGCTGAAGTTTCTCCACCTCTGAATACCAAATGGCTGCCGGAAGTTTTGGCGCTTTCATTGAAAGTAAGTGTTGCAGTTGCAGGTGGCGCGGAGCCATTGTACACAAAAACTGCCTGCCCCGATTCAAGATAAGGGTACGAGGTGTTTGCAATATAGTGAGTGTTAGGAATCGTTGGCCAATAGTTATTTGCATCAGAAAATGTTTGGTAACCGCCTGCGCCTCTATCTCCATATACCAATGGATCCCAGGCATAAAAGGTAGCGCCAATGCCGTCTATCCCTCCAATCTTTGTAAAGTCAACGCGGGAAGCATAAGGATTGCCAAAAGAATAATAGGAATTAGCTGGAACACTGAAAGTTGTATCTCCGGTATATAGGGACCCTTTGGTACGCATGATCGTTGGAATGTGTGGAGTGGTCGCGATATTAGTAGCCTGCCTATCGCCCCGGATAAATAAGAAGTAGCCATTTTCTTTATGCGGGAAAGTTGTTAGTGTACTTGTTATATTGACATAAGCCTGCGTAGCATTGTCCCAATATTTCATAGAAGGATTAGGGCTGGCAAAGTCCATACCGGGGCCCCCTCCGGGAACGGTAATCAGCGTGCCATAACCAGCTGTGCCTACTGCCATAGGCGATTGCCCTTCCTGCCATGCCGCGTTAATGGTCTGGTTAGTCTTAGTAGGTATTGCAAGAAACTGCCAGTTATTAATTGCAGCGGAATAACGCTCTACGGTTACATCGCCATTAATTGCATTGCCACTTCCCAGGGCACCTACATTGGCTGTGGCTGTGGCCGAAGATTTGAGCGTTATATTATTTCCTGTTTGTAATTGTGCAGTAGCTGTTCCAAATGAAAGCGTTCCTGTAATATTTAAGGTGTCATTTGCTGTATTGGCCACATTTACATTATTACTGATGATAAGATTCTTGACGGTGTTGTTCTCCCCTGGTATAATGTTGTGAAAGGTATTTCCATCTATATTTTGAGTGCCGCCTGTGCCATTAAATTCCACCGTACCATTGGTAACATCAAATATGCCGTTATTAGTTATTTTGTCGGCTATCTGCATAGTGTTGCCGGTAATTGTTACGGAAGCATTTGGATCTATCTGCAAACTGATGATGGTAGCCGGCAGGCCGCTACTTAATAACGGGTATCTATTAACAGGCACCACAGGTACTACCACAGTTGGACATGTGGGGGTGGCATTTGGCACCGATCCGTCAGACCAGTTGGTGGCTGTATTCCAATTAATGCTGGTAGCGCCCGTCCAAACATTATGGAGTTCCAAAGCGACGGAATTAGAGGTAACCGAATTGCTACAAGGAGTTGGCGCGGTAGCAATGACCTTATAAAGATTAGCTCCCATGCCTACTGTAGTAGCAGCTATGTTTAAAGTGGCACTATTAACACCGGAGTATATAGCTCCATTGGATAGATTATTCCATGTGGTTCCCCCATTAGTACTTACCTGCCATTGATATGTGAGTGGTGCGCCGGTTATACTGGCAGAAATACTTGCAGGATTACCAACGCATTGGGCAGCGCCGGCAGTGGGCTGCACTGTAATAGATGCAGGAGTATTTACTGTTACGGTTGCAGCACCAGATATGTCTGTTGTTCCGATAGATGAACAAGTACCATTTGTAAGTGTTGCTATTGTATAAGTAGTAGTAGCCAATGGACTCACATTAACAGTAATTGTTGGCGCTGTACCGGAAAAAGTGCTACCATCTGAAAGCTGTCCGGAAATAGTGCCGGTACCTGTAACGGCCAGGTTTAAAGTAACCGGTGAACCTTGGCAAATCGTAGTCGTACCACTTAAAATTGCTGTTGGCCTTGGATTTATAGTTAATGTAAAAGGAATACTGCTGTTACTTGCACATCCTTTGGCATTGCTAACAGTTATATTCCCTGTATAAGTACCGGGGACAGCATTACCAGGCACTGTGATATTAATTGGACTTCCCGATAAAGGCGCATTAGTTACAGTAGCAAAGGGCCCTGAATTCCACGTAATACTGTAAGTAGTTGGTGTATTTGTAGAGGTATAAGATAGTGTAGTTATTTGGCTACCTGGACTAGCACACACACTTGCAGCGCTGGCAGCAGGAGTAATACTTGGTAATGGATTTACCACTACTGTTATTGTTCCGGGTGTTGCACTTACACAACCTGCGGCACTGGTAGTAGTAGTAACATTGTAAGTATAACTTCCACCATTAGGATCAGGAGGAGTAAAGGTTACTGACTGCCCGGTAATAGAAGATAAATTAGCTGCCGGAGACCATGTATATGTAACACTATTATATACCCCAACACCAGTAGGATTCGTTATGCTGTTGGTTACCACAACATTATCAACCGCCCAATTACTCCCGGCCATGGGAGTGTATAAAAACTGAAGTTTTAAATTGGTCATTCCCAGGTAAGGGCTTAAATTAATGAATACCTTAGGGTCTGAATCAAAATTTGAAGTAGTTCCAAACATTGCCCCCGGTGCTGCCCCTGAACCTGTGTATGTTTGTAAAGTAGTATAAGTCGCCCCTCCATCAATTGATATTTGAATCTGAGCTTGAGCACCGGCCACCAGATTATACGCCTGATTGAAAGCGAGATAAGCCGAGGAAAGGCCGACAAGACTGAACACAGGTGTAGTTAAATTATACGGTGTAACACCTATCCCACTAACGATCATAAATTTCGACATGCCTGAGTTATAAGTAACTCCATTTACGGTAATAGAATGTGCAACTTCCGCCCATGTTGCATTATCTGAGCCGTTACTATTACCGGCATTGTTACCGCTCCAACCAGGAGGGTTGGCATTATCAAAATTTCCACCATCTATAACTAACCCCGAATTAGTATAACCGGAAGCTGTTAAAGTTACATTTCCCGAACCGTAACAAATAGTGGCACCAGGTAATGCTGTAACAGTTGGCGTAAATGGTGCGTCTATTATTACCTGCGAAGCTGATGAATAAGCAATTGCGCAAGCTCCGCTATTCTGAACTACAGCCCTGAATAAAGTTGACTGAGTAACGGTTGTGCTGTAAGTATTAGCAACATTAGCAATTGGTGTCCATGTGCTACCTGCATTTACTGAACTTTCCCACCTTACAATAGATCCTGTATAACCTGAAAGCGTGATAGTCCCTGTACTTCCTCCACTACAAACCGGAATGAGGGTTGGTGAGAGGGTACCGCCTACGGAAACTGGGTTTACGGTAACTATTACTGCAGGGGATGATGTTACAGCAGGTGTACAAGGCCCACTTACCACCACATCATAACTTCCTGCATCTGCTGTTGTAGGATTGGTTAAAGTTAATGTTGCGGTTCCCTGTCCGCCGATTACACCTCCATTAGTTAATACAACGCCACCCTTTCTCCATGAGTAGTTTAAATTAGTACCTGTCGCAACAACACTCATGGTTTGTGTTCCATTGCCAGAACAAGTTGCAGCAGGTGTGGTAGGTTGAGTAGTTATTGAAGGCGCTGTATTTACTGCTACTGTTACAGCGGTTGCTGTCACAGCAGGTGTACAAG
>Ga0070660_100004019_pt1 | contig 10153 bp, 8 predicted proteins | sample KBSC33metaG_FD_64670 | JGI IMG/M metagenome (GOLD analysis project Ga0070660, IMG submission 64670) | Corn rhizosphere microbial communities from Kellogg Biological Station, Michigan, USA - KBS C3-3 metaG | ecosystem: Host-associated > Plants > Roots > Rhizosphere > Soil ... | reverse complement strand
AAGATCCCAGGTGCGATGGCCATCGGGCGGATGAACGGAGGCGGGGCCGCTGGTGCGGCCCCGCGACGACTAGCGAGCGGCGGCGGTACGCGCCGCGGTCGGTGCGACGGCGGTGGAATCGGCGGGCGCGACACGCGGGACGCCAACGGTCGCGTACCGCACCGTGTAGTCGGGGGCGATGCCGATGATGAGGATCGCGAGCGCGCAGGCAACGACGACGAACCGCGTCCACGCACCGGTGTGCCCGACGACCGGCGCCAGGTCGGCTCGCGGACGCATGAACATCACCATCACCACGTACAGGTAGTACCCGGCCGAGATCACCGTCGTGAGCACGAGGATGACGGCGAGCGTGGTCTGCGGCGTCGGCGCCTGGAGCGCCGCCTTGAGGATGTACCACTTGGCGAGGAAGCCCATGCCGCCGATGACCGGGAAGCCCATGAGCGCCATCATGAACACCGTCATCGCCACCGCGAGCCAGGGCCGAACCGTCCAGAGCCCGCTGATGTCCTCCGTCGTGACGGCCGCGTCACCGCGGGACATCACCACGAGCACGGAGAAGGCGCCGAACGTCGCCAGCGTATAGGCCAGCAGGTAGAAGATGAGCGCCGACGCGCCCTGCGACGTGCCGGATGCGATGGCGACGAGCAGGTAGCCCGCGTGGGCGATCGACGAATACGCCAGCATGCGCTTCAGGTTTCGCTGCTGGAGCCCGATGGCGTTGCCGACGATCATCGTGAGTATCGCGAGGCCGACGACGGCCTTGTGCCAGCTCGCGAACTCGCTCGGGAACGCCTCGAGCCACACCCGAAGGAACGCGGCAAACGCCGCCGCCTTCACGGTGGCCGCCATGTACGCGGTGACCGGATTCGGCGAGCCATCGTAGACGTCAGGCGCCCACATGTGGAACGGGACACTTGCGACCTTGAAGCCGAACCCGACGAGCAGCATGCCGATGCCGATCAGCAGGAGCGGACTCGAGTTCAACTGGTGCGCGGCAACCCGGGCATGAATCTCGTGCAGGCCCGTGGTTCCGGTGGCGCCGTACACGAGCGCAATGCCGTAGAGCAGGAACGCCGTGGAGAAGGCGCCGAGCAGGAAGTACTTCAGCGATCCTTCGGCCGAGCGCTCGCTGCGGCGATTCATGCCGGCGAGCGCGTAGACCGCCACCGACATCAGCTCGATGCCGAGGAACACGATGATGAGGTCGCGCGCCGCGCCGAGCAGCATCATCCCCGACGACGCGAGCAGCATCAGGACGTGCGATTCCGCCGTCGTCGTACCGGTGCGATCGTTGTCGTCGATCCCGAGCGCGATCGCGGCGATGGTCCCGAGCAGCACGACGACGTCCACCATCCAGCGGAAGTTGTCGACGGCGATCGGCCCGTCGGAGGCCGTCGGCCGGTCGAACATCATGAGGAGCACCGCGACGAGGGTCGCGACGCAGATGCCGATGGCCAGCACGCCGACGCCACGCTGGTGGCTGGCTGATTCGCGGCGCCAGACCGCCCAGAGCAGCAGGAGCATCGCGCCGCCGATCAGGATCAGGTCAGGCAGCAGCGCGGCGGCGAGGTGCGAGGGGATCGCGAGGTCGTAGTAGCGCATTACCGGCCCTCGCTCACGGAAGCGGTGGAGAGCGCGGCGCGGGATTCGACCGAGCGCACGAACTGTTCGGCGGCCGGTTGCATCCGGCGCAGCACCGGCGCCGGGTAGACACCCAGCCAGAGCATGGCGACGACGAGCGGGATCATGATGGCCATCTCACGCCCGTTCAGGTCGGGGATGTGCTCGTTGATCGGCTTGTCCAGAGGATTGAAGAGGATGCGCTGGATAGCCCACAGCAGATACGCCGCCGCGATGATGACGACGGTCGTCGCGACGAGAGAAAACACGGGGAAGGTACGGAAGGAGCCAAGCAGGACGAGGAACTCGCCGATGAAGCCGTTCGTGCCCGGCACGCCGATGGAGGTGAGCGTGACGAAGACGAGCAGCGCGGCGAACATCGGGACGACGCGGGCAATGCCGCCATAGTCCTCGATCAGGCGCGTGTGGCGACGCTCGTAGATCATGCCGATGAGGAAGAACAGCGCGCCGGTGGAGAGCCCGTGGTTGATCATCACCATGAGCGCCCCCTGCACGCTCTGCACGGTGAGGGCGAAGATCCCCAGCATGACGAAGCCCAGGTGGCTCACCGAACTGTAGGCAACGAGCTTCTTGAAGTCGGGCTGGACGAGCGAGACGAGCGCGCCGTAGACGATGCCGATCACCGCCAGCACGAGCACGATGGTGCGCACCGTGTCGCTCATCGCCGCGCCGGGAAAGAGCGGCACGGCGAGGCGCAGGAAGCCGAACGTCCCCAGCTTGAGCATGATGGACGCCAGCACCACCGAGCCGGCCGTCGGCGCCTCGACGTGCGCATCAGGGAGCCAGGTGTGGAACGGAAACATCGGCACCTTCACCGCAAAGGCGAGGAAGAAGGCACCGAACAGCCACAACGCCGCGCTGGACGAGAGATGCGCGTTGGCGAGGATGGCGTCGTACGAGAAGTTCGGCACGCCGGCGCCGTTCGAGGCAGCGAGCCCGATGTAGATGATGCCGACCAGCATGAGCAGCGAGCCGAGCATCGTGTAGATGAAGAACTTGAGGCTCGCGTAGATCCGACGCTGTCCGCCCCAGATCCCGATGACGAAATACATCGGGACGAGCATGATCTCCCACATCGAGTAGAAGAGGAAGAGATCGAGCGACATGAATACGCCGAGCATCCCCGTGGTGAGAAGAAGCATCAGGGCGTAGTAGGCCGCCGTCTTCCGCCGGATATAGGTCCAGCTGCCATACGCGGCGAGCAGCATGATGAAGGTGGTGAGCAGCACCATCATCAGCGAAATGCCATCGAGGCCGATGGTGAATCGCGCGCCCCACGAGGGAATCCAGCGCGCGTCGACCCGCTGCTGCCAGCCCGGCACGGCGGGATCGAACGCCCACCAGAGCCCGAGCGAGAGGACGAACTCGAGCGCGAACACCAGCGTCGCAATGGCGCGCGGCGCGCGTGCCGCACCCGAGACGACCTCGTCTTCGGCCACCACGCCGTCGCGCCGCCGGCCGGCGAGGAGCACCGCGATGGCCCCAAGCACTGGGACGACGAGCAGGGCCGGAAGGATCCAGTGGTCGTAGCCGACCGAATGCAGGAACTCGCGCATCGCGTTAGCGGAAGGTGAAGGCGCCGAGCACGAACAACACACCGACGACGAGTACCCAGGCGTAGGTGCCCAGACGTCCCGATTGGAGCTGCGAGCCGAGCCATCCGACGGAGCGTGCAGCGAGCCCGCCCATGGGTATCCTGCCCGGCGCCGCGTCGTCGTCCTTGCTCTGGACGATGAGGCGCGTCAGCCCGTCGATCAGCCCGACGTCGATGCCGCGCCAGAGGAGGCCGCGCGAGCCGCGCACGACGGGCTGCACGATGACGTCGTCGTAGAGCTCGTCCACGTAGTACTTGTCGGCGAGCACCTTCTCGAAGCCATGTTCCTCCGGCGACTGCGCCTTCGGCACGAGCGAGTCGGGCTTGAGCCGCAGGAGGGCGAGCGCAATGCCGGCGATGGCGATGACGACGGCCGCGCCGATCAACGCGTACTCGGTGCTGTGCGACGCTTCCGGCACCGTGCCGAGCGTAGTGCGCAGCGTCCCTGCCCCGACCACCGGCTCGAGCCAATGATCGAGCGCCTGCACCGGACCGATGGGAATCAGCGTCGGCAGGTTGAACCAGCCCCCGACGACGGCGAAGATGCCGAGCACGAGCAGCGGTCCGGTCATGACCCACGGCGCCTCGCGGAGATGCTTGCGCTCCTCCGCACCAGTGCGATTGGGGCCGTGGAAGGTGTAGATCATCATGCGCGTCATGTACACCGCGGTCATGAAGGCTGCCGCCAGCCCGAGCGCGTAGCAGATGTAGAGAACGGCACTTCCCGGAATACCCAGCCACGACGCATCGGCGAGCGTGGAGTGCTGTGCGCGCAGGAAAAGGGTGCCGAGGATCTCGTCCTTGGAGAAGAAGCCGCTGAACGGCGGCACGCCGGCGATGGCGAGCGTGGCCGCCCACATCAGGACCCACGTCACCGGCATGAAGGCGCGGAAACCGCCCATGTTGCGCATGTCCTGGGCGTCCTCATGGTTCCCCGTGGCGTGATAGGCCGCGTGCATGGCGTAGATCACCGAGCCCGCACCGAGGAAGAGCAGCGCCTTGAAGAAGGCGTGCGTCATCAGATGAAAGACGCCGGCCACGTACGCGCCAGATCCCACACCGACGAACATGTAACCGAGCTGGGACACGGTGGAGTAGGCGAGCACCTTCTTGATGTCCCACTGCTTGAGGCCGATGGACGCCGCAAAGATCGCGGTCACGGCGCCGATCACCACTACGGTGAGACTGGCCACGGGCGCCAGCGAGAACAGCACGCTGCTTCGCGCGATCAGGTAGATGCCCGCCGTGACCATCGTCGCCGCGTGGATGAGCGCGGAGACCGGCGTCGGGCCGGCCATGGCGTCGGGCAGCCAGACGTACAGCGGGATCTGCGCGCTCTTGCCGGCGCAGCCGAGGAAGAAGAAGAGGCAGATCGCCGTGACCACTGCGCCGCCGAACACGAGCTGGGTGGGTGCCACCTCCGCGACGCGCACGAAGTCGAGCGAACCGACGCTGGCGAAGAGCAGGAACATCCCGATCAGGAAGCCGAAGTCGCCGATGCGGTTGACGATGAACGCCTTCTTCCCCGCGTCCGCGTTCGCCTTATCGGCAAACCAGAAGCCGATCAGCAGGTACGAGCAGGTCCCGACGCCTTCCCAGCCGACGAACAGCACCGGATAGTTGGCGCCCAGCACCAGCACCAGCATGAAGAAGACGAACAGGTTCAGGTACGCGAAGAACCGCGGATATCCGGGGTCGTCGCGCATGTAGCCGATGCTGAACAGGTGGATCATCGAGCCGACGCCGGTGATGATGAGGATCATCACCATGCTGAGCTGGTCGAGCTGGAACGCGGCGTCGATCTGCAGGTCGCCGACCGGCATCCAGCTGAAGTAGCGCTGGATGTACGGCGCATGCATCTCCCCACCTCCAGCGCCGAGCATGGCGAGGAAGATGGCGATCGCCAGCGCGAACGATGCGAGGAGCACGCCCGGCCCGATGAGCGTGGCGAGGCCGGCGAACCGGTGCCGGGGGACGGCGTGGTGATCATCGCCGTGCGCGCCGCTCGCGTTGGTGTCGTGCGACGCCGGAACGTGCTCATCATGCGCCGCGGCCGGATCGTGAGGACCGGCGTGGAAGGCCGGCACGAGCGACAGCAACCCGTTGAGCACGAACCCGAGCAGCGGGAGCAACGGAAGCAGCCACAGGTATCGGGCCGCGGTGCCGCTCAGCGGGTGCGCGGCGGCTTGCGCCGCGTCTGCTGCATGCTGGAGAAGCATCAGCCCTTGAGAATATTGATGTTCGACAGATCGACCGTCTGCCGGTGCCGGAACAGCGCGATGATGATCGCGAGCCCGACGGCCGCCTCGGCGGCCGCCACGGTCATGACGAAGAAGACGAAAACCTGCCCTGCCGCGCCGTAGACCTGGGCGAACGCGACGAAGGACAGATTCACGGCATTGAGCATGAGCTCGATGCACATGAACATGATGATCGCGTTGCGCCGCGTCAGCACGCCGATCACGCCGATCGTGAAGAGGACGGCGCTGAAGAAGAGCGACTCACTAAGCACGTTGACGCTCCTTTCGCTTGCCCAGCAGCACCGCGCCGACGACCGCGGCGAGGAGCAGGACGCTGGTGACCTCGAAGGCGAGCAGGTACTGGTTGAACAGTGGTCCGGCGATCGGCGTGATGGCGCCCGTGCGGGCGACCTCGTTCGCAACGGCATGCTCGGGCAACGTCAGGGCTTCCGGCAGTCGAGCGCCGCTCATGGCGAGGAGCTGGGCGAGGAGCACGATGCCGACGAGACCCGCCGCCAGCTTCCACCACAGCCCGCGCGCATCGGCGATGAGTGACGGCTGGCCGAGATTGAGCAGCATGATGACGAAGAGGAACACCACCATGATGGCGCCGGCGTAGACGATCACCTGGATCACGCCCAGAAACGGCGCGTCGAGCATGACGTAGAGGGCCGCGAGATTGAACATCGTGTTCACCAGCCAGAGCGCCGCGGCGACGGGGCTCTTGCGCGTGACGAACGCGATTGCCGACGCGACGGCGATGATGCCGAACAGGTAGAAGACGAAGACGTAGAAGAGCGGGAGGATGTTGTGCTGCATCACTCCCCCCGCGGGTCGGCCGGATCCCACATCTCGCATACCGGATGCGTCTGTGCCATCAGTCGTTCGAGGTCGTAGACGAAGCCTTCGCGGCTGTACTCCGAGTTCTCGTAGTGGCGGCCGACGTGGATCGCCTCTTCCGGGCAGACTTCCTGGCAGTAGCCGCAGAAGATGCAGCGGAACTCGTCGATCTCGAACAGCAGCGGATAGCGGTTGCCCTTCTCGTCCTCGCCAGGCACGAGCTTGATGCAGTTGGCAGGACAGACGGTCGGGCAGAGTCCGCAGGCCACGCACTTCGCCTTGCCATCCTCGGTGGTCAGCATGCGGTGCGTCCCGCGCCACCGCTTGCTGATCGACTCCTTCTCCTCCGGGTACTGCGTCGTCACCTTCTCCTGGAAGATGTGTCGCAGGGTGTGCGACATGCCGCTCAGGGTCGCACGCAGGTAGCTCGTCTGTTCGATCGGTCGCTCGACGACCTTCACGCCGATGGACATCAGTCTCCAGCCTCGGAAATCGGTGGGGCGATCTGTGGCGTGCTCACGGCGCGCAGCTTCGCGAGGTCGCGCCGGTCGAGCCGCGAGTACGCCGGACTGACGAGGCGTCCGCGGTCGACGATCATGAACAGGATGACCACGGCCACCACGTTCAGCATGGCGAGGCCGAGATGGAAGGGCCACGAGCCGCGCGCGAAGCCGAGCGACTCGAGGAGCACCACCGCGCCGGCGATCACCACGATGTAGCCGAGCGCGAGCGGCAGGAGGAGCTTCCACCCCAGCGACATCAACTGGTCGTACCGGAAGCGCGGCAGTGTCCAGCGCACCCACATGAAGAGGAACAGGAAGAACATCGTCTTCACGAGGAACGCGCCAAGCGTGAGGAGCGTCTTCAGCCCGGTGTGCGGCGCCAGGTTGTCCCAGAGCGTGAACGGGATGTCCCAGCCACCGAAGAACAGCGTGGCCATCAGCGCGCTCACCGTGATCATGTTGCAGTACTCGGCGATGAAGAACAGCGAGAACTTCATCGCACTGTACTCGGAGTGGTAGCCAGCGACCAGCTCCGACTCCGCCTCTGGCAGATCGAACGGCAGGCGGTTCGTCTCGGCGAAGGCGGCAACGAGGAAGATGAAGAACGCGACCGTCAGGTTGATCACGTTCCACGTCTCGAACGCCTGCTGGTTGATGATGCGGCTCATCGTGACGTTGCCGGACAGGAGCAACACCGGCACCGTCGCCATGCCGAGCGCGATCTCGTACGAGACCATCTGTGCGCTCGAGCGCAGGCCGCCGAGCAGGGCGTACTTGTTGTTCGACGACCAGCCGGCGATGACGATGCCGTACACGCCGAGTGACGAGATGGCGAGGATGAAGAGGAAGCCGATCGGCATCGGCGCCAGCACCATCTCGATCACGCCCCAATTCGATCCCCACGGCGCGGCGAACGGGATCACCGCCCACGCGATGAGCGCGGGAATGAACGACAGGACCGGCGCAAGGATGAACAGCGGCAGATTCGCGGCGTCGGGATAGGTCTCTTCCTTGACGAAATTCTTGACGCCGTCGGCGATCGGTTGGAGGATGCCGCTCCGTCCGCCGACCCGGTTCGGGCCGTGCCGATCCTGGATCCACGCCGAGATCTTTCGCTCGGCGAGGGTGAGCAATGCTGCGCCGAGCATGTAGACCGTGAACACGACGATCAGCTTGATGATCGTCGCCAGCAGCCAGAAGCCAAAGCCCGGTTCGGTGGTAGGACCGGTAATCTGCAGCAGCGCGAACATGTGCATCATGCGCGCGTCTCCGTGGTGGCGCCGGCCATCATCGCACCGCGGAGGCCGAGCGTGTCGTACGACAGGCCGGCGAAGGCCGGCTCCGACGCGGCGAGCGCATCGAACACCTGTCCAGCAGTCCAGTAGCCTTCGCCCTCGCCGAGGCCCGACAACAGATCGCCGACGACGAAGTAGCTCGGGCGCGCGAGGCCCGGTGCGGCCTTGGCCTGCAGGAAGCGCTGGACGCGCCCGCGCAGGTTGGTGAAGGTGCCCTCTTCCTCCACACAGTTGGCGACGGGGAGAACGACGTTCGCGCCGTGCCGCGCCCACGCCGGGAGCGTGGTGCCGATGACGAGGATCGCGCCGGCCTTCGCAACGTCCACCGCATCGATGCCGGCGAGCTCCTCGTCGGCGACGATCAGTACGTCACCAGCCCGCATGCCGCTGAGCGGCGTCTCGCTGCGCGTGAAGCCGGCCAGCTCCGCGCCACGCACGTTCGCGGCACGATCCGGCCGAAGCGCGAGATCCTCGACGCCCGGGAGCGGGGCCTCTGGGCCCTGATTGACGCGGAACGCCCCCGCGCCGCCATTCTTCTTCACCAGCCGGCCGAGCAGGAACAGTGTTTCATTCGACAGGTTGGGCGAGGCGAGCACGAAGGCGCGCTTGCCGGCGAGAAGCTGCGTCGCCGACCGGAGCGCCGCGTCCCAGTCCGCCGAGGCCAGGATACCCTGCTGGCGCACGAGCGGCTGCGAGACACGATCCTGGCGATTCATCCAGCGGTAGTTCAACCGGCCGTGATCGCAGAGGAAGTACTTGTTGACTTCATCGTTCGGTCGCGGACGCATGCGGACGACCTGGTTGTCGCGCGTCTCGATGATCGTGTTGCAGCCCTGGGAGCAGTTCGGGCAGATGGACGCTGACCGGTCGAGGTCCCACGAGCGCGCCTTGTTGAGCATGTCCTTGCTCAGCAGCGCGCCGACCGGACAGAGGTCGATGACGTTGGCCGCCCATGGGTGGGTGAGGTCCTGACCCTCGAACTTGCCGATCACCGCGCGATCGCCGCGATCGGAGACGTTGAGCACCGGATCCTGCGCCACCTCGTCCATGAAGCGCACGCAGCGCGTGCAGAGGATGCAGCGGTTCGTGACGTAGAGGACGTCGCCACCGAAGTCCTCCATCGGGTTGAAGCGCTTTGCATCGCGGAGCCGGCCTTCGGCGCGGCCTTCCTGGAAGGTGTAATCCTGCAGCTCGCACTCGCCCGACTTGTCACAGATCGGACAGTCGAGCGGGTGGTTGATGAGCAGCATCTCGAGCACGCCCTTGCGCGCCTCGAGCGCCTTGTCGGTATGGACGTGGACGACCTGCCCTTCCGCCGCCGCCGTCGCACACGACGGGGCGAGCTTCGGGGCCTTCTCCACTTCCACGAGGCACATCCGGCAATTGCCCGCCACCGGCAGCGCCGGATGGTAGCAGTAGTGCGGGATGAGGATGCCGGCGGTCTTCGCCGCCTCGAGGATCGACGTGCCATCCGGTACGCTCACCGGACGGCCCTCGATCGTCAGGTTCACCATCTTCACGTCGGCCGCCATCAGGCCACCTGCACCGGTACCATGTGGACCTTCTTTCGCTTGATGAGCGCTTCGAAGTCGCCGCGGAACTTCTTCAGGCCGGACACGACGGGAGTCGCGCAGGAATCGCTCAGCACGCAGATCGTCTTGCCGGTCATGTTGTCGGCGATGTCGAGCAGTGTATCGAGATCCTCATGCGTGCCGTCGCCGGCGACGATGCGCTCGAGGATGCGCGTCGTCCACGCCGTACCCTCGCGGCACTGCGTGCACTGCGCACAGCTCTCGTGGGCAAAGAAACGAGCGGCGCGGGCGATCTGCTTCACGAGGTTCTGCGCATCGTCGATCACGATCACGCCGCCGGAGCCGAGCATCGTGCCGTTGGCGACGAAGCCCTCGTAGTCCATCGGCGAGTTCTCGGCTTCTTCCACGGTCTGGATCGGCACGGAGATGCCGCCAGGGATGATCGCACGGAATTTCCGGCCGGGGAGCGGGCCACCGCACAGATCATACAGGAAATCCTTGAACG
>Ga0070660_100004015_pt1 | contig 10158 bp, 10 predicted proteins | sample KBSC33metaG_FD_64670 | JGI IMG/M metagenome (GOLD analysis project Ga0070660, IMG submission 64670) | Corn rhizosphere microbial communities from Kellogg Biological Station, Michigan, USA - KBS C3-3 metaG | ecosystem: Host-associated > Plants > Roots > Rhizosphere > Soil ... | reverse complement strand
AACAGCGGACCCGTGAATCCCTCGCGAAGCGCCGCGGCGAGCACGACGGCGGCGTACTCGTGCGGCCGCTGCTCCGTGTAGCCGATCTCCGAGCGCGCGATCTCGAAGATGAACGCGCCCGCCTTCAACGTCTTCGCGGAGCGCACGACAGCGCGCGCCGTATCGTAGGCCATCGCGCGAACGTTGATCGCCGGCACGGTGAACCCACCGGCCTCTTTGCGACCCATCGCCAGATAGAGATCGTGAATCGAGGCGGGGCGGATCCCCGCCGCTGACGCGAGAGCGCGAACGATCCATCGCGCGGTCCCGCGCAGCTCGGCGTCGCCGCCGAAGACGGCCGTCCACGCGAGTCGATCGATCACATCGCTGGTGATCGCCCCGCTGTTGGTGACGCTGACGCGATCGCTCAGCACGGCGGCCGCCGGCTTGACCGCGTCCGACATTTCCTTGACGCTGGTGAACATCATGTGTCTGTCTCCTGGGAGGCCCTCGGCGCAGCCGCGTATTCTAGCACCGGGAATCTCAGCTCCTCCATCATCGTCGCGTCCACGGCGGCGGTCACCATCTGGTCGATGGGCAGCGCGCGTTCCGCCTGCTCGACGCGGTCGAGCCGGACGCGCGTCGCCGGATGCTTCGGCGTGAACAGCGTGCAGCAGTCCTGATCCGGGATGATCGAGATCGGGAACGTGCCGATGCGCGCCGCCTCGGCCATGATCTCGTCCTTGTCCATGCCGATGAGCGGGCGCAGCAGCTCGAGCGTGGTCGCCTGCGCGATGACCGTGAGGTTCTCGAGCGTCTGCGACGCGACCTGCCCGACGACTTCGCCGGTGACGAGCGCCCCCGCCCGCCATCCGCGCGCGAGCCTCTCGGCGATGCGCAGCATCAAGCGGCGGTAGATGACGACGCGCAACTCGGGCTCGACGGCCAGCACGACCTGCTGCTGCAGCTCGCCGAACGGCACGAGGAGCAGACGTGAGCGCAGCTGCGATCGCGTGAGCAGCGCGGCGATCTCGCGCACCTTCTCCTGCGACGCGCGCGACAGGATGGGATAGCTGTGGAAATGAATCAGCAGCACCGGGCAGCCGCGCCGCATCATCCGATACGCCGCCACGGGAGAATCGAAGCCCCCCGACAGCAGACACGCGACCCTGCCGCTCGTGCCGGTCGGCAACCCGCCCGCGCCGGGCTCCTTGCCGAAATAGTAGAAGGCGTGATCCGACATCATCTCGACATGGATCGTCAGCCCGGCATCATCCAGATCGACCGGCCAGCCCGTCGCTTCCTGAATCCGTCCGCCGACGTGGCGTTCGATCTGCGGCGACGTGAACGGAAAGCGCTTGTCGGAGCGGCGCGCCGACACGCGGAACGACCGGGGACGCCGATCCCCGACGTCCGCCAGAATCGCTGCGGCGATCCCATCGAGATCGAGCGGCGCTCTGCCGGCGAACGAGTAGTTCGCGATGCCGAACACACGAGCAATCCGCGCGCTGGCGGCTTCCCACTCCGCGCTGGCGCCCAGATCGATTTCGATCCGCCCCGTCACCGATCGCACCGACTTCACGTCCAGTCCAGCCAGCGCCGTCCGCAGATTGCGTACGAGGTGCTTGATGAACCACGGCCGGTTCTTTCCTTTGAGCGCGAGCTCTTTGTAGTGGACGACTATCGAATGCATCAATTTGGTGATTTGGTAATTGGGTAATCTGGGGATTGATTGTGCGATTGTCCGAACCACTCACCCGATTCCCGATTACTCGATTCAGACTTGTTTATTGCCGCGTCCGCCGCCGCATGTCCGCTGCGCACGGCACTCTCGATCGTAGCTGGCAAACCGGTCGCGAGCCAGTCGCCGGCGAGGAACAAATGCGGCACCGGCGTCGCGGTGTCCGGCCGAGGCGGCTGGCCTGGTGCGAGAGAAAATGTCGCGTTCGGCTCGCGGATGACGGTCGCGCGGTTCAGGCGAGCCGCTCGCGCCGCGGGCAGCGCGTCGAGCAGTTCGCCGTGCGCCATGGCGACCAGCGCGTCGTTGTCCAGGCGCAGCACCGCCGAGGCGCCGCTCGACACGAGCGACAGGTGCGACGTACGGCGCTCGTCCGCGCCGAATACCGCCCGTTTGTCGAACACCCACTGCATCACCCGACCAGGCAGACCGACGAACGGCTCGTCCAGCACCGGTCGGTCGAACCAGAGGTTCACGGTGACGATCGGACACGCGTCCATCTTCTTCGCGTTTGCGAGGACCGCGCCGAGCGCCGGCGGCGATTCCACGATCAGATCGGACAGTACGCGCCAAGGCACCGCTGCAATCACCGCCGCTGGCTCCCACACGCCGCCGCCGCCGTGGACCGTCGGCGGTCCGGCGCCGGGGAAACGCACCGTCGCCGTCGTGCCAAGGGCCACGCGTCCGCCGCGCCGCTCGATGTACTCGCGCGCCGGCTCGGCGTACATCAGGTGCAGCGGCTTGATCGGCAGCGCAATCGCGGCCGCGCGCGGATCGTCCCCGAACATCTGCGCAAGCACCCGCGCGAATGGCGGCGCCGCCGCTTGATCGGGCGGCTGATTCAATGCCGCGAGCGCGAGCGGATCCCAGAGCAGCTCGCGAATTCGGTTCGTCTGACCGTTGCGAATCAGCCACTGCTCGACGGTCTCGCCTGGCGATGCCGCCAGCGTGTGGGAATCGCTCGTCAACGCGCGCCGCGCAAGGCGGAGGGGTCCGCGCATCTTCAGCACCGACAAACGGTCTCGCCACGCGAGCGCGTCCCAGTCGAGCACGCCGGCCAGCAGGTGCAGCGGCGGCGGCAGATCCGGACACTCGAGACGCGATCGCCGCCCGGACCGTTCGATCATCGTGATGGCCAGCTGCGGCTGCACGCGCACGTTCTCGATCGCGCCGATCTCTTGCAGGAACGCGAACGTCTCCGTGTAGCAGCCCAGGAGCACGTGTTGACCGTTGTCGACCAGCTCGCCGGTCTCTCGATCGGTGAACGCGGTCGCGCGGCCGCCCAGCCGCGCCCGCGCTTCGAGCACCAGCACCCGCGCGCCGTCGCGCGAGAGCCTCACCGCGGCGCTGAGCCCGGCGAAGCCGCCGCCGACGACGATGACGTCGTAGTCGGTTAGAAGGGCCATAGCCACTGCTTCAACGCAATCGCCGCTTGTCGCGGCCGCGCGACACGCACCGGCGCGGTGAAGACGTCGTAGTGGCTGCGCTCGATGCGGCGCAGCGTCTCGAAGTACACGGCGCGCATGATCTCCGCCGCGACGAGACGCCGGCGATCCTCGATCGGCAGCGCCTCCGCCGCCCGCCGGTAGAATTCGTGCGCGCGCGCGCACTCGAACGCCAGCAGCCGCCGCACCGGTTCGGTCACGATGCCCGCCCGCAGATCGTCGATCGTGCAGCCGCACGCCGCCAGATCGTCGAGCGGCAGGTACACGCGCCCGCGCTGCAGGTCGTCCTTGATGTCGCGCAGCACGTTGGTGAGCTGCAGCGCCACCCCGAGATTGAGCGCGTACGCGCGCGCGGCATCGCTGCGGCTGCCGAAAATCCGGATGCAGATCAGGCCGACGGCCGAGGCCACGCGGCGGCAGTACTCGAAGAGCTCGTCGAACGTCTGATACCGGGTCGTGTCGAGGTCCATCGCCACGCCATCGATTACGTCCTCGAACGCCTGACGAGGGAGATCGCAGGCACGGACGAAGGGCTGCAGACGCCGTCCCTGCGGCGTGGCCGGCACCGTCGAGTCGAAGCAGCGCGCGAGCTCCGCGCGCCAGAACGCCACGGCGTCGCGGCTGGCGCCCGGACCGCGCTCGGCCGGACACTCGTCGACGGCATCGTCGACCGCGCGGCAGAAGTCCCAGACGGCGATGATCGCGCGCCGCTGCTCCGCCGGGAGCACGAGAAAGGCGTAGTAGAACGACGTCTTGCGCGCCATCAGACCGCCTCTTCCCGCCATCGCAGCGCGCGCCACACGAGCGCCGGCACATCGCGCGGGCCGAGTGTCGGCCGATGCTCGAGCAGCCGCGCGCGCGCGCGGTCGACGCGGTCGAGCACGCGCATACCGCCGTGCCACGTCACACGCAGCTCGAAGCGGAGTCGTCCGCGTACGCCGTCGCAGACGCCGCGGCCGTCGACGAAAAGTGCCTGCGTCACCCGCACGCATTGCGCGAGCGCATCGGACCATGCCGGCGTCAGGCGCCCCGCGCTGAGATCCTCCTGGCGCGCGCCGCAGCGGTCCTGCACCTCCTGCGGCACGTACAGCCGCCCGGCGCGCCAGTCGCGGCCGAAATCCTGCCAGAAATTCGTGAGCTGCAGCGCCGTGCAGACGGCGTCCGAGGATCGATCCAGCGCCTCGTCGCGATAGCCCGCGATGCGCAGCACGAGACGCCCCACCGGATTCGCCGAGCGGCGGCAATAGTCGAAGACCTCCCCCCACGAGGCGTAGCGGGTCGTCATGGTATCCTGACCGAACGCGCTCACCAGATCGTCGAAGAGCGCCACCGGCAGATCGAGCGTGCGGATCGAATGCGCGATCGCGACGATGATCAGGTCGTCGTCGGCGTGCGGCGCCGCGCCCTCGCGCTCGACCGACAGCGCGGCGTGCAGGCGGCGTTGCCACGCGTCGAGTCGCGTCTGTCGATCCGCCGCCGGCGCGGTTCCTTCGTCGGCGATATCATCGGCGACGCGCGCGTAGGCATAGACCGCGGCGACGTGCGGCCGCATGGCGCGTGGCAGCAGCCGTGAGGCCACCGGAAAATTTTCGTAGTGCGTCCGCGCCATCGCCTCGCACGCGGCATAGGCCCGCGCGAGGACGACGCCGGATGTTGGCCGGGTCATGGGTGAACGCGTGATGCGAGGCGGCGTGACGAGATGACAGCGCTCCGCGATCGTCGTGGCCACGTTATCACGTCATCCGGCCCCGGCGTCACTCCTGTGCATCTCCTCACGCGGCCGATGCTCCTGTCCGCGTGCAGCCGCCGTGCGTGACCTCTTCGCCGGCGTCGTCGCGATCCTTCTGCTCGCGGCGGCGGCGAGCCTCGCGACGACGCTGCAGGGGTTCCGGCGCCGGCGGGCGCGGGCACGCGATTCGGAGCGCGCGCTCGGCCGATCGATCATCGCCGAGGTCCCGGCGCAAGACGATCTGGTGCTGGTCAGCGAAGACGCCTCGCGCTTCTACTACGGCGATCGCTCCATCGACAAGGATCTGATCGTGGCCGTGCGCGTGCTGATCAACGGCTCGCCGATCGCGGCCTACGTCTCGACGCGCCACGCGCCGCGCGAGCCTCTGGAGGCCACCAGCTTCGAAGATCGCCCGGACGGGATCGCTCGCGATCGCTGGGACGTGGCAATCGAGACGGTGAACGGCACGACCCTGGTGGAGTGCGGCGCGATTCGCGAGCGCGTCTCGCAGGAGCTGGCGCGGACGATTTTCGATCGCATCAGACGCGACCTCGAACAGCGGGATCGATGACGATCTACCACTCGGTCTCGGGAACGCCGCCCCGATGATTCACCACCCGGGCGAGCACGAACAGCAGATCCGACAACCGATTCACATAGCGCAGCAGCACCGGATCCACCGGCGGACGCAGCGCCACCATCCTGCGCTCCGCGCGGCGGCAGATCGTCCGCGCGACGTGCAGCGCAGCGCCCGCGGGCGAACCGCCGGCCAGAATGAAGCGGCGGAGCGGCGGCAGCTCCTCCTCGAGCCGGTCGATCAACTGCTCGAGACGTGCGACGTCGGCCTCCGCAATCACCGCCTTCGTGACGCGCGGCGCGAGTTTCTCACCGGGATCCGCCAGCTGCGCGCCGAGCGCGAACAGGTCGCGCTGGATGTGCACGAGCGCCTCGTCGAGCGTCGAATCGAGATCGACGCCGGACTGCGACGCGCGCGACCATCCGAGCCACGCATTCAGCTCGTCCACCTCCCCGTACGCGTCCACCCGCGCATCGTCTTTCTTCACGCGCGTGCCGTCGAACAGCGAGGTGTCGCCGGAGTCGCCGGTTTTTGTATAGATTTTCATCGGCCTGACCTCAATTATGCCCAAGAAGCCGCTCCCGATGCCGCCGCCGCCGGACCGCCGGAGATTCCGTCAGCGTCTGCTCGCCTGGTACGCACGCCACGGTCGCGATCTGCCCTGGCGCAAGACCGACGACCCGTACCACATTCTGGTGTCCGAGATCATGCTGCAGCAGACGCAGGTCGACCGCGTGCTGCCGAAGTACATCGAATGGCTGGAGAAGTACCCGTCGTTCGACGCGCTGGCGGCAGCGCCCGAAGGCGACGTGACGGCGACGTGGTATCCGCTCGGCTACAACGTGCGCCCACGCCGGCTGCAGACAATCGCGCGCGAGGCCGTGGCGCGGTACGGCGGCGAGCTGCCGTCCGATGAAGCGACGCTGCTGTCCTTCAAGGGGATCGGCGCCTACACCGCCGGCGCGATCCGCAGCTTCGCGTTCCGCGAGCGCGCCGCGATCCTCGACACCAACGTCGCGCGCGTCTTGTTTCGCGTGTTCGTCGGGCGCGGAGACCTCAAGAGCCACGCCATGAAGCGCCATCTGTGGAAGGTGTCGGCCGCGGTCATGCCGATGCGGCACGTCTTCGATTTCAACCAGGCGCTGATGGATTTCGGTGCGACGATGTGCGTGGCGCGCAATCCGAAGTGCGGCGCGTGCCCGATGGCCAGGAGCTGCCGAGCGTTTCCGTTCGATGGGACATCCACGCGAACACGAGCATCGTCGGACACGAAGTCACGAAGAAAATGAATCGGCCACAGAGGCATCGAGACTCGGAGAAGATTTTCTCGTCCCGACACCGAGCTCGTCGCGGCGGCCGCACGGCGATGACCGATTCGGTGGGCGTCGCGTTGCGATGCGCGCGGTCGGACGGTGTTTCTGTGACTCCGTGACTCTGTGGCAATCTTCAGCCACATGCACACACACATCATCGTGGCCGCCGCCGTCATCGAGCGCGACGGGGCCTTTCTCGTGACGCGGCGTCAACACGGCGTGCACCTCGCGGGGCTGTGGGAGTTTCCCGGCGGCAAGTGCGAGGCGGGAGAAACGCACGCGGAGTGTCTGGTTCGCGAGCTGCGTGAAGAGCTCGGCGTCGACGCGGCCATCGGCCCTGAAATCCTCGCGACGTCGCACGACTATCCCGATCGCCATGTGGAGCTGCATTTCCTTCGCGGCGAGCTGCGCGGTGAACCGGTGCCGCAGCAGGCGCAGGAGATGCGGTGGGTCCGGCGGACCGAGCTCTCCCAGTTGGAGTTTCCAGCCGCGGATGCGGCGTTGATCGATCGTCTGCAGCGGAGCGCTGACGCGGCGCCCGGCTAAAGCCTTCGCGCTACACCGATCGGCTGATGCCCGACGACCCTGTGAAACAACCCAGAGTTTGAACGCCGATCTCGAACATCTCTACGCGTGCCGGACGAACGGCAGCTCGGAGACGACGGCGCGGACGCCTCCGACACTCACGGCTGTGGCCGGCGCGGCAAAATCGCGATGCACGTAGCCGAGCGCGATCGGCTTTCCGATTGCGGGCGACAGCGTGCTGCTGGTCACCACACCGATGTCGCGCTCCCGATCCACGATCGCCGTCCCGGCTGACGGCGCGTCATCGCCGTCGATCATCAGCCCCACCAGCCTGCGCGCGACGCGACCGTGTCCGCGATGCAGCACGCGGATGATGACTTCCTGACCGACATAGCAGCCTTTCGTCAGGCTGATCGCGCGATCGGTGATCCCGGCCTCGAGCGGAATCGTCTGGTCGTCCATATCGCGCAGGAAGCGCGGTACGCCCGCTTCGATCCGCAGCGCGTCCGCCGTCGCTTCGTCGAGCATGCCGATGCCGCGCGAGGACAGCGCGTCCTGAAACCTTTGCGACAGCCCGCGCTCGACGAACACATCGAAGCCGGGCTCCCCGGTGTCGGCGACGCGCGTCACGATTGCCGGTTGTCCGCCGAACGCCGCGCGCACGTTGCCATGTTCGATCAGCGGCCGCAGCATGGCCTCGTCGACGCCATCGACCAGATCGCCGATCGCCGCCGCCGCGTCGGGCCCCACGACCGCGATCTGCGCGAAGGTGCCGGTGACGTCGCCGAGCTGCACCTCCTCGGAAAAGATGAACTGATCGAGCTTCGCGAGCACCGTCTCCTTCACGACCCCTTCGACGGTGACGAGGAGCACGTCGCCGAGCTCGTACAGATAGAGATCCGCGATCATGCGGCCTTGAGGCGTCAGATATGCGGCATAGCACCCGGAGCCCGCCGTGAGCGCGGTGATGTCGTTGGTGAGCAGGCCGTGAAGATATGTCCTCCGATCGGCGCCAGACACGACGAGGCGTCCGCGATCGGAGCGATCGATCGCCGCCGCGCGCTGCCGCGCGGCCCGGTAGGACTCGAGCGAGATGGCTGGACTCATGCGCTATGCTGAAGCATGCCCTCGTCCTATTCTATTCGCGCGTGTGCGCTAGCCATGGCTGCGCTCCTGCCGGCCGCCGCCGCCGCGCAGGTGCCGCCGGTCGCGCCGGCGCTCCCCGATGCGGCCGCGTCGACCTTCACGATCTTCGTGCGCGGCGTGCCCATCGGTACCGAGCAGGTGGCGATCGCCCTCGGCGCGGATGGGTGGACGATCACCAGCTCCGGTCGGACCAACGCGCCCGTCGACCTCATCGCGCGGCACGTGCAGGTCCGGTACACGCGCGACTGGAAGCCGCTCGAGCTGTCGATCGACGGCACGCTCCGCGGACTTCCGATGATCGTGCACACGATCGTCAACGGCACCACGGCCACATCGCAGCTGACGCAGGGCGGGCAATCCAGCGACAAGACCGACACGATCGCCGGCGACGCACTGCTGCTGCCCAGTCCGTTCTGGGGTCCGTTCGCGGCGCTCGCGCAGCGCGTGCGAACGGCGCCTGCCGGCACGATGGGGTCCGCATATCTGTTGACGGGGTCCGTGCCGATCCAGATCGGCGAGTCGTCGTCGGATCGCGTGCAGACGGCGACGCGCACCATCGAGATTCGCCGCACGTCGGTGAAGCTGATGGCGGGCGCGGCGCCGCTCGATGTCGAAATCTGGGGTGACGAAAACGGCGGCCTGCTTCGCGTGACGATTCCGGCGCAGAGCGTGGACGTCGTCCGCGACGACATCGCGTCGGTGTCGACGCGGCACGTGCCGATTTCCCGATCCAACGACGAGACCGTGAAGATCCCGTCGAATGGCTTCTCCCTCGCTGGCACGCTCTCGAAACCGGCCGGCGCCACCGCCGCGAAACTGCCGGCGGTCGTGCTCGTCGGCGGATCGGGCACGACCGATCGCGACGAGGTACGGTTCGGCGTGCCGATTTTCGGTCAGCTCGCCGGCGCGATCGCCGACGCCGGCTTCATCGTCGTGCGCTACGACAAACGCGGCGTCGGACAGAGCGGCGGACGACTCGAGGCGGCGACACTGGCCGACTACGCGGACGACCTGCGCTCGGCAGTGGCGTTCCTCGCCGATCGCAAGGATGTCGACCCGAAGCGGATCGCCGTGATCGGCCACAGCGAGGGCGGCGACGTCGCGTTGCTCGCCGCCGCGAAGGACAAGAAGATCACCGCCCTCGTGCTCATCGCCACCGGCGGTGTGAGCGGAGCGGATTTGGCGCTCCAGCAGCAGGAGCATCTGCTCGATGGCTCGAAGATCTCCGAGGCGGACCGACAAGCGAAGATCGCGCTGCAGAAGCGGATTCAGCAGGCGGCGATCACCGGGACCGGCTGGGACGACATTCCGCCGGCGCTGCGCAAACAGGTGGACACGCCCGAGTTCCAGAGCCTGCTCGTGTTCGATCCCGCCAAGATCATGCCCAACGTGCGGCAGCCGATGCTCATCGTCCAGGGCGAGCTCGATACGCAGGTGGCGCCATCGAACGCCGATCAGCTCGAGGCGCTTGCGCGCAAACGCAAGGGCGCCGCGCCCGTTCAGGTCGTGAAGGTGCCTGGCGTCAATCATCTGCTGCTGCCCGCCACCACGGGCGAAGCGGACGAGTACGCGAAACTATCGTCCGCGCACGTGAGTCCCGCCGTCACGTCCGCCGTCACCTCATGGCTGCAGCGCACGCTCGGAAGGGCGAAGCCATGAGCGACGCGACCGAGGATGCGCTGACCGAAGCGATCCGGGCGGCTCGC
>Ga0070660_100004012_pt1 | contig 10162 bp, 13 predicted proteins | sample KBSC33metaG_FD_64670 | JGI IMG/M metagenome (GOLD analysis project Ga0070660, IMG submission 64670) | Corn rhizosphere microbial communities from Kellogg Biological Station, Michigan, USA - KBS C3-3 metaG | ecosystem: Host-associated > Plants > Roots > Rhizosphere > Soil ... | reverse complement strand
TGCTGCCCTATATGCTGGTCGAGCACAACCATGAAGCACTGAAGCTGTCGGTCGTTATCACGTTAGCCGCGCTGGCCGTCTTCGGCGCTCTTAAGGGCAAGCTGGTCGGCAGCGGATGGCTGCGCAGCGCGGTGCAGACCACGCTGATCGGCGGAGCCGCTGCTGCTGCCGCCTACGGTCTCGCCAGCTTCCTGAACTCGTACCATCCCTGATCGCGCTCTGACGTTTTCTCTTGCGCAAACAAAGCGCCTGCACCATAGTGACTCTGGGCCTCGTTTTCGTTGGAGATAAAAGGCGATGACCAACGCGCAGCCGCCCCGCAGATACCGAAGGTTCGTGCCGCTTGCGCTCGTCGCGTTCGGCCTGGCGCTGCTCTCCGGCTGCTCCCTTGATCAGGACTATACCCCGGTTGTGACGCAGTTTCAGCAAGCGTCCAACGCTCTTGCCCAGAGCTTTCAGACATTGCTGACCAATGCCAATACCGTCGAGTACGAGCACTACATCGACAGCCAGACCTTCGAGCATGGCCGGCTCAGCCCCGCGCAGATCGACAGCCGCGCCGTCATCACCAGCGACGAACTCAAGCTGCGCTCTGACGCTGTCCTTGCGCTCGCCAGCTACACTACGGCGCTGGCCACGCTGGCGCAGGGAAAAGAAGAGGCGCAGATCGTAGCCGACGCCAACGCCGCCAGTACCAGCTTCTCGACACTGGCAACCGATGGGCAAACGGCGGCAGCGTCGCATCACCTGATCCCCAGCACCGCCGATTACGCAGGTCCCATCTCTGCCGCGGCCGGAGCGGCGGGAGAGATTCTCGGTCTCATCGAACGCCATCGCACCCATGAGGAGATTCGCAGGAGCATCGAGAAGAACGATCCCGCGCTGGCCGCGCTCTTCAACCTTCTCGGCAGCGAGTCGAAGGCGATCTACGAACGGCAGAAGAGTACGCAGAGCGCACAAGGCGTAATGCTGTTCGCGGACTACAACCGCGAGATCGCTCTGCCCGCGCCGGACAAAGACTATCTGCTCCAACTGAGCGATCGCATCAAGCAGTTCCGCCGCAACCGCGCGCTGGTCGCCAATTCTGACCCCGCACCCGCCATCGCCTCCTTCAAGAAGGCCCACGACGCCTTGGTCGCCCTCATCCTCGCGCCCAAGACCGGCAGGCCGCAGTCGCTGGCCGAACTCGTCACCTCAGTTCGATCGTTCGCCGCCGAGGTGCAGCCGCTGTCGGCTAATGTCCAGGCAACGGCTACAAGCGCTAACGGAAAGGCGGCAACTCGATGACCCGAACCTCCGTGACTCAGACGTCGAAGGCCCAGACCTCGAAAACCCAGACCTCGACGCTTCCGGCCCCGATGACCCCGACCGAACTCGTCACCGCCATCGGCATCACGCTGACGCATCTTGATCAAACGCTGATGGAGCCGGACCTCGTCAATCAACCCGCGCAGTGGCAACAGATCTATGCCATGCGCAAGCATCTCGACGACCAGCAGCGGGCGCTAGTCGCCGCTGCCATCCAGGCAGACGACCCCGAGTTCCAGGCGCTCACGGGAAAGATTCAGCTCGCGATCAAGCAACTCCAGAAGGTCATCGACGACCTGAAGAAGATTGACAGCATCGTCAACGCCATCGCCGAGGTCTCGGCCGATCTCGACGAGATCCTCAAAGCGGCAGCCTGACGCGCGTGCGGCAGAGATAGAATCCCGCCATATAATCCCTCCATGGGTCTCTTCCGTAAGAAGCTGAAACAGGAACACAAAGTGATGCTCCAGGCCGAGCGCGCCGCCGGGGCGCTGCTTCCCGAATACCATCGCGCCACCCCGGAGTGCCCTCACCCCGAGTGCTGGCACATGTTCGATTCCATGACCGCCGAGGCCGAGGTGCTCGAATTTCTGCGCACGCTGATTACGACGGTCAAGCCGGAACTGGTGGTCGAGACCGGGTCGTTCCTCGGCGTCAGCACGCTGTGGATCGCCGAAGGAATGAAGGCTAACGGCTTCGGCAAGATCGTCAGTTGCGAGTTCGATCCTCTGGTCTTTGCCAAGGCGAAGGAGAAGATCGCCGCTTCCGGCCTTTCGGAGTGGATCGAGCTGCGCAACGAGTCTTCGCTGGAGATGCAGGTCGACGGCACCATCGACCTGCTGTTCTCCGACAGCGACATGCCCATCCGCGAGGCCGAGGTGAAGCGCTTCCTGCCCCAAATTCGCTCCACCGGCCTGATCCTGATGCACGATGCCAGTTCTCACCTGAAGATCGTCCGCGACGCCGCCTTCAAAATGGAGTCCGAGGGGCTGCTCTCCTGCATCTTTCTGCCGACTCCCCGGGGCCTGGTTGTCGCCCAGAAACGCTCGGGACGCATCTAATTTATCTGGACTCGTTTCGATGCAACGCGGTATCGTTCTTCGGGCCCGCTCATCAACTTTATTCAGGGAGAGAGATCATGGTACGTTCCAGATTCTTAACCATTGCAGCCGCTTTTCTCAGCCTTACGATTGCTGCCGCACCCATCGTCGCACAGAGCACCGCCGGCAGTAGCAGCTGGTCGCAGGAAGACACTGTCCGCATCATCAACGATGTCCAGCACAAACTGGGCGGACTGACCAACTATGCCGTCTTCGACTGGATCACCTTTGGGATCAAGGGAAAGACCATCACGCTGAACGGTTTCGCTTCGCGGCCGACGCTCAAGGATGAGGCCGGGCGCGCAGTCAAGAGCATTTCCGGCGTGGCTTCGGTCGACAACCAGATCGAGGTACTCCCCAACTCGCCCAACGACGACCGCGTCCGCGCCGCCGTCTACAATCGCATCTACAGCGCGTCCACGCTCAGCAAATATAACGCCAACGCCGGACGCGTGGGACGCGGCGCCAGCGTCGCCCGCATGGCCGGCGGCATCACGGCCGATCCGCCGCTCGGATATCACGCCATCCACATCATCGTGAAGAACGGCAACGTCAGCCTCTACGGCGTCGTCCTCAACCAGACCGATGCCTCGATCGCCGGAATGCAGGCCAACTCCGCGCCGGGCGCGTTCAGCATCAGTAATCATCTTGTCGTCGAAGGCTCGCACCCCAAAGAGGGCTCGAAGTAGCTCCGGTCAGCAACAAAAAAGCCGCTCCGGACCGGAGTGGCTTTTTTTGTTGCTGATTACAGGTTGAAGAGCTCCCGCAGCCGTTTGGTCTGCGCACGGCTCACCGGAATCTCGGTCTTGTTGGGATCGTCCATGCGCAACTGGTAGCTGGATTTGAACCACGGCACCACCTCGCGGATGTGCTGGATATTGACCAGGTACGAACGGTGCGCCCGCCAGAAGGTCGCCGGATCGAGCTGGTCCATCAGCTCTTCGAGCGTGCGGCAGTTCGAGTTGCCCTCCACCTTAGGTGTCACCACGGTGATCGTTCCCTCTTCAATAGAGGCAAAGCAGATATCCTTCTGATCCGTCAGCAGCAGACGATTCTGCGTCCGCACCACTACCTTGCCCGAGTGCGACTTACCGCCGTGCGACTGCTCCTCCATCAACCGCAGCAGAGCGTCCAGCTTGGCGTCGCTGGCCGACTCGGCGGGTGCCGCCAGCCGCGCCTGCGCCTTCTCGATGGTCTGCATCACCCGCTTCTGGTCGAAGGGCTTGAGCAGATAGTCCACCGCGTTCACCTCGAACGCTCGCACCGCATATTGATTGAACGCCGTAGCGAAGACCACCTGCGGCAGCGGAACTCTTCGGTCCAGCAGCTTCTTCAGCACGGCAAAGCCGTCCAGCCCCGGCATCTGCACATCGAGAAAGACGACGTCTGGCTGATGTGTGCGAATCAAGTCCACCGCTTCGATCCCATTGGTCGCCTGCGCCAGAATCTCCACGCCTCCGGCTCGCTCCAGCAGGTACTGAAGTTCCTGCCGCGCCAGCGGTTCGTCGTCGATAATCATCGCAGTCAAGGGCATGGCGAGCCGCTAGTCGCTATATACGCGCAGCCGCGCCGGAGCCTGATCCTCGGCGAGGTCGTGGCCGCACTGGGTGCAGTAGACATCCGTGATCTGGACGCCGCGAAAGCAGCGGCCGCAGACCGGCGCCAGCTGAAACTGGCACTGCGGGCAGAAATGAATATCGGACGCGATCTCCGTGCCGCAATGGGTGCAGCGCGAGAGCAGGGGCTGCCGCAGAAGGAAATAGACGACCGCGCCGATGCCGCCCGGCATCACGATCACCACCAGCATCCACAGGCCGGCCGACATATTGCGCCGCTTCACGTCGCGGCTTACATAACCGATCAGCAGAACGTAGGTTGCAAAGGCCGTTCCCCACGAGTAGCCCATCAGGATGCGCATGGGCATCATCTCGTGCCGTCGGTGCGGCATGTAGACCTGAAAGAGGTACTGGATGGCCACGAAGACGATGACCGCCAGGATCACGGACCACACCGGAATCAGGCTAAGCTGATCTTCGTCAGTCGCCGCAGCCTCCTGCGATCGATTCGATTTCTGATTCCAGAGCATCATTATGCGGCCTCACCGCCCGGGCGTTTGCGCATGCGTCGCAACCAGACCGTTGCCAGCAGCGCCATTGAAACCGGGAGAAACCAAAGCAGCAGCACAAGGAACTGCTCGCTGGAATCGGGCACGCCGTTCGGGATCAGCTCATAGCCGTCCAGAACGGTCCATACCGCATAGCAGATCATCAAAAAAAACGAAGAGCAGAACGCGAGCGGAATCCACAGACTGCGAACCCGGCTGCGGCGCGATTCCATCTTCTTTGCCCGCTCCCGCACCACACGATGCGTCCGGTTGACGATGGAGGCGCGCGCGGCCATATTCGCATCCGGCAAAGCAGATCGCGTCAGAGTGCGGTTGCCTTCATGTTGCAGGTTCTCCTCAAAAAGATCCTTCATACAGTCGCCTCCCCCAGTGGACGCAATGCGCGAAGTTGTTCCATCTCCGGTTTCAGGGCCGCCAGCCCGCGATAGAGCCTCGATTTCACCGTCGAAAGAGGCGCTCGCGTAATACCGGCAATCTCTTCGAGAGAGAGTTCCTCGTAAAACCGCAGGACCAGCACCTCGCGGTAGTTAGGTTCGAGTTTCAGCAGAACCTCACCGACCTCGGCACAATTCTCGCGCTCCTGAAACTGGTCGAGCGGAGATGGCCCGGCAGCGGGGACCTCGAAGGGGCGGTCGTCTTCCCTGCCCTCGCTCATCTCGTCGAGGCTCGCCATCGTCCGCTTGCGCGAGAGGTCGATGACCAGGTTGCGCGCGATGGTAAACAGCCAGGTGTCGAAGCGCGCCTTGCCGTTGTACTGCGCCCCGCGCAGCAGAACACGCATCCAGGTCTCCTGGAAGAGGTCTTCGGCGACCTCGCGCTTGCCGGTAAGGAACAGGAGATAACGCATCAGACGATGCTGATAGAGCTCGATCAGGTGATCGAGCAGCTCGGGATCCTGTTTCTTCAGCCCCTGGGCAATAGCCGCGTTCTCGCTCTGAGCCTGAGCGACCGCGGCGGCAGTCAGCGTAATGGATCCACCTTGCACACTGCTTCTGACGCTTCCGTGTTGGAAAAAGACGCGATTCTTTTCGATCTTGTCCATAAAAACAAAGGTGCTTCCAGTTCCTTTGGGGTCCAGCAGAGCCCCAGCCATCAACTTTACCCGATGCTCCATTCTAAATTGCGATTATTTTGGCGATGGGCTGACGTTTGTTCGGAGAAGCAGGGGGCGAAAGAATCGGCCATGCGCGCCTCTTACTGAATAATATAGGGAGTTACATACTTAACTCCCTCACGCCTGTTAGGATGTTTGGAATGAGTGAGATACCTGTCTTCAACGAGGATAATCAGTCGTCTGCACAATCCCGCTTCAAATCTATGACAAGTGCGCTTAGAGCAAACCTTATAGAAGAACAGGATTGCTTGCTCTTGCTTCACACGCCCTGTGGTGTCTTTGAGGTTGGCCTCTTCAGTTACCGTATTCCTGGATTTGTATTAATCACGGGTGAAGACGAGCACAAGGAGTTCCGTTGTGTGGTCTTCAGCGAAGAATCCATCCGCTCTTTTCCTTTAGAAGTTAAGAGGAAGGCGGCTATAGCATCCAAAAGCACACTAGGATTCAAGCCTACTCTTCGGGATGAAATGGAATAATCCATTCGGGGGCGTGTTTAGGACAGTAAGACCCCGCTTTTGCAAACGGGTGAGAGTTGGTCACATCGTCAGTTGCATGTTGACCGCAAACTACACACGGGAACCCTTCAATGGTTCTGCTTTTACTCATATATCTCCAAATAGAAAACCCGCTGTCAGCGGGGGCAGATACTTAACTCCCTCGCCACTGTAAGGTGCTGATAACATTGGCGGCTGGGAGAGAATCTAAATGTCAAAGTTTGCATTGGATAGTAAAGGGGAAATTCCCACGAAGCCGCTCACAGGATGGAATTTAGGCCATGTTGGAGGTGTCGCTATACTCTTGGAAGCTCACTATGCAGAGACTCACGAGGAACTCGAAACAGAGCATAGACACACTCTCTGCCTATCACTCTCGATCCCATTGGCACTAGAACTTGCGGAGGCACTGAGAAGAAATGCGCAGAATTTCTTAGACCAGGCTGCTCAGGCTGGGACACCGATTCACTAACTTGTACCGTTTTCATTCATCTCCAAAATAGAAAACCCACCGTCAGGTGGGTAGAATAATACTTGACTCCCTCGGTAGCGGGGCGATTCGCCACTGAAATCCTGTAATTGGTTTAGGAATACCACGTCCAAGAACCCTACGAATTCTTTCCCGTAACCCTTCCGGGGGAAGAACAACAGCAGCATGGGTGTGACCGCCTATCTTTATGCACCCTTTATCTAGAGATAAGGCCCACGGCGATCCCGCCGCATTCACATAGCCTGTAGCAAATTCTGTAGCTTCTTTGAGCGTGGTTTGATCATTAGGAAGTATTTTGCAAGCGGGCACGTCATGGAAACCCAGCTCCACTGCCTCCTTCACCGTGTCTGAACCGCTAACCACACAAAGACCTACCTTGAGAGATCGTTGCTCTATGTGATACAGCTTTCCCTTTGCTTTCACAGAGGGTCGCACAAGAACTTCAAACCAACACGGACTGGCTTTGAAATAACCCAAGAAGAAAATTTCAGCGGTGGGGCAGCATTCCAGGTTGCCCAAGAGCATTGCTTCTCTAATTACTGCGTCCAACTCATTCGCTATAGAAGACGCAAGAAGCGCACTACTTCTAATGCGATTGTTGCGAACACGTTCCACAGCCTGCTTCAACGCTTTTCCCAAGTCGAATGCTCTATCCCGCGTGGCAATTTCTCCCTTGATTGAACAAGCAAGTGCAAACGTCTTCCCCGTCACCTCAAAGATTTTTTGTACACGGTCGCTTGCAATTTCAACCTTATCTACGCCGTATAACCGAGAACTCAAGGTCTGGCGACCATCGGCGGCTATGACAAACCCCTCGGTTGTGTAAACGTGTGCGGTGGCAGTCATGCGTACTGACTTTAGCCAAGGCGGTGGACCAAACGCAAGTGCTGGTGTTCCTTCACCTAACCATTTCTGAACTCGGTTCGTAATATTGTCTCCAAATGAGAAAACCTCCCTAGATGGGAGGCTTCTCTTTCTGTTTCTCTAACGCTGTCTTCTTACGTTTGCGCTTCTTTGCCGCTTTGGTTTTCGGCTTAGGCCGATAGGCCAGAACCTTATCCACGATCTTGTTTAGCTCATCGGGAACATCAGAGTTGTCTTTCATGCCGTCAACCTCTCATACGTGAGACGCATTCCAGATGATGCCGCGATGAAGCTGTCCAGTCTGTCCATCGTGTGCCGCTTCACATTGCCGTCATTCAGACGGAAAGCGAACTCTTGAACGTAACGGTCAAGGTGCTTCGGGCTTGCGTGATGATAGACCCCATGCAGACCACGCTTCAATACTGCCCATACACTTTCAATGCTATTGGTGCTCACGCCAGGACGGGCATACTCGCCCATCTTGTGACTGACCATATCGTGATAGAAGTGGTCTTCAATGCTTACGTACCCACTGTGCTCATCCGTCTGAATCTCCGAACCGGCAGCCACGTTCTCAAGAATTACACCTTTTAGGGTGTTGCCAGTAGTATCCGGTATCGTCTTTGCCTTAATGCGCCCGCCGCGCTCACGCATCCCTATTACGGCAGTCTTGCCTACACCACCACGTCCCAACCGCTGCTTCTTGTGGTCGTGCTTGTTGCTTTCTTTGCCGCCGATGTAGGTCTCGTCTACTTCGATGATGCCCTGCAACACGGTGGGGTCATTGCCGCAAGCCTCACGCAACCGCTGGAGGACGAACCATGCTGACTTCTGAGTGATACCGATCTCTTTAGCCAATTGCATCGAAGAGATGCCCTTGCGGGATGTGACCAAGAGATACATGGCATAAATCCACTTGTGTAGTGGTACATGCGACCGCTCAAAGATGGTTGCCGTCCGAACCGTGAAGTCCAGCTTGCAAGCATTGCAGCGGTAGAAGCCACCCTTGCGAGTCGTGATGCGATCCTGACCGGAGCACGTCGGGCAGGTAACCCCGTTCGGCCAAAGACGGGATTCAAGGTAAAGCCGTGCTGTCTCTTGGCCGGGGAACATTGCGAAAAGCTGAAGGGTTGAAATTGTGCTCTTGCTCATGAACTAATAGTAGATAACTCCCTTGAGGGAGTCAAGTATTATTTTCATCTTTTGACACTGACTTTTCAATTGCTTAGGGTACGATTGTGGTGACTGGGAGGTCGCCCAATTTGTCATCCCTCATCTTCCACACGGACGAAACGCAAGCATTTATAGCTACTGACACCCTGGCAGTAGCTTCACACGATAAACGGCCCGTCAATTTCACCACCAAGGCTTTTATAGTTCCTCATCTCAGAATGATCATTGCTGGAACAGGCGTCGGTGGATTCCTTGACGAATGGTTTGTAAAGATCAATGGAAAAATGGTCACTTTGGGGATCGACAACCTCAACGAACATACGCCGCGTAATCTTGCCTCCATTTGGTGCGGGCAAAAAGAGAAGGTCGGCTACCCGAACACTACGACTGTTTACCATTTTGGGTTCTCCGAACGTACTGGGCTAATTCACTCCTACGCTTACCGTTCCACTACCGGGTTTGCAAGCGAAAAGCTCGACTATGGTTTGGCGCATAAACCCGACTGCACGGTACCAGATGACTATCGACTGCCTGACGATCTCAAGGTGATGATGGATGACCAGCGAAGGCTACAGAAGAGAGCACCTAAAGCGCAGAGGATTTACATCGGCGGCGAGATTCAGGTGCACCACCTAACGTCAGCCGGATATCAAGTGTTCACACATTACAGATTTGAGGATTACGAGCAAGATCAGAAAATCATGCTTGGAAGGGAGTCAAGTATGTAATTCCCATAATATAAGGATAAGTTATTTATATTCAATATCATACTCAATTTATCGGAATGCGGCCCGAGCCTCCAAAAAGAGGAGCGCCGGACGTGTAGGCTTGAGGGATGGAAGTTCTTTACGGCGTTCATCCGGTCGAGGAGGCCATTCGTTCCGGTTCGCGGCGGCTTGACCACGTCAGCGTCGCCCGCGAGCGCCGAGACGAGCGGCTGGAGCGGCTGATCCAGCTCTGTCGCACGGCCGGAGTCCGGGTATCGCTCGAACCACGCGACCAGCTCACCCGCACTGCACGGACGGATGCGCATCAGGGCGTGCTGGCTGTCGTCAAGGAGCGCCAGTTCCTCGGCGTCGAAGACCTGCTGGCGCCGAAGCAGGAGGAGCAGCACCGTTTTTTTCTCGCACTCGACGGCATCGAAGACCCGCACAACCTGGGCGCGCTACTGCGTACTGCCGACGGCGCTGGAGTCGACGGCGTGATTCTGCCTGAGCGCCGCTCCGCTCCCGTGACCGCGACCGTCGCCAAGACCTCTGCCGGGGCGTCCGAGCATGTACGCATCGCCCGCGTCACGAATCTCGTCCGCGCGCTCGAACAGATGAAGCAGAAGCACGTCTGGGTGCTCGGGCTCGACGAGCGCGGAACGCCGGACTATACCGAGTTCGACTTCAAAACGGACTGCGTTCTTGTGCTGGGCCGCGAGGGCGCGGGGCTGCATGATCTGGTCAAAAAGACCTGCGACCACCTGCTGCGCATTCCCATGGCGGGGCA
>Ga0070660_100004008_pt1 | contig 10167 bp, 5 predicted proteins | sample KBSC33metaG_FD_64670 | JGI IMG/M metagenome (GOLD analysis project Ga0070660, IMG submission 64670) | Corn rhizosphere microbial communities from Kellogg Biological Station, Michigan, USA - KBS C3-3 metaG | ecosystem: Host-associated > Plants > Roots > Rhizosphere > Soil ... | reverse complement strand
TCTCACTGGTGTCTAGTCAACTCCCTTGTAGACTCCTTCCCGAGTACCGGTACCAGAGTAGGTAGATGCAGTCAAGCTTCAAAGGGTCTTCTCGTCTACCTGGGGGTAATCCGCATCTTCACGGATAATTCAATTTCGCCGAGGTCCTCTTGGAGACAGTGGGAGCATCGTTAACCAAAACTCACTATTAAGTAGTAGGTGGACTCTGTCTTGGCCTCTTGCTATTCAGAGGTCGTCCCCGTAGAGTCTCTGAGGATAATACTTGCAAACATGAAACTTCATAGTTATGTGTGTGGGGAGGTTTGGAGATTACCTATAAAACTTAGAAGTAATCTAAACACGAAGGAACAAGGTAACATCGTCAATCAGTCTAATCAGAGGGGGGTTCATATAAGCCCACCTTTAGCCCCTAAAGCTAAATGGCAAAACGGTAATCCAGCTAATCTAGCTGCTTTGACGTGTGCATAACTGCTGGTAGCAAAGGTGGTCGTCTTCGAGTCTTTTAAAAGACGTCGCAGATGCTTGCTATGCTACCAACTACCAAGACGAGCATGCCTGGTACTAGCAGCCTTGCTAGCCTTGCTAGCCTTGGTAGGGGGGGCTAAAGCCCGGCCCAAATAAGATGAGGCTCTGTAACGGGCCGGCTGAACGGGAGTGCCCTCAAAGGCAGCGTCCCTTTAGCGGGAATCGATGGTACGAAGTACCAACGTCGTCCGGGGTGTTACATACCCTCACAAAAGAGAGAGTGGCTTCAGGGCTATCACCTGGTACCGCTACCTATTCCAAAATATTGCCACCCCCACGGTAAATAAGAGAGACGCACCCTACACAGCAAAGGATAGCTATGGTAGCTATGGGGGGGTAAAGCGGAGGCCCCCGTTAAATGAGCTGACCCTTTACCTTCATGAAACCTATAATCTGGCTCCTTGCTAGCCTCCAAAAAATCCTCGACGAGGTTATAAGCTATTAAGGTATATTTGCCAAAATTAGGTTCATTACTTGAAATAATCACTCTGCTTCTTCTCTTGCTACCCTGCTTCTTGGTAGCCTTGCTACCATGCCTCTACTCCCACTTAAGAAGTTAAATTGCAAGTATTTTCCTTCGGGTCACCCATTTATTGTCCAGTACTCTAATCATTCTATGATGACTGGGGTTTAAGGGCTTCCCCGAATATAGGGGAGTTTACAATGAGATCTCACGATCAGCATGTGGCTTAACATTAACCTTTCATGCGGGACATCATTTAAATGCCAAGAAATTTCGCTACCTTAGGACCGTCAAGGTTACAGCCGCCATTAACTAGAGGTTACCTTGCCATCCTTGAACGGCTAAGTTCATTAACTAGCATCGGGCAGGTATCAGACTCTATACATCCACGCATGAGTTAGCAGAGTCCGGTGGTTGGAATAGGTAGGCCCTCTCAGGCTTTCCCCTCCTCAGAACCGTGCATGCAAGTTTCCCCGCACACGGCTCAAGCGTTGCTCTTGCATCCCGACATAACCGTCGTACCATGTTACAACCCTAATTCGATTCAATGAATAATATGACCTTAGGGTTGTAAAATGTTTGATGTTCATCTTCATTACCATGATGAAGTTAAGTAGGGGAATTACCCCATTATAGACCCACTCTAAAGATAGTACGACTTAAAACGCGTTCCCTTAATCTTGGGAGACCCTTACTGTCCCAATGAAGAATGATTCTTAAACATGCTCGGAGCAACACCCATGTGTAAGTCTGCCTTCTTTCGAAGTAGATCAATGGATCTTATCCAATGTATTACGCATTGGCATTCGCTTCTTACACTGTCCTTTCCCCACTAGCCGATAGATGCAATTACTTGCATCCCTCCAAAGCTGTGGAGGCTATTGGGCTTACCCTGTTCCATCAGAAATACCTTAATGATTACCTTAGGATCATACTCTACGCCGGAGGATATAAGGTTGATCGACTAACTCATTAAAAGCAAATTAGCCCATCCTCAATTCACCGTTTCAAGCACTTTCAGTGATCTGTTCTTACGACGCCTAATTGTATGTGAACTCGGGTTATCCATAGTAATCTAGCCTAGCAGCGTACCACCATGTGCTTAGATGGTTGTCTTACATTGTCCCTACAGCTTAGCACAAACTCGTTACCAACTATGCACCTGTAGGTGGGCTTATGGAGATCAACGTCCATAACGGGCTTGCACCGTATTACTTCTGATAGCTTAGCAGGTCGCACTTTTAAGTAAACAGACGCGCCCCCCTTTTTAGTGCCGCCAGCTTCCTCCCTTCCCGTTTACCGTAGTTAACAATGAACGTCGTTAAGGACGAATCGTCCCTTTCCTTTCCTTTGCTTTGCTTTAGGCATCGTCCTGTTAAGTAACTTACTAAACCTCATGAATTAAGGATAAAATAAGGGCTAACCTCCTTGAAAATGGGGATTCAATCAATTAGTGTCAAAGGTAGATGGGGATTGTTAAGGAGCGAATTCGATTATCGCTCTTAAGAGCGATGTACACTACTCAAGAGGGAAGTAAGGGATAAGTAAGACGGGAAGCCACTGGCACCCCTTCTCCCTAAGTTACGGGGTTAGATTGCCGAGTTCCTTCAAGAGGATTTCCTCTACGCCTAGGTATCGTGAACCTGCAGACCTGCGTCGGATTAGGGTACGGTTTGTCTTATGGAGTAAGACCACATTCACCATCAAACTGATTTTTGATCACCTATTTCCCGAACCTTATACCCTTTAAGATTACCTTTGAATCATTTCATTTTGGATAGTTTGTTTTATCATGGTGTTTTTCCTTGATGTTTGAATGATTTGCATTGTTTGTTAACCATGCCGATACCTTGCTTTTCGTCCTGGTAACTATAAGGCGACGCAGTGACGAAATCTGCCCTCATTGAAAAAGTCAGTCGCATGATAAAAGTCGACGCCTCATTGAAAAAGCCAGCCATGCTAGGGGCTAAAGGTGGCCTTACGGCCCCCCAAGGCCCTAAAGGCTCGTTCCACTGGGTTTTAAGTGTTTTAAAAGGCTACCGACTACCAACTACCAACCCGCAACCAAGAGTTTGACCTCTGACAACTGTAGGGCGTGCAGTAGGGAAAACTCGTGCCATAACCCGGTTCAGGTAAAATTGAAGAGCGGAAAGAGTCTACTTACTGTTAAGAGGTAAAAGGTAATCTTTAAAGATAGGTTACTGGGGATCAGTTAGAGTGACTCATCGGGACTCGGGAAGTATCCGGGGCCTTAGAGGCCGGAGCCTTACTCATGGTGGTATTCACCTTACTCATGAAACCCTTCTGCTTACGGCGATTAGGGGATATCCCCTGCTTTAACGCTACTCATGTCAGCATTCTCACCCCGGCTATGTCCACCGGGTCGATGACCCAGCTTCAATCCATTTGCTGGGAGTACCGCTACCCCTAGTATCACACCAGATCCCCCCGGCTTTTACCGTTACAGACCCAACTAGTCGTAAGGCAGAGTTGTCCCCCTTGCTACCATGCGACCATCGTCTCAGCGGCATGCTAGTAGCAGCAAGAGCCTCAAGGCTCGTGCCAGGCCTAAAACGGTTTAAACCTGCCCTAGGCAAGTATGTCGACCGGGCAAAAGTTGCCTTGTTTATGCAAAGGAGCAACAACAAGACAAAAACATGAGCCTTTCTAACTGCTCCTTGGTTACTTTTCAGCAAGTAAGATAGTTAATGGTCGTCCGCGACCATTAATCGCCTTGTATAAGGCGAAGTAAAACCTACACTTAGTAAATAAGAGAATAGAAGAGGGGGATGGGGACTAGGACAGGGTATCGGTGAGGCAAAGTATTGGACTGGGTATCGTGTTGCCTTCTTTAGTTTTCACCTACGACTAGTTGCCTAGGTGCCTCCGTCCAACTGGACGGGCGCTCGCAGCGAGGCAACTAGTCCCAGATGGTCGTCCGCGAGCATCTGCGACTTAGATAAGACAGAGGACACGTTAAGGATAGAGTACGTTTAAGAGGCAAGAAGAGCTTCACCATCAGCAACGCGATGCCAATTGCCTTTGCCTGTCCCCCTCAGGAGACTTCTACTTAGACCCGTTAGATTATCGGCGCCCTCACTTTGACTTCAAATATTCCCGATAATTACCACTGAGCTGTTACGCTTTCACAAAAAGGTGGCTGCTTCCAAGCCCACTTGGTGGAAAGACTCTGGTGAGGACTGCCTTGTTATCACTCAGTAGAACTTAGGGACCTTACCCCCTGTTCAGGGCTGTTGCCCTTTTGACCAATCACCTTATCATGAATGGTCTGATTACCCACCTTTGTATACTAGCAATTCCGGGGTTAGAAAGGGACGATAGAGCCATTATAGCCCCCCGTTCAAGCAGTGATGCACGCATTCCAGTGCCGTACCAGCTAGTAACAACCTGATCCACCTGTAATGTTCACGATCCGGTACCCTCTATGCCTTGGTAGTTGCTACCCTGCTCCTTCGTGTCTCTTCTCTTGAGTAGTGAAGATCGCTCTTTTAGAGCGAGACTCTATCCTTAAGTGTATGATCGCCTTGTATAAGGCGAATCATTGCCTTGGGGGCACTCTTAAGGGGAATTAGGAAGCTTACCATAGGCAACTTCGTCTCTTTAGTACCTCGGTATGCGACCTAGTAAAGAGGGAAGGGTCAAGGGATAAAGGAGTGGTTAAGGATAAAGTAGGTGGGAGCCTACTGATATAGGTTTCGCGGTAAACCAGCTAGCTCCAGGTAAGATTGGCCTTTCACCCCTTGCCACAGCTCATCGGAGCCCCTTGCAACGGACACCCGTTCAGTCTTAACACTTGGCCATGGCAAGTTCACCTGGGTTCGGGTCTGATCCACGGAACTTACACCGCCGAGTTTTGATTAGAATGAGTTTTGCTTGTTGCCTTAAGCAGGGGGGGCTACCCTACGGCCCGGGATCCTTTGGATCCCCCGCAGGCCCCCCCCCGCCGGCTTAGTATATCGCTTATCAATAGATAACCATAGCTGGTCGGCTGTAAGGATTGGCTTAGGAGTCTCTTAAGGCAATTAAAACTCAATAATTATCCCGGGGTCGCATTTACTAGGTATTGCTACTTGCTCCTACCATCAACTTGCTGACCCATTATGCAAAAGGTACGCTGTCATCCCAGAATCTGGATGGCTTCACTCTTCAGAAAACCTTCATGAACCATCTCAGGGGAGATACCAGCTGCTTCTGGAGCCTCTACTTCAGGCTCTTTTCACCAGTCTTCTACCTGCTTTTTCATCCTTCCCTCACGGTACTCTGCTCTATCGCTCATTGGTCCATACTTAGCCTCAAGAGGAAGGTTCCCCTTTAATTAAACCAGGTTGGTTAACCCGGGATATCTGGTGAGTCCTCAAGTAATTACGGATAAATTGAAAGTAATGAACTGTACACGAGGTGTTTTTCCTTGTATTACTCATTCTCTTTAGAAGGGATTAAATCAGAATCAAAAAGGAGTTAAAACCGTAATTACCTGATATGGAGATTTCAATAACCAGATGGCTACTCCAGGTTCGCTCGCCACTACTTCTGGACTCTCGGTTGATTTTCTTTCCTCCTGGTACTTAGATGTTTCAGTTCCCAGGGTAATAGGGAACATCCTTTAGATTGATCGAGGATAGGAAAGTTCCTACGACTCTTAGGCAAGATTCCTCTTACCGGACCATTGCCTAGACATCCCTAGAGGCCCCTTTACTTACTTGGATTTACATATCAGATCGGAGCGGATAAATAAGGGAATTGAAACTATTCCCTGTCCAAGCCAGACAAGTACACTGGTAAGAGGTATTGAAGATTTGACCCTCTATTTAAGAGGATTAGGTTAAAGAATAAGAAGGAAAGAAATAGCAAGGTATTTAGCCCGTAGGCCTGAAACTATATGTGGACGATAACCGCAAGTGATTCTAAGGAAAGGATGGCGTTTATCCCGAGGGGGGCCTCCAACCAGGGGGGCTTCAGATAACCCCGGGCTTTAGGGGGGGGGGATCCAAAGGATCCCGCTTTACCCCCCCGGCCTTTAGGCCCCCCGGTGTCTGGTTCTCGTTCCGCTAGTTTAGGTAAGCTGTGTCACTCTTTAGTTCTGTACACGAGGCGCTACTTAGATAAGGCTACCGGATTGTTCATTGCCTTGCTCTCCTCGCTGTGGTATATTACAGGATCGGTCTATTTCTTTAATAGGGTCCGAACTAGTTATTAATCGAAGCCCTCTTGCGGTTGGATCTATTGGCTTAACCGCCTTCCTACTTAAGGGGAGGATAAGAGTGAGGGATGGCTAGGCTTGGGTAGCATCTGGTATGGCTTAGAGCCCGCCTCGTTCCCTTGGGAACATCTGGCCCCGATCCTATCGACCCGGGGTGGTAAACCACCCGCTGGCTTAACCCAGCCCTCTGATTCCAACTGCTATAATACATGATTGCTTGCGCTTACACAGCAGTGCATCCAGCCCATCTTAGGCCCGGGATGAGTGCGTGGGAGAGCCACGGCCTCACCTCTTGGGCTTGGTTATGCTTGCTAGTTGCGGGTTGGTATGGTATGCAAAGGATCCCGGGCCGTAGGGTAGCCCCTAGCAACCATAGGCATAAGTAGTGAAAGGGGTATTGAGTCGAGTTACCAGGCCCTCCTAAATGGGAGGCAGTGATGGTGGGTATATAATGAAATTCCAAACAATTTCCGCATGCATATGAAGCCATAAAACTCCTTATGAGGGTGCTTAAAGGCCGTGTAGGGGTCTATCTATTTACCAATAATGGTATGTGGGCAGTTCTACTAACTTATCCTCTCGCCTTGCGAAGCACTTTTACCTCCAACCAGGGGGGTTTAAGGGGTTCTCTCTTATATATGGTGCGATATTAGTTAGATATGGGCTTCGGTCCTTCTCTTTTGCTATGGTAGGGGCTAAAGCCCCGGGGGATCTATGGCTGCTCCTTTGCATACCAAGCATACCAAGCATAGCAACCCGATGCCGTGTATCCTACAAAGCCGGGGTGGTAAACCACCCGCTGGCTTAAGCCAGCCCTCTGATTCCAAGAGAACTGCCGAAGCTTGAGTGTAATGCGGGGATAGGTAACTCCTGGTGTAGGGATAGAATCCGTTGATACCTGGAGGAGCGCTAGGGCGAAGGCCCTATCCTGAGTAACCACTGACGCTGAGATACGATAGTGTGGGGAGCGAAGAGGATTAGATACCCTCCTAGTCCACACCTTAAACGATGGAGGCTATAGGAAGGGAACGGGGGGTCTCACCCTAGTAGCGAAGGCATTAAGCTTCCCGCCTGGGGAGTAAGAAGGCAACTTTGAAACCCAAACGTCTAGACGGCCCTGAAGACCAGCAGTGAAGCATGTTGTTTAATACGATACCCCGCGTACTACCTCACCTCTCCTTGAATGGTGCATTGTCATCACAGGTGCTGCATGGCTGTCTTTAGTTCGTGTTGTGAAATTTGAGGTTTAGTCCGCTAACGAACGAAACCCCGCCTGATAATTCAAATCACGAGAACACGAGCTGCCTATTACCTTGGTTTACTAAATCTACGATTCATTCGGAAAAAAGGGGGAAACCATCTTAACTTAATCCCCTGAGATTTCACACGGGTGTCGGTGTTAAGGAGGCTTGTTACGAGACGCTCAACCATATGATAATCCAAACTAAAAAGGGTATTTACATACGAGCAGGTTCGTTGGAAAGCTTCAGGGGGCCTTATTGACAAAACCCTGCCAATTACGTGCTAATTAGTTAGTTTTCCTCATGCTGCTACCAACTACCAGCTACCAACCATACCAAGCAAAGTATGCCGTGTATCCCGAGTGCCGCTTTAGTTCAGCTATCTAATTATGCTAGCTAGCACCAGAAGGGAACATAGTGACTTCAGGGATAATAACTTGCTATGGGTTATAAGATAGCTACGTAAGCATAAGCATAGGGAAGGAAAGATGAAAGAGGTAGGTCACCCATTAAGCTAAGGTAACAGGTTGATCCGTGTATTATCAGGGTATGATGCAATGAGCGTCGGTAATAGGGACAACGACAAGCCCTCATGGCCCTTATGGAGTGGGCAATAGTAACGTGCCACAAATACTCATTCAATGGGAGGCAATGGTGTGAGCCGGAGCTAACCCTTAACCCAAGTAAGTGTACGAACTGTGCTCTGTAACTCGAGCACACGAAGCAGGAATTGCTAGTAATCGTGAATCAGCACGCCACGGTGAAACTTCTCTTCGAGGAGCACTGACTGTCCATCAGGCGGGGAAAGTTGGTTCTATCCGAAGACGGTTTAAACTTACTAGCTATTTGAGCTATGTTTTTATAGTTGGTAATCATTTAAATTGTTTAGGTGGCATCGGCGATTCCTGTTAAGTTGTAGCAAGGTCACGGTTCGTGAACGAGTCGTGGAACGTATCAAACGGGCGAAAGCCCCCCCTGTAAATAAGGCTATTAAGGCATACTTAACTTGTAAACAATGATGATTGTTTATGTCTTTGAGCTTAGCGTTGCTAGCATGGCGGCCGGGGGGCCTTTAGCCCCCCCTAAAGCCCGGGTCAATACCACCTGTGAGGTCAGATATTTCATCTGATTTAAAACCTCTTTTACTTGCTCTTGGGCGGGGGTCCCGCCATAGGCCCCCCGAGGTAAAAATAAGGTAAAAAGCTGCCTATCTCTTGAGTTGAGCTTTAACGCGAAGGTGAAAATCAGGTCTTCATAAGGGTAAAAATGTCTCTTTACTCTACTCTTTAGAAAGAGAACATCGGTATTGAGACCGACCAGACTACTAAACAGTATCATTAAGTAAGGATCAAAATTCCTATCAAATAGAAAACAAACTAGTTAGTTTAGAAAGTGCAACGGGGAGGTTAACCAAGAGGTAGGGTTAAGTCCGAAGGCTTGGTTAGAACAGGGGACGGTTAATCCCCTTGTAAAGCCGATAATTGGCTTGGGGGCCGCCCTCTTAAGCCAATTAACCAATTAATAAGAGTAACATGGAAGGGTGGAAGCCGTACCCATTCCCTCCGATTGATTCTTATGCAAGTTAGTGTAGTGGTGGCATAATAGACTCATGTTCTATTGGGGCTCGTTCGAATCGGGCACTTGCTCATAAAATGAGGTTTATCTTCTATAAGGCAATTTGGCTTAAGAGTCTGAATGAACTAAGCTTAAGCCCGGGCCAAGGAGGCCCCCCGTTCGTGGAAGCGACCTGATCGAGTTCAACTATTGACATAAGAGTCTTACAGGGATCATTAAGGGGGAAATGATCCCAAAGATTAGAACGTATAAAGAAATTCTCAAAGAAGGTATCGACGATAGGAGAGGAGGTTGCAGGGTTGTAGGGGCTAAAGCCCCCGGTATCCTATGGATTCCCCCCCCGGAGACGGAGTCCCGATGAATCTTAACCTGATTTTGGTATTCCTTTAACCAGTATATAATAAGAGAGAGGTCCAGATAGATAAGCAGAGTTCTAATTACCAAATTAAAAGGGGATTACCTACCTCCTTACACTACTTCCAGGGAAGCACTTGCACTGTATAAACCAAGTAGTGTACAGTTCATGAATATGAACATAATCATGTTCAGTAACTCCTTTTTTAGGAAGGGAGTTCGGGTAAGAATAGCTTCACAGGAGGCTACTTGATAACCCCCGGGGCTTCGAAGCCAAACTTGATCCTTATTTTAACCAACTCCTCCCTTCCCCTTCCCTTCCCTGCTCTTGCCTCACATACCTCTCCCCCCTTGCTTACCTCCTCTTCTGAAAACCCCTTTCTACTCCCTTGGGTTATTTTAAGGGGGAGGAAGTAGCACTTCACAGTGGATTCTTAAGTGTACAGCCTTAAATAAGGCCAAGTAAAGAGGGGAAGTAAAGACCCCTGCGGGCTAGCTAGTCGTATTACTATACGTGGCTTGAGCACCTGCGTCTTGCTTCTTGCCTAGCAGTCACAGGAACTTTCCGTTTAGGCATGCTAGTTGCAGGGATTTGCTTGGCGGGCAAGAGATAGGTGGGGCCCCTAAGCCCCCCCACCCGGATCCCTCCCCTCTCCTCCTTCCCTGCTATGCAAGGGGCATTTCGTAATTCAACTCTCATCAACCTCTATGATGAACAACAAACATCATCCTTTTTAGGAATCATTTGCTTGCGGGGGGATCATACGGGGGGGCCGGGGGGTTTGGGG
>Ga0070660_100004005_pt1 | contig 10169 bp, 9 predicted proteins | sample KBSC33metaG_FD_64670 | JGI IMG/M metagenome (GOLD analysis project Ga0070660, IMG submission 64670) | Corn rhizosphere microbial communities from Kellogg Biological Station, Michigan, USA - KBS C3-3 metaG | ecosystem: Host-associated > Plants > Roots > Rhizosphere > Soil ... | reverse complement strand
TTTGGCCAGTACTTTGTTCACGTGAAAAAACACATTCACGCCAACACTAAAGTTAGATGCATAGATGAGCGCATTGTTACTTTTATCGCAATCGTTTTTAACCTGTTGTAACGAGCCGTACCAGCCTGTGGTACCAACTACAATGGGCAAACCGGCTTCAAAGCATTTTTGAATATTGCCAAAAACGGTATCCGGCGTACTGAACTCGATGGCGGCATCGGCTTTTTGCAGGTTCTCTACTGTCAGATCATCCAGGTTATCGTGGTCAATCTTTAAAACTATTTCATGGTGGCGGTCGGTAGCGATCTTTTCGATCATCTTACCCATTTTTCCGTATCCTAATAATGCGATCCTCATCTCAACAAAAATGTTATTTTTAAACCGGGCGTAAATGTAGCATTAAAATTTGAAGCATAAACAGGCTGAGCCGGTACGCTCATCAGTTGCGGCGTTACTTTAAAGCTCAGGTTTTGATCCATGGTGTACGAATGGATGAACTTGGCTTCCACATAAGCATCTATCACGTTGATGCCCCATACGGCTACAATACCAAAAGCTGTAAGGTCGCGGTTACGGCGCAGCTGGTCTTTAAAGTCGTATATAGTTTGATCCGATATGTTGGTGATAACCGTACCCTGGTAAACAGGCAGAGGTTCTGTGCCTTGCCGCCCATGCGCACGCCACTCCGATTCTTTTAAAAAATCACTATAGTCGCCACCGTTTGATATGAGGTTATATATTAAAGCGCCCAAACCGCCGTATAACAGCGGTAAGCGCCAATAAAGTCCATGTTTATTGTATATCTGGCCCAGGCCGGGCAATATCATGGAGCGTATACGCGCGCCGCGCACACTATGTGTACTATCGGGATGATATACTTTTTCCTTTTTTACTTTTGCCGGTGCCCTGAAAGGCTTTAGAACCAGCGTATCGTTTTTTAAGTTAAGGTTGCTTTTATCTGTGGAATGTGCAGATGTATCAGGTTTTTGTGCCTTTGCGGCGACACAAACAAATAAACATATAGCTAAAAACAGGTATCTATACATGTTTACCAATCCAACATTTCGAGAATGCGCCCCAGGTCGTCTTCTGATAAGAAGGGAATTTCGATGGCACCTTTACCGGCATCGTCTACTTTTAGTTTTACACGCGCACCAAATTTAGATGCCAGGTCGTCCTGGATCTTTTGTACCTGGAAAGATAGAGACTCCGGCTTTTTACCTTCTTTTTTTGGCGTGGCACGCTGTAGATCGCGGGCCAGTTGCTCGGCCTTTCTAACCGACAGCTCCTGCTGGATAATGAGTTTGTGGAGGTGCAGTTGCGCCACCGGATCGGCAATGGTGATGAGCGCTTTAGCGTGGCCCATACTGATCTGCCCGTCGCGGATAGAGGCTTGTATGCCCGGGGGCAATTTAAGCAAACGCAGGTAATTGGTAACGGTTGAACGGTTTTTGCTTACGCGATCGCCCAGTTCTTCCTGTTTCAGGTTGCACTCTTCTATCATACGCTGGAAGCTTAGCGCTACCTCGATCGAATTGAGATCCTGGCGCTGGATGTTTTCTATCAGCGCCATTTCCAGCATTTGCTGGTCGTTAGCGGTGCGTATGTAAGCGGGTATCTGCGTTAAGCCGGCCAGTTTAGACGCGCGCAAACGGCGTTCACCCGATATCAGCTGGTAAGCATTGGATGTTACCTTGCGGACAGTAATAGGCTGTATTAAGCCTTGCAGCTTAATGGAATCGGATAATTCTTTTAATGCCGTTTCATCAAACTCGGTACGGGGCTGGAAGGGGTTAACCTCTATCTCACTTATTCTGATCTCGTTCACCGAACCAAGGTCGTTCACCTGCGGGCTGGCGGCAACGCTCCGTGTATTGTTGTTATTATTACCGGGTGCTACACTTACAGCATCATCATTTAAAAGTGCTCCCAAGCCTCTGCCTAAAGCGTTTCTTTTCTCTGCACTCATCTATTCTACTGTTTCTGTAGTTATGTTATTTTCTTCTTTTACCAGGCCGTTATTACGCACAATTTCGCGGGCGAGGTTTAAATAGTTAATGGCGCCCTTGCAATTGGCATCGTGCATAATTACCGATACGCCAAAGCTTGGTGCTTCGCTTAAACGTGTATTTCGCTGTATAATTGTATCGAACACCAGGTTTTCAAAATGCGTTTTAACTTCTTCAACCACCTGGTTGGAGAGGCGCAGGCGCACATCGTACATGGTCAATAAAATGCCTTCTATTTCCAATTTAGGGTTCAGCCTGTTTTGCACTATTTTGATAGTATTTAACAGCTTACCCAAACCTTCCAGGGCGAAGTACTCGCATTGTACGGGTATGATAACCGACTCGGCAGCCGAAAGCGCGTTGATGGTAATTAAACCCAATGATGGTGAGCAATCAATAATGATGAAATCATAATCATCGCGGATCTTAGCCAATACCGCGCGCATTTTATATTCGCGGTCGCTAAGGTTTATCATTTCTATTTCGGCACCTACCAGGTCAATGTGGGCGGGCAGCAGATCAAGGTTAGGCGTTTCAGTTTTTTGTATGGCATCGCGTGGATCAACATCGTTGATGATACACTCGTAGATGCTGTTTTTTATCGAGCGCGGATCGAACCCGATACCCGATGTTGAATTTGCCTGGGGATCAGCATCAACCAATAAAGTTTTAAACTCCAAAACAGCTAAACTGGCTGCAAGGTTTATTGACGAGGTGGTTTTACCAACACCGCCCTTTTGATTGGCTAAAGCGATTATTTTACTCATTGTATATCTTTAAATTTAAAACCGGAAAATGGCCGTATCTTTACAACGGAAAACAAATGTGGAAATTCTTGTTTTCGCGAAGTTTTATACCGCGCTAAAGATACAAAATTATCTAATCAGGCAATCTAAACCTTTAGCTAAATACTAACATATTCAATAAATGGTTACTATTATTGCGGGCACCAACAGGCCCAAAAGTTCTACCCTTAAAGTAGCAAAATATTATCAGAAAATTTTAGCGGATAAAGCCCTGCAAACCAACCTGCTTTCGCTTACCGAACTGCCCGGCGACATTATTGTGAGCGACCTGTACGGCAAACGCAGCGCCGAGTTTGAGCCGATACAACAACTGATAACCGATACCCAAAAGTTCATTTTTGTGATACCGGAATACAACGGCAGTTTCCCCGGAGTGTTGAAAGTTTTTATTGATGCCTGCGCATTTCCGCAAAGCTTTTATGATAAAAAAGTCGCCCTGGTGGGGATATCATCCGGCAGGTATGGCAACATACGCGGCATTGACCATTTTACCGGCGTTTGCAACTATGTACACCTTAACGTAATGCCTTTAAAAATACACATCACCTCTATCCGCGAAGAGTTAGATGCCGATGGCAATTTGATAAAGGAAGATACCATTAAGTTTACGAATGAGCAGATAGAGAAGTTTATTAGGTATTGAGGTGAAAGCGGAAAGGTGAAAGCACTTATTAACAAGCCGCCTTTCTGCTTTGCGCTTTTAGCTTTCACCTCACTTAGCGTTTATCATCCGAGCAACAATAAATGCGGCCGCGGCGGCCAAGGCGCCGATAACAACCACTTTTAACGCTCCTGCAAATGGCGGCTGTCCCGTTACCTTACTCTTAAAATACCCGAACACGAATAAACAGATCAGCGTAATACCGCATGAGTAATACAATGCCGTTTGCGAGTTATCGATAAAAAAATACGGCGATAGGGGAATAATGCCGCCTACAATGTATGATAAGCCAATAGTGACGGCGCTCTTTGTGGCCCGGTTGGCTTCGGGTTTTTCTAACCCTAACTCAAAGCGCATCATAAAATCAACCCACTTGTCTTTGTCTTTGGCCATCTCGTCGGCAATTTCGGTTTGCAAACGTTCTGACAGGCCGAAATCGGCAAACACCTCACGTACCTCGGCCTTTTCCTGTTCGGGTACACGGTCAACCTCCTCGTATTCGCGCCTTAGCTCCGAAGTATAATGATCGGCCTCGGTGCGGCCGGCTAAAAAGCCGCCCAATCCCATGGCAATGGAGCCGGCAACAATTTCGGCAATCCCGGCAACAACAACAATAGATGATGAACTGACAGCGCCTGATAAACCGGCGGCCAAAGCGAAGGGAACAGTTAGGCCGTCGGACATTCCGATAACAATATCGCGTATGGTATCCGTACTTTGTAAATGATGTTCGTGGTGATGCATGGATAAAATTAGCAAGTATACACTGATGTTGCAATGGACACGCGTAGTTTAGTATGAGTCTTGATAATGTTAAAATTGTACTTCATCATGAATATATGGCGTATTAATACCCCATGGTAAAATGATATATTTGCACAACTGCAACAATAAACTATTGAAACTCTTTTTTACGTACGCTTTCCTGCTATTATCTATCGTTGGCTATGGCCAATCAAAACGCGATACCTTAGGCACTGACACCACTAAGCATTTAAACGAAGTAACCGTAAAAGGTTACCTGTCCGAAAGACCGTTATTAAACACTCCCGCTTCTGTTGGTGTATTGAGTTTGCAGCAATTGCACTTACAACCCGATAATTCGTTGCTTGGCGCGATGAATACTGTGCCGGGTGTACGCATGGAAGAACGGTCGCCGGGCAGTTACCGACTGTCTATCCGCGGCAGTTTATTGCGCTCACCGTTTGGCGTACGCGATGTAAAGATCTATTTTGATGAGATACCCTTAACCGACGCCGGCGGTAACACCTATTTAAACGCCATTGATTTTAACAGCATACAAAACATAGAGGTACTGAAAGGCCCCGATGGCAGCTTGTTCGGCGCCAACTCGGGTGGTGTGGTTTTACTGAGCCCGGTTAATAAACACGACGACAGCAATTTTATTAGCGGCGGGGTTAATGGCGGCTCATACCAATTATTTCATGAGAATGTGGCAGCACAGCAAACCATTGGCAATTACCAGCTCAATTTAAACCAGGCTTATCAAAGCTATGGCGGCTACCGGCAAAACAGCGCCATGCAGCGCAATTACCTGCAAACCGTTAACCAGTGGAAATACGGCTATGACAACCGGTTAAAGGCCATCGGTTTTTTTACCGACCTGGATTACCAGACACCGGGCGGCTTAACATTGGCGCAGCAGCAAGCCGATCCATCGCAGGCACGCCTGGCAACCAAAGCCACAGCAAGCGCAACCGACCTGCAAGCAAAAGTGTATAACAAAATGTTTTTTGGCGGCGTAGTGAATGATACCCGGTTAGGCGTTAACCTGCGCAACGTGCTCACCGTTTATGGCACCCACGTAAACTTTACCAACCCATCGTTCACCACGTATGAACACCGTGATGAAAGCACTTTTGGTATGCGGACCTATTTTGAGCTATCGGCAAAAAAAGAAGCCACTTTGAACTGGAAACTTAACCTGGGTTACGAGTGGCAGCAAACCAATTCGAACATCAGCAACTACGACAATAACTACGGAAACACCGGCGCCCCGCAAACACAGGACAATGTAAACACCAACCAGAACTTTGTATTTACCCGCTTTACAACCAATATCACCAAAAACCTGTTGGTTGAAGCCGCGTTGAGCCTTAACAATTACAGCTACGAGTTTGAAAACATATACCCGCTTAACCAAACCTCATTTATTAAAAGACCCTTCGAGGCGCAGCTGATGCCAAGGCTGGCACTCGCCTGGTCGGTTACCAATAACTTTGTATGGCGGGCATCGGTTAGCCGCGGTTACTCTACACCCGCTACGGGCGAGATCAGGCCGACGGACCATACCATCAACACCGCTTTACAGGCAGAAGATGGCTGGAACTATGAAACCGGCTTCAGGCTGCAGAATACCGATGAGACTTTACTGTTAGATGCATCGGTATTTTATTATAAACTGAACAATACCATTGTGCAGCGCAGCAATGCCAACTCCACCACCTATTTTGTCAACGCGGGCGGTACCAACCAACCTGGTTTCGAACTGTATTTTACCGACTGGCTCATCCGCCGGAATAACAGCGGTTTTATACGCGGCCTGCAATTAAACGAAAGCTATACCTACAGCGGTTTTACCTTTAGGGATTATAGCGATGGCGTGAATGACCTTTCGGGAAACCAGTTGACCGGCGTGCCGCGGCAGGTTTTAGTAAGCAGTTTAAACATGCAGCTGCCACAACGCTTTTACTTTTTTATACAACATAACTTTACTGACAAACTGCCGCTGAATGACGCCAATACCGTTTACACGGATAGCTATCATTTACTACAAATTAAAGCCGGCTGGAAACACGCCTTCAATAAAACACAGCTGGAGCTGTTTGCCGGCGGCGATAACCTGCTGAACGCGCAATACAGCCTTGGGAATGATATTAACGCCGCGGCCAGCCGTTATTATAATCCGGCAGCGCCACGCAATTATTTCGCGGGGTTGAATGTGCGGTTTTAAGCGCTATTGGTTTAATTTTTCTATTTGCAACTCCAGTTCCTGGTATTTAGCCAAAGCTTCATCAAGCGGCATGCCGGTTTTCATACCGGGGCGCTTATGCCCTGTGGCTGTTAACCATGCATCTTTCATTATAGATTGCCGTTTGGCTACCAGGGCATATATCTGCTCGCCATGGGGCATTTTGCTGTAGATATCCCAAAAGTTCGATACATTGCTTATCTCTTTAACACCCAAATACAGCAAAAACTGTTTAGCCATTACAAAGTGGCCTATGCTATCGGGATGTACACCATCCTTAGCAAAAAAGAAAGCGGGGTTTTCCTTGCGGTGATCTTCGAGGTATGCTTTCATCGGGAAATGCACATCTGCTACGTTCCATTTCAACGAGTCTTTTAACCGCAATAACCATTGCGAATATCGGTCTAAAACCGCATTGTAGCCCGGGTGACCACCCTTCACCTCATCAAAAACCGGAGGGGTAACGTGCACCACTTTTGCACCGGTGGCTTCAAGCTGCCCATGCAGCCATAGGATACCCTCTTTAAACTTTTGAAAACGGCCCGTATCAAATGGCATGTAAATACCATCATTCATACCATAGCAGGCAAATATCATATCGGGCTTTGTTTGCGCCAATACCCGGGCCAGGCGCTCGTGCAGGTCGGGGCGTGGGAACTTACCACCGGCATGCCCCGGCTCTGACAAACCGGATACCGTTTCGCTTGGCAAACCTACATTGATAAATTGAATATGCTGTTTGGGATAGTGCAACACAAACCAGGCTTCAATATCGGTAATGTACTGACCGTTATAGGTAATGCTGTTTCCCAAAAACAATACCCTGTGAACTTTTTTAGGAATAGGGGAAGAAGCCAATACCTGGCTGATCAATACCACCTGGATACTGCATACTAATAGCAGGGCTATTCTTTTCATCTTATCAATCTACATTTCGAGTTTCATCCAGCCCTTACCCTCATAACCAAAGATGAACTGCTTTGGATAAATGATCTCGGCGAGTATCTCAATAGAATCAACTATGCGCGGACCGGAGCGGTTAAAATACTGATTGCCATCGGCTATGTACAAACGGTTGCTTTTTACGGCCTTCATCTCAGAAAATCCCGGCAGGGTGAGCATCACATCAATCTCTTTAAGCGTACGCTCAATATCAAAACCACAGGGGGTAATGATGATTACATCCGGATTTTCGGCCTGCAAAGTTTCCCAGCTGATAAACGGCGAGTGCTTGCCATTTACAGCTAAAACCGACCTGCCTCCTGCGATCTCTACCATTTCGGGCACCCAATTACCGGCAACCATCAGCGGGTCCATCCATTCAATACAGGCAACGGTTGGTTTATCGGCAATAAACTTCAGCTTATGGCGAATGATATCGACACGTTCTTCCAGGCTTTCCATTAAACGTTTGCCCGCATCAACGGCATCCAGTTTTTCGGCGATAAGCGTAATGTCGTTAAATATGTCGCTCAGTGTATTTGGCTCCACAGAGATGATCTGGGCATGTTTATCCAGCAGCTCATCCAGCGCCACCTCCACATCTTTTAAACTTACGGCGCATACTTCGCATTGTGTTTGGGTGAGTACGATGTCTGGATCAAGCGCTTTTATCGTGTCTTTGTTTACTGTATAAACAGAGAGGGCATCGGTTAATATTTCCTTTACCTTCCGGTCTATCTCGGCGCTGCTCATACCCGGTATAAAACGCACGTCAGAGCATCGCGGCAAGCTTTTAACCGACTCCGGGTAATCACATTCGTGGGATATACCTACAAGGTTATGTTCTAAACCAAGGGCGCAAACAATTTCGGTTGTCGCGGCAAGCAGCGAAACGATCTTTTTATCGGGTGTGGCAGTCATCGCGGCAAATGTACAAACAAATACAAAGCCTGCATTTGTAAAAAACAAAGCGTTTAAAAAAGCGTATTAATTTAATGCTTAACAGATAATTAACATAAACCTAAAAATAAGGATAACTTTTTAAGTCAATAGTCGTATCATAATCATATTTTTGAACTGAGATAGCTATCCCCCAATTATTAATGAATATTCGTGTAGTTTTATTTGGTATCATTTTCTTAATATTTACCCAAATATGTACTGCACAAACTTGTTCGGGCGGCTTCGGGCCAGCTGTATTTACGCAAAATTTCGGGTCAGGCTCTACTGTCATCGGGCCTGCTTTAACAGCGGGCTCTACTTCTTCGTATACCTATTCGGGAGCTACACCACCTAATGATGGCCAGTATACTATTGCCAGTTCATCTGCCGGTATGTATGGTAACTGGTGGAACATGACGGACCATACAGGTACTACGGGTGGTTATATGATGATCGTCAATACAAAATTCGACCCCAACGATGCGTTAACCGACAGGGTTTTCTATACCCAAACCGCTCCGCTGTGCGTGAATACCACCTACCAGTTTAGTGTAAGTATTAAAAACCTCATTTCGAGCGCTACAACTTACCGGCCCAATATTTCAGTCACCATAACAACTACTACAGGAACTGTTTTAAAAACCTATAATACCGGCGATATACCCGAAGATGCTACCGCCGCCTGGGGAGCACCTGTTACCTTCCTGTTCGCTACTCCCGCTAATGAGAATACGGTGATCATTAAGATGGAGAACATAAACCATGGCGGGACAGGAAATGATTTCGCGATAGATGATATTATCATAAAACCCTGCGGGCCAATAATGGTGGCAGGGTTTGGCGCTGCTGGAAGTTCGACGTATTCCAATTGTACCGACAACCCACAACAAGATACCCTGTCTGTACAGGTTACTCCCGCACCATACACCAACCCGCAATACCAATGGCAGGTAAATTCCGGCAGCGGGTGGACCAATATTGCCGGGGCAACTTCTACCGCTCCGTATATTTTTCCGCAGCCCGCAAGTATAGGTAATTATCAATACCGGTTGGCCAGTGCAGAGGGCTCAAATATCAATATCTCAAGCTGCCTCATATATTCAAATATCATCAGCTTAACAGTAACAAAATCGCCTGTAGCTACCGCAACAAGCAACGGACCCACGGTATGCGAAGGTTCGGCGTTAATGTTAAGCGGCGGCGGCGGCGCATTTTATACCTGGACTGACCCCAACGGTGTACAATTCAGCACCAGCCAAAACCCGGTGATCAACAACATTACACCTGCACAGGCGGGTAAATATACAGTTACAGCGCACCTGAGCGGCAGCCCCTGTACCAACCAGGCAAGTGTTACCATTACGGTGCAACCAAAAATTACGGCTAAAGTGAGTAACGACACCACAATATGTAAGGGATCGAGTGCGCAATTAAACGCATCGGGCGGTATTAGTTATACATGGGCACCAACTACAGGCCTGTCCAATCCCAACATTGCCAACCCGGTAGCGAGCCCTGCTACAACTACTACCTATACGGTTACGGCAACCAATAACTCGTGTACCAGCACGGCATCGGTTACCGTTAATGTAACACAAGACCCGGTTATCAGCGCCGGAGGCAATAAAACGGTCATCATCGGGCAATCGGTACGCTTAACCGGAACTGCCCAGGGCAGCGGTCCGCTCAGCTATGTGTGGACACCCACATTATACCTGGATGATGCGACATCGTTAACACCATTGGTTACACCGCCTGCCGGTGTCACCAATATTACATATACCCTGCATGTAACATCGGCGTGCACTACAGTAACC
>Ga0070660_100004004_pt1 | contig 10169 bp, 7 predicted proteins | sample KBSC33metaG_FD_64670 | JGI IMG/M metagenome (GOLD analysis project Ga0070660, IMG submission 64670) | Corn rhizosphere microbial communities from Kellogg Biological Station, Michigan, USA - KBS C3-3 metaG | ecosystem: Host-associated > Plants > Roots > Rhizosphere > Soil ... | reverse complement strand
CGCCGCGGTGGAGCGCCTTTGCCGTGCGCCTCGCCGCTGCCCAGCGTGACGGCTTGCGTTCACTCGGCGAACAGGGCGTCCGGGACTTCGTCGCCGAGTACCGAGCGCTGGCGGCCGACCTCGCACGGCTGCGCACCGCGGCCGGCGGCCGGGCAATCGACGAGCTGTTCCAGTTGGGGCGGCTCGTGGCCGGCGCGCACAACCTTCTCTACCGAGACCGCGGCACCGCGCTGCTTGGTGCATTTCGCTTCCTCTTCACCGACGTGCCGCGAGAGATTCGCCGGTCGGCGCGCGCCATCGCTCTCGCCGCGCTGCTGATGTTCGCGCCAGCGATCATCGCCGCGACCGCAGTCATCCGCGATCCCGCCGTCGCGCCACGCATGGTGCCGACGAGCATGCTCCAGCGCGCCGACGAGGGCGTGCGACGCGCGCGCAACGGTGAGGGCTACATCCCCGATCCGCAGCTCTTCCGTCCGGTGATGGCGAGCGCGATCGTCGCCAACAACGTGCAGGTGAGTTTCGCCGCCTTTGCGGGAGGCATCGCCTTCGGGATAATCACGGCAATCCTGCTCGTCGCCAACGGTATCTCGCTCGGTGCGGTGACGGGGCTTTACGTCAGCAAGGGAATCGGCAAGCTGCTGCTCGCCTTCGTGGCGCCGCACGGCGTGCTCGAACTCTTTGCCATCTGCGTCGCGGCAGGTGGCGGGTTTCTCCTGGCGGCGGCGCTGCTCCTGCCCGGTGCGCGCACCCGCCGCGCAGCGCTCGCCGACAATGGACGACGGGCGGCGAAGCTGCTCGCCGGCTCCACGCTGCTCCTGCTGGCCGCGGGGAGCCTCGAGGGACTGGTGTCGCCCATCGAGTGGTGGCCGCTGGAGGGCAAGCTCGCCGTGAGCGCGACGACGCTCGTGCTGCTCGTGGTCTACCTGCTCGAGGGCCGCGAGCCCGCGCCCGCCACTCCGCGTCGCGGTGCAACCGCTCAGCCGCTGGCCCTCGGCGCCGTCACAGAGCCCCGCGCGCCTTGAGCTCGAGGTACTGGCTCACGACCGCAGCAGCCATGGCATCGGGCGCGACATCGAGCACCACCACCCCTGCATCACGCATCCGCTGCAGCGCCATGGCGCGTTCGGCCAGCAGCTCGGCGGCGGCGGCGCTCTCGTAGACGGCATCCGCTCCGCCCGCCGCCGGAAGCGCGGCGGCAGCCAGCAGCGCCTCGTTCCGCAGCGCCACGACGACTGCGAGGTGACGTGATATCCCGCGCGTCAGGTGCGCCAGCAGCGCGCGCGCCGCACGCGGCTCGAGGACGTCGGTGATCAGCACGATCAGGGCCCGCTTCCGCTGCCGTTGCGCCAGCGAGCGGAAGGCCGTGGCGTAGTCGGGTTCGGCGAGCGAGGGCTGCACCGGCACCAGCGCGTTTCGCATCGCCTGCAGCGCGGCCGCACCCCTCTGCGCGGGCACGAGCGCTCGAATACGGTCGTCGAAGACCATCGTTCCAACTCGATCGCCCGCAGTCGCCGCCACGTCAGCGAGGACCAGAGCCGCGGAGAGCGCGTACTCGAAGCGCGAGAACTCGCCCGCGAGCTGCGTCATCGAGCGACCGGCGTCCACGAGGACGTACACGGTCTGCGACTGCTCGATCGTGAACTCGCGGGTGATGGTGTGACCGCGCCGAGCTGTCGCCTTCCAGTCGATGTGCCGCGGATCGTCGCCCGGGACGTAGTCGCGCAGCCGCGCGAAGCTGCGCCCTTCGCCGCGGCGCCGGGCATCCCGCACGCCGGCGGCGGCCAACCGCTGGTGCACCGCCAGCCAGCGGAATCGTCGCACGCCGGCAAGCGATGGCGCCACGACGATCCGGTCGTCCAGCCGGTAGTGAAGCGTCCGTGCCACGAGTCCGAATGGCGTGCACACCCTGAGCGCCACGTCTCCCAGGGGCGCCTCGCCGCGCGTGCGCCCCTCGAGCGTGAACGTGAGCTCTCCGGACCCGCGCGGCGATAGCTCGAGTGCACGCTCCGCGTCGAGCACCATTACGTGCGTCGTCGGCAGCGTGTCGAACAGTGTCGCGTGCAGCGGACGTCCCCAGTGTGATCGGACGACATGGCGACCCTCCGCCGCATCGCCGACGCCGAGCGTCACTGGCGCCTCGCGCTCCACGTCGAGATCCCGGGTGTCCGGCAGCAGGGCAATGTCCACCGCCACGAGCACCGCGAGCGCAATGCTCGCCACCACTGCCAGCACGAGTCCGACGCGCCACCCGCTCAGGAGCCAGAGGGGCGCGAGGAGGGCGATCGCCCGCACCAGGCGCCGCGTCGGCAGGAACGCGGTCACTACGCCAACGACACGCCGCCAGCGGGTCATCGCGCGCGCTCCCGGCTCAGCTTCTCACTCCGGCACCCGCACCCGCGCAAGAATCGCGGAGAGCACGTCGTCGGTCGTACGGCCTTCCACTTCCAGCTCCGGCGCAAGCGTGATGCGATGCCGCAACACGGCGGGCGCTACGCCCTTCACGTCGTCGGGCGTCACGAAGTCCCGACCGTCCAGCACGGCTCCGGCACGCGCGGCGCGAAACAGCGCCACCGTCGCCCGCGGCGACGCGCCGAGCGAGAGCATGCGCTCCTCGCGCGTCGAGCGCGTGATGTCGGCGATGTACGTCCGCACCTCTGCCGCCACCCGCACGCCGTCCACCAGCGAGCGAAGCTGTGTTCCCTCTTCAGCGCTCAGTGCGGCGGGAATGCTCGCGTCGGCAATCTGTTCGGCATCGAAACCTGCCTCGTAGCGTGCCAGCAGCTCCAGCTCCGCCTCGCGGGTCGGGTAAGGCATCACCGCCTTGAGCAGGAAGCGATCGAGCTGCGCCTCGGGAAGCGGATAGGTACCCTCGTGCTCCACCGGGTTCTGCGTGGCGTACACCGTGAATGCCGGCCCGAGCGAGCGCGAGATGCCGTCCACGGTCACCTGGCGCTCGGCCATCGCCTCGAGCAGCGCCGACTGCGTCTTGGCCGGCGCGCGATTGATCTCGTCGCCGAGCATCAGGTCGGTGAAGATCGGGCCGGCCTGGAATTCGAATCCCCGCGACGGATCGCGCAGCACGTTCACGCCGGTCACGTCGCTCGGCATCAGGTCGGGCGTGAACTGGATGCGGGCGAAGCGCAACCCGAGCGCGCCGGCGAGCGCGCGCACGAGCAGAGTCTTGGCAGTCCCCGGCACGCCCTCGATCAGAACGTGGCCACGCGCAAGAAACCCGACGAGTGCGTCGGCGATGGTGGCGTCCTGTCCCACCACGTATCCGGCAACGGCGGCGCGAACCCGGTCCAGGAGCTCGGCGCCCCGTTCGACGTTGATGCTGGTACTCATGCGTGAGTGGTGAGGAGGGAATCTTCGATGCGCCGCAGCGCGGCGGCGACCTGCGGAAGCTCGCGCGCCGACAGTGGCTCGCGCAATGCGCGCTCGATCAGTGCGACGTCGTCTGCGCGCTCGGGCAGTGCGCGAGCAGTGTCGGCAAGGAATGCTTCATCCGTCCGCGCGCGATGGAACGCCCCGGTCCCTTCCACTCGGTGGCGTACCACGCGCAGCAGCCGGCCGGTCGCCGTACGGGTGGCCTCCACCTGCTGATAGGCATGTGCCAGTGCGTCCACCTGCTCCAGCGGATCGCGCCGCTCGATCATCTCGCGGTCGCGCGGCGGAATGGCACGTGGGCCATACGCCAGCAGCATGACGATTCCGGCGATCGCCAGCGTGAGCAGCGCCCGTCCGACCGGATGGTCGACGAGGAAGCTCCACACTACTCCGGCGAGAGTCTCACGGTGATTGTATCCCTGGTGATACTCGTCGAACACCAGCGCTGTCCGCGGCTGTGCACCACCGGCGCGCAGCCACTCCAGCGTCTGCATCGCGATCACGTCGGCGCCCCAGTTGCAGCGCGCCAGCACGTCATTGCGCAGGAGATCCGGATCGGCGACGATCGCCACACGTCCCGACCCGAGCGTGATGCCTGCGGCGGCTTCCGCCCAGCGGGTACGTCCTCCCTCCAGCGGTCCCGAGCGTCGCGCGAGGATCTCGCGCGCCGGCGGCTCGCCGCGCGTCCAGAGCAGGCCGTAGAGATGCACCTTGCCGTCCGGCCAGAGCGGTGGAACGAAGTTTCTCCACGGCTTGCACCCAGCGGTGTCGGCAACCGCCGTCTGCAGCAGCCCACCCCCGCTCGTCGTCGTGACGTGCAGTGAGTCGGCCAGTGCATTCGGTCGCCCGAGCACGAACAACAGCGCGTCACCCTCCCGAACGCGCGACAGATACTGGTGCGCTTCCCACGGCGTGATGTCGAGCGGCGGCGCGAGCACAGCATGAATCGTGTGACCGGGCGCCGTCGCCGAATCCGGCACCGGCGAGCTGTCACGGCGCGTGACGTGATAGCCGAACCGCTCCGCCGTCTGCGCCAGCGCTCCCGCGCCGAGCGAGCCGGTGAGATGCGACGACAGCCGCGAATCTCCGATGCGGCCGATGGACGGCTCCGGCGTGAACAGGGCGACGAGCAGCGCGATCACGCCGACGAGAGGCAGCACGACCTTGGGTCGGGACCACCAGTCGCGGGGGCGCGGCGGCGCTGATTGTTCCGCGCTCACGCGGCGCGCGCGCCTCGCTCGCCGCGAAACGGTTCGGCGAGTCGCGACAACTCGGCAATCGATCCCGCGTCGCAGACGCCGTGGCCGTACACCGCCACGTCAAACCGCCTCGCGAAGGCGCGGAACGCCGGAAGTCGCGCCGAGCCCCGGGCCCGCAGCTCGCGCGCGTAATCGCCGCTCGTCCTCGACGGATCGAGCCGCAATCGGTCCGAGTCCGCCAGGCTCTCGACCACGCCGCGATAGAGCGCATGCGCGGCGTCCTCGAACTGGCCCGCCGCCGCGAGTCGTTCGGCGGCGCGCCACGGATCCTCACCAGTGCGTCCGCGTCGCGTGCGGTGCTCGACGCCGGACTCTTCGGCGCGCGCCCGGGCCGCCATCACGAATCTCGCGATGATGAGCACGACGAGAAGGACGGTGAATGCGATCGCGGTCCACCGCGCCGGCGCGGATCCGCGCAGGTACTCCGTGAGCGCATCGATCCCGTCCATGACCCAGCGGAGCAGCCGCTGGGCGAGCGAGAGCTGCACGGACCGACGGAATGCGGGCCCGTTCACCACGGCCGCCACCGTGTCATGCACCGCGGCCGGCGGCCAGGCGCGCTGCGCCGCCTGCAACCAGATCACACGCCTTCGTTCAGAGCGCCGACAGCCCGCTCGGCGCGTCGAGCGCGTCGGTCATCAGCTCGATGTCCAGCCCTTCGCTGCGAATGCGCGCATCGTAGTACAGCAGCGCCTCGGTGATGGCCACCACCGGGTAGACGAGGATCGCCGCCACGCTGCTCACCGTCGTCTGCACGACGAAGTTGCCGAAGAGCGCTCCGATCAGTGAAACGCCGGCGACGAGCAGGTAGTAGATGATCGTCACCAGGATCAGCGTGCCGAGGATGTGCCACTTCCGGCCTCGCGACAGCTCCGCGGAACGGGAGAACGAGTGCAGCGTGCCGTCGTCCTCCAGCACGATCGCCGGCACCACCGCGAAGTATCGTGCCAGCACCCAGAATCCCGGCACGAACAGGAATATGAATCCGATGATGAACAGCACGGACCGGATCACGGACGCCACGAGCACCTGCACGACGCGTGGAATCACTCGGCGCACCGCGCTGCCGACGTCCACCGCCTCGCCGAGGTATGCCTGCGAAGTGAGCACTACCAGCACCGCGCTCATCAGCGAATACGTCACCAGGCTGCCGAGCATGGTCCACGCTGTCGTGAGAAAGATTCCGCTCTCGGCGACCGCGGGATCGCCACCGAGGTACCGGGTGGTATCACCGATCACGAACAGCCGCAGCAGCAGCATCGGCACGTAGGCGATGGCCGAGCAGACCACGAGCTGTCCGTAATGCGCGCGAAGGACCTGGAACGCGGCATCCACCAGCTCGGTCGCCGAGCGGGGTCGAAGGAAGGGAGCAGGCATGAGAGTCGGATGCGGGTGGCGGGACGGCTCAATCATCGGAGCCGCCCGTCACCGCCGCAAGGACGTGTTCCTACTCCACCGTCACCGACTTCGCCAGGTTTCTCGGCTGGTCCACGTTCAGTCCGCGCTTCGCGGCGATGTAGTAGGCCAGCAGCTGCAGCGGGATCGCCGCGAGGATGGGATTCAGCATGTCGATCGTCTGCGGGATCCGGAACTCGTAGTCGATCTTCCCCTCGAGTGACGACTCGTCGCGGCTGGTGATGGCGATGACCCGCCCACCGCGCGCCTTCACCTCCTGCACGTTCGACACGACCTTCTCGAATACGGAGTCGTGCGGCGCGATGAACACCACCGGCATGTTGGCGTCGATCAGCGCGATCGGCCCGTGCTTCATCTCCGCCGCCGGATAGCCTTCGGCGTGGATGTAGCTGATCTCCTTCAGCTTCAGCGCCCCCTCCAGTGCCACGGGGAAGTTGTAACCGCGTCCCAGGTAGAGGAAATTCGTCGCGTCCACGAACGCCTCGGCGATCGTCTCGATCTCCGCCGCGCGGTCGAGGATCTGCTGGATCTGGTCCGGCAGCGCTTCCATGGCCTGCGCGATCTCGCGCCCCTGGACGACCGACATGTTGCGCAGGCGGCCGAGCTTGAGCGTCAGCAGCGCGAGCGCGATCACCTGGCTCGTGAACGCCTTCGTGCTCGCCACGCCGATCTCCGGACCGGCGTGCAGGTAGATCCCGCCGTCGTCTTCCCGCGCGATCGTCGAGCCGACGACGTTCACCAGGCCGAGCGTCTTCGCGCCGCGGCGCTTCGCCTCGCGCATCGCTGCGAGGGTGTCCGCTGTCTCTCCGGACTGCGAGATCACCACGCACAGCGTGCGGTCGGTGACGATCGGGTTCCGGTAGCGGAACTCCGACGCGTACTCCACCTCGCACCGGATCCGCGCCTGCTCCTCGATCATCATTTCGCCGATCAGCGCGCTGTGCCAGCTCGTCCCGCACGCCGTGATGATGATCTGGTCGAGGTTCTGCAGCTCCTCCTTCGTCAGGTTCAGGCCGCCGAGCTTCGAGAATCCCTCCTCGGTCACGAGGCGTCCGCGCATCGTGTTCTGGATCGTCTGCGGTTGCTCGAAGATCTCCTTGAGCATGAAGTGGTCGAAGCCGCCTTTCTCGATCTGGTCGAGGTCCCAATCGATGCGGCTGACGCCCTTCTTCACCGTCTGCGCGTTCAGGTCGCACACGCGATAGCCGTCGCGCGTCACGATCGCCATCTCGCCATCATCCAGGTACACCACCTGGCGCGTGTGCTGGAGGATCGCCGCCACGTCGCTCGCCACGTAGTTCTCACCCTCACCGATGCCGATCAGCAGCGGACTTCCCTTGCGCGCCGCGACGATCTTGTCGGGATCCTTGGCCGAGATCACCGCGATGCCGTACGTCCCCTCGACGAGCGCCAGCGCATCGATCACTGCCTCCTCGAGGTTGCCGTCGAACGCCGCCTCGACGAGGTGGGCGAGCACTTCCGTGTCCGTGTCGGAGACGAACGTGTGCCCGGTCTTCTTCAGCATCGCGCGCAGCGGGCCGTAGTTCTCGATGATCCCGTTGTGCACCACCGAGATCGTCCCCGTGCAGTCGGTGTGTGGATGGGCGTTGCACTCGTTCGGCGGACCGTGCGTCGCCCACCGTGTGTGGGCGATCCCCACCTTGCCATGGATCGGCTGGCTGCCGATCGCCGACTCCAGCATCGCGATCTTGCCCTTCGCCTTGCGCGTCTCGAGACCGTTGCCGTTCATCAGCGAGACTCCCGCCGAGTCGTAGCCCCGATACTCGAGACGCTTCAGGCCATCCACGAGCAGTGGCGTCGCCTCCCGCTGGCCGATGTATCCGACGATTCCGCACATTGTGGTCTACCTCGAATGAGAGATCAGCTCCGTGCGGCCGCGCCGCCCAGCGCATCCAGTGGCTCCCGCGACCGCCGCACGAGCTCGCGCGCGCCGGACTCGTCCGGCGCCTCCGCAATCACCCGCACGATCGGCTCCGTCCCCGAGGGCCGCACGTGCACCCACCGGTCCTTCCACGACAGCCGCAGTCCGTCCTGCCTGTCCGCCGTCGCATCGCCGAACGCGGACTCGAGCGCGCCGTACACCTTGTCCAGGCTCGCCTCTGGCCGCGGGAGCTTGTCCTTCACGATCACGTACCTGGGCGACGACGCCACGATCTCCGACAGCGGCCGCCCCTCCTCCAACAGCAATTGCAGGAGCAGGGCCGCGCCGACAGGTGCATCGCGTCCGAGGTGCAACTCGGGAAGGATGACCCCGCCATTGCCCTCCCCGCCGACCGCTGCGCCGACCTCGCGCATCCGCACCGCCACGTTCACCTCACCGACGGGCGCGCGAACCATCTCCACTCCCGCGGCTCGCGCCGCGTCCTCCACCACGAGGCTCGTCGAGAGGTTCGTCACCAGCGGCCCGCGCCGATGCCGCAGGACGACGCGCGCCGCCAGCGCCAGCGTATAGTCCTCGCCGATCGCCTTCCCCGCGTCGCTCACCAGCGCGAGTCGATCAACATCCGGATCCACGGCGAAGCCGATGTCGGCGCCATGCTCCCGCACCAGGTGCTCCAGCTCGCCGAGATTCTCCGCGATCGGCTCCGGCTCGCGCGGAAATCGCCCATCGGGCTCCATGTTGATCGCCACGACGTCGCACCCGAGCCGCTCCAGCAGTGCCGGCATCACCGTCGCTCCCGCGCCGCGCACGCAGTCCAGCGCCACCTTGAACCGCCGCGCCCGGATCTTCTGCACGTCCACGTACGGAATCGCCAGCACCGCCGCGATGTGTCGCGCTGCCGCTTCCTCATCGCGCGTCACGGTGCCGATCTCGTCCCACGTCGCGTAGGGAATCCCCTGCTCGATCAGCGCCCGCATCGCCGCGCCCTCGGAGGCTTCGAGGAACAGGCCGCTCGCACCGATGCACTTGAGCGCGTTCCACTCGATCGGATTGTGGCTCGCCGAGAGCATCAGTCCGCCCGCCGCGTGGTGATGCTCCACCGACAGCTGGCAGCCCGGCGTCGTCGTCAGCCCGATGTCGATCACCTCGCAGCCCACCAGCTGCAGCGTGCCGACCACGATCCGGTGGAACATCGGTCCCGACACCCGGCTGTCCCGTCCCACCACGATCTTTCGCGAGCTCCCCTGCCCGATCGACCAGGCGCCGAAGGCGGCCGCGTAGCGCGCCACGACCTCCGGGGTGAGCGATTCCCCGACCCGCCCCCGGATTCCCGACACGCTCACCATCAGCCCCGCGCCGCCTGCCGCCATGACTCTTTCCTCGCTCGATAGTCTTGAAGTCGTAAGCTACCCGGCTCGTCCGGGCCGGCAAAGCGCGCTCACGCGCCGTCGCCGCAACTGAACCTCAAAGTCTTCACTGCCCTGCGCGCCGCGACTCGCTTTCCCGTGCGCCTGAAGATGGCCGCCCTCGCCGGCGCCGCCGTCATTCTCACGCTCACGCTGCTCCTCTACCCGACCTTCCTCAAGGTTCGGTCCGCGCTCGCCCGAGGCCAGGGCGCGCGCCTCGTTGCCGTGGCCCAGAACGCCAACGAGCAGCTGCCCGAAGACTTCGTCCTCGCGCTCGGCTGGAACGTATCCGACAGCGCCGTCGCCACCCCCAGCGTGCGCGACGCCATTCGGCGCGTGCGCGTCGCCAACAACGACGTCCTCGGCGCGGGGAACGAGCTGCTTTCGCTCGACGTCGTGGCGCGCAACGCCACCGGTCAGTTCCACTACGTGCTCCAGAGCGAGCGCGCTTCGTCCGCCGGCGAGCCGTGGGTCGCCGTGGACCTGCTCGACGAGCTGGTCGCCAGCGGCCAGAGTGGCGCCACCAACGTCTATGACGCCAGCGGCGATCCGGTCATCGCCGGCGCCGTGCCCATTCTCACCGCCGATCGCCGCGTCATCGGTGCCATCGTCGCCACCGGCCGCGCGGACGGGCTCCTCGCCGAAGCACGGCGTGCCGTGATCGACCTCGGCATCTACGCCGCCATCGCCTTCATCGTCGCCATCACCCTCGCGTTCTGGGGCGCCACGCGCCTCACCCGCGGCATGTTCGACCTCTCGCAGCAGGCCGAGCGCGTCGCGCGCGGTCAGCTCCGTCAG
>Ga0070660_100004002_pt1 | contig 10171 bp, 8 predicted proteins | sample KBSC33metaG_FD_64670 | JGI IMG/M metagenome (GOLD analysis project Ga0070660, IMG submission 64670) | Corn rhizosphere microbial communities from Kellogg Biological Station, Michigan, USA - KBS C3-3 metaG | ecosystem: Host-associated > Plants > Roots > Rhizosphere > Soil ... | reverse complement strand
CAACCGCAGCCCCAGCCGATGGCGGGTAAAACCAAAATGCAGGGCGAAGGTCGCGACCAGTGCAAAGTAGAACAGGATCGACTGCCCGCTGAGCGCCGGTCCGAGCACCGGCACGGCCGCGAGGCCCGGAATGTCGATGCCGGCAAAGCCGACAATGCCGGCATCGTGAAACGCGCCGGAAACGCCGAAAATCGCCCTCAGCAGGTACGCCGTGAGCCCGGCCGCGAACAGGTTGAGGGCAATCGATACGACGATGGCATCGCCGCGGCGGCGCAGGTGGAACTCCGCGAACAGCAGCCCCATGCCGATGCTGCCCAGCATCCCTGCCAGCGCCCCCCACCAGGCCGAGCCGAGAAAATACGAGCCGAGCACGGCGCAGAACGCCCCCACCAGGATGAAGCCCTCGAGCGCGATGTTGAACACTCCCGAGCGGTCGCAGATCGCGCCGCCCAGCGCCGCCAGCAGGATGGGCGTCACGAAGCGGGGCACCGACTGCAGGAAGGCCGGGTCGATCAGCATGTCAAAGCCCATCGCCGTCCTCCGCCTCGCGCACCAGGCTGGCGCCGGAAATCCGCCCGGCGACGAACAGGATGATCACCGCCTGCATGATCAGCGCCACCTGCTGCGGCACGTTGGCGGTCCGCTCCATGCCCGCCGCGCCGGTCTCGACGGCGGCGAAGAAGAAGCCGGAAATCGGCACCGCCCACGGCACCATGCCGACCAGCAGCACGGCGATGATGCCGGTCCAGGCATAAAGCGGCTCGACCAGCATGCCATCGGTGAAGCGATGCGAGACGCCGAACACCGCCAGCCCCCCGACCAGCCCGGCGACGGCGCCGCTGATGGCCAGCGTCTGGAACAGCAGCGGCCGCACCGGCAGGCCGGAGGCGCGGGCGAATTCGGGCGCCAGCCCGTTCATGCGGGCCCGGTAGCCGGCGACGGTATTGTTGGCGTAGATCACCGCCCCCACCGCCACGACAATGATGGCGACGATGCCGACATCGAGGCGCGTGCCGGGAATGAATGGCAGCCAGGTTCCCGCCTGCACCTGGAAGGTTTGCGGCAACCCCGACGCCACATCGCGGAACGGGTGGCCGACGAGGTAGGAGGCGATATAGGCGGCGGGATAGTTCAGCAGCAGCGAGCCAATCAGCAGCGGCACGCCGAGATAGCTCTGCATCACCCCGGCGAGCAGGGCCCAGGCGGCTCCGGCCGCCATGCCGGCCAGAATACCGCACACCAGCACCAGCGGACCCCAGCCCGGCAGGTAGACCCCGACCAGGGCGGCGACCATGCCGCCGGCCACCAATTGCCCCTCGCCGCCGATGTTGAACAGGCCGGCGCGAAAGCTGAACATCGAGGACAAGGCCATGCCGACGATCAGCGTGGTGCGGCTCAGCGTCGCCATCAGGTAGGCGAGGTTGCGGCCACCGAAGGCGCTGTTGAAAAAGCCGCTCAGCGCCTCGCCGAAATGCGCGTGCACCACCAGCATCAGCACCAGCAGGATGCCAAAGATCCAGGCCAGCACGGCGACCCACGGTCCGAGGCGGCGCATGAACGCGGTATCCATCACGCCGCCTGCCGGGGCTGGTCACGGCTGGTCATCAGTGCCCCGATCGCCAGCCGATCCGCCGTTGCGGCGGAGAATTCGCCGGCGATGCGGCCATCGGCCAGCACGAAAATACGGTCGGAGAGCGCGATCACCTCATCGAGCTCGGTGGATATCAGCAGAACCGCATGGCCGGAATCGCGCATGCGGATCAGTTCGCGATGGATGAAATCGATGGCGCCGATGTCCACGCCCCAGGTCGGGTTCTCCGCGATCACCAGCGGGGTATCGCGCGACAGCTCGCGCCCTACCACCAGCTTCTGCTTGTTGCCCCCCGAGAGCGAGGCGGAGCGGGCATTTGGGCCGGCCGCCTTGATGGCGTAGCGCTCGATCAACTGGCGTGCGAAGCGCACCATGGCATCGCGCCTGAGGAACGGGCCACGGCGGAAGGCGGGCGAAGTTTCGCGCCCGATCGCGGCATTCTCGCTGATCCGGGCTTGGAGCGCGAGCCCGACCCGCTGCCGGTCGGCGGGAATGTAGCTGAGGCCGGCGGCGCGATGCCGGGCCACATCGGCACTCGTCACGTCGCGCCCCAGCACCACGACGCGGCCGGCCAGCGGTGCGCGCATGCCGACCAGCGCTTCGATCAACTGGCTTTGCCCGTTGCCGGAAATGCCTGCAATGCCGACGATTTCGCCGCGCCGCACGGAAAGGCTCACCGGCCCTGCGGCCCTGCCCCGCCCGCGCGCTTCGAGCCCCTCGACCGCCAGCACCACCTCGCCGGGCGCCGTATCGGCCCGCTTGAGGGCGGCCGGCAGTTCGCCGCCGATGATGCCGCGGGCGATCTCTGTCTTGCTGGTCTCGCCCAGGGTGGTCGAGGCGATCAGTTTGCCGCCCCGCATGACGCTCACCCGGTCGGCGATCTGCATCACCTCATCGAGCTTGTGGGTGATCAGCACGATGGCTTTGCCGCTCTGGCGGAAATTGCGGAGGATGCCGAACAGTCGCCCGGTTTCCTGCGGCGTCAGCACCGCGGTCGGCTCGTCGAGGATCAGCAGTTCGGCTTCGCGATACAGCACTTTGAGGATTTCAACGATCTGCCGCTCGGAGACCGACAGATCGGCGACCCGCCGCGCAACGTCGACGCCGATGCCGTAGGCCGACGCGATCTCCGCCAGCCTACGGCGGGCAGCACCGAAATCGACGAAGCCGAACGGACGCAGCGGCTCGGCGCCGAGCACAATGTTCTCGAGCACCGTCATCGAATCCTGCAGCATGAAGTGCTGGTGCACCATGCCGAGGCCGTGCGCGATGGCGTCCTGCGGGGTCCGCCAGACATGGGCGCGCCCATCAAGGGAAATACTGCCGGCGGCCGGCCGCACCAGCCCGAACAGCACGTTCATCACGGTGCTCTTGCCCGCGCCGTTCTCGCCGACGACGGCGTGGATCTCGCCCGCCGAGAACCGCAGCGACACGTGGTCCACGGCGGTCAACGCCCCGAAGCGGACCGTGATGTCCGATAGTTCAGCCTGCATGGGGCAACAACCACGTGCGGGAAGAGGGACGGCCCGCCCCCGCGAACGGTGACGGGCCGGGCAGCCTTATTTGGCGAACATCGGGTCTTCGAGCTTCAGCGACCCGTCCTCGATGTGACCGGCAACTTCGCGCACCTTGGCCAATACGTCGGGCATCTTGGCAATGAGGCACTGGCTATCGGCCAGGCCATCGTCGGTAAGGCCGACGATCGACATGCCGCCCTCCTTGAGGCCGAGCGTCATCAGCGTCTGCTTGTGGGTCGTCTCGATGGCATCGACCGCCGCGACGATGGCGTTGTCGACCCGCTTCAGGGTGCCCGAAATCACCCGGCCCGGATCATCCGGGCAGTGATTGACATCCACCGCGAACACCTTGAAATCATTCTGCTTCGAGGCTTCGAACACGCCATAGTCGCCGCCCGAGGTGGCGGTAAAGATGATATCCGAGCCGGCCGCCTTGAGGGCCAGCGCCTGCTCCTTGGCTCGCACCGGATCAGAGAACGGATTATCGCCGCCGACCCAGCGCACGTCCACCTTCATGTCCGGCTTCACCGACTTGGCGCCTTCGGCATAGCTCACCGTGTAGCGGTGCAGGAACGGGATATCGACCGCCGAGACGACGCCGATCTGGTTGCCCTGGGAGGCCATGCCGGCGGCGATGCCGATGAGGTAAGTCGCCTCATATTCGCGGAAGGTCGCGCAGCTCACATTGGGCGGCGGGTTGGCGATGCACTGGTCGACGATGAGAAATTGCGTGTCCGGCGCAGTCGGCGCCAATTGAGTGATGATGTCGTTGAATTCGAAGCCGGCGACGATGATGATCGAGGCGCCCTCGTTGATGGCCGCCTGCACGTTGTCCTGGCGCGCCGCGACATTGGCGCTCTCATAGGTCTTCATCTCGGCGCCGATCTTCTTGGCGGCTTCTTCCGTTCCGATCTGGCCGAGCTTGAGGAATGCGTTGACGCCGATCGGGTCGGGCGAAATGTAGACCAGCAGCTTGTCTGCTGCCTGGGCCACGCCGACCAGCCCCATGACGCCCAAGCTGGCTCCTGCCAGCAGTGAAATCCAAGACCTCATCGAAACCTCCCCTGAGATGGTGACTTCAGCGGCCGGGATTGCGGCCCACCCCTGCTTTGTGGTGCCCTCGAACAGAACAATGGTGCCGACGCGAGTCAAGCTGGTTTTACATTCGTCAGCGGGATTTACAATTGTCTAGAGAGGAGCTGTTGCCCATGTCCCCGTCCTGGTATGTGCCTCGTCCCGGGGGCGGTGAGTTCTATACCGCCGAGCGCTGCCACATTTTCGAATTGCTGAATTCGCCGGCGAGTCCGGACGGTTCCCTCGCGGTGGCGCGGGTCGAACCGGGGGTCACGACGCAATTGCACCATCTGGCCGGCATAGCGGAACGCTATGTGGTGCGCCGCGGCGAGGGGCTGGTGGAGATTGGCGGGATCGCGCAGTCCCTGGGCGTCGGTGACGCGGTGGTGATCCCGGCCGGCGTCAGCCAGCGCATCACCAATACCGGGGTGACCGACCTCGAATTCTATTGTCTCTGCACGCCCCGCTTCCGGCCGGAGAGCTACGTCAACCTCGAAGCCTAACTCCGCTGCGGGTAGGCCCTGCCTCTCCCCTCGGCTATCCTTGTTCCGACTCCCAAGCGAAAGCGACCATCATGCAGCCATCCCGCGAGCTTCCCCGACTGATCGAGATCATGGCGCGGCTGCGCGACCCGCAAACCGGCTGCCCCTGGGACATCGAGCAGGATTTCTCGACCATCAAGAACTTCACCATCGAGGAAGCCTACGAGGTCGCGGACGCCATCGAGCGGCAGGACTTTGACCAATTGCGCGACGAGCTTGGCGACCTGCTGCTGCAGCCCGTCTACCACGCGCAGATGGCATCGGAACGAGGGCTGTTCGACATCGGCGACGTCATCGAAGCGGTCACCACCAAGATGATCCGCCGCCACCCGCACGTGTTCGGGCCGGACGCCGCCGAAGATGCCGCGGCTGCCACCAGTCGCTGGGACACCATCAAGGCCGAGGAGCGCGCCCGCAAGGCGGCGCAGCGCCCCGCCGACGCCCCGCCGGCCTCGCTTCTCGACGACGTGCCGCAGGTGCTGCCGGCGCTGATGCGGGCCGAAAAGCTGGCGAAGCGCGCCGCCTCCGTCGGTTTCGACTGGCCCACCACCGCCGCCGTGCTGGAAAAGACCGACGAGGAATTGGGCGAGGTCGCCGCCGCCATCATGGCCGACGACCGGCCGGCCATCGCCGAGGAACTGGGTGACCTGCTGTTCGCCGTCGCCAATCTGGCGCGCCACCTTGGCGTCGATCCGGAGGCAGCGCTGCGCGACGCCAACGCCAAATTCACCCGCCGCTTCAGCTATGTCGAGGCGCGGGCGCGCGAAGACGGGGTGCCACTCGCCAAGGCCGGCCTCGAACGGCTTGACGGCTACTGGAACGAAATTCGGGCGAAGGACAAGGAAAGGCCGGCAGGCGCTGGCGCTCAAGGCTGAAATTCAATCAAAGGCGGGGCGGACTGGAAGGCCCCCTCACCCGCCGCTCCGCGTCGACCTCTCCCCCAAGGGAGCGGTGAGGTTTTGGCAAAGCCTCGCCCGCTTTCACCTCTCCCTTCGGGGGAGAGGTCGGATTGCGTCAGCAATCCGGGTGAGGGGGCCTGTTCCTGGTCAGCCGGCCGCCCTACTCCGCGATCCGTCCGGCAAAGCGCTCCGTGAAGGCTGTCCGAAAGCGTGGATCAACCCGCACTTCATAGGTCGTGCCGGTATCGTCCGGCGGCTCAGTGCTGACGATCTGGGCATGGGCATAAAGCCAGCCCACATCAGCCCCTTCGCTGTAGGGCACCCGCACATGAAACGTCCGGGCCTCCTGCCCCAGCGCCGCATCGATCTCGGCGAGCAGGTTGTCGAGGCCCTCGCCGGTTACCGCCGAGGTTTCTACCATGCCGGCGACGTTCCCGGCCGGCTCGACGGCGGCAACGATGCCGAGGCTGCCGTCGGTCGGTCGCGGCAGGCGATCGATCTTGTTCCAGACCTCGATGATCGGCTTGTCGGAGGCTACGCCAAGCTCGTTGAGGACGCCGATGACATCCTGCGCCTGCGCCGCGTGATCGGGATTGGAGACATCCCTGACGTGCAGGATCAGGTCGGCCTCGACCACCTCCTCCAACGTGGCGCGAAACGCCGCGACCAGATCGTGCGGCAGTTCCGAGACGAAGCCGACGGTATCGGACAGCATCACGTCGCGCCCGTGCGGGAGCGTCAGCTTGCGCAGCGTGGTGTCGAGGGTCGCGAACAGCAGATCCTTGGCGAACACCTCGGCCCCGGTCAGCTTGTTGAACAGCGTCGACTTGCCGGAGTTGGTGTAGCCGACCAGCGCGACGGTCGGATATTTTGCGGCTTCCTTGCCGCCGCGCTGCTGGTCGCGCGTCTTCTTGACCTTCTCCAGCCGCTCCTCGATCAAGGCGATGCGCTCGCGCAGCAGCCGCCGGTCGCTTTCGATCTGGGTTTCGCCCGGACCGCCGGTGAAGCCGAAGCCGCCGCGCTGGCGCTCGAGGTGGGTCCAGGAGCGGACCAGCCGGCCCTTCTGGTAGTTGAGATGGGCCAGCTCGACCTGCAGCACGCCCTCGCGCGTCGCCGCCCGCTCGCCGAAAATCTCGAGGATCAGGCCGGTGCGGTCCAGCACCTTGGTCTTGGTCTCGGTCTCGAGGTTGCGCTGCTGCACCGGCGACAGTGCGAGATCGACAAGCAGCAGCTCGACCTCGCCCTCCTTCACCTTCTGCGCGATGGCCTCGACCGTGCCGCTGCCGATGAAGGTGGCTGGCCGAATGTCACGGACCTTTACGACCTCGGAGAACACGATCTCGACCCCGATGGCGCGCGCCAGCCCCTCGAACTCGGCCTGCCGGGCCTCGATCGAGTGCCGCGCCGGCTGGCTGCGGACGTCGGGACAGACAAGCCCCACCCGTGTGGGCTGCTCACGCTGGTCGATGAATCGCTCGGGACCGCCGGTGCGGTCCTCTTCGTCGTGGCTATCGGTCATATGGGCGCTCTATTCGGCGTCGCCGGCGTGCTCGGGATCGAAGAGCTGGATCGGGGCACCGGGCATGATGGTCGAGATGGCGTGCTTATACACCAGTTGCGACTGGGCATCGCGCCTGAGCAACAGGCAAAAATTGTCGAACCAGGTAATAACGCCCTGCAGCTTGACCCCGTTGACGAGGAAAATCGTCACCGGGACCTTCTGTTTACGGACGTGATTGAGAAAGGCATCTTGGAGATTCTGCGCTTTTTCGCCGGGCATTTTGGCCTCTTTTCTATCCGCCGCGCCACGGAGGGAGGCTCCGCGGTTCGGCCGGGAAGATGCGGGCGCCGCCGCGGCGCCGCATCAAAATTCTGCGGAAGCATCACATTGAAGGTTACTATGACATAGATGGCTGACCCTGCCTACCCGAGGCCCAAACGCGCCAGGGCGCTGGGAGTTCACGTTTTGCACCGAGAACGCCTGGAATAATCGTGTTTCCGAGCCGGAAAAGCGCCGTGCAATTTCCGCAAACGTTCACAGCCCCAGTGACTTGATCTTGCGATGCAGCGCCGAACGCTCCATGCCGACAAACTCGGCGGTCTTGGAGATGTTGCCGCCGAACCGCTCGATCTGCGCCACAAGGTATTGCCGCTCGAACACTTCTCGCGCCTCGCGCAGCGGCAGGCTCATCAAATGCGCCGACGCATCGGTATCCCCGACCGTCGGCAAAACCTCGCCGATGTCCGACGGCAGCAGGGCCGCTCCGATCACCCCATTCTCGGGTGCCTGATCCTTGACCAGGATCAACAGTCGCTCAACAGAATTTCGTAGCTGGCGCGCATTGCCTGGCCACTCCTGCGCCTGCAGTACGGCCACCGCATCTTCGCCGATCGTCAGGCGCTGCAGATTGTGCATGCGGGAAATCTGGTCGAGGAACAACGTCACCAGCGGCGGGATATCCTCGCGCCGCTCGCGCAGCGGCGACAGCGGCAGGGGCACGATCGACAGCCGGTGGAACAGGTCGGAACGCAGCGTTCCATCGTCGATCAGTTGCGCGACGTTCTGCGAACTGGAGGAGATCACCCGGACGTCGATGGGTACAGCGGCCTGCCCATTGACCCGGTTGAAGCGGTTTTCGACCAGCGTCCGGAGCAACTGCCCCTGTGCCGCCGGCGGCAGCGTGCCGATCTCCGACAGGTAGAGCGTGCCGCCATGGGCTCGCTCGAAGGCCCCAACTTCGGTCCGGACAATGCCGGTCTTTTCCCGCACCTCGCGGCCGAACAGCACCATCGGCACTTCATCGGGCGCATACAACGAGACGTTGATCTCGACGAACGGCGCCTCGGCGCGGGTACTGCGCTGATGAATGAGGCGCGCGCAAAGACCCTTGCCTGTTCCCGACGGGCCGGAAATGAAGATGCGCGAATTGGTTGGGGCCGATTTTTCGATCACCGCCCGCACCTGCTGCAGCGCCGGCGAATTGCCGACCATGTCCATGGCGTGGCTGGTCGAGCGCTCCTTCAGCACCTCCACCTCGTTCTTGAGGCGCGTCGCTTCCATGGCGCGCTGCGTGATCAGCAGCAAGCGGTCGATCTTGAACGGTTTTTCGATGTAGTCGTAGGCCCCACGCCGGATAGCGCTGACCGCGGTTTCGACATTGCCGTGCCCCGAAATCATTACTACCGGCATTTCCGGGTGCTGGCTCTGGAACAGGTCGAGCAGTTGCAGTCCATCGAGGCGCGAGGCCTGCATCCAGATGTCGAGGAACACTAGGCTCGGCCGCCGCCGGGCGATTTCGTTGAGCGCCGAGTCGGCATCGTGGGCCTGCCGGGTCTCGTACCCCTCATCCTCGAGGATGCCCGCAACGAGATCGCGAATGTCGTCCTCGTCGTCGATGATCAGAATGTCGAGCGCCATTACTTGTCCGCGACCGCCTCGACGGGCGGCTCCTCTATCTCGGGTTTGCTGGTTGGTTCGTTCGCCCCCGCGACCGCGTCATCCACTACGTCTGCAACTGCTACGTCATCGACGCCCGGCTCGGCCATCGGCAGGGTGAAGCTGAAACAGGCTCCCACCCTTCCGCTGGCATCCGGCTCGGCGTCGATCAACTCGACCACTCCCCCGTGCTGTTCGATAATCTTGGCAACAATGGCCAGTCCCAGCCCGGTGCCCTTCTCGCGCGTCGTCATATAGGGCTCGAGCAGGCGCTGCCGGTTTTCCTTCGGCCAACCCTTGCCGTTGTCGGAAACCGACAGCCGCAGGACGCTGGCCTCGCGCTCCAGTGCTACCGTGATAGTCGGGTCCTTGATCTGGTCAAGGCCAATCCCTTCAAAGGCTTCCACGGCATTTTTGATCAGGTTGGTCAACACCTGCGAGATCAGCCGGTTGTCAAACCGGGCGATGACCGGCATTTCCGGCACGTCGGTGCGAATGGCGATTTCGGGCAGCCGGACGCTCTCGAGGAACACCGCCTGCTTCACTGTCTCCGACAGGTCGCCGAGCTGCAGATTGGCCTCCGGCATGCGCGCGAACGAGGAGAATTCGTCCACCATGCGGCCGATATCGCCCACCTGCCGGACGATCGTGTTGATGCACTTGTCGAACACCTCGAAGTCGTCAGCGAGCTTGCCGGCATAGCGGCGGCGCAGTCGCTCGGCCGAGAGCTGAATCGGGGTCAGCGGGTTCTTGATCTCATGGGCGATGCGGCGCGCCACGTCCGCCCATGCGCCGGTACGCTGCGCCGACAGCAAATCGGTGATGTCGTCGAGGGTGAACACGTACCCCTTCGATTCGGCGACCGTGCCTTCGCGAGTCAGTTGCACCTGGTAGGTGCGATAGTCCGGTCCCGAGCCGAGCTCGATCTGGTCGCGGATCTGGCCGCGCCGCGACGAGCGGGCGCGCTCGAATACCGGCCCGAGCGCCGGAATGATGGCCCCGATGGGTTCACCCATCAGCGCGATTTCGTCGCGCCCGAGCATCTCGCAGGCCCGGGCGTTGACCAGGGTGATGGCGCCGAAGGCGTCGAGCCCGACAATGCCGGCCGATAC
>Ga0070660_100003999_pt1 | contig 10176 bp, 8 predicted proteins | sample KBSC33metaG_FD_64670 | JGI IMG/M metagenome (GOLD analysis project Ga0070660, IMG submission 64670) | Corn rhizosphere microbial communities from Kellogg Biological Station, Michigan, USA - KBS C3-3 metaG | ecosystem: Host-associated > Plants > Roots > Rhizosphere > Soil ... | reverse complement strand
AGGTTCAAGTTGTACTGCTTTTAATTTGAATAATTCCTTTCCTGCCTGTAGTGGTTGTATGGAAATAGTATAAATGCCGGGATTTTTTATTGTCGTTACAGCTACCTGATGTTTAATGAACATTAATGGTTCACTCTGATCAAATTCACCGGTATGTAATGTTCTGAAAAAGAATTCCTGTCCATTCATTTTTAAACTTCCTTCCTGGTTTGCACTTTCTTTCGGGCAAGCATATTCTAATATCAATTTATAATCACCCGAATCCGTCACGCGTACACGAAAAGAAGCAATATCTCCAGGATTTTTTTCGTCAGTAATACATGTCTCATGTTTCCAATCACCAAAATAATGACTGTAAGTTAAAGTCTCAATATGCGCATTGCCGGACACTTCTGCTGAAATAGCGCCGATATTATTAACCGGGAATTGGGATGAAACGGTAACAGGTGCGGAAGCATCAAAGACAGGTTTTGCGCCGGCATACTCTACTACAAACACTTTATCCGGAGAATTTTTACCGGGTTGAATATCTATGAAAAGATCATCCCCTCTCTTCACCCATTTCATTTGTTTTTTATCTGATAACGCATATACCTTAGTAACCGGATTTTTAAATCCCGGTACCAGCAATTTATTATTCAGCGGTTGTGCAAAAACATGAAGAAACAATTTTCCAGGCCTGGAAGAAGTAACGCCCCAGGGCTGGGGAGCTATAAATCCATAAGTAGTGCCGTAAATACTTTCACCATTTTCTCTTAACCATTTCCCGGTTTCCCTTAAATACTTTACTGAATAGTAAGGAATATCACCTTTGCCATCAGGGCCAACATTCAGCATCAGATTTCCACCCTTTGATACCACATTAGCGAGCAATTGAATTATTTCTTTAGGCGATTTGAAATTCATATCATGCTTAATATATCCCCAGGAATCATTGTGTGTATAGATTGCTTCCCAGGCATCTTCAATTGGAGATGGAGGCGTTTCAGAATCGCCGAAATCTTTATAATCTCCTAAGCCATGCCCTACTCTACTGCTAAAAAGCGCATTGGGTTGCAAAACTTTAAGGCTATCAATCATTCTAATGGTTTGCTCTTTTGTTAATCCTCCAGGCATATCAAACCAAATGATACCTAATGGCCCGTAATTACTAAGCAATTCCTTCAGTTGAGGAATCGCTTTTTGCTGATAATAACTTTGATAATCTTTTTTATTTTCATCAAAGTCCCAGTTATTACCACCGCCATTTGGCTCATGCCAGTCCAGAAACTGCGAATAATAAAATCCAAATTTAATACCCGCTTTCCGGCAAGCAATTGATAACTCTTTCATGGGATCTCTTTTAAAAGGCGACGCATCAACAATATCAAATTGCGTAACTTTTGAATCGAACATACTAAAGCCTTCATGATGCTTGGCGGTGATTACCATATATTTTATACCTGCATCTTTCGCAAGCGCTGCCCACTCGTCTGCATTAAAATCAACAGGATTGAATTCGCTTGCTACTTTAGCATACTCTTTTGCGGGAATCTTTGCCTGGTTCATAATCCATTCGCCACTACCATAGTATTTTTTACCTTTCCAGGTACCTGCCAATTCAGAATACAAACCCCAATGGATAAACATTCCGAATTTGGCATCGCGAAACCACTGTACTTTAGGCTGATTTTTTTCAATTATTGCAGCCTTTTGCCCCTTAACAGTAATACAATTAAAAAGAACAAAAAAAAGAAGAATGAGGAGTTGATTAATTTTTTTCATTTGATTTTAAAATTCAGAATAAAACTTTGTTTGCTGGTTTATAATATCCCAATTTGGTTGCGATGTTGCTCTGGCGCTTTATGCGCCATTGGATGGCAACTTGTTTATTTACTCTTGCAAAGGACACGCAGCCGCAGCTACCGACATTATCACTACTCTTTATCATTGCAGTAAACCAAACTTTTATTCAACATTTTTATTTTTTTTAAGCATAACTGTTACGATTACACGAAAACAGCTTTTACAAACAATACACTAATTATTTTCAACTGTTCATTTATCTTTTTTATCGCCTAACTTTATTTATACGATATACTAGAAATTTCCACAGACTTTACACGTAGAACCGTTTTGTTTATAATTGAATCCCTTTCTTTTAAATATTCCAAAATAAGAGTACCTGAATCGTACTGATTTAATAATTCTTCATTTACAGGGATTTCACTAAAAAATACCATAGTTTTTGCCGTATCATTCACCTTTGCCTTAATTTCATAGGTGGTATCGTTAATTCTTTTTTGAGAGATAAATTTACCTTGAAATTTATCGAAAGATGTTGTATCCAAACTGACAGAGGGTTCTGAATGTTTTTTTTCTCTAGGATTTTTCTGCAAACACCCCCACATAAAAAATAATACACACAGAATTAACGACCATTTAAATAATTTTTTAGTTCGCATTTTTATAATATTTATAATAAAGGAATCTCTTTTTCTAATCCGGTTACCTTTATTTTGTTTTCTGATAATTTTTCAACCAAGCGAAATACCTTGATTAAATCTTGTCTCAAAATTTTTGTGTTAAAGGATATTCTTTTATCTGTTTTCAAAACAATTATGTATTCATTCATTGATACAAGATTTATGGTAGCCCGAAATATTCCTATTAATTGAATCAGCGCTCCTTCATCGCCTTCAATTCTTAAAGTAGTCTCAATTGTATTAATCTCATCAAAATAAAAAACTTTTACTGAAGTATTAAACTTAAAAAGGCCCTTTTGAACAATCTCTATTTTGTTTGAAAAGATTTTTATTTGGTCATAATCAAGAAAGATTAAAAAAAGAATAAGAATAAATAAAAGAATAGAAATCAATATTGGATTCTCTTTCAGCACTGTAAGAAAATAGACAAAAAAGGAAATAAAGATAATATGCCTTAAGTAGAATGTAAATTTATCAACTTTCGATTCAACTATTAATTTAGGAGTATTTTCCATTTATTTATGAATTTAAGTTTGATCTTGAAGTGATTCTATGCTTTGCTCTGGCGCAGAGTCTCCCGACCTGTGCCAGAGCGTTACTTATATTTGATAAAAATGTCATTCAAATAATAATATGAAAATCGTCCGGAGATTTTACTATTTTTTTAATAAAGAATCCACATCACCATCTTTTAACGGCCGTAATTTGCCATTGGAAAAAAAATTTGTTATGGTATTGGGTGAATTGAACGATCTGCTGGATACTTTTATACCATTGTGAAATGAATCAATAGCTATTAGCCTTCCTTCTGCACCAAATGTTTCAAGGTTACCTTCCAGTTTCCCCTTGTAAAAGAAACATCTTCCAAGTATGGCGCCATCGTAGTAATAATTTACTTCCATTATTCTTGCTGCATCATATCTATAAACATATAATTTTCTTTCGAGTCCCTCACTCGAAGAATCAGTTCTCACCAGAACATAATCCGATATTTTAAAGACGTCTTGATTAGTCTGTCCATAAGACGAGAGTCCTACCAGAATTACGCTTATTACCAAAATTATCTTGCTCATGTTTTCCGTTTAACCATATTAGTTAGTTGCGCCGTCCTTATTTTTTAACTCAGGATTCACGAACATCAAATCTATAAAAACCATTTCAATTTTTACAAATCAACTTTTTCACTCTGACGCAACTCCCTATTCCTTGATTCGTGTCCACACGAACCGCAACTATAGTAAAACAATAAATAACCGAAATTTCTATTTTTCTATCTTGCTATAACATATACCCATAAACGAAAAATAAACGTTTCCGGTAAGACAACACTCGCCTGAACGATCATTCGGGCAGGAATAAACAGGATTTTGATTTTCCGTTATTGCTGCACGTTGCTTATTCTTGCTGCCCAGCCCCCACCAGGCGCAAGATGAATATTTATTTTATCGCCGGAAGAAACAGTAATGATTTCCTTTTTATAATCAGTTGCATTGCGATCTGCATTTACACCGTCTTTAAAAACTTCGGCCGTATATTTTCCTGCGGGAAGAAATGAAAAATCAAGTGTAATATCTCTTGCATCCCAATTACTCATCGCGCCTACAAACCAATCGCTTCCCTTACGACGGGCAACCGCAACATATTCACCCACCTTGCCATCAAGTGGTACCGTTTCATCCCAGGTTGTAGGCACCTGTATTATAAAATCGGTACACTCTTTTTCACGCATGTATATGGTTGGGTTATCAGACAACATTTGTAAAGGAGCGTAAAAAACAACATACTCAGCAAGTTGATTACAACGGGTGCCTTTCGCCATTGGGTTACCATTGATAGGCCTGAAATCATCCTGCGTTGCATTACGCATGGCGCCTGGCGTATAATCCATCGGCCCTGCCATCATGCGTATAAAAGGAATGCTGGTGGTGTATCGCGGCTGATCTTCGTTGGCCCATTTAAAATTCTCCAAACCTTTCACGCCTTCAAGACCAATTACGTTTGGATAAGTTCGTTGCAAACCTGTTGGCTTATATATGCCGTGATAATCCACCATCAGTTTATATTCGGCAGCTTTTTTTGCAATAGCGTAAGTTGACGCAACAACTTTTTGATCATCACGATCAAAGAAATCTATTTTAAAGCCTTTCACGCCCATCTTTGCATAAACAGGAAACGCCGCATCCATCTGCAATGCAATAGTGTGCCATGTTGCCCAAAGAATAACACCCACATTTTTTTGTTTACCATAATCAATGATCTCTTTCAAATCTAATCCGGGCCTTATTTTTAAAAGGTTATGATCATCACTCCAGCCTTCATCCATAATGATGTAAGGCAGTTTGTTGGCAGCGGCAAAATCAATATAATATTTATAAGTATCGGTGTTGATGCCTGCATGAAAATCAACGCCGGTAATATTCCAGTTGTTCCACCAATCCCATGCAACCTGTCCTGGTTTTACCCATGAATAATCTGTAAGCGCCGGTGGCGATGCAAGCTTTTGCACAATATCATTATTCAATAAATCTTTGTCCTGTTCACTGATGGCAACAATGCGCCACGGGAAATTTCTGGTACCGCTTGTTTTGGCAATGTAATTTTCTCTGTCTGAAGCAATGTAATTGATGCCATGCAAATATTCTTTTGCAGGATACGGCGCATACACACCTTTCAAACCTTTATTTGTTTCATTTAAATCAAGGTACATGCCGGGATAATCTTCGAGATCTGCTTCCAGTATTTCTGCTTTTCTTCCACTGCCCACATCCACTAGTAAAGGAAGAAATGCCAGTGAATCTTTTGGAAATTGCGATAACGTTATGTGATGATATAATGCTTCAAATGATGAGTTGAAATTCTGCCCGTCACGATAATCCCATTGTATCGGAATGAACGCACTATCATCATTCGTAAAATTGAAATTAGCTTCTTCATTTTTGACAATGATGCTGTCTTTTTTCTTTGTAAAAAAGCGATAGGCAACGGCATCATTATAAACTCTGAATATTAAACCATAATCTCCTTTACATTTTAAAGTGAGTTGGTTGTAATTATCAGGAATAGTTGCTTTGATATAATGGATGGCAATAATGGTATTGTTTACTTTTTCTGTTTTGGCGGAAGTAATTATCGCCTTATCCTCCAGCGTTTCATTTTGCAATTGTAAGGAAACGGATGAAGGCTCAATAATGGTTTGATCCCTATCTTTTACCGACCACACTATTTTACCGGAAGCTTCAACATGCAGTTTGATATTTCCATCCGGCGATGACACATCAAAGTTTTTTGTTTTTTGCGCGCTTGTAAGTATTGAAGAGGCAACTGTAACAATTAATAAGAAAAAGTATTTCATTAGTATTTATTTTTATTGTATGCGAATAAGTTTTTTGATTTGTTTAAACAATTATTTTTGAACCTGGTTTTTAAAACTTTCTGTCTCTAATTCTTAAAAGCTTTTTAGAAATGAATCCTTGATTTGTATTTAACCTTAGTAGAAATTTTTAACTATAACTTTCCAACCCTGTCTGCCGCCAGGCAGGCTTATTACCTTATTCAATAAAACATTTTCAACTCAATAAGGTAATAAGGTCAATTTATTCATGAATTACTTTCTACTAAGGTTGAATCCATTCTAATATAAATTATTTAAAATTAAATTTACAGAGGCTTTTATTGCTCTTTTATTTATTTCTTCATTTCTTACCATACACTTTCATAATATCCGGAACTTCATCACGGGTAATTATTAAATCGTGATTATATAACTTCTTTAAATAAACAGTATCAACCTTACGTATGAACTGCGTATGCCATTCCATCCACCACGACCACATTGCGCCATCTTTAAAACATTTATCAGGGTCAGGAGGTACGCCACATTCATGATAAGCAATAGGAACGCGGGTGCCTGCAATGTCTTTCACAGCTTTATACATATACGGCATTGAACTATCGCCTTTGTCGTAGGTGTCTGCGCCGATAATGTCAACATATTTGTCGCCCGGATACCACGCACTATCCGGCTGTTGTGTAAAACACAATACCCAAATTAAATTATTTAATTTTCTATCTTTTACAAAATAATCATACATCGTTATCCACAAACGTTTAAAATTGTCAGGCCCTTGTTTGCCCCACCAAAACCAGTTGCCATTCAGCTCATGAAAAGGACGCCATAAAACAGGTATGCTTGCCTGTTGCAATCTTTCCAGAAGATCTGCTTTTGTTTTTAATTCCGTCCAAAACGAATCATATTCCATAGTTCCTTTTTGAAAACATTTGGTTATATCAATTTCTTTTTTGCTGTTAGGATAACCTTCGCCAATGCCCGGTGCGCCCCAGTGCCACATGATAGTAGGAATGCCGCCATCTTTCCACCATTGGATGGCTCCCTTCACTACTGAATCATTAAGTGATGATTGAATAAAATCGAAACCTTTAATCGCAGGATACTTGCCCGTTATATTATGGACATAATTGATTTCATCAAAACCCCAATAGGACGACATTTGCCCCGACAATGTTTTTTTGCCAAACATATCATTGATATAAGCATACAATGCTTTGGCTTCCTTTGTGGCTTTCGCATCTGAAAGCTTATGTTGCTTTTGCGCCAATAGAGTAAAGGGCAATCCTGACAGCAGGTAAATTATCAATAATCTATAAATAATTTTCTTTTTCATTGTGGTATATTATCAATTCTTTTTAAAGTCCGTTAGCGGTATCTCCTGGCCAAAGCATTAATCTCAGGCTGTTGTTTTCTTTTCTGCGCGCTATTCATCATCGTCGCTGGTAAGGCAGTGCATGGCATCCTCAAAGGAGGTAAAAGCAAAATATTGAAGCCCCCTGCTTTGGCACAAGGTTTCCCAGGATAAAAGCATCTCTTTATACTTTTCAGAAAATACTACAGCAATTTTCACATCATAAATCCTATGTGGAAAATTAGCTACATAATTTTTAACCAGGTCAAAATAAAGAACCAGGTTCTGTGGAAGTATGATTTCGGGTTCATTAACCATTATTTTTTTGAAATCATGATTGCCGATTTCTGCCCAGATCATTTGAGAATGCGTCAGTAATTCTTCCATGGTTTCAATAGTACCTTTCGACTCAATTAAAAGATAGTCTTCTTTTGGGCAGGTAGTAAGCGTAACATTCATACTGAAGCAGCGTTTATAAATTTAAACGAAATGTTACCGATCATTGATTTCAAAATTTTTGACTTTGTAATATTAAATATTTTCAGCCTGATATTATTCCGTTTTTGAAAATAATTCTGCCGTGCGCTAAAAAAGAATAAAACGATTATGCATAGTAAACCAATAAATAAAGTTGATTCCTGTTTTATATTTAAACTCTTTATTGTCCGACTAATTGACCCGCGTCAGGCTGAACAATCCAGGCCTCACCCCTAACCCCCTCTCCAAAAATGGAGAGGGGGGAAATGAACAACTGCGCAACAACAAACGAATATATAAAGAGGATTTTCATTTTTACCGTCATTGCGAGGAACCAAAATAATTTTCATCCTTCTTTTAGCGCAAGTTTGGTAGCAAGGGCTTTGTATGTCAGCTATACTTATGCCGGTCATTAAAAGATTCAATTGCTTTAAAATGCAAAATCACTTTCCGTCTATTCATTCCTGTTACTGCAATAAAAAAAATATCCTTGCCAAAAGAAAAATTAAATAAAAATGCTGTACAATTGTACAGCATTTTTATTTCCTTATAGCCGGCATTTAGTCTTCGTGGGTGTTCCTTTTTTGAAGCTATTTTGTAACCTCGCATAAGGCGGCTCAGCGAACTTTGAACTTTGAACTTTGAACTTCGAACTAAACCGCAGTAGTTAGGAGTGCAATAATCCAGGAGAAATTACGATTGCCGTTATTAATCATCCAATCCACATAAGTTTTATTAAAGCGAATTGTGGTTCCCCATTTATGTTTAAATAATATACCCGAACCAACATAGCGTTCAATGGTGCTGCGGGATACTTTAAACATTCCCATCAGATCTGCAAAATGATACCAGGTATCTGAAAGCGGAAGATCAGCCGGAGGCGGGTTTTTAAGTTTTTTCTTTTTGGTTGCTTTCTTAACCTTCGCGACCGGTTTTTTAGCAACCGGTTTGTTTTTAGCATTGGTAGTTTTTTTGGGTTTCTTGTTCATCTTTGTTTGGTTTTTAAAAGTTATGGATTTATGATAGCTGATAAAAAAGAGACGGATTCTACGGGGTTAACAAGAGTAAAAAGTTGCGGATGTTTTTATCGTTATATTTCTCATAATCGGGAAACAGCATTTAGTATGGTTTTATAAATATAGTTTTTTTTTCGGATAAAAAAAATTATAAGGAGAAAAGAGTCTTTTACTTCTAACAAATTGCAAGAGCAGGCATTCTTATTGAGAAACATTAAAGCCCTAAATAATTTAAAAGCCATAAGATTTGTTAGAGTCATTGCGGCGCGGCGGTGGGATGGCCGGACAAATCCCGATAGCAATCGGGAGAGCGATCGGGCGTACCCACCCCAGGCTGGTTGTCCTTGTCCCGCATAGCTATCGGGATTGTTTCTTTTGCATCAAGGCAAAAGAAAAAGCAAAAAGTCAATCAGGACTAAAAACCATGACTCACAATTCAACAACATCAATTACTACACTCACGACTTAAACACTTAATTCTAAAAATTATAAGAATAAAATATACTTGCATTGATCATTGTATTGAAACATTCTTCTTATCAAACTTTAGTAAATAGTTTCATTTTTATCGCATTAGTTTTCTATTTCTAAATGGATAATAAAAAAAAGCTGCCCCCGGAGGAGCAGCAACATCTCGTCCGGTTCTACACGCTACTGCACATAGATAGTGCCGATGGTACTGAAGGCTAACTGGCCTTTACTCCCTACAGCGCCTGTCCTTGCAGCATACTGTTTACCCGGTTGCAGGTTAGTAAAAACATGCTTGTTGGAAGTAGTGGCTATGCTTATCCACCCATTTTCTTCCGTGTCAGGGCTACTGCTAATCTGGTGCAGAAAACTTGCTGCACCCTTTGGCCGGCTGACAGAGGAAATAATTTCGCCGCTGTTGATACCTGCTGTCAGCTTCTGGTTGGTCGGCGCCGCTATCTGCCTGGACTCCGGTTGCTTCCTGAGCATAAAGCCGGTAGTAAGCAACTCTGCCCTATCGGATGTTTGCGCCATAATAAGAAGCGCCAGCGAACTGAGCAAAGCTTCCAGCGCCACGCGGCTTTTATTCTTTTCCGCTACCAGTTGCCGCCCAAGCCCTCTTGAAGCAGCCAGATCTGTTGAAAATTTTTCCAGCGCTGTTTTAATAGGAGGAAGCAGATCCTGCATGGTGGGGAAAAGTGTGTTGCCATTCATGGAAGACCAGATGTGTGATCCACGTGTTTCAAATTCAGCATCGCTGTGCGATTTAAAGTGCCGGTTTAATAATCCTTTCGTCATAATAATTGGATTTAGATTTTTAAAAAAATTGTTGATACTATATAATCGTTTATCTGCTTTAATTATTGGATGTGTAAAAAATCTGACGAAAAATGGGGACATCTGAAGTATCAGAAAATGTTTTTTCTATATCAAAAAACTTTTTTCCTTTATCAGAAAATCTTTTTCCTATATCAGAAAATCTTTTTCTTATATCAAAAAATCTTTTTCTTATATCAAAAAATCTTTTTCTTATATCAAAAAATCTTTTTC
>Ga0070660_100003996_pt1 | contig 10178 bp, 8 predicted proteins | sample KBSC33metaG_FD_64670 | JGI IMG/M metagenome (GOLD analysis project Ga0070660, IMG submission 64670) | Corn rhizosphere microbial communities from Kellogg Biological Station, Michigan, USA - KBS C3-3 metaG | ecosystem: Host-associated > Plants > Roots > Rhizosphere > Soil ... | reverse complement strand
GGGCGGGACCTGCCGCGCCTGGTGCAGGCGCTCGGGCTGCCGGTGCGCACCGCCTTGCTCAAAGGACGCGCCAGCTATCTGTGCCTGCACCGGCTCGAACTGGCGCGGCAGGACGCGATGCTGCCCGACCGCGCCTCGGTTCGATCGCTGGCGAAGATCGAGCAATGGGCGCAGGTGACGCGCACCGGTGACCTCGCGGAGCTTCCCGGGCTGGACGAGCGTTCGCCGCTGATCCCGCTGGTCACCTCCACCCGCGACAACTGCCTGGGCGCGCAGTGCCCGAAATTCCGCAGCTGCCACGTGAATCTGGCGCGCCGTGAAGCGCTCGCCGCGGACGTGGTGGTGATCAACCATCATTTGTTCTTCGCCGATCTTGCCGTGCGCGAATCAGGCATGGCCGAACTGCTGCCGACGGTGCGCGTTGCGATCTTCGACGAGGCGCACCAGCTCAATGAAACCGGCGTGCAGTTCTTGGGCGCGCACCTGACCACCGGCCAATTGCTGGATTTCGCGCGCGACTCGCTGGCCGCGGGCCTGCAATGGGCGCGCGGCCTGGTCGATTGGCAACAGCTCGCCTCCGCCGTGGAGCGCGCGGCTCGCGATCTGCGCCTCGTGGTCGGCAAGCACGCGCCGGGCGCGCGGCTGCGTTGGGTCGACGAAGCGCCGGGCCAGCTTGCCGCGAGCGACTGGCGTGAAGCAATGGATGAACTGGGCGCGGCGTTGGCGCAAGCGATCACCGGGCTTGCGACGGTGAGCGAAATCGCGCCGGATTTCGTGCGGCTGCACGAACGGGCCGAAGAGCTGGCGCGGCGCATCCAGCAGTTTTCCGGTCCGTGCGAGGCGGGCGCTGTGCGCTGGATCGATGTGGGAAATCAGCTGCGGCTGGTCGAGTCTCCGCTGGACATCGCGCAAGCCGTGCAGCAAAAGCTGTTGACCCACGGCGAAGAAGCGTCCACGCGAGCCTGGATCTTCACCTCCGCCACACTCGGCGACGACGCTCGGCTGTCGTGGTTCACCGAGCCTTGCGGCCTGGAGGAGGCGCAAGTGCTCAAGGTGGGCAGCCCGTTCGATTACGGCACGCAAGCGGCCGTGTACGTGCCTCGCCAACTGCCCAAGCCGAGTGACCCGGCGCACAGCGGTGCGGTGGCCGCGCTCGCCGCGCAAGCTGCGCGCCGATTGGGCGGCCGCACGATGGTGCTGACGACGACCTTGCGCGCGTTGCGGGCCATTGCGCAGGATTTGCAGCAGCGCTTCGAGGGCAGCACCGAGCTCGAGGTGCTGGCGCAAGGGCAATGGCCCAAGCGTCGCCTGATCGAGCGGTTCCGCGAAGGCGCGTCGCAGGGGCGGCCGGGTTGTCTTTTGGTGGCGTCCGCTTCGTTCTGGGAGGGCATCGACGTGCCGGGCGACGCGTTGCAGCTGGTCGTCATCGACAAGCTGCCGTTTCCGCCGCCGGGTGATCCGCTGGTGGAAGCGCGGGCTCAGCGGTTGGAAGGGCAGGGCCGCAGCCCCTTCAACGATTACTTCGTGCCCGAAGCGGCGGTGGCGCTCAAGCAAGGCGCCGGCCGCCTGATCCGGCGCGAGTCGGATCGCGGCGTGCTGGTCGTGTGCGACACGCGCCTGGCGACCATGGGCTATGGCCGGCGCTTGATGGCGGCTCTGCCGCCGATGCGCCGCCTAGCCTCGCAGGAGGAATTTCTGGAGCTGCTGGATCAGCTGGGGCAGGTCAGCGCGAACGCATGAAGTCGAGTCACCACACCTTCCACCAGGGCTCGTCGGACTTCTTGAATCCGCGCGCGAGGTATTCGCTTCGGGGATAGTTCTTTTCCATCACCCGGCGGGTGTCGGCAGCCAACTGGGTCATGCCCAGCGCTTCATATGAGCGCAGCAGGATGAACAGGGCTTCTTCCAGCGCCGGCACGTCCTTGTAATCGGTGAGGGCGTTCTGGGCTCGGTTGATCGCGGCGACGTAAGCACCGCGGTTGTAGTAATAGCGCGCCACGTGCACTTCATACTGGGCCAGCGAATCGACGATGTACGTCATGCGCGCGCGCGCATCGGGGGTGTAACGCGAGTCCGGGAAACGGGTGACGAGTTCCTTGAAAGACTCGAACGATTCCTTGGCGGCCTTCTGGTCGCGCTCGGACAGGTCTTGCCGCGACAGCGACGCGAAGATCCCCAGGTTGTCGTTGAAGTTGACGATGCCCTTCAGGTAGAGCGCGTAGTCGATCGCCGGGCTCGCGGGGTGCAGCTTCATGAAGCGGTCGATGGTCTGCAGCGCCGTGGCCTGGTCGCCCGACTTGTATTGCGCGTACGCTTTTTCCAGTTGCGCCTGCTGCGCCAGCGGGGTGCCGGCGGCGCGTCCTTCGAGCTTCTCGAACAGCGGCACCGCCTTGTCATATCCGCCGGAATTCATTTCGTCTCTGGCTTCCGCGTACAGCTTGTTCGGGCTCCAGTTGGCGGTCTTGTCGTCGTCCAGCGAGGAGCAGGCCGACAACAGCGCCGCGGCGCACAGCAGCGCCAACGCGGGGACCGCCGATAATTTGACTGGCAGCATCACTTCGCAGCTTTCTTGAAACAGGGCAAATCCATTATATCGGCGGGTCTCGCCGCGGCGTCCCAGGCGGGACCGCCGCAAGCTGCGGCGACCGGGCCGCAGCACGATCCGTTGCACGCGCTCGAAGATGCGGCCGATGCCGGGCCGGAAGCCGAACTGCGTTCTTTCACCATCGAAGCCGCGCGCCATGGCGAGCGGCTCGATCGCGCACTGGCGGCCCTGGCGCCGGAATTTTCCCGCAGCTACCTGCAGCAGTTGATCGAGGCCGGCGCCGTGACGCTCAATGGTTCGGCCGCCGCGCGGTCCTCGGCCCGGGTGAAAGCCGGCGACCAGGGCGTGATCGAGCTGCGGCCGACTCCGCAAAGCCAGGCGTTTCGCGCGGAGGCCATGCCACTGGACGTGCTGTTCGAAGACGAACACCTGCTGGTGCTGAACAAGCCCGCCGGCCTGGTGGTGCATCCCGCGCCGGGCAACTGGAGCGGCACCTTGCTCAATGGCTTGCTCGCGCGCGACGCAGGTGCCGCGTTGCTGCCGCGCGCCGGCATCGTGCACCGGCTGGACAAGGACACCAGCGGCCTGATGGTGGTCGCGCGAACGCGCGCGGCCATGGACGCGCTGGTGCTGAGCATCGCGGCACGCAAGGTGGCGCGCCAGTACGTCGCGCTCGCGCATCGCTCGTGGGGAGGCGCCCGGATGCGGCGCGTCGAGGCGCCGATCGGCCGCGATCCGCGCAATCGATTGCGGATGGCGGTGGTCGAGAGCGGCAAGCCGGCGGCCACGCAGCTGGAACTCTTGCAGGATGGCGCGCAAGGCTGTTGGGTCCGAGCAACTTTGGAAACCGGCCGCACCCACCAGATCCGCGTGCACATGGCGCACATCGGCCATGCGCTGGTTGCCGACGATCTCTATGGCGGCGCGCCCGCGGCTGCACTCACGCGCCAGGCGCTGCACGCCTACCGCCTGGCATTCGACCATCCGGCGACGGGGCAAGCGCTCGAATTTCACGCGCCCTTGCCGCGGGATCTCAAGGCCGCGCTGGACCATTGGGGCCTGCGTTACAATGACCGCGAATGGCTGACCAGCCACGCCCCCTGAGCCTGGGTGGCATGCACCGCGCAACCCGGTTGCCAGCGATGCACTGAGTCCCTCTGTTGAGCCCATAGATTTGCGCGCGCAGTGGCGCCTTTTCCCGGAACGGCAAGACCATGAATACGACGGATGCGAAGCGCGTCCTCGAAACAGCCTTGATTTGCTCGCAGCAGCCCTTGCCGCTGCGGGAGTTGCGCGTCCTGTTCAACGACGAACTCGGCGCCGACACCATCAAGTCATTGATCGAGGACCTGCAGAACGAATGGGCGCAGCGCGGCGTCGAGCTGGTGCACGTGGCCAGCGGCTGGCGGTTCCAGAGCCGGCCGCAGATGCGCGAGTACCTGGACCGCCTGCATCCGGAAAAGCCGCCCAAGTACACGCGTGCCGTGCTCGAGACGCTGGCCATCATCGCCTACCGGCAACCGGTGACGCGCGGCGACATGGAAGATATCCGCGGCGTCACGATCAACGCGTTGATCATCAAGCAACTGGAAGATCGCGGCTGGGTGGAAGTGATCGGGCATCGCGAAACGGCCGGCCGGCCGGCCTTGTTCGCGACCACGCGCCAGTTCCTGGACGATCTGGGGCTGCAATCGCTGGACCAACTGCCCGTGCTGGACAGTCCGGGGCAGCAGGCCCATCTGCTGTCGGCACTCGGCCCGGCCATCGAGGGCGACCTGCCGGGCCTCGCGATGGACGTCGAGCCGGCGAATGAATCCCATGCGAACGGCGGCGAGTCCGCTGCCGCGACGGCCGATGCGGCCCAACCTGCCCCAGAAGGTGCCGCGGACAATGCGGCTCAAGTAGTCGAGAGCTAACAGCATGAACGAACCCTTGCCTGGCGCGGTCTCCGCTCCGTCCGAAGACGATACCGAACACGGCCCGGCCGCGGCGGCAGTTGCTCCGGCAGAACCTGCGCCCCGCGCGCGAACCGAGGAAGAGATCGACGGCGACTTCGATGAGGAGCGCGAAGACGAAGACGACGAGGACCGCGCCCGCCGCGCCGCGATCGATGCCGCCGCCAACGAGCCGCCAGTCCCGCCCATCCTGTTTGCCGACGTCGTATCGGGCCAGTTCGATGCTCAGGCCGAAGATGCCGAAGTGCCGGTGCCCAAGCGTGTCTTGCTGCCGCAAGCCGAGACGCCCAAGCTGCACAAGGTGCTGGCGCAGGCCGGCCTGGGTTCGCGGCTCGAGATGGAGCAGCTCATCACCGAAGGCCGCATCTCGGTGAACAACGAGCCTGCCCACATCGGGCAGCGCATCCAGTTCGGCGACCAGATCAAGGTCAACGGCCGGCCCATTCGCGTGCGTATCGCGCCGCCTCCCGCCCGCGTCATCGCGTATCACAAGCCGGCCGGGGAGGTGGTGACCCATGACGATCCGCAGAATCGCCCGACGGTGTTTCGCAAGCTGCCGCGCCTCGTGCAAGGCAAGTGGCAGTCGGTGGGGCGGCTCGACCTCAACACCGAGGGCTTGCTGCTGTTCACCAGTTCAGGCGAACTCGCGAACAAGCTCATGCATCCGCGTTTCGGTCTCGAGCGCGAATACGCCGTACGCGTACTGGGCGCGGTCAGCAACGAAGAAAAGCAGCGCCTGCTCGATGGCGTCGATCTTGAGGACGGCCGCGCGCAATTCGGCTCGATCGAAGACGGCGGCGGCGAAGGCGCCAATACCTGGTATCGCGTGACCATTTCCGAAGGCCGCAATCGCGAAGTGCGGCGCCTGTTCGAGGCGCTGGGCCATGCCGTCAGCCGCCTCATCCGCATCCGCTACGGCGCGATGATGTTGCCGCGCGGCCTCAAGCGCGGCGCATGGATGGAACTCGATGAGCGCGACATTCGTGCGCTCGCGCAAGCAGCCGGCGACAACGGCGGCGGCCGGCAGCCGCGCGATGGTGCCGCCGAAGGTGACACGGGCGGCGGCGGTGGCCGAAATCGGCGGCGCGGCAAACGCAGCGGCGGCCGCGGCAATGGCGCCAACCGCGACGGGCAGCCGCGCAATCAAGCTCAAGCGGGCAACGGCCTGCCCGGGCAGGGCGGCGGCGGACAAGGACAGCAACGCCGCAAGGACCGCGGCGACCGTGGTGATCGGCAAGGCGGCGGCAGTGCGCAGCCCGATCCGATGAAGACCTCGTTCGGCTATATCGGCGCCGACAGCTTCACCCGCCAACGCCAGGGGCAAGGGCAGGGCCAGCGTCGAGGTGGCGGCGGCGGCGGTGGACCGGGCGGCGGCAATGGCGGCGGTGGACGGGGCGGCGGCAATGGCGGCGGTGGGGGCTCCGGCGGTGGGCAGCGGCGCGGTGGGCGCGGGCGTTAAAATTATGGGCTTTGCCGAACTTCCCAGCTCGGCGGATCACTAACCGGCCTTGCGGCCAACGCTCTTCGGCGCGGCAGCCGATCCAATAATTCAAGCTTCAGGAAACTTCTCAATGGCTATCGAACGCACCCTCTCCATCATCAAGCCCGACGCGGTGGCCAAGAACGTCATCGGCCAGATCTACGCGCGCTTCGAGGCGGCGGGCCTGAAGATCATCGCCGCGCGGATGGCGCATCTGTCGCGCGGCGAGGCCGAGCAGTTCTATTCGGTGCACAGGGAGCGGCCCTTCTTCAAGGACCTCGTGGAGTTCATGATTTCCGGGCCGGTGATGATCCAGGTGCTGGAAGGCGAGAACGCGATTGCCAAGAACCGCGAGTTGATGGGCGCGACGGATCCCAAGAAGGCCGCCCCCGGATCGATCCGCGCGGATTTCGCCGCCAGCATCGACGCCAACGCGGTGCACGGCTCCGACGCCCCCGAAACCGCCAAGGTGGAAGTGGGCTTCTTCTTCCCCGGCATGAACATTTATTCCCGCTGACCGGGAATCCCCAATGCGATGACGGCCAACCTTCTCGACTTCGACCTGGAGGGGATGGCCGCGTTCTGCGAAAGCCTGGGAGAGAAGCGTTTCCGCGCGACGCAGTTGTTCCGCTGGATCCACCAGCGCGGCGCGAGAGATTTCGATTCGATGAGCGACCTGGCCAAGTCGCTGCGTGAAAAGCTCAAGACCAGCGCGCGCATCGAGGCGCCGGCTGTCATTTCCCAACACGAGTCCGCGGACGGCACCATCAAGTGGCTGTTCGACGTGGGCAATGGCGACGCCGTCGAAGCGGTGTTCATCCCCGAGGATGATCGAGGCACTTTATGCGTGTCTTCGCAGGCCGGCTGCGCCGTGGGCTGCCGCTTCTGTTCCACCGGGCACCAGGGATTCTCCCGCAACCTCACCACGGGCGAGATCGTGGCGCAGCTATGGTTCGCCGAACACTTCCTGCGCGCGCATTTGAAGCGCGATGAACGCGTCATCTCCAACGTGGTGATGATGGGCATGGGAGAGCCGCTGCAGAATTATTCGGCGCTGGTGCCGGCGCTGCGCACGATGCTGGACGACCACGCATATGGCCTGTCGCGCCGGCGCGTGACGGTGTCGACGTCCGGCATGACGCGCATGATGGACAGGTTGGGACGAGACTGTCCCGTGGCCCTGGCGGTGTCGCTGCACGCGCCCACCGACGAATTGCGCGACAACCTCGTGCCGCTCAATCGCAAGCACGATCTGGCCGAACTGCTCGACGCCTGCAATCGCTATCTCGAGCACGCGCCGCGTGACTTCATCACATTCGAATACGTGATGCTCGATGGCGTGAACGACCAGCCCGAACACGCCCGGCAGCTCGCGCACCTGCTCAAGACGCATGGCGGCCGGGGTGTGTCGTGCAAGGTGAACCTGATCCCGTTCAATCCTTTCCCGGAATCCGGGCTGACGCGTTCTCCCCACAGACAGCTGCTCGCGTTCGCGAAAATACTGGGTGATGCTGGTATCGTCACCACTGTGCGCAAAACCAGAGGGGACGACATCGACGCCGCCTGCGGCCAGCTGGCCGGCGACGTGAAGGATCGAACCCGGGTGGGCCAGCGGATCGCCCGGCAGCGCACCGTGATGTTGAAACAGGTGCCGGCCACGGCGACCGTGGCCAAGGAGACATGAAGCCATGAAGATGACCGGCCCGGGGAAGTGGGACCCCAGGAAATGGCTGGCATGCGCCGGCGTGGCAGGCGTGCTGCTGCTGTCGGTGACCGGCTGCGCCTCGCGCGCCGGAGCGGATTCCGGCGCCACGCACGACATCGTCACCGAGTCCGACGAGCCCGAGCTGCGCAAGCGCGCGCGCATCCGGATGGAGCTGGCCGTGGGCTACTTCGAGCAGGGTCAGACCAAGGTCGCGCTCGACGAGCTGAAGCAGGCGATCGTCTACGACCCCACTTTCCCCGACCTTTACAACCTGCGCGGCCTGATCTACATGCGGCTGAACGACAACCACCAGGCGGAAGAGAGCTTTCGCCGCGCGGTGAGCCTGAACCCGCGCGATCCCAATTTGCAGCACAACTTCGGCTGGCTGCTGTGCCAGGAAGGGCAGTATGACCAGGCCCAGAAGGCGTTCGACGTCGCCATGTCCAACGCGGTGTACACCGGCCGGGCCAAGACGCTGATGGCGCAGGGCTTGTGCGAGGCGCGGGCCGGCCGCACGGCCGAAGCCGAGCGCAGCCTTTCACGCTCGTACGAGCTGGATGCCGGCAATCCCGTCACGGGATACAACCTGGCGAACCTCTTGTACAAGCGCGGCGACTTCAAGCACGCGCAGTTCTATATCAGGCGCCTGAACAACAGCGAGCTGGCCAATTCCGAAAGCTTGTGGCTGGGCATCAAGGTCGAGCACCGCCTGAACGACGATGTCGCCATGAACCAGCTGGCCGAGCAGCTGAAAAAGCGCTTCGGCAAGTCACGCGAGGCCGCCGCGTTCGAGCGGCGGGCATTCGATGAGTGATGGCCGGGACGCGCCAGCGCCAAGCGGACCTGCAGCCAGCGACGCCGCCGAGCGTGCTCCCACAGCGGGCGAGATGCTGCGCCGGGCGCGCGAGGCCGCGGGACTGCATGTGGGCGCGCTTGCGGTCGCGCTCAAGGTGCCGGTGCGAAAACTCGAAGCGCTGGAGGCCGATCAACACGAGCGGCTGACCGACGTCGTGTTCGTGCGGGCGCTGGCGTCCAGCATCTGCCGCACCTTGAAGGTCGATCCCCAGCCCGTGCTGGAGCGCCTGCCGCAAATGGCAGCGCCGCGCCTCGTCGGCAGCAGCGAAAGCATCAACACGCCATTCCGCGCGCCCAGCGACGGCGCGCCGCCGACCTGGCTCGATCAATTGTCGCGGCCAGTTTTTCTGGCCGTATTTGCGCTGCTGCTTGGGGCGCTGGTGCTGATCCTGCTTCCCAAGGCACAGCCCACCGACGGCGCCGCGGCCGCGGCGAATTCCGTCGTCACGCACGTGGCTTCCACGGCGGCAGCTCAAGCCACGACGTCGGTGCCGGCTTTGCCTGACGCAGTCACATCCGTGGTGTCGCCGGCCGCAGCGGCCCCGCTTCCGGCAGCGACGCCGGTGGCGCCCGTGCTTGCTGCTGCTTCGGCCGTCGTGCCGGGTGCAGGCGCGGCCGGCGCTGCCAAGGCGCCGGCCTCCTCGCCCGCTGCAGGCGTGCCCGCGGCGGCCGTGCAAACCAAAGCCGCTGCCGATGCAGCCGGCCTGGCCTCCGGCGGCTTGATCGTGTTTCGCGCCAAGGCCGAGTCCTGGGTCGAGGTGATCGATGCCAAAGACATAGTGGCCATGCGCAAAGTGCTGCAAGCCGGCGAATCGGCTGGCGCATCGGGCGCGCTGCCGCTGCGCGTCACCATCGGCCGGGTCGACGCCACGCAGGTGCAGGTTCGCGGCAAGCCCTTCGACCTGAGGCCGGTCTCCAGCGACAACGTGGCGCGCTTCGAGGTGAAGTGATGGCGCAAGTGCTCAAGCCCTGTCTGCCCATCGAACCCGCGGCGCCCAAAGCCCGGCGCTCGCGCCAGGGTCGAGTGGTGTGGGGCTCGCGTGTCGTCACCGTCGGCGGCGATGCGCCGGTGCGCATCCAGTCGATGACCAACACCGATACGCAGGATGCGATAGGCACCGCGATCCAGGTGAAGGAGCTCGCCATTGCGGGATCGGAGCTCGTGCGCATCACGGTGAACACGCCCGAAGCGGCGGCGCAGGTGCCTTACATCCGCGAGCAGCTCGATCGCATGGGGATCGACGTCCCGCTGATCGGCGATTTCCATTACAACGGCCACCGCCTGCTGACCGACTATCCCGATTGCGCGCAGGCGCTGTCCAAGTACCGCATCAACCCCGGCAACGTCGGCAAGGGCGACAAGCACGACCGGCAGTTCGGCCAGATGATCGAAGCGGCGCTGCGATGGGACAAGCCGGTGCGCATCGGCGTGAATTGGGGCAGCCTCGACCAGGAACTGCTCTCGCATCTGATGGATGTGAACAGCGGGCGCGCGGACCCGTGGGATGCGAAATCGGTCATGTACGAAGCGCTGGTCACGTCCGCGATCGAATCGGCGAAGCTGGCCGAAAGCATGGGCATGTCCGGCGACCAGATCATCCTGTCGTGCAAGGTCAGCGGCGTGCAGGACCTCATCTC
>Ga0070660_100003991_pt1 | contig 10195 bp, 5 predicted proteins | sample KBSC33metaG_FD_64670 | JGI IMG/M metagenome (GOLD analysis project Ga0070660, IMG submission 64670) | Corn rhizosphere microbial communities from Kellogg Biological Station, Michigan, USA - KBS C3-3 metaG | ecosystem: Host-associated > Plants > Roots > Rhizosphere > Soil ... | reverse complement strand
TTTGGGATTCACTTGCATATTGCAGTTTCTTTGGGCGCTATTGTTGCTTGTTTGGGCGGCTCTATATTATTTTCTATTTATAAGAATAATCAAAATCAAAAAATAAATAAAGAGCTATAATTGAATGTAAGTATCCCATATACTATTGAGCAAATTGCTGAAATCACCAGGGGGAAATGGCTCAGCAGGAATCCTTCTGTTGCCCAGCCAGCTTATCTTTCATTAGATAGCCGAAAAATTTCTTTTCCTGAAACTACCTTGTTTCTCGCGATAAAAAACAAGCACCGGAATGCCAACTTATTCATAGAAAATCTTTATCAGAGAGGAGTAAGAAATTTTATTACTGATGAAAAAAATTTTGATTTGTCAATTCTTTCGCCGGTTAATAAGAAGACAAAATCAGATGGTTCAGCGCCCAATGTTATTTTGGTTCAGGATTCAGTTGCCGCCTTACAAAAATTAGCAACTTATCATCGGAATCAATTTCTTAAAAATAGTTTCCCTATCATCGGTATTACCGGAAGCAATGGAAAAACGATAGTAAAAGAATGGCTTTACCAGTTGCTGGAAAATGAATACTCTATCGTAAGAAGCCCCAAAAGTTTTAACTCTCAAATAGGAGTTCCTATCAGCGTTCTGAATATCCATGCTCACAATGATTTGGCCATATTTGAGGCAGGAATTTCTATGCCGGGAGAGATGAAAAAACTTGAAAAAATTATAAAGCCAACCATAGGAATTTTTACCAATATAGGTAATGCACATGATGAAGGTTTTAAAAACAGGCAACAGAAAATAAACGAAAAACTAATTCTTTTTAAAAACGCCAACCATTTAATTTTTTGTGCCGATGACGCAGATTTGCTGAGGGAAATAAAAATATTTCAGCAAAAAAATAAAGGACTTGAATTATTTTCATGGGGAACAAATGGCAATAATATTTTGCAGGTTAAAGAAATAAAAAAGAAAGATCAATCTACTTTAATAAAAGCCGTTTATAATCACGAAAGAGTAAGCATCAGCATACCTTTTACAGATATTGCGTCTGTTCAAAACGCACTCCATTGCTGGTGCGTCTTGTTGATTTTGGACAAAGACAGTGACGAAATCCTTAAGCGGTTTAATAATCTTTTTCCGATTGAGATGCGCCTGGAAATAAGGCAGGGAATTAACCATTGTAATATTATTAATGACAGTTACAGTAATGACTTTTATTCGTTGAATATTGCCCTTGATTTTTTGATGCAGCAAAAGCAACATAAAATTCATACGATCATTCTTTCGGATATTTTGCAATCAGGTGTAGATCCAAAAAAATTGTACGCAGAAATAGCATTACTGCTAAATCAAAAAAAGATAGACAGGTTAATTGGAATAGGGCCGGATATTTTCTCCCAACAAAATAAATTTTCATCTATTCCGAATAAAGTGTTTTTTAAATCTACCGATGAGTTTTTACAACATATTTTGGTTTCCGATTTTCACGATGAAACTATCTTAATAAAAGGCGCCAGGGCATTTGAATTTGAAAAAATCAGTCATTTATTAGAACAAAAAGTTCATCAGACAATTCTTTCTATTAATCTGACTGCTGTTGTTCATAATCTGAAAGAATATAAAGAAAAACTTAAGCCTTCTACCAAAATTATGGCCATGGTAAAGGCTTTCAGCTATGGAAGCGGCAGCTATGAAATAGCTTCCGTGTTGGAATATAATAAGGCAGACTACCTCGCAGTAGCTTATGCTGATGAAGGAGTGGAATTGAGAAAAGCTGGTATTACTTTACCGATAATGGTTATGAACACTGATAGCAGCACATTTGATGCTATTCTAAATAATAATTTGGAACCAGAGATTTTTTCTTTTTTATTGCTGAAGGATTTTTCTGATTATTTAAAAAAATCGGAAATTCAGAATTACCCTGTTCACATAAAAATTGATACAGGCATGCATCGTCTTGGATTTATGGAAGAAGAAATTGATTCACTTTGTGAGAAGCTAAAGGGAAATCAATTTATTAAAGTACAAAGCGTGTTCTCTCATTTGGCAGCCAGCGAAGATCCTGCTCAGGATGATTTTACGTTTTTACAATTCAAAATATTCAAAAAATGTTGTTCTGCTGTTGAAAGTGCATTAGGATATAAATTTAATGAGCACATTGACAATACTGCTGGCATCAGCCGCCATCCCGGATTGCAGATGGATATGGTTCGTTTAGGAATCGGGCTTTACGGCATAGACAGTAATAAAAAGATGCAAAAGAATTTAAAAAATGTTTCTACTTTATCAACTACCATTTCACAGATAAAACGGCTGAAAGCCGGCGACACTGTTGGGTATGGAAGAATGGGAAAAATGGAAAAAGATGGTGTAATTGCTGTTGTAGGCATTGGATATGCTGATGGTTATTCGCGCAGATTGGGAAATGGAAACGGGAAAATGCTTATAAAAAATAAGTTAGTTCCCGTGATTGGAAATGTGTGCATGGACATGACGATGCTTGATATAACAGGCGTAAATGAAATTAAAGAAGGCGATGAGGTAATCGTTTTTGGAGAGGGGCTTTCATTGCAATTATTATCCCAATGGGCGCAAACAATTCCTTACGAAATAATGACAGGTATTTCTCAAAGAGTGAAAAGAATTTACTTTGAAGAATGAATATTTGAAAAGACAAAAAACAAAAAACAAGACACAAAAGGCGGAAGGGAGAAAACCATAAACTAAAAAATGAAAAAAAGAACCATTTTTTTTATAATCTGCTTAATAGTAATAGCGGACCAGGCGCTGAAGATTTATATAAAAACTCACTACCACGCGGGAGAATCGCGTCCTGTACTGGGGAGCTGGTTTCAATTATATTTTATTGAAAATGAAGGAATGGCTTATGGCTGGAAGCTGGGAGGTCAATGGGGAAAAGTTATGCTTACTTTATTCAGGCTTGTGGCGGTAATTTTAGGCTTCTTTTACATTAAAAAGATTATTGAAAAAAAATATCCTTCCGGATATATTATTTGTATCGCATTAATTTTTGCAGGAGCCTTAGGCAATCTGGTTGATAGCCTTTTTTACGGGATGATTTTCGACAACAGCAGCGCATTATCTTATAATGTAGCGAAAATATTTCCAGCCCATGGATACGCAGAGTTTATGCACGGCAGGGTAGTGGATATGCTTTATTTTCCAATTATAAATCATGCTGAGATTCCGGGTTGGATACCTTTTTTGGGAGGGAAAGAGTTCTCTTTCTTCAACTATATTTTTAATATAGCGGATGCATCGGTGTCTGTTGGGGTTATTACAATTATTATTTTTAGAAAGCATTTCTTTAAGCAGGAGGCTAAGGATTTGAACGATGAATCGTCGCCATAAAACCATGTTTGCTAATAATTAACTTATTCATTTATAGGCCTTATTCAATTTTATTATCTTTGCTCATTAAATTTTTTATGTGAAAAAGAGAAGTGTTTTTTTTATTATCTGCTGTATTGTAATTGCTGACCAGGTTCTTAAAATTTATATAAAAACCCATTATCACGCCGGAGAATCTCATTTGATATTTGGTAATTGGTTTCAATTGTATTTTATTGAAAATGAAGGAATGGCTTATGGCTGGAAGTTCGGAGGAGAGTTTGGTAAAATGGCTTTGACTTTATTTAGGTTAGTAGCGGTAATTTATGGCGTTTTTTACATCAGGAAAATTGTTGAAAAAAAATATTCCAAAGGATTTATTATTTGCGTGGCGTTAATTTTTGCGGGAGCGTTAGGAAATTTAATAGACAGTATGTTTTACGGTTTAATTTTTGAAAGTAGCAGCTTGGATACTTATAATATCGCGAAGATTTTTCCTGCTCATGGCTATGCCGGATTCTTACATGGCAACGTAGTTGATATGCTTTATTTTCCTATTATCCATACAAAGTTGCCTTCATGGATTCCTGTTTGGGGAGGAACTTATTTTGATTTTTTCAGCCCGATTTTTAACCTCGCGGATGCTTCTATTTCAACAGGAATTATTTCGATATTAGTATTTCAGAAACACTTTTTCAAAACCGATTCTTCCAAAATGGATACACAGAGTATAGAAACTGAAACCGTCGTGAACGATGAGATGCAGGTTTCTTAACGGATGTGAAAGTTAATAATTTTAAAATCGTACCATGAGACTACTCAGCATTAGTTGCTCTTTTTTATTAGCTATGGTTTTAATGAATGCCTGTCAAAAAGAATATAGTATTGAAAACGGCAACAAGGGAATTGCGCAAGGTTCCTGGCAATTTACTAATGGAAGTATTAAGTATGCAGGCAATATGGACACCATTTACCAGGTAGCTGCAGGTGGCGCCAACGAACTTTTTATTGTTGGCACTTCTTCCAATAGTACACAGAACTTTGAATTGCATTTATTCGCAGATACTTTTAAAATAGGAACTTACAAAGCCTCGGCGTTTCAATCTTCTTTTCTTTATTCATCTTCAGGAAAAACTATTTACCAGGCATCGCAGCTCATCGGAGAATTTATTGTAAATATTACTACCCTTGATGACAATCATATTGGAGGAACATTTTCCGGATCAGCCATGGATTCGGCGAATAGTTTAGTGCAATTAACGGCAGGGTCATTTAATTCAACTTTTGCAAGCGGAATTATTAATCCTCCCTCTTCCGGAGTATTGGGCGATAGTGCCGGAAATTGTAAACCTGTAATTATTGGAGGAAGCTATGCTAAAGGCATTCCCACAACAAATTCAAATACGTTGCAGGCGCAGGTTACCGTTACCGTTCCCGGATCTTACACTATTTCAACAAACACCGTTAATGGAGTTTCTTTTTCAAGAACGGGAACTTTCAGCGTTGCAGGCCCTCAAAATGTACTGTTATTCGCCAGTGGTACTCCCACAGTTTCGGGTAGCAATGCTTTTACTTTAAATTATGGAAACAGCCAATGTTCATTTACAATAAATGTAATGGGGGACGCGAGCGGAACTTTGGGAAGTAACTCCGGTGCATGCACTCCTTTTACCGTTAATGGAACATACCAGCAGGGCATAATTATGAATGCGGGGAATACTGCTTCTGTGCAGGTAAATGTAACTACACCCGGAGCCTATCACATTGTAAGCGATTCTGTTAATGGCGTTCGTTTTTCCAGGGTAGGAATATTTTCAACTACCGGCATTCAGAATGTTACGCTGACAGCAAATGGAACGCCTGTAAATTCGGATGCACAAAATTTTCCTGTCGCATTCGGAACCAGTACATGTGGCTTTGCGGTTACATTTTTACCGGCAGCAGCAGCCTCTAATGATTATTTTCCTTTTAAATTAAATTCTAATTGGACATATAGCTTAATCGGTGGAAGTGCATCTGATGAGATTACAGATACAGTGATTAATTATTCACCTACCATTGGTGCGCAGTCTTATCAGGCCATCCAGGAATTCCAAACTCAGTCAAAAACCATCGTGGATTCATTTTATTACAGGAAACCCGGAGGTGATTATTACCAATACATTGATTTTTCAAAATTATTTGGCTTTGATCAATATGTTGGGAGCGAATTTATTTTTCTGAAAGATAATGTAGGAGCCGGACAAACCTGGTCCACGCCAAACATCAATGGAACCATCGGAGGAAACGCCGTTTCTGGCCATGCAGAAATGACAATAACAGACAAAGCGGTACCTGTTACCTCAATTCCGGGATTTGATTTTCCGGATGTAATAAAGGTACAATATCAGTATTTTATAACCGGGAATCCAACTCCTGTATTAACCCAGGTAAGATGGTTTGCCAAAAATACGGGTGAGATATACTTCAGTTCAAATAACGGAACTTCAAATGTTGTTTACCAGATATCTGCTTATCAGGTATTTTAAAAACAGAAATCCATAATATTTATTCCCTACCCGGATGATCAGTCAGCGGGGTTTACTATAAAACTATTATTTACGACAAAAAAAACCACCGAATTCCGGTGGCTTTTATGGCTATGAGAAGAGAGAAAACGCTAATTGCTGCTTTTGATCAATTTATTCTGCAATATAATCCCATTGTGAAGAGCAGTTAAAATGTACATTCCCGGCGGAAGATTGGCTACATTATCAAACGTAATTTCCGAACTGCCGGCTTCTAATTGCAGACTTTTTTTGACCACACATTTTCCATACATATCAAAAAGATTCATGTCCACTACGCCGTGGTCCGGAAGGATAATATTTATTTTTAAATTACTTCTAAAAGGATTGACCGGCGAAATTTTAAAGGTCACTGTCCGGTTATAAAGCATTATAGTTTTGGAATAACTTAGCGAATTAGTACCCTGGTTTATTAATTTGATCCTGTAATAATTTACATTGGAGGTATTTTCGGGATCGGTAAAAGTGTAGCCATTGGCTCCTCCCGGATCAACAACTCCTACGGTGATAAAGTGAATTCCATCCGTACTTTTTTCTACTTCGTATTCTTTGATAGGATTTTCATCGTCAACGGACCATTGCAAAATATTTTTTGAATTAAGTACCGTGCCGCTAAAGTTTAAAACTTTTGCAGTCAGTACGCTACATTTGCTGCTAAGCACTTTTAAAAATACTTTCTGGCTGTTATCTACTGAGCAATTGATATCGGTTAAATTAGGAATAGTTGTCGCCACTTTAAGCCTGAAATAAAATCCACTGTCAGATGCCGCTGGTGTAAAGGCTGCATCTACATGGTATTGGTATAAGCCGTTTACTAACACGGGTGTTATGCTATTAGGATCGGCGCCAGCAACAACAGCGCCTCCGGAAATCTTTACAGGGAACCAGGTTGTCCCTCCGTCAGCGCTTGCCTCCCATTGATAATTCCCGTAATTATTATAATAGCTTTTTACAGTGTCGGTGATGGTAATCGGGTATCCGGCACATGCCACGGCAGTATCATTAGGATTCATAATAAGGTTAGGATAACACGTAGATAGATTGATATCATCAAGAACCCAATCATTCCCATCGCCACCGGACGCATTATTTTTAATACCTATTACAAAACTTGTTTCTGACGGGCCGGTTTTATAAATAAATCCTCTTTTTTGCCAGGTAGCGGTATAATGAATATTACCCGTAGTGTAATAATCTATATCATTTACTGTGTAGGTCAGATTTGGCATTACGCCATGGTACTTATCGTTAAAACCAGGGCCAGGATCGCGGCCATAAGTATTCCCATTTAAATCCGCACCGCATTGTCCGCATAAATTTCTTATCCATGAAGAAAATTCGTAGTAGGTATTAGGGCATACATTTTTAATAGTGTCTCTGTAGGTAAGTCCTGTATTATAGTCGGCATTAACAAGGAGCATATAGCCGCCATTTGAGCCTGGCGATACAGGCAAATTCCCTAAACTTGGATTGGTAGCATTAGTGTGATCTCCGATAATATCCCAGGCCCCAAATACACGCGGCGATCCTGCAACTTTGTACGGCACCGTATTATCAGTACTCCCTGTTCCGCTAGAGTTATTAACGACGGCATAATAATTGTCATTCGGTTTGCTCGTAGTAATATTTACTTTTGTGTAGCCCGGAGCTGCAACACCTTGGGGGCGGTTTTGAGTGGTACCACTTCCAAAAGAACTTTCCGCTGAAAAACTGGCACTAGAAAAATTAGCACAGAAACCCTGATTCTGAAGAATCATAATATCCGTATTGGGAAAATGATAAATATAATCAATACCTGACATTGTATAAAAGAAATTGCCGCCAAGATGAAGAGTTGCTCCGAAACCCGCTGTAATTTTTAATTGATAAGCTACAATTCCCAGTGTGCCTGGCCCTGCTTTGGGTACATCACCACCGTTGACAACACCGCCGCCACTGGTATTGGAATATCCTCCACCACTCTTTGCGACTCCTCCCGGTGTAGCAGTGCCGATGTTTATACGAATACGTGGAGTAGGGCTTGCGTCATATACACCGGCATCATCGTTGCTGGCATCTGTGAAAGATAATAACGTCACCCCTTCGTTTGTGATAATTCTCATAGAGCCAGGTATATATTGCGTTCCGGACCGTATTGAGTCAGTAAAGTAAAAATTCTTTATAGTAGTTCCCGTAGTTACAAAACCAAGAGCATGAACTTCGATAATATCCCCTGGCTCGAGAGTGCCTCCGCCATTGTTGCGCGTCAGATTAAAATAGCTGTAGCTAAAACCAATCTGGGCAAAAAGAGTTTTAGGTAAAACTGACAGAAAAAAAACTGATGTAAAAAAAGATAGAAATAGAAAGGCTTTTACATCTCTTTTTTTTTCACTTCGATTAATCCATAAATTTTTAGAGTAACATTTTCTCATGCTTCAGACGGATTTTCGTTTAATCATGAATTTCCCGGAATAAGAACGAAATATTAATCTGATTATTACTAAAATGAACCTTTAGTGATTTAATTATAGATTCTTAAAATTTAAAAAGTAATTCCTTAATTGGATTTGATCAGTTTGCTTTGAATAACCATTCCGTTATGAAGCGCACTCAGAATATACATTCCCGGGGGTAGATTTGTTGCATTGTCAAAATTAATTTCTGAATTACCGGTTCCTAACTGAAAACTTTTTTTAATGAGGCATTTTCCATACATATCAAAAAGATTCATTTCCAGATTTCCTGATTCAGGTAGAAATACATTTACCTTCAACACATTGGTAAACGGATTGATTGTTGAAATTTTAAATAATGGACTTTTGTTGTAAAGCATTATTGTGTTGGAATAACTGGCGGCATTAGTATTTCCGCTTATCAACCTCAGCCTGTAATAATTTACGTTTGAAATATTCTCAGGGTCGGTAAAGATAAAAGCGTTTTTTTCCGCAGAGGCCGGTTGAGATACTGCACCGGTTTTTGAAAAATGAACGCCATCAGCGCTTTTTTCTATTTCATATTCTTTCATATTATCGTTGTCGCTAACGCTCCATTGCAAAACATTTTTTCCGTTGCTGGTACTGCCACTAAAATTTAAAATCTTTGCGTTTAGCACACCACAATTGCCCGAATAAACTTTCAAATATACTCTCTGGCTTTTATCAACAGAACAACTTGAATTATTCAAATTAGAAGTTGTTGTAGCGACCTTGAGTCGAAAATAATAGCCATTATAATCCACTGTTGGGATAAAGGCCGCATCGACATGATATTGATATAATCCATTTACCAACACTGGTATTACGGTGTGTGGGTCGCTTGCGGCAGTAATTACCCCTCCACTAATCTTAACTGCGAACCATGTAACTCCATCAGCGCTGGCTTCCCACTGGTAATTACCATAATTATTGAAATAGCTTTTCACAGTATCGGTAATAGTAACCGCATACCCGGCACATACTTTTGCAGTATCATTTGGATTCATAATCAGGTTAGGATAACAAGTAGCCAGGTTAATATCATCCAAAACCCAGTCGTTACCACCACCGCCCGAAGCATTATTTTTTATGGTTAGGGTAAAACTTGTTTCTGCGGGTCCTGTTTTGTAAATAAATCCGCGCTTTACCCACGTATTGCTGTAAGTTATGTCTCCGGTTGAGTAATAATCTATGTTATTAATGGCATAGGTAAGATTGGGCTTCACCCCGGGCTGATAAGTTTGGGTACCATTAAGATCCTGGCCACATTTTCCGCATAGGTTTCTAATCCATGCAGAAAATTCATAGTAAGTATTGGGGCATAGATTTTGAATTACATCATTATAAACCTCTCCTGTCGTTATATTAGCATTCACCACGAGCATATAACCGCCATTAGTACCTGGAGAAACCGGTAAGTTCCCTGTGGCTGGATTGACAGCATTAGTGTGATCCCCGATTATATCCCAGTATCCTCCAAAAACCCTTGTTGGACTGGAAGTCGGTGCATACGGAACTGCATTATTGGTACTTCCTGTGGCACTTGTATTATTTGCAATCGCATAATAGTTGTCTCCCGGTGCGTTAGCAGCCAGGTTTACTTTTGTGTACCCAGGAGCATTTACTCCTGCGGCGCGGTTTTGCGTAGTACCACTTCCAAAAGAACTTTCTGCTGTAAAGCTTGTGCTGGAAAAGTTAGTACACAAACCCTGGTTCTGAACAATTTTAATTCCTGAATAATTAAAGTTGTATGACGTATTAGTTGTAGTTGTAACCGGATTACGTCCGCCGGTTGTCGTTGTATAAGAATAGTAAAAGGTACCC
>Ga0070660_100003988_pt1 | contig 10199 bp, 12 predicted proteins | sample KBSC33metaG_FD_64670 | JGI IMG/M metagenome (GOLD analysis project Ga0070660, IMG submission 64670) | Corn rhizosphere microbial communities from Kellogg Biological Station, Michigan, USA - KBS C3-3 metaG | ecosystem: Host-associated > Plants > Roots > Rhizosphere > Soil ... | reverse complement strand
AAGACCGGCGCGCGCGGCCTCCGCTCGATCCTCGAAGGCATCCTGCTCGACACGATGTTCGACCTTCCGTCGATGGACGGCGTCGATGAGGTGCATGTCGACAAGGACGTGGTCGAAGGCCGCAAGGATCCGGTCCGCGTTTATGCCAAGAAGGGCAAGGCCGGCGACGCCGCGTGAGCACTGACGCCCGTGCCGCCGGTCAGGCGGTAGGATCGGCCACTTTCCTTCGTTTTCTCCCAACCGCGATCCGCGTGCCGGACCGCCCGCTGAGGGCAATTGCATTTGGTTGGCTGACCGCATTTCCGATCAGCATCCTTCTAGCGGCGCTCGGTGCAGCCCTGTTCCCGGGCGCGGGCAGGCCGGAATTCCACGTCAGCGGCGGCCTCGCGCTCTTCGCCCTGGTGATCTTTTCGCCGGTGGTCGAGACCCTGATCATGGGCGGAATCCTGCTGATCCTGATCCGGCTGCTTCCCGCGGCGGCGGCGATCCTGGTCAGCGCCGCGGGTTGGGGGATCGCGCATTCGATGATGGCGCCGGCCTGGGGAATCGCGATCTGGTGGCCATTCCTCGTCTTCTCGACCTTGTTCGTCACCTGGCGGGCCCGCTCGCTGAAGCTGGCGTTCGCGATCCCGATGTGCGTCCACGCCCTTCAGAACCTGATCCCGGCGTTGCTGATCGCCTGGGGCAGGGGCGTCTAGCTACTCGCCTTCGAGCGGCAGCGTATCGGTTTCGGCTTCGGGCGCACCAAGCTGCTCGGCGGCCTTCTCCACCTCTTCGTCGGTGGGCGGCGTTGGAAGCTCCTTCTCGCCCGGCGCCAGGCTGTCGTCCGGGATTCCCGGGCCGGTTCCCGCGATATTCTCGTCGAGCGGCTCCGCGTTGGGGCCGGTGCTGATCTTTTCCCTGTCCTGCGCCATGGTTCGCTCCTCATGCCAACAGCGCCGGCGGGCAGCGGATGTTCCGCCGCGTTGCGCCGGGGCGAGCCGCCGCCCATATAGGCCGCATGACTCGTCTTCTTCCCCTTCTCCCACTCCGGGACATCGTCGTTTTTCCGCAGCGGATCGTTCCCCTTTTCGTCGGCCGCGAGAAATCGGTCGCGGCGCTCGAGGCCGCGATGGCGGCCGACAAGGAACTGTTCCTGGTTGCCCAGCTCGATCCCGCCGAGGACGATCCCGGCCGCGACGACCTCTATGATCTTGGCGTCATCGCTACCGCAATGCAGCTGCTGAAGCTCCCGGACGGAACGGTGCGCGTGCTGGTCGAGGGCGTGAAGCGGGCAAAACTCGTCGATCTCGTCGAGCGCGACGGTTTCGTTGCCGCGCAGATCGAGGAAGTCGAAGAGCTTGCAGCCGACGGACCCGAAGCGCAGGCCCTGATGCGTTCGGTCGTCGAACAGTTCGAAAATTACGCGAAGCTCAACAAGCGACTTCCGCCGGAAACCGGAATCCAGCTGGGCGAAATCGAGGACCCGTCGGTTCTGACCGACGCGGTCGCGTCCAACCTTTCGATCAAGGTCGCCGACAAGCAGGCGCTGCTTGGCGAGCTCCATCCGGCTCGGCGTCTGGAGATGGTCTTCGCCTTCATGGAAGGCGAGCTCGGCGTTCTTCAGGTCGAGAAGAAGATCCGGAGCCGCGTCAAGCGCCAGATGGAGAAGACTCAGCGCGAATATTATCTCAACGAGCAACTGAAGGCGATCCAGCGCGAGCTTGGCAATGACGGCGAGGAAGGCGGCGACGAGCTTGCAGAGCTTGCCGCCAAGATCCGCAAGACGAAGCTGTCGAAGGAGGCTCGCGTCCGCGCCAATGCCGAACTGAAGAAACTGAAGGCAATGGCGCCGATGTCGGCTGAGGCGACGGTCGCTCGCAACTATCTCGACGTGCTGCTCGGCCTGCCCTGGAGCAAGAAGTCTCGGGTCAAGAAGGACATCGCCGAAGCCCAGCGCATCCTCGACGAGGACCATTACGGACTCGACAAGGTCAAGGAGCGGATCGTCGAATATCTCGCCGTTCAGGCGCGAATCAACAAGCTCAAGGGCCCGATCCTGTGCCTGGTCGGACCGCCGGGCGTCGGCAAGACCTCGCTTGGACGGTCGATCGCTCGCGCCACCGGCCGCGAGTTCGTTCGCCAGTCGCTCGGCGGAGTCCGCGACGAGGCGGAAATCCGCGGCCACCGGCGCACCTACATCGGCTCGCTCCCGGGCAAGATCATTTCGAACATCCGCAAGGCCGGAACGACCAACCCGCTGTTCCTGCTCGACGAGATCGACAAGCTTGGACAGGATTTCCGGGGCGACCCCTCGTCGGCCCTCCTCGAGGTTCTGGATCCCGAGCAGAACTCGCGATTCCAGGACCATTATCTTGAGCTGGATTACGACCTTTCCGACGTGATGTTCGTGACCACCGCGAACTCGCTCGACATGCCGCAACCCTTGCTCGACCGGATGGAGATAATCCGCCTGGAGGGGTACACCGAGGACGAGAAGGTGCAGATCGCCAAACGCCATCTGATCCCCAAGCAGATGGAAGCGCATGGGCTCAAAGCCGGGGAGCTCGCCTTCACCGACGAAGGGCTGAAAGCGATCCTGCGGCACTATACCCGCGAGGCCGGTGTCCGGACGCTCGAGCGCGAGCTCGCCAAGATTGCCCGCAAGTCGCTCCGCCAGATCCTCGAGGGCAAGTCGGAAAAGGTGGAGCTTACAGCCGCCAACGTGTCCGATTTCCTGGGCGTTCGCCGCTATCGCTACGGAATGGGCGAGGAAGAGGACCAGATTGGTGCCGTCACCGGCCTCGCCTGGACCGAGGTTGGCGGCGAGTTACTGACGATCGAAGCCGTCACCGTCCCGGGCAAGGGCCAGATCAAGACCACCGGCAAGCTTGGCGAGGTGATGCAGGAATCGGTGCAGGCGGCAATGAGCTTCGTCAAAGCCCGCGCGCCCTCCTTCGGCGTGAAGCCGAGTCTGTTCGCGCGCAAGGACATCCACGTCCACCTTCCCGAAGGCGCGGTATCCAAGGACGGCCCGTCAGCGGGCATAGGAATGGTCACGGCAATGATCTCGACCCTGACCGGAATTCCGGTCCGCCGCGATGTCGCGATGACTGGCGAGGTAACGCTTCGCGGACGCGTGCTCCCGATCGGCGGGCTGAAGGAAAAATTGCTTGCCGCTCTTCGCGGCGGCATCAAGACGGTGCTGATCCCGGCCGAGAACGAGAAAGACCTGGTCGATATTCCGGCCTCCGTTCGCGACAGTCTGGAAATCATCGTCGTCAGCCATGTCGACGAAGTGCTCGCAAATTCGATGACCGAGCCGATGCGGCCGATCGAATGGACCGATATAGACGAGCATGCCGTCGAGGCGCCCCCTCCGACCGGGCAGAACCCCGCAGAACCTGCGGTTCGGCACTGATCGCCGACTACGGCTTTGACTTCCAGCGCAAGACTCGCCTTTAGTCGGCGAACGAAACTGCGCGAGTCTCGCGCAGCCTGCGGCGGAGAGCCACGCGAATGAACAAGCAGGAACTGATCGGCCACGTCGCCGACCGTGCGGGGCTAAGCCGCGGCGATGCAGCCCGTGCGGTCGAAACGATGCTCGAGGTCGTCACATCGGCGCTCAAGCGCGGCGACGAGGTCCGGCTGGTCGGTTTCGGCAACTTCTCGGTCACCCGCCGCAAGGCATCCACCGGCCGCAATCCCAGGACCGGCGAGCCGATGCAGATCAAGGCCACATCGCAGCCGAAGTTCCGTCCGGGCAAGATTCTAAAGGACGCGGTTCAATAGCCTAGACAGCTACTCCGCCGTCCCTATATCCGCGGCGGACCGGGGATGGGCGCGTAGCTCAGCGGTAGAGCACACCCTTCACACGGGTGGGGTCACAGGTTCAATCCCTGTCGCGCCCACCATCCCCATGCGCAGCCACCTCCGGGGTCTGGCGAGCCAAGGGTCTGGCAGCTCAACTAGTCGAGATAAGCGGGCTGGAAGCTGGCGAGGCGGCGAAGCTCCGGCCAGTCACGAAAGGCGATCTCCCGGCCCGAGCGCTGGATCAACCCCTGCCGTTCGAGATCGGCGAAGACGCGGTTGACGTTGACCGACGTCTGCCCGGTGATTTCGGCAATCTGCTGCTGGGTGAACGGGTTCACCATCATTTCGGTCCCGACATCGACTCCGCTGCGGATGGCCGTCTCGCACAGCAAATGCGCAACCCGGGCAGTGGAGTCACGACGGCCGCAATTGACCAGCCATTCGTAGCCGATCGCCTCGTTGCGCTGGATGAGACGCCAGAAGAATTGCTGGAGCTCGGGGTGCGCTGCCACGATCGGATTGAAGTCGGCCGCGCGGCCGACCATGACTTCGCTCCGGACGATCCCCTGGATTCCGTAACTGGCATTGCCTTCTCTCGGGAGTATGCCTTCGCCGGGAAAGCGCAGGGCGACGATCTGGCGTCGCCCGGACCCGTCGGTCTTGAACTTGGCGAGGATTCCCGAGCGGACGAACATGACTTCGTCGCGGGGCGTATCGGGATCTCGGAACGGCCGCCTGGGATCCACTTGCACGAGCCGGTGCGGCATGGTCTCGAGCTGCTCGGCGAGATCGGGGCTGAGGCCGGCCGCGACGAGTGTGCTTTTCAGCGACACGCGCGGAGCGGCCGCGACGCGCGGCCGGCGACTCGGTTCCATAGCAGTCTCCCCGAGAAGTACATGAGCCTGCTCCTGCGGCTAGGCAAGACGAAACATATGCTCAACTTGAATAATGGTCGCTAAAAAACATTCTTTAGTTGATCCCGCATTAAGTCTAGCTGCGCGGTTTCGAGATCGATTGCTATCTTAAGTTGAGGGGGGCCTGGCCAACCACCGTCCGGAAACGCGATTTCCTGCCAAATTCTGGGCTCCGAATAGCGTGGGATCACGTGAAAATGGACTTGCCGGTCGACCATCATCAGCATCAGGTAGTTGATGCGCTCGTAATTGCAGAATTGACGAAGCGCCTTTTCGATCGCGGCGATGGCCTGTCCCTGCTCTGCGAATGCTTCGGGCGGAAGGTCCGAATAAGCCGACGCGCCCGACCTCGCTGCGAGCACAAGCGAACCGAGCGTGACCTGTGCGGGACGGATGAGCACCGCCCAATGCTCGAACAGGCGGACCAGTGTCGCGGGATAGCCGAATTTGCGCATCGTCTCGTTGGCCATCGCCAGGCTCCGTTCGGGTTGCGTTCAGGGGCTGCCAATCCTAAGGAGCGCGCGCGGTTCGGGGAAGCTTCGGCTGCCACCCCCAAAGCGCGCAGTGGCGATCGTAGCTCAGCTGGTTAGAGCACTGGTTTGTGGTACCAGGGGTCGGGGGTTCAAGTCCCCTCGGTCGCCCCACTTTTCGTTTCTTTTTCAAAACGGAATTTCGAGCAGAGATGAACACGCCCTGGGGCTACCCCGACTTCGACGCGCATGAGGTTATTCACTTCATCGATCAGCCCGAGCACGGTCTCAAGGCGATCGTCGCGATCCACTCGACCCGGCTTGGGCCTGCAGCGGGCGGAGCGCGCTTCTGGCATTATGCAGATCCGGCGGAGGCGCTGACCGATGCGCTCAGGCTGTCGCGGGGGATGAGCTACAAAAATGCGATGGCCGGACTTCCGCTCGGCGGCGGCAAGACGGTGCTTCTCGCACCGGCGGACAGGAAGAAGTCGCCTGAACTGCTCGCGGCGTTCGGCAAGGCCGTGGACCAGCTGTGCGGCCGGTACATCACCGCCGAAGACGTCGGAATGAGCGTCAGCGACATGGTCGAGGTCAGCCGCCAGACCAAGTTCGTCGCGGGCCTCCCAAATGACGGCAAGGACGTCGGCGGAGACCCCGGGCCGCATACGTCGCTGGGCGTGTTCCTGGGCCTCAAGGCGGCGGTCAAGCGCGGGCTGGGCAAGGACAGCGTCAACGGACTCCGGATCGCCCTGCAGGGGGCGGGAAGCGTTGCGACAGGCGTTGCAATGCACGCCGCCGCGGAGGGCGCCAAGCTGTCGATCGCCGATGTCGACCAGGCGAAGGCGAAGAAGCTCGCCGATGCCACCGGCGGGACTGTCGCCGACCCGGCCGAGATCCTGTTCCTGGAAGCCGATGTCGTCAGCCCCTGCGCGCTCGGCGCAATCCTCAACGAGGAGAGCATCTCGAAGCTCAGGACTCCGATCGTCGCGGGCGGAGCGAACAACCAGCTCGCCGGACCTGCCGACGGGGCCTTTCTCAATGAGCGCGGCATTCTCTACGCGCCCGACTATGTCATCAACGCCGGCGGAATCATCAACGTCTGCACCGAATATCTCGGCGACGGGGACGCGGCACTGGTTCGCGAGCGGATCAACGGGATCCCGCAGCGGCTCGAGCAGATCTGGACCGAAAGCGCTGCAACCGGCCGCGATCCGGCGGCGGTCGCCGACGCGATGGCGCAGCGGCTGATCGGAAGGGGCTGAACGCACCCGCGATGCACGCGCTCGCAAATCCGGCGCGTTTCCTGCGCTTTGCCAAGCCCGCCACCGGCTGGCTGCTGGCAATTGGAATCGTGCTGACGATCGCCGGAGTCGCAGGCGGCCTGACGCTTAGCCCTCCCGATTATCTGCAGGGCGAAACCGTGCGGATCATGTACGTCCATGTGCCGGCCGCCTGGCTCGGGATGGCCGGATGGGCGGGGATCGCGGCCGCCGCGATCAGCCAGCTCGTTTGGAGACACCCGCTGGCGGCGATCGCGGGGCGGGCGATCGCGCCGTGCGGAGCGAGCTTCACCGCCATTTGCCTCGTCACCGGATCGATCTGGGGCCGCCCCACCTGGGGCACCTGGTGGGAATGGGACGGACGGCTGACTTCGATGCTGATCCTGTTCTTCCTCTATCTCGGTTACATCGCGCTCGCGGCCGCGGAGACGGAGCGCGGCGGCGGGGCCGAAGGGCGGATTAGCGCGATCTTCGGCCTGGTCGGCGCGATCAACCTGCCAATCATCCATTATTCGGTGCTGTGGTGGCACACGCTTCATCAGGGACAGAGCATCACGCTCACCAGCTCGACGATTGCTCCGTCGATCCTGTGGCCGCTCGGGCTGACGTCGCCTGGCTTTACCGGCCTGTTTGCCGCGGCAGTGCTGATGCGGATGCGCGCCGAGCTCGCCCGGGCGCGGGTCGAGGCGCGGCTGCGAAGGGCATCGGCCGAATGAACCCGTGGCCGTTCGTGATCGCCGCTTATGGAGTCGCGCTTCTCGGCACGGCGGGGCTGCTGCTTCTGTCGTTCGTCTGGATGAAGCGGATGGAGGCCGAAGCCGACAAGCTGCGCTCCAGAGATGTTTAAGCCCAAGCATCAGCGGCTGACACTGGTCGTCATCGCCGTCGTCGCGGTCGGCGTCGCGGTCCTGCTGGCGATGTGGGGCCTCAAGGACCGGGCCGCTTATTTCTACACGCCGGCGGAGATCGCCAGCGGCAAGGCGGCAGTGGGGCAACCGATCCGGCTGGGCGGAATGGTCGAGAAGGGGTCGATCCAACGCCTCGCCGATGGAGTCACCATCCGTTTCGAGGTCGGCGACGGCACAGCCGACGTCCCCGTGATCTACCGCGGAATCGTCCCCGACCTGTTCCGCGAGGGCAGCGGGGCAGTGGCGGAAGGACGGCTGGCGGCGAACGGAACCTTCGTCGCCGACAATATCCTCGCCAAGCATGACGAGCGGTACATGCCGCCCGAGCTCGGCAACCAGGCCGCCGAACACAAGGCAGCGAAGACGGTGGAACGGTGATCGCCGAAACCGGCCTCGCCGCGCTGTGGCTTGCGGCGGCGCTCGCCCTTCTTCAGCTGTTCCTGGCCTTCGGTCCGGCTGCGATGCGCGGCGGCGGTACCGCGCCGGTTCGCTCGGTCGCGATCGTGCAGGGCGTCCTCACCCTGTTCGCAATGGCTATGCTGATGCTGGTGTTCGCCCGGACCGACCTGTCGGTCTTGCTGGTCGCGGAGAACAGCCACAGCGCCAAGCCATGGCTGTACAAGGTCGCCGGCGCGTGGGGAAACCACGAAGGCTCGATGCTGTTGTGGGTGACCATCCTCGGAATCGCCGGTGCGGCGCTGGCGATCTTCTCGCGTACGCTCGAGGACCGGACCTTCACCGCGGCGCTGGGAGCGCAAGGAACGCTCGCGCTCGGCTTCTTCGCTTTCCTGCTGTTCGCATCGAACCCGTTCGCACGGCTCGATCCGCCGGCATTGGAGGGCAGGGGCTTGAACCCCTTGCTGCAGGACCCCGGCCTCGTCTTCCACCCGCCGACACTCTACTTCGGTTACGTCGGCCTGTCGGTCGCCTTCAGCCTCGCGGTCGGGGCCCTTGTCACGGGACGCGTCGATTCGGCGCTCGCCAAGGCGATGCGGCCGTGGGTGCTCGGTGCGTGGATCATGCTGACCCTGGGGATCACGGCAGGAAGCTACTGGGCCTATTATGAGCTTGGCTGGGGCGGCTGGTGGTTCTGGGACCCGGTCGAGAATGCCTCGCTGATGCCGTGGCTCGCAGCCACCGCGCTTCTGCACTCCGTCAACGTGCTGGTAGCCAGGGACTCGCTTCGCGCGTGGACGGTAATGCTGGCGATGGTCGCCTTCTCCATGTCGATGGTGGGAACATTCCTGGTTCGCTCGGGAATTCTGACCTCGGTCCATGCCTTCGCGGTCGACCCGGAGCGCGGCACCTTCCTCCTTGCGCTGCTGGCCATCTACGTCGGCGCCGCGTTTATCCTGTTCGCGGTGCGATCGGGCAAGCTCGCCGAAGGACCGCCGTTCGAGCTGGCAAGCCGGGAGGCGGCGCTGATCGGCAACAACCTGCTGCTGACGGTGATCCTCGGGGTCGTCTTCGTCGGAACCTTGTACCCGCTGTTCGTCGAAGCCGCGACAGGCGCAAAGCTGTCGGTCGGGCCGCCCTATTTCAATTCGGTCGCAGGTCCGATCGCGCTGCTGCTGGCGGTACTCATCTGCATTGGGCCACTGCTCGCATGGAGGCGCGACAATGGCGAAAAGCTGAAGCGCCTGGCGATCCCGGCGCTGGCCGGCGTTACGGTGCTTGCGATCTTCCTGTTCGCAATTCCCGATGGCGGGCTTCTTGAGAAGGTCGCTCTGGGGATCGCGTCGATGCTGGCGCTGTCAGCCTTGCTCCCGCTGGTCGGGCGCAAGCTCAGGCGGACTCCGCTCTCGACCTGGGGCATGGTTGTCGCGCATTTCGGAGTTGCGGTTGCGATTGCGGGAATGGCCACAAGCAGCCTGTTCACAAGCGAAGTGCTGATCGCCGCGCGGCCGGGGGAGCAGGTCGCGGTCGGGCCCTGGACTGTCGAATTCAAGTCGGTGACTCCGGCGGTGGGGCCGAACTGGACAGCGTTGCAGGCCGAGCTGCGAGCCTCGCGCGGAGGCGGCGTGTCGGTGCTGAGGCCGCAAAGCCGTTTTTATTCGAGCCCGCCGACCGAGACCACCGAGTCCGCGATCCTCACCGTCCCGTCGGGCCAGCTTTACACAGTGCTGGGAAAGTCGGCGGAGGACGGGCGTTGGCAGCTGCGCTTGTGGTGGAAGCCGCTGGTGACCCTGATCTGGCTCGGTGGAGCCCTGATCGCACTTGGCGGCGCCCTGGCGCTGGGTGGCCGCGCCTGGCGCGGCTGGCGGAAGGCCCAAGAAGCATGAGGGGCCAATTGCGCATCCTTCCGGTCGTCCTATTGGTCCTGCTGGTGGGTGCGCTCGTCTGGCGCCTCGCCCATCCACCCGACACCGACGTGCAATCGGAAATGATCGGCAACCAGGTGCCGGTGTTCGCCCAGACAGATGCGCTGCCCGGAAAGCCCGGTCTTTCTTCCGCGAACCTTGCCGACGGGCGTCCAAAGCTGGTGAATTTCTTCGCAAGCTGGTGCGTGCCGTGCATCGGCGAGGCCCCAGTGCTCACCGAACTGAAGAAAGAGGGCGTACCGATCGTCGGGATCGCCGTCAGGGACCGGCCCTCCGACCTTCGCCAGTTCCTCGTCGATAATGGCGATCCGTTCGAGCGGATCGGTGCCGACCCGCAGAGCAGGCTGCAGCTCGCCTTCGGCTCGGCGGGCGTTCCGGAGACCTTCGTCGTCGATGGGCGCGGGATTCTCCGCATGCAGCATATCGGCCCGATCGAGCCCGACGATATTCCCGACCTGCTGAATGCAGTGAGGGCCGCGAGGTGAAGCCGCTGCTGCTTGCCGCCGCTTTGGTT
>Ga0070660_100003984_pt1 | contig 10203 bp, 10 predicted proteins | sample KBSC33metaG_FD_64670 | JGI IMG/M metagenome (GOLD analysis project Ga0070660, IMG submission 64670) | Corn rhizosphere microbial communities from Kellogg Biological Station, Michigan, USA - KBS C3-3 metaG | ecosystem: Host-associated > Plants > Roots > Rhizosphere > Soil ... | reverse complement strand
GGGCAGAACGTCAAGATTTCCGGCTTCGGAAGCTTCATCCTTCGCGACAAGGGCGAGCGGGTCGGCCGCAATCCCAAGACGGGCGTCGAGGTGCCGATCGCGCCGCGCCGGGTCCTTACCTTCCGCGCCAGCCAGATCATGCGCGAGCGGATCGCCAAGGGCGGCTGAGCCCGGCCGTGGCCGACAGCGTCCAGAAAGGCGAGCAGGCCTTCCGAACGATCGGCGAGCTCGCCAGCGATCTCGGCCTGCCGCAGCACATCCTGCGCTATTGGGAAACGCGCTTTCCCCAGCTCAAGCCGCTTCAGAGGGCGGGCAATCGGCGCTATTACCGGCCCGCCGACGTCGCTCTCGCCCACCGGATCAACCGCCTGCTCAACAAGGACGGCTATACGATCCGCGGAGTCCAGCAGCTGCTCGAGAGCGGACGGACGGAGGAAGATCCGGCGCCGGCGCCCCCCGCGGAAACGGCAATGTCCGGCGAGCCCGCCTTCCCGTTCGAGGCGCTTCGCGCCATCCGCCGGTCGCTTGCGGAGGCGATCGAGGAAAGCGGCCGCTAAGCCCCGGGAGCGGCGATCTTCAGTGCACCCGTTCGCCGGCTCAGTCTTCCGGGCCGAGCTCCGGATCGAGGTCGCGGGGGCGGATGAAGCGGCGCAGCTCGCCTTTCCCTTCGCGGATGTCGGCCCAGCGTTCCGCCGGCAAAGCAATTTCGGCGAGAGTCGCCGTCGGGTATTTCTCCGCCGCCGAATCGCGCAGCGCGCCCGGGGCGGTGAGCAGCAGGACGAGGCTCTCGAGGCCGGGATTGTGGCCGACGAGCAGCAGGCGCCCGACTCCGTCGTCGACCTGGCGGACGAGATCGAGCAGGGCCTCGGGCGCGGCAAGGTAGACGGCCGGCTCGTAGACCGGCTCGATTGGACCGAAGACCTGAGCGACCTCGCCGATCGTCTCGATCACCCGGCGCGCCGGCGAAGCCAGGACCCGGTCGAAGCCGAGGCCGAGCCTGCGCATCTCCTTCGCCACGGTTCGCGCGGCGCGGCGGCCGCGCGGATTGAGCGGCCGGTCGAAGTCGCGCGAGACCGGGTCGTCCCAGCCCGATTTGGCATGGCGCAGCAGGGTCAGCGTCTTCATCGCGCCTCGTCGGGGAGCCTCTCCGGCTCGGGCTGATGCCCGAAAGGACCGGCGGTTGAAAGCCGCTTCTCCACCCTCGCCACCGCCTCGTCGAGCGGAAGCCGCCTTACCGTGACGCCCGGCGGGAAGGCGTCGAGCAGTCGCGACGGCGTGGCGGCGGAGAGGAGAACGAACAGGCCGCGGTCGCCCTGGCGGCGGATCAGCCGGCCGAACGCCTGCGCCAGCCGCGCCCTCACCACCCGGTCGTCATAGGCGGTGCCGCCGCCGGCGGCCTTGCGGGCGGCGTGAAGCACGGTCGGGCGCGGCCACGGAACGCCCTCCATCACCACCAGCCGGAGCGATTCGCCCGGAACGTCGACTCCGTCGCGAAGCGCGTCGGTGCCGAGCAGCGAGGCGCGCGGATCGTCGCGGAAGATGTCGACGAGCGTGCCGGTGTCGATCGGGTCGACATGCTGGGCGTAGAGCGGCAGTCCCTCCCGGGCGAGCCGGTCGGCGATCCGCGCCTGCACCGCCTTCAATCGCTGAATGGCGGTGAACAGGCCGAGCGTCCCGCCCCCCGCCGCCTCGATCAGCCGGGCATAGGCGCCGGCGAGCTGGGGCACGTCGCCGCGCTTGACGTCGGTGACGATCAGGACCTCGCTCTGCATCGCATAGTCGAACGGGCTCGGCGCTTCGAAGCGCTCGACCGCGCCGAGATGGCAGGCGCCGGTCCGAGCCTCCGCCGCCGTCCAGCCTTCGGCGCCGCGCAGGGTGGCGGAGGTGACGAGCACGCTGTGCGCCGGCTTGAGCACCGTCTCGGCGAGCGGGCGGGTAGGATCGAGCCAGCGACGGTGGAGCCCGATATCATATTCGCGCCCGTCGACCCGCTCGACCGCCATCCAGTCGACGAAGTCCGGATCGGCCGGGCCTCCGATCCGGGCGGCGAGGCCGATCCAGGCGGCGAGGGTCTGGGTCCGCCAGGCGAGGCCGCCGAGCGCCCCCTCGATCCGCGCCCGCGCCTGGGCGTCGAGCCAGTCGGGCGCATCCTCCATCACCGCCTGGAGCCGGTTGGCGAGCGCCGTCAGCGGCCGAACCAGAAGCTCGAGCGCCTCGACCGCCGGGGCCGCCGCTTGGACGATGGCGCCGTCGAGCTCGGCCATCTCGGTCTCGAGGCCGTAGCCCGCATCCTGGGCGGTGGCCCGGGCGTAGACGGTGGCCCGGACCGCGCCGAGCAGCTTCTCGACCGGCCCGAACGCCATCCCTTCGGCGATCCGACCGATCCAGCTGTCGCTGGGAAGCAGCTGAGCCGCCTGGACCGCCTGCTCGAGCGCCGCCGCCCCCGCCTCGTCGTACGAGGCGACGTCCATCAGCCGGGCGGCGAGGCCCCGGCGGCGCCCCCGGCTCTTCCCCTCCGGACCCATGATCCAGCGGCGAAGCTCGATCGTCTCCTGGCCGGTCAGAGCCACCGCGAACGTCGAATCGGCGGCGTCGAACAGGTGATGGCCCTCGTCGAACACGATCCGAGTGGGCGGGTTGCCGCCGTCGCGGCCGCGCGCCGCGTTGACCATGACGAGGGCATGGTTGGCGATGACGAGGCCGGCGTCCTGGCTCGCCCGCGCCGACCGCTCGATGAAGCATTTGCGGTAATGCGGGCAGCCGGCATAGACGCACTCACCGCGCCGGTCGGTGAGCGCAGTCGCCCCGGCGCGGCGGAACAGGCTGGTCAGCCAGCCCGGCAAATCGCCGCCGACCATGTCGCCGTCCTTCGAATAGGCGGCCCAGCGCGCGACGAGCTGGGCGAGGATCGCGGCGCGGCCGGCGAACCCGCCCTGAAGAGCGTCCTCGAGGTTGAGCAGGCAGAGGTAATTCTCGCGCCCCTTGCGGACCACCACCTTGCGGCGCCGCTCGGCGGGATCGGGAAACAGCCGCTCGCCCTCGCGGTCGAGCTGGCGCTGGAGCGCCTTGGTGTAGGTCGACACCCAGACCGTCCCGTCCGCACGCTCGGCCCAGAGCGAAGCCGGCGCGAGGTAGCCGAGGGTCTTGCCGATACCCGTTCCGGCTTCGGCGAGGAGCATGTTCGGGCGGTCCTGCGCGGATCGGGGCGCGAACACCGCCGCCGCGCTCGCCGCATAGTCGCGCTGGCCGGAGCGGACCTCGGCGCCGTGGCCGACCAGGCCGGAGAGGCGGTCCACCGCCTCGTGAGCGCCGATCCGGACGCTTGCGGGGGCGGGGCGGGGCGCGCTCTCCTCCCATTCCGGGAGGCGCGAGAACAGCCAGCGCTCGTCGCGCTCCGGCCGCTTCAGCCGCTCGGCGAGGACCGGCGCCCAGGTCCAGCGCAGCCGGTAGAGCGCCTGCGCCGAAGCCCAGGCGCCCTCGCGCTCCGGCCAGTCGGCGGCGACGGTGTCGAGCAAAGCGGAGGCGGCGCGGAGCAGGAAAGCGGGAGCATCGGGATCGGCGACGGGCGGCTCGAGCCCGAGCGCGTCGGCGATCCCCTTGGGCGTCGGGACGGCGAAGCGAGCCGGATGGACGAAGGCGAACAGCTCGAGCAGGTCGAGCCCGGAAAGCTCGGGATAGCCGAGCCGCTGCCCGACCAGGGGCGCGTTGAGCATGATCGCCGGAGTCTCCGCCGCCCGGGCGATCGCCTCCCCCCGCCCGAGCGCCCGGGTCTCGCCGCCCGGCGCCGCTAGCCAGATGCCGCCATGGGTTGCGTGGAGCGAGGGGTAGGGGAGCGCAGAGGTCACGCCCGGAGCTTTGCCCTACGGCGAACGAAACGGCAACGCAGGTTTAGACCAGGCCGTCCGTTTCTACCATTAAGCCGGTGACGACGACGCTCTCTATCGGCTCGCCAAGCGAGTGGACCCGGCTCTGCCGATAGCCGTCGCGGTTCGCTCCCCAGAACTGGTGAATCCTGCCCGCTTCGGGATCGACGACCCAATATTCGGGGACAAGGTGCCGTGCGTACAGGCGCTTTTTCTTGCCCAGGTCGTAACGGAGGGTGGAGTCGGATAGCTCGACGACGAACGAAACGGCCGAAAGCGGCATATATGCCTTCTCGCCACGCACCACCTGGCCGACCGCAATATCCGGTTCGGGAGCGCTCTTGGGAGGCATGGCCACCGTACCCTCGACCACCGGGAGAAACTCGCTCCCGAGCGCCTTCAGCGCCGTGTAGAGCCGAAAGGCGAGGTCCGTCTTGGCAACAGCATGCCGAGTCTGCTGCGGGTTCATCGTGTAAAGCACCCCCTCAATCAGCTCGACCTTTCGGTAGCCATTAAAGGCGCCCGCCTCGTCCAGAAGCAGGAAATCCTCCAGCGTCAGCTTCAGCGGACGTGGGGCGCTGAGGGGACGGTTTACGGTCATGGCCTCACCATATCACCTTGCACCGCACCAACGAAATCCCGCAGAGGCGGTTCATGCCGAACGCTCCCGTCCCCGCCGCGCTTCGCGAAGCCGCGCTCGTCTCCAAGGCCTGGCCCTACGAGGAAGCGCGCAAGCTTCTGAAGCGCTATCCGGACGGACCGCCCAGCGGCGAGATCGTGTTCGAGACGGGCTACGGGCCGTCGGGCCTGCCGCACCTCGGCACGTTCCAGGAAGTGGCGCGCACTCTGATGGTCCGCCACGCGCTGTCCGAGATGGTCGACTGGCCGAGCCGGCTGATCGCCTTTTCCGACGACATGGACGGAATGCGCAAGGTGCCGCCGGGGGTTCCCGAGCGGGACATGATGCACGCCCATCTCGACCAGCCGCTGTCGAGCATTCCCGATCCCTATGGCTGCGGCCACGACAGCTATGCGGCGCACAACAACAATCTGCTTCGCCAATTCCTCGACCGCTTCGGCTTCGACTACGAGTTCCTCGCCTCGTCCGACTGCTACCGCTCCGGCCGCTTCGACGAGGCGCTCCGCCAGGTGCTTCGCCGCTACCAGCCGATCCTCGACGTGATGCTCCCGACGCTCGGCGAGGAACGGCGGCGGACCTATTCGCCGATCCTTCCGATCAGCCCGGTGACGGGCAAGGTCCTCCAGGTGCCGGTCGAGGTGGTGGACCCGGAAGCGGGGATCGTCCGCTACGTCGATCCCGCCACGGGGGAGGCCGCCGAGCAGTCGATCCTTTCCGGCGGCGCGAAGCTTCAGTGGAAGGTCGACTGGGCGATGCGCTGGGTCGCCCTTGGGGTCGATTACGAGATGTCGGGCAAGGACCTGATCGACAGCGTCACCCAAAGCTCCAAGATCGCCCGGATCCTCGGCGCCCGGCCGCCGGAGGGTTTCAACTACGAGCTGTTCCTGGACGAGAATGGCGAGAAGATCTCGAAGACCCGGGGCAACGGAGTCACCATCGACGAATGGCTGACCTACGCGCCCGAGGAGAGCCTCGCTTTCTACATCTACCGCGAGCCGAGGCGGGCGAAGCAGCTAAGCTTCGGGATCATCCCCAAGGCGGTCGACGAATATCACCAGTTCCTCGCCGCCTATCCGGCGCAGGATTGGGACAAGAGGCTCGGCAACCCGGTGCACCACGTCCATGCCGGCAAGGTGCCGGAGGCGCGGCTTCCGATCACCTTCGCCTTGCTCCTCAACATCGCGAGCCTGCCCGGCGTCGGCGACCGCGAAACGATCTGGAGCTTCCTCAACCGCTACAATCCCGCCCTTACTCCGGAAGCGAGCCCCGAGCTGGACCAGCTCGTCGATTATGCCGTCGCCTACGGATGCCGATTCGTCGCTCCGGCGCTTCGCCGCCGGCCGCCGACGGCGGAGGAGGCCGAGGCGTTGCGCGAGCTGGACTCGCTCCTCGCCCAGGACGACGGCGCGGGCCGGGAGGACGAAGATCCTGCCGTGATCCTGCAGAACCACATCTACGAGATCGGCAAGCGGCGTTACGGCAAGGAACGGCTGCGCGACTGGTTCAAGGCGCTGTACGAAACCCTGCTGGGCAGCGAGCAGGGGCCCCGAATGGGCAGCTTCATCGCCCTTTACGGCATCGCCAACAGCCGCCGCCTGATCGCCGACGCGCTGGCGGACGAGGGGGCTTCGTCCTGAACGACGTTGTCCCCGCGGCTAAGCGGCGGGCGGTGCGGTTCCGCGACGCAAATTTGCGGATTCTGGCGATTCTAGCGCGGCCGGCGAGCGTCTATCGCCGCCCCGTCACGAGCCAGGGAGGCCGACATGGGGAATGAGCGTTTGCTGGCCGGGCTGTGCGGAGTCACCTTCGTGACCCTGTTCCTGCTGTTCGCCCAATTGTGGATGGACGACCGCATCATCGCCGCCGCCTCGCAGGTCGCCTGAGCGCCCTGCCTCCGACCTGGCTTGCCCCCCGAACGCCGAAAGCCCAGCATCGGGCGATGCCGCAAGACTGGCTTTCAAGAATATGGGGCGAAACCCTCGACGATGATCTCGATCGACTTCTGAGAGACCTTTGCGTCGGTTGGGGCTTCTGCAACCGTTCGGTATCAGGACGTGATCTGCTCCGCGACGGCGGCGGATTGGTCACCGCGCAAGCCGTTGCGGAGGCGACCCTGGACGCGGAAGGAGATGTCGACCCCCGTTGGCGGGACGCCGTCGAGCGCCTGTTTAGCTATCGCTACGGCGCCAGGTCCGTGGCCCAGTCCAATTATCCACCCAAGTCGATGGCCCCCTACACGGTGGCGCCAGATCCACCGAAACGAGACCCGGCGGATGAAGACCCCATATTGGCATACGCGCGCGAGTTCGTCCGGGACGACGGTGGGTCGAGCGCCCGGGTGAGGCCGGCTCTCGAGACGGAGGCGGTGATGAGCAGCATCAGGCGCGCCCGCGGTAGGAAATCATTCGCCGTGGGGCCGCGGGAGCACGACGCCGCCCGCGACGACTTGGCGACCTTGATCGCCCTGCATGAACAGCTGACCGGCTGCCACTGGAACTCGGATCCGGAGGCACGCCGGGGGCTGGGATTGGCACCGGGCCTTGGGCTTCTGGCGAAGCGGAGATGAAGAACCTCGCAACGGACGCCTGCGCATCCACCCTTTCTCGCCTCTGCAAGAACGGCGTGTCCGTTCGCATCCGGTCGGTACGCGTCGCAGTGAATGCTCGATCGTCTCGTCCGGTCGTCCATCAGGACGGGCGCGGTTCGCGGCGGACCATCGAGCCGGTGGGCTTCACGGTGGCGGAGATGCGCTGCGCTTCGTCGCGCGGCAGGCCGGAGCGGACCAGCGCCTCGGTCAGCGCCTCGGCGGCGGGGACCGCGACGTCGGGGTCGATCCCCGCGCCTTCCCAGCCCTTGCCGGTGTCGGGATCGTAGGTCCGCCCGACCGGGATGAAGACCGAGAATTTGCCGCCGACCGGCTGCATGCCGCCATAATGGCCGGCTCCGGCGGTCGGCTCGCCGATGATGGTGGCCCGGTGGGTACGCTTCAGGGACAAGGTGAAGTGCTCGGCCGCCGAGGCGGTTCGGCCGGACGTGAGCACGAACACCTTGGCGTCGAACAGACGCTTCTCGGTCTTGCTGGGAAGCGCGTAATGGTCACGGCGCACGACGTCCTCGCTCGTCGGGACGAGGCGGAGCGAGGGCGACCGCTCGACGGGGGCCCCCTGCGCCCGCTCGATCGAGGCGCGGGTGTCCATCGTCACCAGCTTCGTCTCGCGAGCGAAGAGATAGGGGAAGATCACGTCCATCTCGTCGAGACCGCCGCCGCGGTGGGTGCGGGCGTCGAAGATCAGGGTTTTCGCACCGGCATTGTCGGTCATGAACTTACGCACCGCCTCGACTTCTTCGGGCGTGCCCATGAAGCCGTTGAAGCGGATATAGGCGATGCCCGGAGCGAGCACGCGCTGCTCCTCGATCGGCTCGAACGGAAGGCGCGGCGGCGCCGCCGGGCTAGCGGCGGGAGCGGAACCCGCGGCCGCCGGAGGGGGGCCACGGCGCTCGGGCGCGCCCACCGCGACACGCAGGTGGTTGTCGGGGGAGACGGCGCGAAGGTCGGCCGTCAGCCGCTCCGCCAGCTCCCGGCCTGATGTGAAGCCGTCATAGGCGCCGGCGGCGGCGTTGCTCCGAAGCGTCTCGGCGTAGCGCTTGGCGATGTCGGGAAAGGCATAGCCCTCCTCCAGCTTTTGGGCGAGCTCGGCGGCGGTCGAGCGGGCTTCCGCGGCGGTGACCGCGACGTCGGGCCGCGCTTGCGCCGGAGCGGGGGCCGGAGCGGGCGGCGTCTGGGCGACGGCGGCGGCGGCCGAAGCGGCGAGCAGAGCCGCGGCAAGATTCCTGAAAGCGAACATGGGGTCCCCTCGACAAAAGCAGTTGCACATCCCTGCCGTGTTTATGCCCTGCCGCGGGCGCTTTTTGTGCGAGTTTCGGAGCCCGTTCATGCCAATAACAGGCACGAAGGAGGATCTCGGCGCGGCATGGACAGGAAACTCGACGGCTTCGACATCGCGCTCCTCAACCTGCTTCAGGACGACAATCTCGCGACGGCGGAAACTCTGGCCCGGGCGGTGCCGCTCTCTCCCTCGGCGCTGGCCCGACGGGTGAGGAGCCTAAGGGAGCGGGGGCTGATCGCCGCGGACATGGCGGTGCTCGCCGGCGAGGTGACGGCCGACCGGCTCCGCGCCGTGGTCCAGGTGCAGGTTCACGAACATGCCGAGGAGAAGGGCATCGCCGCCCTTCGCGCCCGGCTCGCGGCGGCGAGCGAGGTTCAGCTGCTCCTCAACATCGCCGGACCGATGGACCTGCTCGTCCTCGTCGTGACCCGAACGATGCGCGACTTCAACGCCTTCGCCGACCGCCACTTCGCCGGCGACCCGAGCGTCCGCCGCTACGAGACCAGCTTCGTCAAGGCGGAGATCAAGAACCGGCCGGCGGTTCGGCTGGACGAGGCCGATATCGCCCGCTGAGGCGTGAAAAGCCTCTGTCCCCGGACGGCCAAACTCGGTTAGAGCGCGGGCGATGTCAGACCTCGACGCCCTCTCGACCGACCTTCTCGCCCGGATCGCCGGAGCGCCCGATCTTCCGGCGCTGGAGGCGGAGCGGGTCGCCGCGCTCGGCAAGCAGGGGGTGGTGACCCAGCGGCTGAAGACGCTTGGCGGCATGACGCCGGAGCAGCGCCAGGCGGAGGGACCTCGGATCCACGGGCTTCGCGAGCGGGTGACGGAAGCGATCTTCGAGCGCAAGGCGGCGCTCGAGGCGGCGGAGCTGGAGCGCAGGCTCGCCACCGAAACGCTCGACATGACCTTGCCCGCCGGCTCCGGCCCCGAGGGCAGCGTCCACCCGGTCAGCCAGGTGATGGACGAGCTCGCCGAGATTTTCGCCGACCTCGGCTTCTCGGTCGCGACCGGGCCGGAGATCGAGGACGACTGGCGCAACTTCACCGCGCTCAACATCCCCGAAAGCCACCCGGCGCGGGCGATGCACGACACCTTCTACTTCCCCGACCGCGATTCCGACGGCCGGCGGATGCTTCTTCGCACCCACACCTCGCCGGTGCAGATCCGCACCATGCAGTCGCACAAGCCGCCCATCTACACCATCGCTCCGGGGCGCACCTACCGCTCGGACAGCGACGCGACCCACACTCCGATGTTCCACCAGGTCGAGGGGCTGGTGATCGACCGGGGGATCACGCTCGGCCACCTCAAATGGACCCTCGAGACCTTCCTCAAGGCCTTCTTCGAGCGCGACGACATCGTTCTTCGCCTCCGCCCCTCCTACTTCCCCTTCACCGAGCCTTCGGCGGAGGTCGACATCGGCTATACAATGGCGAACGGCCGGCGGGTGCTCGGCGGGACCGAGGGCTGGATGGAGCTTCTCGGCTCCGGAATGGTCCACCCGCGCGTGATCGCCGCCTGCGGGCTCGACCCCGACGAGTGGCAGGGCTTCGCCTTCGGCTGCGGCATCGACCGGCTGGCGATGCTGAAATACGGGATGGACGACCTTCGCGCCTTCTTCGACGGCGACCTGCGCTGGCTGAAGCATTACGGCTTCTCCGCGCTCGACGTTCCGACCTTGAGCGGAGGCGTCGGCGCATGAAGTTCACTTTGTCCTGGCTGAAGGAGCATCTCGACACACAGGCATCCGCAGACGAGATCGTCGCGGCGCTGACCGCCATCGGGCTCGAGGTGGAGGGGGTCGAGAATC
>Ga0070660_100003982_pt1 | contig 10205 bp, 6 predicted proteins | sample KBSC33metaG_FD_64670 | JGI IMG/M metagenome (GOLD analysis project Ga0070660, IMG submission 64670) | Corn rhizosphere microbial communities from Kellogg Biological Station, Michigan, USA - KBS C3-3 metaG | ecosystem: Host-associated > Plants > Roots > Rhizosphere > Soil ... | reverse complement strand
CGGAGCACGATTTATGCGCGGAGGATATCGGCGACGCGCCACGGCAAGCGGATGAAGTCGGCGGCGAAGCGCCGGTGGGCGCGGTGCCCACGCCTGCGCTGCGTGCGATCGAGTCGCCCGCTGCACCTTCGGAACACGACGAAAACGATTCGGTGAATGGCGTCGACGACGACCCGTTCGCCAACCACGAAGCGGCCTCGCGCCGTGCCTGAATTAACCGAATTTTTGCCGCACTCGCGACGAGTGCGAGCCCTCTGACATTCGAGGTTGTTTTGACAGATACCCACGACACCGATTTGTCCGCGTCCGGGCGCGCTATTGACGCTGCGGGCCGCGAACAGACATTGGGCGCGCAAGAGGCACCCGACCGCTCCAACGAGCGAGAGCCCCAGGCGGCGGATGCCGGCGGCGAGGAGCGCCCGAGGCGCGGTCTGCGCCGCGGGCCGCGCAGTCTCATCGCGCGGCGTCGTGCGGCGGCCAAGACCAAAGGCGATCCGGCGGCCGGCGATCCGGCGGCCGGCGATCCGGCGGCGCGATCGGAGCCGGATGCGCCGGCCGAGCTCGCTGCGCCAGGAGGCGACGCGCTCGACGCCGCGCCCCCGCACCGGGATCAAAAACGAAGCGCGGGCGGGAAACCGCCGCGCAAGCCCGTTGGCGGGCGCCGCGAGCGCGGCCCGGGTCCCGGCTCCGGCCGTCCGGCAGGCGAGGGCAAGCGCGCCGAGGAACCGCGTGGCGATGCGCCCGGCGCGGCAGCGGCAGGAGCAGGAGGGTCCGACGACCTGTTCTCGTACGTGACGTCGCCGGCGTTCGATGCGGACAACGGCTCGACGGCCGGCGTTCGTGCGCCGATGCTGCGCCGCGGCCGCGAGGCACCGCAAAAGCGGGTGCTGTCGCCCGATGACGATGCGCCGAAGCTGCACAAGGTGCTGGCCGAAGCCGGCATGGGTTCGCGCCGCGAAATGGAGGAACTCATCGTTGCCGGGCGTGTATCGGTGAACGGCGAGCCGGCCCATATCGGTCAGCGCATCATGCCGACGGACCAGGTCAGGATCAATGGAAAGCCGGTCAAACGACGCGTGCAGACGAAGCCGCCGCGCGTGCTCGTCTACCACAAGCCAGCCGGGGAGATCGTGAGCCATGCCGATCCCGAGGGCCGGGCGTCGGTCTTCGACAAGCTGCCGCCGATGAAAACGGCGAAATGGCTGGCTGTCGGCCGGCTCGACTTCAACACCGAAGGGCTGTTGCTGCTCACGACGTCGGGCGATCTGGCCAACCGGTTCATGCACCCGCGCTATAGCGTCGAACGCGAGTACGCCGTTCGGGTGGTCGGAGAGTTGGGCGAAGGGGCGCGGCAAAAGCTGCTTCACGGCGTCGAGCTCGAAGACGGTCCAGCCAACTTCCTGCGGATTCGGGACGGCGGCGGCGAAGGGACGAACCACTGGTATCACGTTGCGCTCGCGGAAGGGCGCAATCGAGAAGTGCGCCGGATGTTCGAAGCGGTCGGCCTCATGGTGAGCCGTCTGATTCGCACGCGGCATGGCCCGATCTCGCTGCCGCGCGGATTGCGCCGCGGCCGGTGGGAGGAGCTCGAAGAAAATCAGGTGCGCAGCCTCATGAGCGCGGTCGGGCTGAAGGCGCCGGTCGAAGACAAGGGTGCGCGCCGCGCGACGCAGGAACGTCGCCAACCGGATCCGATGCAAACGTCGATGGGCTTCATCAGCCGCGAGCCGGTGCTGACGGCGCACGGCCGCTTCGAGCAGCCGGGCCGCGGTCCGGGCCGGCGCGGTCCGGGCGGCGGGTTCGGCGATGCGCCTGGCGGTTTCGGCGGGCGTCCGGGCGCAAACCGGGGCAAGAGCGGGCCGCAACGCGCACGTGGCGACGTGGATGGCAACCGTGCGTTGCCTGCCGGTGGTGCCAAGCGCGGCCCGGGTGGCGGTGGTGGCGGCCCTGGCGGCAACCGGCCTGCGGGCGGCAATCGCCCGGGCGGAAGCGCCAACGGGCCGCGCGGAATGCCGCGCAATCGGGCGCGGGGCCGGTAACGGCCAGCGGTCCGCATTGGAGAAAGGCGTCGTTCGCAAGAGCGCGAGCTTGGCACGTGCTCTTGAAAAATGCTAGAATCTCGAAGTCGCTGGGCGTGCGGCTTTTTCGTGCGGCTCAGGTGCGACCACCGGTAAGAAGAAGATGGGCGTTCAGCCCATTTTTTTTTGCCGTTGCGGTTCAGCATCTCGGGTTGCACTGACCTTCCGTGCGCCGGCCAGGCGCGCGGCCCGCAAGATGTTCGCGTCGCGCGCGAATATCTTAGAGGGCACTTGTGCAACTGACGGAACTGATAGAAACCACGGTCTCGGGCATGGGCTACGAGTTGGTCGATCTCGAGCGTACCGGGCGCGGGATGCTTTGCGTCTATATCGATCAGCCCGCCGGTATCGCGATCGAGGACTGTGAAAAGGTCACTCGTCAGCTCCAGCACGTTTTGACGGTTGAAAATATCGATTACGAGCGGCTCGAAGTGTCGTCGCCTGGGCTCGACCGTCCGCTGAAGAAATTGGCCGATTTCGTGCGATTCGCGGGGAGCGAGGCGGTCGTTACGCTGAAAAAACCGTTGGACGGACGCAAGACGTACCGGGGCATTCTCCATGCGCCGAACGGGGAAACGATCGGTTTGGAATTTGTTGGGAAAGAAGGCGCCGCGATGCTCGACTTTACGCTTGCGGATATGGACCGCGCGCGCCTCGTCCCGCACGTTGATTTTAGGAGCCGGAAACAATGAGTCGCGAAGTATTGATGCTGGTGGATGCGCTGGCGCGCGAGAAGAACGTCAACAAGGATGTCGTGTTCGCTGCGCTCGAAGCCGCCCTTGCTTCGGCAACCAAGAAGCTCTTCGAAGAAGACGTCGATATTCGCGTGCACATCGATCGTGAATCGGGTGAGCACGAAACGTATCGCCGGTGGCGCGTCGTGCCGGACGAGGCCGGTCTGCAAGAGCCGGATCAGGAAATCCTGCTTTTCGAGGCGCGCGAAGAGCAGCCCGACATCGAAATCGACGAATACATCGAAGAGCCGATCCCGTCGATCGAGTTCGGCCGCATCGGCGCACAGGCCGCGAAGCAGGTCATCCTGCAAAAGGTGCGCGATGCCGAGCGCGAGCAGATCCTGAACGATTTCCTCGAGCGTGGGGAAAAGATCATGACGGGGACGGTCAAGCGGCTCGACAAGGGCAACTTCATCGTCGAATCGGGGCGCGTGGAAGCGCTGTTGCGCCGCGATCAACTGATTCCGAAAGAGAACTTGCGCGTGGGCGACCGCGTGCGCGCTTATATCGCGAAGGTCGATCGCACGGCTCGCGGGCCGCAGATCGAGCTCTCGCGCACCGCGCCCGAGTTCCTGATGAAGCTGTTCGAAATGGAAGTGCCGGAAATCGAGCAGGGCCTGCTCGAAATCAAGGCCGCCGCGCGGGATCCCGGCGTGCGGGCGAAGATCGGCGTCATCGCCTATGACAAGCGGATCGATCCGATCGGCACCTGCGTCGGCATCCGCGGCTCGCGCGTGCAGGCGGTGCGCAACGAGCTCGGTGGCGAGAACGTCGACATCGTGCTATGGTCGGAGGATCCCGCCCAGTTCGTGATCGGTGCGCTCGCGCCGGCAGCGGTCCAGTCGATCGTCGTCGATGAAGAAAAACACTCGATGGACGTCGTCGTGGACGAAAACGAGCTCGCGGTCGCGATCGGCCGCAGCGGCCAGAACGTGCGGCTCGCGAGCGAGCTGACCGGCTGGCAGATCAACATCATGACGCCGGACGAATCCGCGCAGAAGCAGAACCAGGAGCGGGGCGTATTGCGCGACCTGTTCATGGCGCGGCTGGACGTCGACGAGGAAGTGGCCGACATTTTGATCGACGAGGGCTTCACGAGCCTCGAAGAGATCGCCTATGTGCCACTCAACGAAATGCTCGAGATCGAGGCGTTCGACGAAGACACCGTTCACGAGCTGCGCAACCGCGCACGCGATGCGCTGTTGACGATGGCCATCGCGAACGAAGAGAAAGTCGAAAACGCCTCGCTCGATCTGAAGAGCCTCGACGGAGTCGATTCCGACTTGCTGGCGAAGCTGGCCGCGCATCAAATACAGACGCGCGACGAGCTTGCCGAGCTGGCCGTGGACGAATTGGTCGAATTGATTGGAATGGAAGAGGAAGCCGCGAAAGCGTTGATCATGAAAGCACGTGAACACTGGTTCCAGTGAGTGAATACCATGACGCACTGAAACGATCGCGACGGCGATAGATTTAGCACGCGCCGGTCGCACGACCCGATGCTAACCGCAAGGAATCGGTCCTTGCATTAAGAGGAATGAATGGCGAGTAACAACGTAGCCCAATTTGCCGCGGAACTGAAAATGCCTGCCGGGGTGCTGCTCGAGCAGCTCCAGGCGGCGGGCGTCCAAAAAGCGAGTGAGGACGATGCGCTGTCCGAATCGGACAAGGCACGTTTGCTCGACCACTTGCGCAAAGCGCACGGCTCGGCGGACGCGGACAAGCGCAAGATCACGCTGACGCGCCGGCATACGTCGGAAATCAAACAGTCCGACGCGACGGGCAAGGCTCGCACCATTCAGGTCGAAGTGCGCAAAAAGCGCGTGTTCGTGAAGCGCGACGAAGCCGGCGAAGCGGCTGCCGAAGCGGCGGGTCAGGCGGTCGACGCCGAAAGCGCCGAGCTGCAGCGGCGCGAGGAAGAGGCACGTCGGGAGGCCGAGCTGCTCGAGAAGCAGGCGCAGGAGCTCAAGGAGCGGCAAGAACGTCTCGAGCGCGAGGAAGCGGAACGCCAGGCGCGCGAGCAAGCCGCCGAGGCGGAGCGTCGCCGCGCCGAGGAAGAGGCTACGGCGAAGCGTGCCGAAGTCGCTGCGCGCGAGCAGGCCGAGCGTGGTGCGAGCGAGGACGAGCGAGCCGCCGCCGAGCGCGCCGCACAGCGTGAAGCGGCCAAGAAGGCCGAAGACGCTGCGCGCGAGGCCGCCGAGAAGGCCCGCGCCGAGCAGGAGGAAATCGCCAAGCGCCGCCAGGCGGCCGAGGCCGAAGCGCGCGCGATTCGCGAGATGATGAATACGCCGCGCAAGGCGCAGGTAAAGGCCCCGGAGCCCGCGCCCGCGAAGCCGGCCGAGCCTGCCGTCAAGACCGCCGAAGCGAAGGGCACGTTGCACAAGCCCGCGCGCCCGCCGGGCGAGGCGGCCCGTCCGGCCGCGCGCAAGGCTGCACCCGCGGCCGCGCCGAGCACGACCCCGGCAGCTCCCTCCGCCGACAAGAAAAAGCCTGGCGGCAAAGCGGGCTGGCAGGACGACGCCGCGAAGCGTCGCGGCATCAAGACGCGCGGCGATTCGAGCGGCGGTGTCGATCGCGGCTGGCGCGGCGGTCCGAAGGGCCGCGGCAAGCATCAGGATGCGGCCGCCAACTTCCAGGCACCGACGGAGCCGATCGTGCGCGAAGTGCACGTTCCGGAGACGATCACCGTTGCCGACCTCGCGCACAAGATGTCCGTCAAGGCATCGGAAGTCATCAAGATAATGATGAAGCTCGGCCAGATGGTCACGATCAACCAGATGCTCGATCAGGAAACGGCGATGATCGTCGTCGAAGAGCTCGGACATCGTGCGGTGGCAGCGAAGCTCGACGATCCCGAGGCGTTGCTCGTCGAAGGAGAAGCGAACGACGCCGAGCAACTGCCGCGTCCGCCGGTCGTCACGGTCATGGGCCACGTCGACCACGGCAAGACGTCGTTGCTCGACTACATCCGGCGCGCCAAGGTGGCGGCGGGTGAAGCGGGCGGCATCACGCAGCACATCGGCGCTTATCACGTCGAAACGCCGCGCGGCGTCATTACGTTCCTCGATACGCCGGGCCACGAAGCGTTCACGGCCATGCGGGCACGTGGCGCGAAAGCCACCGATATCGTGATTCTCGTCGTGGCTGCCGACGACGGCGTAATGCCGCAGACGAAGGAAGCCATTGCGCACGCGAAGGCGGGCGGTGTACCGATCGTCGTCGCGATCAACAAGATCGACAAGCCGGAAGCGAACCCCGAGCGCGTGAAGCAAGAACTCGTGGCCGAAGGCGTCGTGCCGGAAGAGTACGGTGGCGATTCGCCGTTCGTGCCGGTGTCGGCCAAGACGGGCGCGGGTATCGACGATCTGCTCGAAAACGTGCTGCTGCAGGCCGAGGTGCTCGAATTGACCGCACCGGTGGATGCGCCTGCGAAGGGACTCGTGATCGAAGCGAAGCTCGACAAGGGCAAGGGCCCGGTTGCGACCGTGCTCGTGCAATCGGGGACGCTCTCGCGTGGCGACGTCGTGCTCGCGGGCAGCGCCTATGGCCGCGTTCGCGCGATGCTCGACGAAACGAGCAAGGCGACGAAATCGGCCGGCCCGTCGATCCCGGTCGAAATCCAGGGCTTGTCGGAAGTGCCTGCCGCTGGCGAAGAAGTCATGGTGCTTCAGGACGAACGCAAGGCACGCGAAATCGCGCTGTTCCGTCAGGGCAAGTTCCGCGATGTGAAGCTGGCCAAGCAGCAGGCCGCGAAGCTCGAAAGCATGCTCGAGCAAATGGGCGAGGGCGAGGTCAAGAACCTGCCGCTCATCGTCAAGGCCGACGTGCAGGGTTCGCAAGAAGCGCTCGTGCAGTCGCTGCAAAAGCTCTCGACCGACGAAGTGCGCGTGCAGATCGTGCACGGCGCGGTGGGCGGCATCAGCGAGTCGGATGTCAATCTGGCCACGGCGTCGAAAGCGGTCATCATCGGCTTCAATACGCGGGCCGATGCCCAGGCCCGCAAGCTCGCCGAGACCAACGGCATCGATATTCGCTACTACAACATCATCTACGACGCTGTGGATGAAGTGAAGGCTGCGATGTCGGGCATGTTGTCGCCGGAGAAGCGCGAGGTCATCACGGGCATGGTCGAAGTGCGGCAGGTGTTCCGCGTGCCGAAGGTCGGCGCGGTGGCCGGCTGTATGGTGACGGACGGTGTCGTGAAGCGTTCGTCGTCGGTGCGCGTGCTGCGCAACAACGTGGTCATCCACACCGGCGAACTCGATTCCCTGAAGCGCTTCAAGGACGACGTCAAGGAAGTGAAGCAGGGCTTCGAGTGCGGTATGTCGGTCAAGAACTTCAACGATATCGTCGAAGGCGATCAGTTCGAAGTGTTCGAGGTCACCGAAGTCGCGCGTACGCTGTAAGCGCCACGTGCGCGGCTCGGGGCGGGGCGGGCGACGAGCCTGTCCCGCCCGTTGTTTTTTTGGGCGGCCCTATGTTCGAACGATGGCCGCAAGAACGGTTGTGTGGCCTGTCGGCCCGCAAAGTTTGCATCAGGAATTTTCGCCATGTCGAAGAAACGTAGTTCTCCTAACCGCAACGTGCAGATTGCCGATCAGATCCAGCGCGATCTGTCGGAACTCATCATGCGCGAGGTGAAGGATCCGCGCATCGGGCTCGTGACGATTCAAAGCGTCGAGCTCACGCCCGACTACGCGCATGCGAAGGTCTATTTCACGACGCTGACGGGCGACGCTCAGGCAACCGAGCGCGCACTGAACCACGCGGCGGGCCATCTTCACAATCTGCTGTTCAAGCGGCTGCATATCCATACGGTGCCCACGCTGCACTTTCACTACGACAAGACCATCGAACAGGCCGTCGAGATGTCGCGCCTGATTGACGAGGCTAACGCCAGCCGGGCCAAGGACGATTGAGTCCCGACTGAGGTCCCGGTGTATGTCCGCTCTTTTTGCAACTGTCCGATGAATCAGAATCAAAGGCCCCGGGTGCCGCGTCGCGTGCTCGATGGGGTGTTGCTGCTCGACAAGCCGCTCGGGCTCTCGAGTAATGACGCGCTGATGAGCGCGAAGCGCCTGTATCTTGCGAAAAAGGCCGGTCATACGGGGACGCTCGATCCGCTCGCATCGGGGCTGTTGCCGCTTTGTTTCGGTGAGGCGACGAAGTTTTCGCAGGATCTGCTCGATGCCGACAAGACCTACGAGGCTACGATGCGGCTCGGCGTTCGTACCTCGACGGGCGACGCCGAAGGTGAGGTGCTCGAGACGGCGGCGGTGCGGGTCGAGCGCTCAGAGGTCGAGGCGGCATGCCGGCGCTTTGTCGGCGAAATCATTCAAGTACCTCCGATGTACTCGGCACTGAAGCGCGACGGCAAACCGCTTTATGAGTACGCGCGAGCTGGGCAGACAGTGGAGCGCGAGGGCCGCGCGGTGACCATCCGCTGTCTCGAAGTGACCGGCTGCGTATTGCCGGACGTGACCTTTCGCGTCACCTGCAGCAAGGGCACTTACATTCGCACGCTGGCCGAGGATATCGGTTCGGCGCTTGGCTGCGGCGCGCACCTCGTCGCGTTACGGCGCACGGGGGTGGGCGCGTTGACTCTGGAACATGCGGTCACGCTCGATGCACTTTCCGATATGGATATGCCTGCGCGCGATGCGATGCTGCAGCCCGTCGACGCGTTGCTGTCCACGTTCGCGCCCGTGCAGCTCGGGCAAGACCTCGCGCGCAGGTTTCAGCAAGGACAGCGCATCCGCCTGGCGGAACTGAGCGCGCCGACGGTGCAGGAAAGCAGCGAGGGCAGCGTTCGCGTGCGGGTATACCGTGAAAGCGATGGAGCTTTGCTTGGCGTAGCACGTGCTGGGGAGGGCGTGCTTGCGCCGGAACGGCTCGTCGTCGGCGGGTAAGGCGGACGTCGAGGGGTTTCTTCAGCGTCGGAGCGGTGGAGCCTGGGAGATCCTTTCTCCATTTACAAGGCGCTCCATGCTTTTGCATCCTGCTTTCTCACGTACTTTGAGAATTCTCAATTGTGATGAGAAAAGCTGAGAAAGGCTCGATCAATGCGCGGCCGATGCGGCTGCGCTCGAATCCCCACCGCCCGATCGTTCGGGGCGCGTAATCCAGATGAGCCCGATCAACACCACGAAGATCACCGCCGAGATGTAGAACAGGTCGTTGACGCCGAGTTGGGCGGCCTGCTGCGTCACCATGCGATCGAAGAGCCCATAACGTTGCGTCGCGTCGAGGCCGGTCGCGGAGCCCATCTGTGACATCGCTTGCGTGAACGTCGGATCGAACGCGCTCGCGCGCTCGGTCAACTGCGCGTGGTGGAACGTCGTGCGATGATCCCAGGCCGTCGTGAAGATCGAGGTGCCGATCCCGCCGCACATGATCCGCACGAAATTCGACAGGCCCGATGCGGCCGCGATGCGATTGCCGGGCAGGCCGGACAACGTGATCGACACGAGCGGAATGAAGAAGCCCGCCATGCCGATGCCTTGCACGAGCGTCGGCAGCATGAGCGACCAGGTGTCGACACCGGTCGTATAGCGCGAGCGCATCCAGAAACAGAGCGCGAATACGAGAAACGCGGCCGTGGCGATCTTGCGGGGATCGGTTCGCGGCAAGAACTTGCCGGTCAACGGCGAGAGCAGAATCGCGAAGACCCCGACAGGCGCCATGACGAGACCCGCATCGGTCGCGGTGTAGCCGATATCCGTTTGCAGCCAGAGCGGCAGAAGGACCAGGTTCCCGAAATACAGCCCATAGCCGACCGACAGCGCGACGGTACCGCCCGTGAAGTTGCGCTTCTTGAACAGCGATAGATCGACGACCGGATGCTCGGCGGTCAACTCCCAGACCACGAAGAACGCGAAGCCGATCACGGCGACGAGCGCGAGTATCACGATCGTCGTCGACGAGAACCAGTCCAGATCCTTGCCCTGGTCGAGCATGACTTGCAGCGAGCCGACCCAGATCACGAGCAGGCTGAGGCCGACGGTGTCGATCGGTGCCTTCTTGATCGCCGAGTCGCGCGTGCGGAAGATCGCCCACGTTGCCACTGCCGCGACGATGCCGACGGGGATGTTGACGTAAAAGATCCACGGCCACGAGATATTGTCCGAGATCCACCCGCCCAGAATCGGGCCGGCCACCGGCGCAATCAACGTGGTCATCGCCCACATGGCAAGCGCGAGCGGAGCTTTGGAACGAGGATAGCTCGCCAGCAGCAGCGTTTGCGAGAGCGGAATCATCGGCCCGGCGACCGCGCCCTGGATGACCCGCGAGAAGAGCAGCAATGGCAGCGTCGGAGACAGGCCGCACATCCAGGAAGACAGCACGAACAGCACGATCGATGCGAGAAAGAGGCGAACCTGGCCGATGCGGTCGG
>Ga0070660_100003977_pt1 | contig 10215 bp, 8 predicted proteins | sample KBSC33metaG_FD_64670 | JGI IMG/M metagenome (GOLD analysis project Ga0070660, IMG submission 64670) | Corn rhizosphere microbial communities from Kellogg Biological Station, Michigan, USA - KBS C3-3 metaG | ecosystem: Host-associated > Plants > Roots > Rhizosphere > Soil ... | reverse complement strand
GCGGCAATGAGCACCGTCAGGGCGGCTTCGGGGCCGTACGTCGCGGAGGCGAGCGCGTCGAGCCCGAGCGCGGGAACGCCGGTGACGGGACCGAGCTGTTCTGACCGCGCTTCATCGGTGCGCAGCGATCGTCCGGTGAGCCACGACAGCACGGACGGCACGTCTGCAACAAAGGGACCCCGCCGCGGGAGCTCGCAGGTGGACCGTAAGGGCCGGTTCGACCGGAGGGAGCAGGGTTATCCGACGCTCGACGCTGCCGCCCGCGCGGATTCTCGCGGCTGAGAATCGCTCTCGATCAGCTCGCCGCACAGCCGCTGATACAGCGGGCTGATCCGCAGGAGCTCGTCATGTCGACCCTGCGAGACGATCGTGCCCGCTTCGAGGACGAGAATGCGGTCCGCATCGCGAACGGTCGAGAGGCGATGCGCGATCACGAACGTCGTGCGGCCCGCGCGCAGCCGATCGAGGGCCGCCAGCACCGCGCGTTCGGCGAGCATGTCCAGCGACGCCGTCGGCTCGTCGAGAATCAGGATCGGCGCGTCCTTCAGAAACGCGCGTGCGATGCTGAGGCGCTGACGCTGACCGCCGGAGAGCCCGGTGCCGCCATCGCCGAGCACCGTGTCGTAGCCATCCGGCAGCGTCGCGATGAAATCGCCGCATCCCGCGGCCTGCGCCGCGGCGACGACCTCGTCTGCATTGGCGTCGAGACGTCCATACACGATGTTGTCGGCCACCGATCCTGACAGCAGAATCGATTCCTGCGGCACAACCGCGATCTGCTCGCGCAGCCACCGGAGCGGCAGCGTCCGCACGTCGACGCCGTCGATGCAGACCCGGCCGCTCGAACACTCGTACAGCCGGCCGATGAGGCTGACGATCGTCGTCTTGCCAGCGCCGGAAAGGCCGACCAGCGCCACCGTCTCGCCTGGCGCCGCCGTGAAATTCAAGGCGCGCAGCGCCGAGCGCCCGGGACCGTACGCGAACGACACCTCCTCGAACCGCACTTCGCCGCGGACGCGAGCGTGCGCCTCGCCTTCGTCGGCCGCTTCCCGCGGCAGGCGCAGGACTTCGCGCACGCGGCGGGCGCTGGCGAGCGCCCCATGCAGCGATCCGGTCGTCGTCGCAATCGCCGAAAGAGGCCCGTACACGAAGCCGAGATAGGTGACGATCAGCAGCAGCGTGCCGGCGGTGAGCGTGCCGTGGAGCACGTGCAGCCCGCCGATCCCGAGGACGAGCGAGGCGCCGCCGATCGTGATCGACGCGACCAGGAAGCTGAACGACGACTCCTCGCGCGTGACGGCGAGCCGCTCGGACATCGCGGCCTGGGCCACCCCGCTGAAGCGGTGCACTTCGTGCGCTTCGCGCGCGAACATCTTCACGAGCCGGATCGCCGACAGGCTCTCGTACACGCGCGTCACGACCGCTGATTCGAGCCGCTTCGCGCGATCCGCGCGCGTCACCATGCCGCCCATCGACAGGCGCAGACACAGGTACAGCAGGGGGACGACGACGGTCGAGATCACGGCGAGCACGGGATCGAGTGCGAAGAGGATCGCGAACATGACGACGAGCGTGAGCGCCGAGAAGATCAACGGAAAGAGCCCCTTCAGGAGGAGGCTCTCGAGGCATCCCGCGTCGGTGTCGAGGCGGTAAACGGAATCGGCGGTTGATCCGATCGCGTGATGCGCGAGCGACAGGTACTGGAGATGCGTGAACAGCCGCGATCGCAAGTCGAAGACCATCCGCTGCGCGAGGCGCGCCTGCACGCGCGTGTGCATCATCAGCACGAGCTCATGACCGAGCTGCAGGAGCAGGCCCGCGGCGACGACCGCACCGAGCAGCGCCGCCTGATGTTCCACGGCCATGCGGGGCGAGACGAGGGCGGTGGGCGGGATCCCGCGCGTCAACAGGTCGACGATCGCCTTGAGCGGCCACGGCGCCAGTGCGCGCAAACCGATTTCGGCGAGCGACAACGCGGCGAGGCGCGCGACCGATCGACGGTACGGACGCAGGAACGAGAGGGTCCACCGTGAGGCGGAATCAGTCTGTCGACGGGACCGGCCGGACGTACGCGGCACACACGTTCTCCGAGCCGCCGCCGGACGGCACTCTGGTGACAGCTCACGCCAGCGGACAGCCGATCCGGCGCGCGAGCGCTCGTCGTGTCAGGAAGCCGCGCGGACGTGCGCGGATGCTGGATTATACCAGCGGCGACGCGAGCTTGGCCGGCAGCGGCGCTTCGCCGGCGCCGCGCGCGTCGCGGCGCGCTTCGAGGAGCAGATTGGCGGCGCGATAGCCGTTGAACGTGCCGACGTCCACGTACGAATGGCCCGCCCTCACCCCTTTCGCGCGCCCGCCGAGCGCCAGGTACGCGTTGACGAGCGTGCCGATGTATTCATCGCGCGGATCGCGAGCGCACCAGATCGCGTGGAGCTGGTGCAGGATCGCGCCGGGCATCTTGAAGGCGCCCCACACCCACGAGCTCGCCGCGTCGCGCTGCTTCACCTGGATCTCGACGACCTGCTCGTCCTTTCCCGTGACGACGGCATCGAAGAGATCCGGGCGATCCACGGGAAACAGCAGGAACGAGAGCTCGTCGTCGGCGAGCCGGCACAAGGCGTCCACGGGGTACCAGAGCGTATCGGGCAGGCCGATCACCACGGGTTCATCCGGGGCGATGAACGGCGCCGCGTGGAAGATGGCATCGCACAAGCCGGCTGGATGCTGCTGCACGAGATAGCAGATACGCGCCGCGCCGATCTGCCCCGCGTAGTACTCGAGGATGTCCGACTTCCCCGGCGAGATGATGAAACACAACTTCGTCGCGCCGGCCGCCAGCATGCGCTCGACGAGATGTTCGCTGACCGCGCGCGGCCGTTCGATCGGTCCGTCGAACCGGCTGCCGACCGGCAGCAGCTCCTTAGAGAACGCCAGCGGCTGAATGCGCGTGCCCGCGCCCGCCGCCGGAATGATCCCCCACACGATGCACGCTCCTCCCTTCGAGCAGCTCTTCGAGCTCGGCGGCGCGGTGATCCGCGGTATGTTCCGCCAGCACGCGCTCACGCGCCCGCTTGGCAAGCTCGCGCAGATCGTCGTCGGATCGATCGAGCGCGGCAAGCGCCTCCGCCGTCGAATCCGCGACGAGAATCTCGCGATCCGGCTCGAAGAACGCTTCGAGTCCGGGCCACGAGTCGGACAGAATCGGCGCGCCGCACGCCGCAGCTTCGAAGAGCCGGCCGGATGGACAGTAACCGACGCCCGCCATTGCCTGCCGGGTCACGTTGAGCGTCAACCTGGACGAGCAATAAAACGCGGGATGCTGATCCGGCGCGAGATGCCGCTTGTAGAACACGTTCGGCGACCAGGGAAAGTCAGGCGGATACTGAGAGCCCGCGAGGACGAACCGTCTGGCGGGCCGCTGCCTTGCCGGCTCGATGAACAACTGCTCCACTCGCGCTTGTCGGTCGGCGGCATACGTGCCGATGTACGAGAGATCGGCGCGGTACGAATCGACCGGCTCGACCGGTTGATGTACGGCGGGATCGACGCTGCCGTACAGCGGACGCGCCACGCGCGCGCCGAGCTCGGTCCGCAATCGATCGAGCGACGCGCCGCCGGTGTAACTGAGCACGAGATCGTACCCGCTGAGGCCGTCTGCGCCGATGTATGCCACCGGCTCGCCGCTCGCCAGACGATCGAGCGTGATCGGCGTATCGAGATCGTAAAACACACGCAGCGCGCCGCTCGTGTCGAGCAGCCGCTCCGCGTCGAGCGCGTCGGGACAGAACGACGTGACGATGGCGGCGGTCGCCGTGGCGAGCTCGCGGGCGGCGGTGTCGCGCACCTGCGTCCACGATGTGTAGAGGTGCAGCCGCGTATCGGCCAGATGGCGCACGTCGCGGTGCGCGGCATAGTAGGGGACGTCGCGCTCGAAGAAGGCGACCTCGTGTCCGCGAGCGGCGAGCGCGCGGCACAGACCGCGCCACAGCGTGGCGTGGCCGTTGCCCCAGGACGAACTGATCGCCAATCCGAAAACGACGAGTTTCATGCGTGTCGGCCGCAGCGGATCGTGCAAGCGGAAGGCCACTCGGCACCAACGTTGCTCCCGACGATCGTTCCGTATGACCTCGGACCTCATCGCGCGGCGCATCGTGGAGCTTGGCGACTGGTTTCACAACATCGATCTGCGGGGACATCCCACGGCGCCGCATCATTTTCTCGGAGATTACCCGGCGGTGAAATGGCGTCAGTTCGCGGGTGCGCTACCGGCGGATCTCCGCGGCCAATCGGTGCTCGACGTCGGCTGCAACGGCGGCTTCTATTCGATCGCCATGAAACACCGCGGCGCCGATCGCGTCGTCGGCATCGATTGGGACGATCGGTATCTGGCGCAGGCGCGCTTCGCGGCCGACGTGATGGACGCGCGGGTGGAGTTCCGCAAGCTGTCCGTGTACGACGTCGCGGCGCTCGGGGAGCGGTTCGACATCGTCCTGTTCATGGGCGTGATCTATCACCTGCGCCACCCGCTGCTCGCGCTCGATCTGCTGCACGAGCACGTGACGCGGGACCTGTTCGTGTTTCAGTCGATGCTGCGCGGCGCGGACCGCGTCGAACCGCTCGCGGCCGACTACCCGTTCGCGGAAGTCGACATCTTCGACCGGCCCGGGTATCCCCGCCTGCATTTCGTCGAGCGGAAGTACAGCGGCGATCAGACGAACTGGTGGATCCCGAATCGCGCGGCGGCGGAAGCGATGCTGCGCAGTGCGGGATTCAGTGTGATGGCGCACCCGGAAGCCGAAGTGTTCATCTGCCGGCACGACGCGCTGCCCGACGCTCAGCCACGTGCGGTGTATCCACGCCGATGATCGATTCGGTGATGTTCTGGAACGAGCCGAACAACCTGTCCCATTGGGATTTCGAGCTCGATCACGACTGGGAGATCTTCGCGCCGATGGTGCGGCTCGCCTCGAACGCCGTGCGCGCGGAGAACCCGCGCTTGACGCGCGTGCTCGGCGGCATCTCCCCCATCGATCCGGCGTTCCTCGACAACATGCGCGGCAAGGGCGTGCTCGACGCCGTCGACGCGATCGCCGTCCACGGATTTCCGCTCGACTGGAACCACTGGACGATCCACGACTGGCCGCACAAACTCGCGGAAGTGCGCGCGGTCGCCGCGCATCCACTGTGGGTTTCCGAGGTCGGCGTGTCGACGTTCGGCGCCGAAGAGGTGCAGGAATTCGGCCTCCGCCGCACCGCGGAGCTTTTGATCGGCCGCGCCGATCGCATTCACTGGTACAGCCTTTTCGATCTCCCTCGCGCGTGGCCGGCGACGACCCGCCATCGCGAAGCGGAAGGCTCGTCCTACTACCGGCACTTCTACATGGGGCTGCTGCGCGAGGACGGCACGCCGAAGCTGGCCGCGCGCGCCTTTCCGCAGTACACGCCCGCGCTTGGCATCTGTCAGTGGTTCCACTTCGAGGATCCGCGCCTGGACGACGGCGTGCGATGGCTGAAACGGCTGGGCGTGCGCCGCGTGCGGACCGGTCTGAGTTGGGCGGACTGGCTGCGCCCCGACGCGGCGCGCTGGTTCGATCACCTCATGACGTCCCTCGACGATTTCGACCTGACGGTCACCTGCTGCTTCACACCTGAAGCGTGCGGGCTGAAGCCGCATCACACCAGCCCGCCGCGCGACGTCGCCGCGTTCGCCGATTTCTGCGCCGCAATGATCCGGCGCTACGCGCCGTCATAATCACACCTCTCGCCGCACACAAAGCAGACACGTCCATTCGCGGCGCACATCCGCGTCTGCGTCAATCCATTTTCTTTCCCGCACGCTTGTCGGCTTGATGATCCTCTCGGTGAACGCATGCAAAAGCTTTGTTCTTTTCGTCGCCGAGCGGCGGCACATATCCGCAAAGCATGTCGGTGGAACTTACCTTGCTCGACACGACGGCATGGCGACGAAACGGATCCTCATCACGGGCGGCGCCGGCTTCATTGGCTCGCATCTGGCGGACGAATTGTTGAGCGCGGGTTATCGCGTGCGCGCGCTCGACAGCCTCGTCTCGCAAGTGCACGCAGATCGCAGCCGGCCGGCGTATCTCGATGACGAAGTCGAGCTGATGGTGGGCGATGTCAGAAATCGCGACGCGCTCGCGCGCGCGCTCCACGGCGTCGACGCAGTGTTTCATCTCGCGGCGCAGGTCGGCGTGGGCCAGAGCATGTATCAGATCGCCGATTACACCGCGACCAATGTGGTGGGCACCTCCACGCTCCTCGAAGCGCTGGCGGTGCATCCAGTCGAGCGCCTGATCGTCGCGTCGAGCATGAGCATCTACGGCGAAGGGCTCTACCGTACTCCGGACGGAGCGCCGGTACACGACGCCGAGCGCTCGATGGATCGCCTGATCGCGGGACGCTGGGAGCTCGACACGGCCGATGGCGTGCCGCTCACGCCGGCGCCCACTCCCGAGTCAAAGAAGCCGTCGTTGAAGTCGGTGTATGCGCTCACTAAATTCGATCAGGAGCGCTTGTGCCTGATGGTCGGCGAGGCGTACCGGGTGCCGACCGTCGCGGCCCGCTTCTTCAACGTCTACGGTCCGCGCCAGGCGCTGTCGAATCCGTACACGGGCGTCCTGGCCATCTTCGCCTCGCGCCTGCTCAACCGCCGTGCGCCGGTGATTTTCGAGGATGGAGAGCAGCGGCGCGATTTCGTGAGCGTCTACGACGTGGCCCGCGCGCTGCGGCTCGCGCTCGAAGTGCCGGAAGCCGCCGGTCAGGCCTTGAACATCGGCAGCGGTCAGTCGGTGTCGGTCCGCGAAATCGCGGCACGCCTCGGCGCGATGCTCGATGCCGACGATATCGAGCCGGAGATCACCGGCACTCACCGCGTCGGCGACATCCGCCACTGCTTCGCCGACATCGCGCGCGCGCGGCGCGTGCTCGGGTACGAGCCGCAGATCACGCTCGAAGCCGGCCTCATGGAACTCGCGGGTTGGCTGAGCGGACAGCGCGCGGCCGATCGTGTCGCCGAAGCACACGCGGAGCTCGCGGCCAGGGGTCTCACCGTATGAGACGCCCTCATCGCCCCTTCCTGCGGCGGCCGGATCACCCGGCGCTCATCACCGGCGGCGCCGGATTCATCGGCACGAACGTGGCGGCGCGGCTGCTGGAAGACGGCGGCCGCGTCCGCATTTTCGACAACCTGTCGCGCGCTGGCGTCGAAGCGAACCTGCAATGGCTCTGCGACACGTACGGAGATGGCGTCGAGACGATCATCGCGGACGTGCGCGACCAGACGGCGATCGCGCGCGCCGTCGACGGGGCCGGCGCGATCTTTCATTTCGCGGCCCAGGTCGCCGTCACGTCGAGCCTCGACGAGCCGCTGTTCGACTTCGCCGTGAACGCCGGCGGCACGCTGAACCTGCTCGAAGCCGTTCGAGCGCTGGCTGCGCCGCCGCCGATGATCTTCACGTCGACCAACAAGGTCTACGGCGACCTCGACGATGTGGAGCTCGTGCCGGAGGGCGACCGCTACGTTCCCGCAGACGCGTCGATCCGCGACGCGGGCATCAGCGAGGCGCGGCCGATCGCGTTTCACAGTCCGTATGGCTGCTCGAAAGGCGCCGCCGATCAATACGTGCTCGACTACGCGCGAACGTTCGGCATTCCGGCGGTCGTCTTTCGAATGAGCTGCATTTACGGCCCGCACCAGTTCGGCACGGAAGATCAGGGCTGGGTCGCGCATTTCCTCATCCGCGCCATGGACGATCGTCCGATCACGATCTATGGCGACGGCCTGCAGGTGCGCGACGTGCTCTATGTCGACGACCTCGTGCACGCATTCCTGCTCGCGCAGTCGGCGATCGAGACCATCGCGGGCGAAGCGTTCAACATTGGCGGCGGCCCGAGCCGCACGACGAGCCTCGTCGAGCTCGTCGAGACCATCAGCCAGCTCGAACAGCGGCCAATCCCCCTCACGTACGACGCGTGGCGCGAAGCCGACCAGCGCTACTACGTCAGCGACACGCGCAAGTTTCGCGAGGCCACGGGCTGGTCGCCCCGCGTCAGCGTCGCCGATGGTGTGCGGGCACTGCGCGACTGGCTGGGCGCCGCCCGATCGGCGGCCGCCGCCGAAGCCGCCGGCGTCGCATCATGAAGCTTGCGCTCATCAACCCGCCGTGGACGTTCGACGGCAGCATCTATTTCGGGTGCCGCGAGCCGCACCTGCCGCTCGAGTTCGGCTACGCGCAGGCGCTGCTGCGGCGCCACGGACACGACGCCGAAATCTTCGATGGCCAGCTCGGCGGCCTCTCTGGCGAAGCGATTCGCGCCGCGGTGGGCCGCTACGCTCCGGACATCGCCGTCGTGACGACGGCGCCAAGCTACTTGTTCTGGCGGTGCGCGCCGCCCGAATTGCGCGTGCCGCAGGAGATCGTCGCCGATCTGCGGACGCTGGTCGAACGCATCGTCGTCGTCGGACCGCATGCCTCCACCACACCGGAGACCACGCTGCGCAAGCTGGGGGCCGACGCGGTGGTGCTCGGCGAGTGCGAAGACGTGCTCGTGGAGCTCGCGGCGTCCGCGCGCGCATGGGACGAGGTCGCCTCGGTTTGCGTCTGGAGAAATGGCGAGCCGGTGGTCAACGGCACCGTGAATGCGACGAACATCGCGGCGCTGCCGCCGCTGCACTGGCCGCACGACACCATCCGCGCGCATCGTCACCACCATCATCGGTTCGAGGCGGAGCCGGTCGGGCCTGGCGCGGAGATGGAGTCGTCGCGCGGCTGTCCGTATCACTGCTCGTTCTGCGCGAAGGACAACTTCCGCAACAACTACCGCAAGCGGCCGCTTCCGGTGCTGCTCGACGAGCTCGAGGGCTTCATCGCCCAGGCCGTCGAGTACGTGTACTTCATCGACGAGATTTTCCTCCCCAATCGCGAGCTGCTGCAGGCACTGGCGGGCCGCGGCCTGAAGCTTGGCGTGCAGACTCGAATCGATCTGTGGAGCCATGAGTTGCTCGATCTGCTCGGCCGCGCGGGCTGCGTGTCGATCGAGGCGGGCGTCGAGAGCATCAGCGAGCATGGCCGAAATCTGCTGGACAAGAACAGCAAGTTGACGACGGAGCAGATCACGGAGCGTCTCGTGTACGCGCGCGAGCGCGTGCCGTTCGTGCAGGCGAATCTCATCGACGCGCAGGTCGACGACGAGGATGCGGTCGAGGCGTGGCGCGATCAGCTGCAGCGCCGCGGCGTGTGGGCGAACAAACCGGTGCCGCTCTTTGCGTATCCCGGCTCGCCCGACTACGCGAAGCGCTGGGGGCCGCCCGACGATCGCGCATGGGAGCGGGCGATGGCCGACTACCTCTCCCGCCACGATCGCTTCAGCGACATTCAGGACGATCATCCGCTGCCGCTCGAGCGGCTCGAGCACGAGCCCGCCGGACCGCCGGGCCGCGGACTCCATCACGTGCGCGGGGAGCGATGAGCGCCCGGGTGCTGATGACCGCCGACGCCGTGGGCGGCGTCTGGACCTACGCAATCGAGCTGGCGCGCGCGCTCGCGCTCGAGGGCCTTGCCACCACCATCGCGACGATGGGTCCACGGCCGACGGCGGATCGGCTGCGGACCGCTGCTGATATCGCGGGTCTGGAGATCGTCTCGAGCGATTTTCGACTCGAGTGGATGGACGATCCCTGGCGCGACGTCGAGGCCGCGGGCGACTGGCTGCTGCAGCTCGAGTCGCAGATTCATCCGATCGTCGTGCACCTGAATGGGTTCGCCCATGGCGCGTTGCCTTGGCGTGCGCCGACGCTCGTCGTCGGGCACTCGGATGTCGTGTCGTGGAGCGAAGCGGTCGGCTCTCCCATCGACGCCGTGCGGCTCGACGCGTACCGCGGCGTCGTTGCGACAGGACTCCGATCGGCGGACTGGGTGGCCGCGCCGAGCGCCGCGGCGCTGCGTGCGCTGCAGGCGCATTTCGGTCCGCTGGCGCGCACCTCGGTGATTCCCAACGGCCGCGACGCGCTGCGGTTTCAGCCCGTCGAGAAAGAGCCGGTGGTCTTTACGGCGGGCCGCGTCTGGGACGAGGCGAAGAACATCGCGGCGGTGACGTCGATCGCCGCGTCGCTGCCCTGGCCGGTCGTCGTCGCCGGCGACGGCGATGCCGGCGGAGCCGTGTCGCACGTAGGCCGGCTCTCGGAACCGGAAATGG
>Ga0070660_100003971_pt1 | contig 10220 bp, 7 predicted proteins | sample KBSC33metaG_FD_64670 | JGI IMG/M metagenome (GOLD analysis project Ga0070660, IMG submission 64670) | Corn rhizosphere microbial communities from Kellogg Biological Station, Michigan, USA - KBS C3-3 metaG | ecosystem: Host-associated > Plants > Roots > Rhizosphere > Soil ... | reverse complement strand
TCGGTGGTCGGACGCCATTGCCAGCGCGCGCCCGCTTCCACGAGGCGCTGGAATTCGCGGTGCTGGATGTGCGCCGTCTCGAATCCCATCACCTTGACCGGGAGCTGAGCGAGCTGCTGCCAGAGCCCCGTCCAGAGGCTCGCGGGTTCGATCACGACGCGCGCCAGGTCGCCGACCTCCTGCCCCACCTGCGTCTGGTATCGGAAATCGGTGATCAGGAGGACGTCACGCTCGGTGACGACCAGCAGCGCGCTGGAACCGGAGAAACCGGTGAGATAGCGGATGTTCGGGAGTCCGGTCAGCAGCAGGCCATCCAGGTGGGCCGCCGACAAGCCGTCCACGAGCGCCGCGATTCGTCGCGGCCGGGCGTCAGCCACCGGTGTCCATCCGCCCGCGCAGCGTCGCGACGAGGCCGCGCAGCGCCAGCTCGTAGCCGTGCGTGCCAAGGCCCACGACGCTTCCGATTGCCGCTGACGCGAGCATCGAGCGATGCCGCTCCGGCTCGCGCGCGTGCACGTTGGTGACGTGCACCTCGACGAACGGCAGCGATACGCCGGTCAGCGCGTCGCGCAGCGCGAGGCTGGTGTGCGAGTACGCGCCCGCGTTCACCACCGCACCGTCAGCGCGCCCACGCAGCGAGTGCACGAGCTCCACCAGCTCACCCTCGCCGTTGCGCTGCGCGCACTCCACCTCGACGCGCAACTCGCGTCCCACCTCGGCGAGCCGCGCCTCCACCTCGGGCAGTGAGACGCGGCCGTACAGCTCGGGCTCACGCGTACCGAGCAGGTTGAGGTTCGGCCCGTTCAGGACGGCGATCCTCACCGCTGCTTCAGTCCCTGCAGCCAGGAGTTGAACTGCTCGATGTCGTCGGCTGCACGCTCGGCGGGCTCTGCCTGCGCGTTGGTCCCCTGTGAGGGGGTCGGCGCCGTTCCGGGTTCGGCGGGCGGCTCCTTCGCTGCCGACTCGGAGAAGAACTGATCGAACGAGAATGATTGTGCGCTGCGTGGGGGGCGCGCGCCGCCATCACGGAACACGCTGTCCAGCGACAGCTCACCGGCCGCGGCACGCGCCGGTCGACCGGTGATGGCCGGCGGCTCGCTGGCGCCGCTGCCGCTTCCGAATGCCTGCGCCAGCGCGGAGGCCGCCGAGGCATCCGCCTGCCCCACTGGACGCTGGCCAAAAAGTGCATCGATGGATCCTCCGCCCTGCTCGGCCACGTTTTCCTGCGCGGATGGTGTGCGATCAGCGACCCGCTCACCCGTCGGCGCAGGCGACGCAGACTCGACGACCTCGCCGGACTCCGCGGTGTCGACCGTCTCGAACGAATCGAACGACGCAAAGTCGTCGTTCGCCGGAGGCTCGGCGGCGGCAGCGATGGCACCGGTGTCGCCAGGTCGGCGCGCCGCGAGCCGCGCGAAGAATTCGCGCACGTTCGGGCCCGAGTCGGCATCCTCACGTGGCTGCAGCTCCGCGACGCGATCACGCAACCGCTGATTGTCCGGGCTGGCGGCGAGCAGGAGCTTGTAGACATCGAGCGCCTGTTCCCGGAAACCCTGCTTCATGTACAGCTCGGCCATCGTCTCGGTGACGAACGGCTGCGATGGCGTGACGCGCGGCGGTGGCGGTGGCGGTGGCGGCGGCGAAGCGGCGGCCGCGGTCGGCGACGCGCCCGCTGGCGCGGATTCGCGAGGCGGAGCTGGCACGTACGAACCGCCTGTCTCGGTCGCATCGGCAACCGACGTCGCCTCCCGCGCGTCGATCAGCTCGGCCTCGGCGGCGATGACCTCCGGCGGAATATCAACGGGCGGTTGGTCCGGCGCCGCGCTGGCAGCTACGTCAGCGGTCGGCTCCAGGTCCGGTAGCGACGGCAGCGGGGCGGAGACGTGGCTGGCGTCGAATGCGCCGAGCGCCGTATCCTCGAGCCCATCGAGAGGCGCCACCGAGGTAGAGGGCGGCGTGAACTCCGCGGACTCGAGTTGATCGTCGAGGCCGCCGCCTTGCGGCGTCGAGGGCGCCGTGAACTCCATCGGCTCGAACCCTTCAGCCTGCGGCGCACCGAGGGCATGCTCTTCCACGACGTCGAGCTCGAGCAGCGACTCGACGTGCGCTGCAGTCGGGAGAGGCGGTGGGGCGGCGGCTGGAGCCTCGAAGGTCGTGGCGAGGTCCACCATCGGTGCCTGCTCGCTCGCCGGAGCGGGAGCGGCCTCTCCTTGCGTGGTCACCGGCGCAGGCCCCGCATCGAGCGAGGTGATGAGCGCCTGGACCTCTTCGTTTCGAGGGTCGGCCTCCAGCACACGCTGGTACCAGTGCCGCGCGGTGTCGAGATCGCCATGCGCCCGGGCGATGTCGCCCAGGTGGCGGAGGGCGATCAGGTTCTCGGGGTCGAGGGTGAGCGCCGTCTCGAACACGGTGCGTGCGTCGTCCAGCCGCCCAAGGTCGAACAAGGCCTGGCCATAGACGATGTGCCCGCTCATGTGACCGGGCTGCTGCGGGAGGAACTCCTCGCAGATCATCACTGCCTGCTCCGCGTCGCCCGTTTTCCGGAACTCGTTGGCGAGCGGCGCAAAATATCGCCGAGGGTTCTCGTCGAACTTCTTCTTCAGCTCGTCGAAACGGGCAGTACTGGACATCAATGCCTCAGTGGCGTCACGCAGGCTTCGGTGGAAAGAAGCGGGATAAGATACGGTACACGGAGGACGTGTCAATCAGAAGTGCCATCGTCACTTGATTTTAGCCCTCGTCGCCGTCTAGCTTTTTCCTCTCTCCCCTCTCGTTTTCCCGCAGCTCCAGGAGTTCTGCCTCGTGCTCCAAACCATGCGGAGCTCCGCCAAGATCGTGATGTGGATTCTCCTCGTCTCGTTCGTTGGCGGCTTCCTGCTCGTCGAATCGTCCGGCCTGCTCGGCCGCACCCCGGTCACGCCGACCACCGCGGTCGCCACGGTGAACGGCACCGACATCCTGTACACGGATTGGCAGCGCCGCTCGCAGGACCTCATCCAGCAGCAACAGCAGCAGGCTGGTCGCTCGCTGACGCAGGACGAAATCAGGCGCCTCGAGGGCCAGGCCTTCGACAATATGGTGTCGGACATCCTGCTCCAGCAGGAATACCAGAAGCGCGGCATCGTCGTGTCGAACGACGAGCTGCGCGACTATGCGCGCTACGCACCCCCGGCCTGGGTGCGCAACGCGCCCGAGCTGCAGACGAATGGACAATTCGATCCCGAGAAGTACCAGCGACTGCTCGCCAGCTCGCAGGCGCGGCAGTCGGGTCTCCTCGTGGCGCTCGAGCAGTACTTCCGCTCCGAGGTGCCGAAGGAAAAGCTGTTCGAGCAGGTGACGAGCGGCATGTACGTCACCGACGCCGAGCTGTGGCGCTCGTGGCAGGACGCCAACGACAGCGCCTCGATCAGCTTCGTCGCGTTTCATCCGACGGTGACGGCGGCAGATTCCAGCATCTCGGATGCGAACCTTCGCGCGTACTACGATGCGCACAAGGCGGAGTTCGATCGCCCGTCACATGCCGTGCTGAGCGTGATCTACATTCCGCGCGTCGTCTCCGCCGCCGACAGTGCCGCGGTGCGCGCGAAGATCACCGCGCTGCGCGCCGAGATCGCGGGCGGCGCGAAGTTCGAGGATGTGGCGAAGCTCGAGTCCGCTGATTCCGCCTCGGCCGTGCAGGGCGGCGACATCGGGAAGATCGTCCACGGTCAGCTCGTTCCCGAGTTCGAGAAGGCTGCCTACGCGCTCAAGCCGGGCGAGCTGTCGCAGCCCGTGCTCAGCCCGTTCGGCTACCACCTGATTCGCGTCGACTCGCGCAGTGGTGACACGCTGAGCGTCCGGCACATCCTCCTGCGGTTGCAGCCGAGTGACTCGTCGGCGGCACGCGTGGACCGGGAAGCCGACGAGCTGGCACGCCTCGCGGCGAGTGCCACCGATCCGGCGAAGTTCGATCAGGCGGCGAAGACGCTCAAGCTCTCGCCCTTCAAGGTGACGGCGGTCGAGGATCAGCCGGCCATGTACAATGGCAAGTACGTCCCAAGCGTGAGCGCGTGGGCGTTCGATGGCGCGCATCCCGGCGAGACGAGCGATCTGTTCGATGCCGAGGACGGATATTACCTCGCGCGACTCGACACGCTCGTGCAGGGCGGGAAGAGCTTCGACGCGGTGAAGAGCGACGTTCGCGCTCGGCTCGCGCAGGAGCGCGCCATCGAGAGGATCGTCCCCGCCGCGTCGCAGCTGGCGCAGGCGGCCAAGGCGACGTCACTCGAGGCGGCCGCCGCGAAGGCGGGCATGACGGTCACGAAGACGGGCATGACGACGCGCGGCGGCGCAGTGAGCGCATTCGGTAGCCTGGGCGAAGCCATCGGCGCCGCCTTCGCATTACCGGTGAATACGGTCAGCGCGCCGGTTCGCCAGCCGGATGGTGTCTTCGTGATCCGCGTCGATGCCAGGAAGCCGGCCGACCGCGCGGCGTTCGAGGCGCAGAAGAACGATCTCCGCGCCCGGCGGCTGCAGGTGCTGCGCCAGCAGCGAGTGCAGAACTTCCTCGAGGATCTTCGGAAGAACGCGACCATCAAGGACAAGCGGAAGGACATCAACGCGCAGCTCAGAAGGCAGAGCGCGGCGTAGGAGTCGGACCCGCCGCGCGGCGTTGCCGGCTAGGCTTGTCGAACCCGAACGGGGCGCCCATGGCGCCCCGTTCTCGTCTGACCGCAGTTCTCAGATCAGCCGCTTCGGCTCGGGGCGAACCTCTTCCGAGGCGTCGCGCCGGGTCACCGGCTCGCCAGCGGGCAAGCGCGGCTCGACACGAGGCTCGGGCTCCGTGATGGACCGCTCGACCTCGTTCACGTTTTTCTTGAACTCACGGATTCCCTTGCCGAACGAGGCACTGATCTCGGGAATGCGCTTGGCGCCGAACAATACGAGCACGATGACCAGGACGATCATCAACTCGCCGAACCCCAGGTTGCCGAACATGGACGTCTCCTAGAAAAGCGACCGTGCGATCAGATAAGCGATCAGAACCCCGAGCAGGCTCAACAGCGAGACGTCGAGCGCGACCGGGCCGAGCGAGAACTTGAGGATCACCAGGTCCAGCGTGACCGGCCCCACCGAAGGTGTTACACCGGTCGTGAGAAATTCCTTCACCGCACCCACGGGAAGGAAGATACGCGCCACCTGGGTGAGCGCGCCCCCGACGACGAAGCCGATCGCCAGGGTGATGGCGTGAAACATCGGCCGGTGCTTGGATGATCCGCGTGGGGGCATCAGGAGCGTCGATCCATGACGTAGAGGATGGCGTCGGCGAGCGCAGCGCGCGCCGGCGTATCAGGCAGACCTTCGAGTGCCTCCTCGGCCTGCCGTGCGTACTCCTCGCCCCGCTGGCGCGCGCCGTCGATACCGCCGGCGTCGGCCGTGAGGGCGATTACCTCCTCGATCTGCTCGTCGCTCGGCGACTCGCTCGCGAAGAGGGATTCCACCGTCGCCCGACCGGACGGCGTCAGACGTGGCAGGGCGAGAATGAGTGGTAGCGTGACCTTCTGCTCTCGCAGGTCGAGCCCGGAAGGCTTTCCGGTCTCGTCCGACGAGCCGGTGTAGTCCAGCATGTCGTCGGCAACCTGGAATGCCATGCCGAGCCGCTCACCATAACGGCGGAGCGCGGCGCGATGCTGCGACGCACCGCACATCGCGCCCGTCTCGCACGCCGCGCTGAGCAACGAAGCCGTCTTGGCCTGGATCAGCGCTTCGTAGTCGGATTCGGTGAACGCCAGCGTCTCCACGGCGGCGAGCTGCCGCATTTCGCCGACGGTGAGTTGCGTGGACACTGCCGTCAGCACGCGCATGAGGTCGAGGTCCGCCAAAGCCACCAGCGCCTCGAGCGCGCGCGAGTACAGGAAGTCGCCCATGATCACGCTCACCTGGTGGCTGAAGAGCGAGTTCACCGTGGGCAATCCGCGGCGGAGGGCCGAGTGGTCCACCGAGTCGTCGTGCACCAGCGAGGCGAGATGCATGAGCTCCACCACGGCCGCCACAGTAACGGCGCGCCGCTCGGGAGTAAACGCGGTCTCGCTGGCGAGCAGGGCGAGCGTGGGGCGGAACATCTTGCCGCGCATCTGGAGCAGATGTCCGCTGACCTGCTCGATCAACGGCAGCTCATTGGTGACGATGTACTTCATCTCCGACACGACATCGTCGAGCCGGATCGCGACGGGCGCCTGGATCTCGCGCAGCGCCGACGTGGCCGGCACGCGTACGCGCGCCGTCCCGGTCACGAGCGACCTCCTTCCACCGCGGCCATGCGCTCGCCCACGTCGCGGAACTGGATATCGACCACGAACACGCGCTGATAATACTCGAGTGCCGCGTCATGCTGCTGACGTTCCTCGGCGCAGCGACCGAGCAGGTAGAGCACGCCGACCAGGTTGTCGTCGGTGACACCCTTCTCGTCGAGGGCGCGGCCGAGGACCGTCGCGGCCATCTGGTATTGCTCCTTCTCGATGAAGCATGCGCCGAGCGCCTCGTAGGTCGGCACGCGGTTGGATGGTGCACGGAGCGCCTTCTGGAACTCCGCGATCGCTTCGTCGAGCAGGCCCATCTCCTTGTACGCCACGCCGAGATCGTAGTGGCTCTGGTGATCCTCCTCCTCGACGTTCTCGGCGATGCCCTGCTTGAACTTCCGGAGCATGTCCTGGAAGTCCGCTTCCTCGTCGCCGGTCGGCTCCTGCTCGGGCACGACCATGCGCGTGCTCTTGTGCCCCGCGTCGCCGCGCAGCCAGTCGCCGAGGTTGACGAAATCATCGTCAGCCGCGACGGGGACTTCCGGCCTCGTCGTCGGCGAAGCTGGCGGCCGCTGAGCGGCCGTGGCCGCCCTGCCCGTGGGCGCGCGGGGCGCTGGCGGCGCGGCGGCAGGCGCGGCCTCGGCGGAGGGAAAGCTCTCCAGCGCTGACTTCGCGCGCACATCGTCTGGCGCGAGGTCGAGCACTCGCTGGTAAATGGCGCGTGACTTGTCCATCTGACCAGCGCGGAACAGCGCGTCGGCCAGCTCGAGGTACGCCTCGATCAGGCGTCCGCGCTCGTTCAACCGGAAGGCGTACTCGACACGCTTCTGGTGGTGCCGCACCGATGACGGCACCAGTCGCACAATTTCGTCGGCGAGCGACGCGGCCGCGTCGAGGTCCTCACCTCGCTCGGCACTCACCATCGCGGACTCGAGCTCGCGGAGCCCTCCCTCGCGGTCGCCCGCCTCGAGCATCGCTTCGGCGAGGCGACGACGCGCGGCGTGATCGTCGGGATCGCCGTCGGTCATCGCCTGCAGCAGCTCGACGGACTGCGCCGCCATCACGGTGGATGGATGCGACGCCGACTCTGTCGCCGGCTTCGGGGGAGGCTCTCGCTCGACCTCCGCCGGCACAGCTTCCGGCTCCTCCTCGACCTCGGGCTCCGTGAGCTCGAGCATCTCCAGCTCGGGCTCGGCGTGCGAGCCCCGGACGCCCGACGTGCTCTCCGCAGGGGCCGGGAGGTCGAAGTCCATCAGCGGAATGTCTTCAACCGGCTCGGGGGTCCGCGCCGGCTCGACCGGATTCGCACGCGCGAGTGGCGCGGTCTCAGTGTCGCCAAAACCGGCGCCAGGCATGATGTCGAAGTCGAGCAGGCCCTCGGAGCCGCCGCCAATGGCGGGTCCACCTGGCTCACCGAAGGCGGTCGCCTCGAGGTCGAGTGCGGACCCGGAATTCACGACTCCCGAATCGTCCTCGAAGCCGGATGTTTGAAGACCCTCGAGGAGGCCGGGTTGCTGACCGGCATCCATGCGCACGAACTCGTCGGTGCGCGTCACGCCGTCGAGCACGGCGGGCTCGATGTCCGGCGTGTCGAGAATATCGGGCAGTGACGCCGCGACTGGCGGAGGGGCGAATGGACTCGCGGGCGGAGGGGGCGGCGCCGCGGGCGGCGGTGCTGCAGGCTTTGCGGGTGGTTCGTCGATGTCCAGGAAGGTGAGACCGTCCACCGGCGGCGGTGCCTTTGTGGGCGCGCGAGGTGGTGGGGCCACCGGTGCGGCGGGGGCCGCGGCACGCGGCGCCGTCGGGGGCGCGGCGGCTGGTCTCGGGGCCGCTGGCCGCGGCGCCGGAACTGTCTCCTGCTCCCCCGTCGCGATCACGTCGAGCCCCTGAGTGGCACGCCGCGCAATCGACGAGCGGCGGTTGGCGGCCGCGCTGTCGTTCAGGTCGAGGAACACGAGATCGCCCGTGGGGCGGCGCGGGCCGCCGGCGTCCGGCGTCCGCGGTTCGGCGCTCGGGTCGATCGCCTTCATGCGCGCGATGGTGGCTTGTGCCTCGGTCTCGCGCCCCTCGTGCTTGTAACGCTCGTAGAGCAGCTGCAACTGCTCGACGGCCTCATCACGCCGATTCTGCTTCGTGAGCTGGTCGGCGAGCATGAGCCGGATGTCGTCCTGGTCAGGACAGAGATCGGCGAACTCTTTCAGCGCACGGAAGGCCTCGGTGGTCTTGCCGGACTTCTGCATCCGGTCGGCGTACTCGAGGAAATTCGCCTTGGCGTCGCTCTTGAAGCCCTTGTGCGCGCTGATCTTGCCGAGCTTGTAGTAGATGGACGCGCGGCCCGGCGAGCTGCGGAGGATCTTGTTGCAGAGCGCGATGGCGTTGTTGTAGAAGCCCGTCTCCACGTAGTGGTCCACGGCCTTCTCGTAGCAGTCTACCGCGTCGGCGACGTTGCCCTGCTTGAGATGGAGGTCGCCGACCCGATTGAAGAGCGCGACGTCCATCTCCAGGTCGGAGCCCTGGTAGCTGTCGAGGATCTCCGCGTACACCGCCAGCGCCTTGTCGAACTGCTTTTTCAGCTCGAGCTCGGCTGCCTTTTTTTTCAGCTTGGCGACATCAGGCATCGGCGAGGGGCGGGGTCCGCGAAGGGCGTGCCCGGCCTCGCGACGGAGGGGGGCTCAGCGGGGAAAAGTTAGTGCTAAGTGGTGGACGTGACAAGGTTTGCCGCGTGCCCACGATGCACGACAACGGCCAGCGCCATACCAGTATGGCAGCTCGCGCACATCCTCGAGGTCCCACAGTGCCAGATCGGCGGAGAACCCCGGAGCGATCTGTCCGACACGGTTCGCGAGACCAAGTGCGGCGGCCCCATTCACCGTACCCGCGACCATCGCTTCCCCGACCGACAGATGCAGCTGGCTCACGCCCAGCGTGAGCACGAGCGGGAAATTCGTCGTCGGCGACGTGCCCGGGTTGAAGTCCGTCGCCAGCGCAACGGAAACACCAGCGTCGATCATCCGTCGTGCCGGCGCGTGATCACGCTTTCCGAGGAAGAGCATCGTGCCGGGAAGCAGCGTCGCCACGGTTCCGGCGCTCGCAAGGGCGGCGATGCCCTCGTCGCTCACGGCGGCAAGGTGATCGGCGGACAGGGCACCGAGCGCGCCGGCCAGCTCGGCGCCGCCGCCAGCCGTGAGCTCGTCCGCGTGAAGCTTGAGCTGCAGGCCACTCGCGCGCGCAGCCTCGAGAATTTCCCGGGATTCGTCCACGGTGAAGACACCGGGCTCGCAGAAGACGTCGGCGTACGACGCGAGCTGCTCGCGCGCGATGACCGGCAGCATTTCGTTGACGAGCAGCTCGACGTACTCGCGCCGGCCATTCGCACGCTCGCGGTACTCGAGGGGAATCTCGTGAGCGCCCAGCCACGTTGCACGGACTCGCATCGGCAGCGCGGCGGCGAGTTTCGCAATCACTCGCAGCGACTTGAGTTCGTCGTCGAGCGTGAGGCCGTAACCCGACTTCACTTCGACGGTCGTGACACCATGCGCAGCGAGGGAACGCAGACGCGGCTCGGCGAGAGCGAACAGCTCCGCTTCGCTGCGAGCGCGCAGGTCGCGCACGGAAGCATGAATGCCGCCGCCCCGGCGCGCGATCTCCATGTAGGGAACGCCGGTGGCGCGCAGCTCCTGCTCCTCGTACCGCGCGCGGCCGAAGATGGCGTGGGTGTGGGAATCCACGAAGCCAGGGGCGAGCACGCCACCACCGCACTCCACGATCTCTGCGTCGGCTTCCGAACACCGCAGTGACGCCTCGTCGTCCACGGCGACGATACGCTCACCTTCGACGAGCACGGCGACGTTGGCGCGCACGTCGGCGTCGCTCATCTCGGCGCCGCGGCGGGCGCGCGCCGGCCCCGCGCAGGTGACCACCTGCCGTGCGCCGACGAACAGG
>Ga0070660_100003968_pt1 | contig 10223 bp, 12 predicted proteins | sample KBSC33metaG_FD_64670 | JGI IMG/M metagenome (GOLD analysis project Ga0070660, IMG submission 64670) | Corn rhizosphere microbial communities from Kellogg Biological Station, Michigan, USA - KBS C3-3 metaG | ecosystem: Host-associated > Plants > Roots > Rhizosphere > Soil ... | reverse complement strand
GGCTGACAGGCTTTGCGACAAATCCCTGTTTGTATGGAGCATGGCGTGGCGTCAAAATTGCGCCTGATGATGAAAGAAGAAACCAAGCCGCATATCTTGCTGGTGGAGGACGCGCGCGACATACGCGAGCCCCTGGCCCGTTATCTGCGCGAACACAGCTACCGCGCCACCACGGCCCCCGATGCCGCAAGCGCCCGCAAGGTGATGAAAAGCTCCGCCATCGACCTGGTGGTGCTGGACATCATGATGCCCGGCGAGGATGGGCTGTCGCTGTGCCGTTCGATCCGCGAGACCACCCAGATTCCGGTGATCCTGCTCACCGCCCGTGGCGAGGAGGTCGATCGCATCATTGGATTGGAAATGGGCGCCGACGATTATCTCGCCAAGCCGTTCAGCCCGCGCGAATTGATAGCGCGGGTGGCCGCCGTGCTGCGGCGCACCCACGCCTTGCCGCCGCGCCAGAAGCCGCCCGGCGTGGCGCATGTGCGGTTCGGGGAATGGATGCTGGATACCGGCCAACGCGAATTGATCGGCCCCGATGGCGTGGCCCTGCCGCTGTCGTCCGGGGAATTCCGCCTTTTGTCGGCTTTGCTGGAACGGCCCAAGATCGCCTTGACCCGCAACCAGCTGCTGGATCTGACCAAGGGTCGCGACGCCGACCTGTTCGACCGCTCGATCGATAACCATGTCAGCAGGCTGCGCAAGAAAATCGAGCCGGACCCCAAGAATCCGCGCTATATAAAGACGGTATGGGGAGGCGGATACATCTTTGCGATGGATCCGGAAATGGCCTGAACAAGGGGCCCGCGCGCAATGCGTTTTAAATTCTGGCCGAGCACGCTTCGTGTGCAGCTGATCCTGGTGGTTGCCGGCGCCGTGGCGCTGTCGAACATCGCTGTCGCCTTCTATTTTTACAAAAGCAGCGAATCCCAGGCCCGCAATTTCAGCAATGATCGCATGGTCGATCGCACGGCGGCGGTCGCCGCCACGGCCAGCCAGGTGACTCCGGATTCACGTCTGATTGTGATGCGCTTCATGAGCCGCCCTGAATCGCGATTCCGCGAGACACGGAGTGGATATGACAAAAAGCCGATGACGGCCGAGGAAGCCGCAGTCGCCAAGCGCATTGCCGATGCCCTGCCCGAGCATCATCCTGGCAAGAAGGCGGTGATCGTCCATCTGCGCGAGGTACTCGCCAATATTCCCGAAGACCTGCGCCCCTTTAACGCCGCCACTGCCAAACCCGGCACGGAAGTGGTCCAGACCATCGTGCCCATCGATGCGCATAGCGTCGTAAGCGGTGTGCTGCTGCGGCCGGCGGCGGAATGGCCGATCGAGATCATGATCGCTGCCTTGCTTGCGGTGGTGGCGGCTTCGGCGGGCGCCGCCTTCATGGCGCGCCGGGTGGTGCGCCCCTTGTCGGAACTGACCACCGCCGCCGCCAAGGTGGCCATGGGCAGCAGCACGCCCCATGTCGCCGAACATGGCCCCGACGATGTGCGCAATGCCGCCATCGCCTTCAACGCCATGGCCGCCAAAGTCACCCGCACCCTGGAAAGCCAGCGCCATCTGTTGTCGGCGGTGGGCCACGACTTGCGCACCCCCATAACCGCGATGCGCATCAACCTGGAATTCATCGAGGATGACGAGTTGCGCGAAGGCTTGATGCGCAATCTGGAAGAACTTCAGGTCCTGACCGAACAGGTCCTGTCGGCCGCCAAGGGCGCGGGCGGCGAGAAATCGCGCCAGGTCGACCTGTCGGCCCTGGTGGAAAGCCTGTGCACCGACCTGGACGAGCTGGGCGAGCCGGTGAGCTGGGTCAACCATTCCCCCGCCCCGATTGCCTGCCGGCCCAATGAGATCAAGCGGGCGGTGCGCAACCTGGTGGAAAATGCCGTCGCCTATGGCCATAAGGCGGAAGTGCGGATCAGCGACACCAGCGACGGCTATGAGGTGCTGGTGGAGGATGAAGGCCCCGGCATTCCGGAGGGCGACCGCCAGCGTGTGTTCGAGCCCTTCGTGCGCCTGGAAAGCTCCCGCAACGAAGCCACAGGCGGCACCGGCCTGGGCCTGACCCTGGTCAAGGCCATCGCGGAGGGCCATGGCGGGGCGATCAGGCTTGAGGACCGGCCGGGCGGCGGATTGCGCGCCCGGATGCACCTGCCCAAGATGGCGGTCAGCGCCTAGTTTCCGGCGCCCACATAGCCCCCTCTTCCGCTATCAAACCCACATGCTTTCAAAGGCTTTGACTTCCCCTTTCAAGTAAAGTTTGAACAATCGGATGACAGATCAGGCTGATGCCGATCCCCTTTATCGCCGCGAGCTTCTCAGGCTTGCTGCCGACGCCATGGGCGCGGGCCACCTGCCGGCTGCCGACGCAACCGCCACGGTCCACAATCCTGCCTGCGGTGACCGGGTGACGGTGGAGCTGGCGCTGGAAGGGGGGCGGATCGCCGCCCTCGCCCATCGCACCCATGGCTGCGTCCTGACCCAGGCTTCGGCGGCCCTGCTGGCCGCGTCAGCCCCAGGCCGGGACAGCGCCGGCCTGGCTGCCTTGGCGGGCAGCGTCCGGGACTTTCTCAGGGCGGGGCAAAAAGGCGGGCCAGCACCACAAGGCTATGAGGTATTCGATGGCGTCACCGGTCATGCCGGACGCCATGTCTGCGTGATGCTGCCCCTGGAAGCGGCCCTGAAGGCCCTGAAAGATCCGGAGGACCCGGTTCAGACCTGATCGGCGGTGCTGATCACCTTGGCGGCCAGGCCGTATTTGACCGCATCCTCGGCGCCCATCCAGAAATTGCGCTCGGTATCGGCCACCACTTTTTCATAGGGCTGGCCGGTCTCCACCGAAATTTCCTTGATCAGGCGGGCGCGCATCTTGAGGATTTCCTCGGCCTCGATGGTGATGTCGCTGGCCTGGCCGCGCACCCCGCCCAAGGGCTGATGCAACAGAAAGCGAGTGAAAGGCAGGCAGAAACGGTTCTGCTTTTTCGCGCCCAGGAAAATATGGGCTCCGGCGCTGGCGACCCAGCCGGTGCCGATCATCTTCACCCGGTTGCCGACAAAGCGGATCATGTCATGGATGGTGTCGCCCGACTCCACATGGCCGCCCGGCGAATTGACGATGACGCGGATATCGCCCTCGCTTTCGGCATAGGCCAGGAGCTGGGCGGTCACCCGCTCGGCCATCTTCATGTCGACTTCGCCGAAGATCAGCACCGTGCGCGATTTATAGAGAGCCTTGGCGATCTCGCTGGACTGGGGATCCGGACGCGGGGATTTGTCTTCTTTGTCGTCATCTTCTTGGTCGGCGCGGCGCAAGGTCATATCTCCGGATTCGCAGGATGAAGGCAGTCTAACGATCCAATATGGGGGGGCAACTGGTTAAAAACAGCCCCATCTCCTGGGAACAATTTCCCCGGAAAGGCGGCAATAACCGCCCATGGCGTGGGGCCAATCCCCTCACGATCGGCTGGCGGCCAGTGTCTTCAGTGGGCCATCTTGGGGGTATAGGGCTTCACCGCGCCGCAATCGGCCTTCACAAAGTCGCCGGTATAGTGGGAGGTCATTTCATGGGGCCGGCCCTCCATGCTGCCCTTGAAGCTGTAAGTGCCTTCGTAATGTTCGTTGCCGCGCCAGGACATCTGCATGCGGCCAACGCCCTCCATGCGGCCATGACAGGTGGTTTCGGCGATCATGGACGTGGAGGTCTGGCTCAGCACCTTGTTGGTGCAATTCTCTGCATTGTTTTTCATCTGCGGTGTCCGGTCGGCATTGACCTCTTCCTGGGTCATGCAGATCTGGGTGACAATGGGTGCGCCGCCCATGCCGGGCATGCTCATGCCGCGCGCCTTCATCATCGCCATGGCTTCGGGCGGCATTTGCGGCATGTTCGGCATCTCCATGGAGGTGGAGATGTTCCAAAGACCTGCCCTGCCATGGGCGGCCCATGCGGCGGCGGGCGCCAGCACAAGGACGCTGGCGATCATCCCGGAAACGAGTTTGCGAGTCATGGTGGTCCCCCTCTTGTCCTTGGCACAAATTTGACAGGACGGCAGGCTCTGTCAATTGGCCCTTAATTCGTCGGAGCAATGAAGGGGCGAACCCCGCGACAGTCGTTGCCGGACCAATCGGCGCTGAAACTGCTGCTCATCCGGCTGGTCTCGCCCCGGAAGCTGCCCTTGAATTCGTAACTTCCCTCGAAATGCTGATTGCCGCGCCAGCGGATCTGGGCCCGGCCCACCCCTTCCAGCGGGCCGTGACAGACGCTTTCCACCACCATGGCCGAACCGCGCGCGCTCACCGTGCGATTGACGCAATCCAGCTCCCGGTTGTTGAAGTGGAGCGGCTCGCTGCCATCGGCCTCGGCCGGCGTCATGCACATGTAATGGGTGAAGGGCTTGCCATTGGTGGGCGGCACCAATTTTTGCTGCCGCACCAGGGCCGCGATTGCCGGCGGCACGACCCGCATGCCGAACTGCCAGCTGGTTGCCATGGTCCAGAGACCGGCCTTGCCGGCGGCCCAGGCGCTTTGTGAAACGACCAACGAAGCGGCAAAAATGACAAGACACAAACGGCGCATGGATGATCTTTCGAGGGATGCGACAAATCTGGCATACGGCGCCGGGCTTGCAAAGCGCACCTGCGGGTCTAAGTTTTTGTCATGAACAAAGCCCTGGTCACCGGTGCATCCACCGGCATTGGAAAAGCCTATGCCCAAAGACTGTCGCGACGCGGCTACGCCCTGGTGCTGGTGGCGCGCGACGCCGCCCGGCTCGAGGCCCTGGCGGCGGAACTGGGACATGCCGAGGTCCTTGTCGCGGATCTGACACAGAGCGCCGATCTGGCGCGGGTGGAGAAAAAACTGGAAAGCGATCCGGCGATCAGTTTTTTCCTCAACAATGCGGGCATTGCCACGGTCTCGCCGCATCTTCAAACATCGGTGGAGACGATCGAGAAACTGATCGCCCTGAATGTCACGGCGGCGACAAGACTGTGCCTGGCGGCGGGCCGCGCCTTCACCGCGCAAAAACGCGGCATCATCGTCAATATGGCCAGCGCGGTGGCGGTCAATCCCGAGCGCTTCAATGCCGTCTACAGCGCTTCCAAGGCATTCGTGCTGGCGCTGTCGCAAGCCCTGACAAGAGAGCTCAACGAGAATGGCGTCACCATCCAGACCGTGCTGCCCGGCGCGGTGCGGACGGAAATCTGGGAGCGCGCCGGCACCGATATCAGCCGCTTGCCGCCGGAGCGGGTGATGGAGCTGGACGAATTGGTCGATGCCGCGCTCAAGGGCCTGGACATGGGCGAGCGCATCACCATCCCGTCCCTGCCCGACGCGCAGGACCTTGCGGATGCGGAAAGCGCGCGGCTCAAGCTGGCGCCCAACCTGTCGCGCAATCATGCGGCGGCGCGCTATCGCCAATCCTAGTTGTCAGAATTCGCCATGCAGGCGAAGGCCCAGCACCGAGACCGGGCCGCGGTCGGCATTGTAGGCAGGATTGGCGATCAACTGATAATCCAGGGCGACATTGAGCCCTTGGGCGATTTGCGCATCGTAATAGGTTTCCAGAATGTCTTCGGTACCATAGCGTCGGAGTTGCCCGTCACCGATCAGGATTCCCATCCCACCGGCGGCGAAATAGATCTTGGCGGGGTCTGACAGCACATTGATCACGCCGGCGACGGCCCATGTGTCACCGGGCCGGCCCCAATTCGCGCCTTTCACCGACAGGCCCAGCGCGGCGGAGCGGTTGATTTCGGTAAATTCATAGGCCTCCTTGCTGCCGTCATTGATGCTGAAACGCGCGAAACCTCCAATATCATCGGTGATCTGCTGCTCGATATTGAGCGCCCCGCCGGGGCGCGAGGCGGTGTGGCGCACCAGCGCCATATCGGGCGCCGCGCCGGCTGCCTGGGCCTGCCGGACAGCGTCGGCATAGCTGCCCATGCGGCCGCGGTTGAGAAATCCCAGCAGCTTGATCTTGCCCAGCCTGCCCAGGACGGTGTGACGGGCTTCGGCCTCGCCCACAATTTCGAACTGGTTGAAGTCGCGCTCAAGCTCCGTGGTATTGGGAATACGGGAAAGATTGAAAAGACCTGCCCGCAGGGTCCACCAGTCCTGGGTCCATTCGCCCGCCATGCCATAGCTGTAACCCCAGGCGTCCGCCGCGTAATCGAACGCGCCCGCATCGATCAGCGACCAATTGAGGAAATCGCTCTTGGGGTCGTGGGCATAGGCGTTGGTGTCGAAAATATCGGTGGGCGATATCTTCCCCGCCGTGAAGACCAGATTGTCCGCCGTCCGCGAACCGCCCAGCTGATTGGCGCCGGCCTCGACATCTTCCCCCTCGCCGCCCAGATCGAAACTCTGACGGAAGAACAGGCGTTGCAGCCGGAAATAGGGACTGGACTTGCCCACCTTATAGGCCTCGCCGCTGGGAAAGCCCGCCGCGCCGACCGTGTTGCTGAGGCCAAAGCCCTGGTCGATCTCGGGATTGGCATAGGCCTCGCCGCCCTGCCAAAGCCGTACCCCCGCATACAAGGTCAGATCGATGGTTTCCCGGCCCGAGCTTTCCGGGTCCATGCTGTTGGGACCGAGATAGGCGGACTTGAAGGCGGGGTGATATTGTTCGACGAACGTCGCCTGGCCATGGAAGGACCAGGTCTCGGTCCCCGCCGCCAGGGCGGGCATGGACAGAAGCAGGCAAAAAAACGAAATCCCCGCCCGCATGGACGACCCTTTCCAATCGCGGGACGGCCCGCTGCGATGCTATAGTCCGTGAAAAGCGAAATGGGGAGCCGGCACAGGCTTTGAAGATCCCCGATCTTTGTGACGGTTGTGTGCCTTGTCCATATAAAACTCGTATAGGGAACGCATGACCTATTGTCTGGGGATTCTGTTGCCGGAAGGGCTGGTGCTGGCCTCGGACTCCCGGTCCAATGCCGGTGTCGATCAGGTGGCGCGGGTGCGCAAGTTCGAACTGATCACCCTGCAGGCCAGTCGCGTCATCGCCATCCTGTCGGCGGGAAACCTGGCCACCACCCAGTCGGTCACCACCCAGTTGCGCGAAATGCTGGGCAGCGGCGGGGCGCGCGACCTGTATGACGCCCGCACCATGTTCGAGGTCGCGCGCATTGTCGGCGACACTTTGCGCGAAACCATCGCGCGCGACGGCCCTTCGGTACAGCCCTATGGCGATCCCACCGGCAGCTTCCTGGTCGGCGGCCAGATCGCGGGCGAGCCCCACCGGCTGTTCCAGGTCTATTCCGCCGGAAATTTCATCGAGGCTTCGCTGCGTTCCAGCTTCCTGCAGATCGGGGAAACCAAATACGGCAAACCGATCCTGGACCGCACCATGACGCGGGACTGCCCGCTGGACGAGGCGGCCAAGCTGGCGCTGTTGTCGTTCGACGCCACCATGCGCAGCAACCTGTCGGTCGGCCTTCCGATCGATATCCTGCGCTACGAGACCGACACTTTTTCAACGGCGAATATGGCGATGCTGACCGAGGACGATACTTACTGGAATGCGCTGCGCACCGGTTACAGCAACGGCCTGTCCAACCTGGTCGGCACGCTGCCGCCGCCACCGAGATGGGGGTGAGGCGCGTTCCGCCGCGCAAAGCGGGGCGGACGAGCAGGTCCAGTGGACCTGCGAGAGCGACGAACGCCGCGAGCCAAAGCGAGCGGCCGGAGAGCTCTCGAACCCCCGCTCCGAACTTACTTCTTCGCCCGCGCCACGCCTTCGATGATCATCTTCTTGGCTTCGTCCGCATCGCCCCAGCGGATGATCTTGACCCATTTGCCGGGCTCAAGGTCCTTATAATGGGCAAAGAAATGCTCGATCTGCTTGATGGTGATGTCGGGCAGGTCGCTATAGCTGGTCACGCCGTCGAAACGCTGGCTGATATGGGACGACGGCACCGCCACGATCTTTTCGTCCATGCCGGCATTGTCTTCCATCAACAGCACGCCGACGGGGCGCACGCTCATCACCGCGCCCGGCGCGATGGCGCGGGTGTTGGCGATCAGCACATCCACCGGATCGCCGTCGCCGGACAGCGTGTGGGGAATGAAGCCGTAATTGCCGGGATAGCGCATCGCGGTATAGAGAAAGCGGTCCACCACCAGCGCGCCCGATGCCTTGTCGAGTTCATACTTGATCGGCTCGCCGCCGATCGGCACCTCGATGATGACATTGACGTCGTTGGGGGCATTTTTTCCCACCGGGATCTGGTCGACACGCATGACAAAATCCTTGATTGACTCGCCGGGGTGGTAATTTTATTGCGGACGGGCGTCAACCGCAGTGCTTAAATCCGGACGAAAAGCCGCAACGCCCTTCAAAGGGCACAATCCGGACTTATTTGCCAGAAAGCCGTTTCCCCGCCCTTGCAGGAGTTCTCGATGCAGACCAAGGCCTTTGCCGTTCAGTCCGCCACCACGCCCTTCGCGCCCCACACCATCGACCGGCGCGCGCCAGGGCCCAAGGATGTCGCCATCGAGATTCTCTATTGCGGCGTCTGTCACAGCGACCTGCACACCGCGCGCGGCGAATGGCCGGGCACCCAATATCCCTGCGTGCCGGGACACGAGATCATCGGAAAGGTGATGGCGGTCGGCAAAGAGGTCAGCCGCTTCAAGCCCGGCCAGGTCGTCGGCGTCGGTTGCATGGTGGATAGCTGCCGCACCTGCGCCCAGTGCCATGACGGGCTGGAGCAATATTGCGACGGGCCGGTGGGCTTCACCGGCACGTATAATGGCCCGGTGGGTGGCGGGCCCAACACCCATGGCGGCTACAGCGCCGCCATCACCGTGGATGAGCATTTCGTGCTCAGCATCAGCCATGCCGAAAAGGATCTGGCGGCGGTTGCACCGCTGCTTTGCGCGGGCATCACCACCTGGTCGCCGCTGAAACATTGGGCCGCCGGCCCCGGCAAGAAAGTCGGCATCGTCGGCATCGGCGGGCTGGGTCATATGGGCGTGAAGCTGAGCCACGCCTTGGGCGCGCACACCGTGGCCTTCACCACCTCGGCCGGCAAGGTGGCCGATGCCAAGGCGCTCGGCGCGGACGAAGTCGTGGTGTCGAAGGACGAAGCGCAGATGAAAAAACATCTCAACAGCTTCGATTTCATCCTCAACACCGTGGCGGTGTCGCACAATCTGGACGCCTTCACCTCCCTGCTGAAACGCGACGGCACCATGACCCTGGTGGGCGCGCCATCCTCGCCGCACCCCTCGCCCGCTATTTTCAACCTGGTGTTCAAGCGCCGCGCCATTGCCGGTTCGTTGATCGGCGGCATTGCCGAGACCCAGGAGATGCTGGATTTCTGCGCCAAGCACGGCATCACCTCGGATATCGAGATGATCAGGATGCAGGAGATCGAGACCGCCTATGCGCGCATGCTCAAAAGCGATGTGAAATATCGCTTTGTGATCGACATGGCGTCCTTGAAGGGCGGTTGAACGAAGCGCCGGCCCGACTGCCGACTAAGGCTCGCCGGCCGCGCTTGCCGCGGGCGGCTGGTGGGTGGATGCCGCGAAACTGGCCAGGCCCGACAAGGCCAGCAGCAGCCCGACACTCAGGCCGATGATTTTCATGTGCTGGACCAACGCAACCCGCCCGTTTTTGTTCTTATGACCCCGGGGCAAGAATAGGGCGGCGGCGTTAACAGCTGATGTAAACAGTGCCTGCCAAATGGTCGACCGGCTGTCCCAAGTTGGGATTTGCGGCGTTAGGTAGAACTACGTATTCCGCCCCCGGCCAATATCCCTGACCTTGCCCCGCGGTAGGGGATATCTGCGTGGCTGCGACCAACAAAGACCGGTTTGTTTGCGTCGTGGATGACGACGAAGCCGTGCGCGATTCCACCCAGATGCTGCTCGGCATTCACGGCTTCAAGGTCCGCACCTATGCCGGAGCACATGAATTTCTGGCGGATTTCACGGCCGCCGATACCGGCTGCCTGATCCTGGATATTCACATGCCGGAAATGACCGGCATCGAACTGTTGATCTTGTTGCGCACGCGCGGCATCGCCACGCCGGCCATCATCGTCAGCGGCCAAACCGATTCGGCGGCCGGCGAGATGTTGACGCGATCCGGCGCGCTGGCGGTCCTGGGCAAGCCGGTCAACGAGGGCGAGCTGATGAGCCATGTCGAACGGGCGCTGGCCTCTTCCTGACCGGCCGTTTTGGCCGCATTAACCACCACGCCCCT
>Ga0070660_100003964_pt1 | contig 10225 bp, 6 predicted proteins | sample KBSC33metaG_FD_64670 | JGI IMG/M metagenome (GOLD analysis project Ga0070660, IMG submission 64670) | Corn rhizosphere microbial communities from Kellogg Biological Station, Michigan, USA - KBS C3-3 metaG | ecosystem: Host-associated > Plants > Roots > Rhizosphere > Soil ... | reverse complement strand
CGGGAACGCGTTGTAGATCGATGCGCGCATGCCGCCGACGGCGCGGTGGCCCTTCAGGCCGTCGAGTCCAGCCGCGGCCGACTCCTTGACGAACCGCGCTTCGAGATCTTCCGTGGCGAGCCGGAACGTCACGTTCATCAACGAGCGGCTCTCTTTCTGCGCCGTGCCGCGGTAAAAGCCCGTTCTATCGATTTCGGCGTACAGCTTCTTCGCCTTTCGCTCGTTCACGACCGCGATCGCCGACAGCCCGCCCTGGTCGATGAGCCAGCGCATGACCAGGCCGAGCGCGTAGACGGCGAACGCCGGAGGTGTGTTGTAGAGCGAACCGTTCTCCGCGTGCACGGCGTAGTTCAGCATCGTCGGCAGCGTCTTCTGGGAGCGCGCCAGGAGATCCTCGCGGATGATGACGATGGTGACGCCGGCGGGGCCCATGTTCTTCTGCGCACCGGCGTAGATGAGACCGTGCCGGGAGACGTCGATCGGCCGGCTGAACATGTCGGAGGAGGTGTCGTTGACGAGCGGCGCATCGCCGACGTCCGGCAGCTGTTTGAACTCGGTTCCCTCGATTGTGTTGTTCGAGGTCATGTGCACATAGGCGGCGCCTCTGGTCAGCTTCAGCTCGGACTGTGCGGGGACGCGCGAGTAGCTGTCCGACTTGGTCGACGCCGCGACGTTGACGGTCCCGACCTTCTTCGCTTCCTTGATCGCCTTCTCGGCCCAGGAGCCGCTGTCGATGTAATCGGCGGTGGCGCCGGCGGTCAGCAGGTTCATCGGAACCATCGAGAACTGCATGCTCGCGCCGCCCTGCAGAAACAGGACACGATAGCTCGACGGGATGCCGGCGAGCGTCCGGATGTCCGCTTCGGCCTGCGCGATGATCGACTCGAACGGCTTCGAGCGATGGCTGATCTCGAGAATCGACATGCCGATCCCGGGCAGCGCAATCAGGTCGCGCTGAATCTGTTCGAGCACCGGGAGCGGCAGCACCGCGGGGCCGGCGGCGAAGTTATGAATGCGATGAACGGTCGTCATATGTGGTTTGTCCCGGCATCACTCATCACGAAGACACGACGGCGACGAAGAACACGACGAATCAACGGTCCTTCAAATTTCGTGCGCTTCGTGATCTTCGTGCCTTCGTGGAAAAGGTGATGGATCGAGTCGATCAAATCGTCACCAGATGCAGATCGAGAATATCGCTGTTGCCGTCCTGGATCTGCTTCAGCAGATCGGCGGGCGGCGCGGCGTCGAGGTTGATGCGCGCGACGGCGGCCTGCGCGCCTTCGAAGATCACGTTCTCGGTTTCCTGTACGTTCAACGCGCCGCCGCGCAGATGCTGGAAGACGTCGGCGAGCACGCCGGGCCGATCGTGATGCCGCACCACCAGCATATGCGTCGCCGGCGTTTTCTTGCACAGGTTCACGACGTTGGGCACCTTGCCCGTCTCCATGTACGACACCACGATCCGGACGGTCTCGGCCGCGATGGCGTCCTGCGCCTGATCGGTCGACGCCCCGATGTGATGCGTGCCGTAGACGCCAGGGAGCGACAGGATCGGATCGCTGATGTGCCCCGTGGCATCCTTGGGCTCGCCCGCAAACACGTCGAGGCCCGCGCGAAGATGGTGCTCGCGCACGGCCCGCGCCAGCGCTTCCTCGTCGACGACCTCGGCGCGCGCGGTGTTGATGAAATACGAGCCCGGCTTGAGCCGGTCGATGATCGACGCGTTCACGAATCCTCGCGTCTCTTTCGTGAGCGCGAGATGGATGCTCAGGACGTCGCACCGCTCAGCCACTTCCTGCGGCGTTTTCGCGATCTGCAGCGGAATGTGCTCGGTGGACGCATCGGCGCCCCCGCTGCCGAACCGGCGGCTCCAGACGACGATCGGCATGCCGAAGGCGTGCGCGCGCCGGGCCATCTCCTGACCGATGTTGCCGTAACCGAGCAGGCCGAGCGTGCGTCCGAGCACACCGCGGGCTTTCGCGAACTCCTTCTTGTTCCACGTGCCGGCGCGTAGTTCGCTCACGTTGTCGGGAATCCGCCGATCGATCGCGAGCAGGAGCGCGAACGCCAGCTCGGCCACCGCGACGGCGTTCTTGCCGGGGCAATTCGACACGTAGATGCCGCGGCGCGACGCGGTCGCGACGTCGATCGTGTTGTAACCGGCGCCCGCGCGGACGACGAGCGACAACGCGCCCGCCTCGAGCATCGGACCGGTGACGTTCGTGCTCCGCACGACGAGAACGTCGGCCGCGGTCTCCTTCAACGCCTGCGTCAGCGCATCGTCCTTCAGGTCGGGCTGGTAGAGCACTTCACAGCCGGCGGCTTTCAAGCCGTCGATGCCCGCCTGTTCGAATTTGTCGGCGATCAGGACCTTCATAGAGAATCTCTCGGATCGGAAATACCTTTGCCACAGAGGCACAGAACCGCCTCAAAAACCTCCGCGTCTCCGTGCCTCGGTGGCCAAGATTCCGTGGTCTCGCGCGCCCTCCGTGTGCTCCGTGGCAACGGTGTCAGATCACGTGGATCAACAACCCGTCGCGCAGCTTCGGCTCGAACCATGTGCTCTTCGGCGGCATGATCGCGCCGGCGTCCGACACGCTCATCAGGTCGGCGACGCTGACCGGATACAGCGCGAACGCGACGGCCGCTTCTCCGGATTCGACGAGCCGCTCCAGCTCGCCGCTGCCGCGAGCACCGCCGACGAAATCGATCCGCTTGTCGGTCCGCACGTCGGCAATCTTCAGAACCGGTTCGAGCAGCCGCTCTTGCAGCACGCTGACGTCGAGGCCGGCGATCGCGTCGGCCGCGTTCACCTCGACGCGCGGGCGGATCGTGTGCCAGGCGTGCTGAACGTACATCGCGATCTCCCCGCGCGCGGAGGGCGCCGGCGATCCCGCGTCCACTTCGAAGCGCTCGCGAACCGCGGCAAGAAACGCGTCGGGCGCGAGCCCGGCGAGATCCCTGACGATCCGGTTGTACGGAAGGATCTGCACCTGATCGTGCGGGAAGGCCACCGCCAGAAACGTCGTGTAGTCGGCATCGTCGCCGAGCGAGGTGCGCGTGATCGCCCGATCGCGGATGTCGGAGCGCGCGCGGGCCGCACTGGCGGCGCGGTGATGCCCGTCGGCGATGTAGAGCGCCGGCACGTGTCCGAAGGCGACGATCAGCGCATCGCGCTCGGCGCCGCCGACCAGCCAAAGCGTGTGACGAACGCCATCGGGCGCCTCGAAATCATAGAGCGGCGATTGGGCCGCCACCCGCGCCGCAATCGCGTCGATCTCCGTGGACGCGCGATAGGTCAGGAAGACGGGGCCCGTCTGGGCGCCGAGCGCCAGCATGTGCCTCGTACGATCGTCTTCCTTGTCGCGCCGCGTGCGCTCGTGCTTTTTGATGACGTCGCGATCGTACTCGTCGAGCGAGAAGCAGCCCGCGAGCCCCGTCTGCTCGTGCGCGCCCATCTTCAGGCGGTAGAAGTACAGGCCCGGCTCCGCTTCGAGCACCAGCGCGCGCTTCTTCAGCGTCTCGAAATTGTGGGCGGCGCGCTCGTAGACGATGTCGGCGTACGGGTCGGTGCCCGGGGGCAGCTCCAGTTCGGCCCGAGACACGCGCAGGAAGCTGAGCGGGTTGCCTTCGGCGAGCTTCCGCGCTTCGGCGACATTGACGACATCGTAGGGAACGGCGGCCACGCTCGCGGCGTCGGCAGGCTTCGGACGGAGGGCACGGAACGGATAGAGCGTCGCCATGAGCTAGAAATTATATGTCGAGGGCGCGTCAGCGCTGCGTCCCGCCATCGGAACGCGTCGCCGCCGTCTGCATCACCGCACCTGCCGACAGACGCCCGAACGCGTCGTCGCGCGCCGCGACGAACTGCGGCATCTGCGCGGGCGAAATCGGATCGACCGGCGGCAAGTCGCGCTGCGCTGAGAGCGGGTTCACGAAGGCGCCGTCGCGCTTCACGCGGTAATCGAGGTGCGGGCCCGTCGCCAGACCGCTCGAGCCGACGCGTCCAATGAGATCGCCTTGGTGGACGTGCTGGCCCGCATGGACCGCGATCGCCGACAAGTGCAGATACTCCGACTCGAGGTGGTTGGCGTGCCGCAGGTGGACGAGTCTTCCCGCGCCGCCGCTCATCCCCGCTTCGACGACGACGCCGTCGGCGACGGCGACGACGGGCGCGCCCGTTGGTGCGCGGTAGTCGATGCCGAGGTGCGGTCGATATTCGCGCAGGATCGGGTGGAAGCGGCTGCGTGAGAATCCAGACGTGATGACCGGCTCGAACTTCAGCGGCGAGCGCAGGAAGAAGCGGCGCATCGACACGCCACGCTCGTCGTAGTAGCCCGGCGCGCCGCCGGGTGGAGTGTAGCGGACCGCTCGGACGCGACGGCCGTCGTTGTCGAATTCCGCCGCGAGAATCGGGCCGTACCCCGCGAACGCCGCGTCATCGTCGGTCCGATATTGCTTTTCGACCAGCAGCGTGAAGCGATCGCCCGCCTGGAGATCGGTGCTGAAGTCGATCTCGCCGCCGAAAATATTGGCGAGCGCGAGCGAAAGATCGATCGACTCGCCCGCTTCGTCCATGGCCGCGAACAGCGAAGGCGCGTCGCGATCGATGCGGCCGCGAACGATCTGCACCTGCCGCGTCTTCGGAATCGGCGCGAGCGACGCTTCGAGCGCGCCGTCGCGGCCTGTGACCCGCAGCACGCGGTCGCCGTCGATTTCGTACTCGAACCGGCGCAGCGAACCGTCGGGACGCGTGTCGATGACATACGGCTGCCCCGTCCGCACCTTGCGTGGATCGAATACCGTGCGCGCCTGCTCGATGATCGCCGCGACATCCAACGGCGAGACGTCGCCGCCTCGCAGCAACGACGCCAACGTCGCGCCCGGCGCGACCCGCGAGGAAACGATCTGCGACTCCGCCGCGAGCACGACGTCCGCGGCCCGTCCGCGCACGACCTCCCGTGCGGGAGGCGCGGCGGATCCGCCGCATGCGTTGACGGCCGCCGCGGCCACGATCGACAGCAGAATCGGTATGCGCAACGTTTTCGAGCTCTCCTTATCGGTCGGGAAGGGACGACGATGGAGGGAAGCGCGCGGATCGTATCAGATTCCGCCGTTGACCGGAATCGGCTCAGCCGATAGAGTCCATCACCTGGAGGCTGTCCGTTCCCATGAAGATTCGACGCACGCTCGCGCTCTCGGCCATGCTCCTCATCCTCGTCGGCCTGCCGCTCGCCGCCGACCGGCCCGTCTCCGAAACGATCGATTTCGACGCAATCTACCGAATCAAGGACGAAGGCCTGCAGCACTCGAAAGTGATGGAGATCGAGAGCTACCTCACCGACGTGTACGGTCCGCGCCTCACCGGCTCGCCGAACATCAAGGAAGCCGCCGAGTGGGCGGAGAAGACGATGACGAGCTGGGGGCTGTCGAACGTGCACCTCGAAACCTGGCCCTTCGGACGCGGCTGGCAGAATCAGCGCTTCACCGCGAACGCGCTCACGCCGCGCGCGTACCCGTTGACGGCGTTCCCGAAGGCCTGGACGCCCGGCACGCACGGGCCGGTCACCGCCGAAGCGGTGATGGCGGTCATCACGACGGATAAAGATTTCGACCAGTACCGCGGAAAGCTGCGCGGCAAATATGTGCTGACCGCGGCGATGCGCGACGTGGACGCGCACTTCGAGCCGCAAGGTCATCGGTACACCGACGCCGAGCTCGCCGAACTGGCCAAGCAGCCGGCTGCGGGCGGACGCGGACGCGGAAACTTCGCGGCGCAGCAGGAATTCAACCGCAAGCGCGCGCAGTTCTTCCTCGACGAAGGCGTGGCGTGCGTCATCGAGCCGAGCACACGCGGGGATGGCGGCACGATCTTCGTACAGGCTGGCGGCTCTCGCGATCCGAAAGATCCGGCGCATCCGCCGGAGGTGGTCCTCGCGATCGAGCAGTACGGACGCATCGTGCGCACGCTGGAGAAGAAGATTCCGGTCACGCTGCAGATGGACATCGCGAACACGTTCTACGACGCGGATCAGAACGCCTTCAACGTGCTCGCCGAGATTCCAGGCACCGACAAGGCGGACGAGGTCGTCATGATAGGCGCGCACTTCGATTCGTGGCACTCGGGGACCGGCGCGACGGACAACGCCGCCGGCTCGGCGGTGATGATGGAAGCCATGCGCATCCTGAAGACGAGCGGCGTGAAGCTGCGTCGCACGGTGCGCATCGGCCTCTGGGGCGGCGAAGAGGAAGGACTCCTCGGCTCGAAGGCGTACGTCAAGGCGCACTTCGGCGATCCCGAGACGATGCAGTTGAAGCCGGAGCACGCGGCGCTCGCCGGCTACTTCAACGTGGACAACGGCACGGGCACCATTCGCGGCGTCTACCTCCAGGGCAACGAAGCCGTCGCGCCAATCTTCTCGGCGTGGATGGAGCCGTTCAAGAATCTCGGGATGACGACGTTGACGATCCGCAACACCGGCGGAACCGATCACCTGTCGTACGACGCCGTCGGTCTGCCCGGCTTTCAGTTCATCCAGGATGAAGTGGAATACAACGCGCGGACGCATCATTCCAACGAGGACGTGTACGAGCGGATTCAACCGCAGGACATGATGCACAACGCCGTGATCGTCGCGGCGTTCGCGTACAACACCGCGAACCGTGACGAGAAGCTGCCGCGCAAGCCGCTGCCGAAGCCCACGCGGCCGGCCGGGCGAAGCTCGCAGCAGTAGCTGACAGAACAGCCCGGCATCAAGAAGGCACGAAGACACAAAGGACACGAAGATCTTCTGTACAAGGATTTCTTCGTGACTTCGTGATCTTCGTGGTTTGATTTTTACAGACGGCCGTGCGCCGCGGCCCAGCGCCGCAGTGTATCGCGCCGCTCGCGCGCCTCGGACTCCTCGTCCAGCCGATCCACGCGCCATGGCAGCTTGAATGTCCAGTTGCCGCCGTCGATCGTGGCCGGCTCATTGATGCGATCGCGCCAGCCGAAGACGTCCGGCAGCGGCAGCAGCAACAAATCGGATCCTGACGCGAACAGCGCTTCGAGGATCGCGTCGCGCACGGCCGGATCGTAGGGCGCCTGCTCGATCGAGGCGCCCCCGGTTACGCGACGGATCGTCGGCAGACGCGCGACCTTGGCGCGGTCGTCGGGCGACGCCTCTTCCCACCATTCGATGAGCGGTTCGGTGTCGTGCGTGCCGGAGGCCGCGACCGACGCGGGCGGGTACTCCGCCGTATCGCGAAACGGCTGGCCGTCCGTATGCCACTGCCGCTCCCAGCGGAACACGCGGAAGCCGGGCACACGCAGCCGCGCCAGCGACGCGCGGACGAAGTCGGGCACCGTGCCGAGATCCTCGGCGATGATCTCGGCGCCGGCCTCCCGGAAAAGATCGAGCAGCCGCTCGCCGAGCGCGAGCTGTTCGTCTTGCTGCGCGGGCGTGAAGAACGGCGTGCCGCCGTCGCGTGGACGGCCGTAGGTCCGGTAGAAACCGACGAGGTGATCGATGCGGTAGCCGTCGTACAAGTCGGCGCTGCGCCGCGCGCGTTCCCGCAGCCACCGGAAGTCCTCCTGCTCCATCACGTCCCACCGGTACACGGGCATGCCCCAGTCCTGTCCCGTGGCGCTGAATGCATCGGGCGGCGCGCCGACGGACGCCTCGAGGTCGAACTGATGCTGCCGCCCCCAGACATCCGCACTGTCGCCGTCCACCATGAACGGCAGATCGCCGAAGAGCGCGATGCCGTGCGCCGCCTCGCGCGCGGCGCGCCACTGCGTCGCCGCCAGCCACTGCAGGTACTGCCAGTAGAGCACCTCGCGCGCCAGATCGCGGCGGGCGCGATCGATCGCCGCCGGCTCGCGACGCTGCAGGTCTTGCGGCCACTCGGTCCAGGGCCGCTCGCCTTCACGCGCGGGCAGCCCGCGGAACAACCCGTAATCCTCGACCCACCACGCCTGCTCGGCGATGAACGCCCGCAGCTTTTCCGCGCGCGCGCTGTTGCGGCGCCACTCGGCGCCGACGAACCGATCGAAGGCGCGCCGCAGCGCCGTGGTCTTCAGCTCACGAATCGTCGCGTGATCGATCGCGCGTGCCTGACGGACCGCCGCCAGCCGCTTCCGATCCGCATCGTCGAGCGCATCCTCGCCGCCCGAGGCCGTGAACTCCGGCACCGCGCACAGGCTGATGAAAATCGGATCCACCGCCATGGCGCTGATCGCCGAATACGGCGAGCTCTGGCCCGGCGCCATTTCGTTGATCGGGAGCAGTTGCAGAACGCGGCAGCCGGCGGCCGCCACCCAGGCCGCCGTCGACTGGATATCCGCGATTTCGCCGATCCCCCAGCTGCCCGAGGATGCGCAGGAGAAAAGCGGGATGAGCAGACCCGCGCGGCGGCGGCCGGACAGATCACTCATGCCCGCGTATGCTGCAATCGAAGTGCCGCAGGATGCGGTCGATCCCCTCCGCAAAGATCTCCGGCGGCGGCAACAGGCTCACCACGAGATACGACTCGCGCGCGAAGTCGAAAAAATAGCCGGGGTGCGTCAGCACGCCTTCACGCTGGAGCAGCGACACGACCAGGTCTTCCTCCGACTCCAGCGAGGGCACCTGCACGACCGCAGACCACCCGCCTTCCACGTGCAGCGCGCGGCAGGACGGCGTGGACGCCAGGCGTGCGGCCAGATGCGTGTGGTTCGCGCGCGCGCGGCCGGCGATTTCATCGCGCACCTGCGCACCGGCCGTCAACAGCTCGGCGGCCGATGCCTGAACCGGCGTCGAGACCGTCAGATACGTGTCGCATACGAGCTCGAGCCGATCGAGGGCGGCGGCGACGAGGCCATCCGGCCCGGCGACGGCCAACCATCCCAGCTTGACCTGCGGCAACCCGATCGATTTCGACAGACCGCCGAGGGAGAACGTCAGGACATCGCGGCGGTCGAGCACTCGCGCAGCGAGGCCGCCCGCTCCCGGCATCAGCTCGTAGTCGGCGAACACTTCGTCGGCGATCACCGCGACGCCCCGATCGGCGCACAGCGCGGCGATCCGATCGAGCTCGTGCTGCTTGACGAACGATCCGGTGGGGTTGTTCGGACTGACGAGCAGCACGGCGCGCGTGCGCGGCGACATTGCGGCCTCGACGCCGGCGACATCGATCGACCAGGCACCGTGGTACTCCAGATCGTACGGACGGGCGATCACCGAGTCGAGCCGCGTCAGGTGGTCGAAGAGCGGATAGCTGGGCCGAGGCACCAGCACTTCGTCGCCGGCGTCCGCGAGCAGCTTGAACAGCCAGCCGTACGCATCGCTCGTGCTCGCCGCGAGCACGACACGATCGGCGGCGACCGACACGCCGCGCCGCGCGAAGTCGTTCGCCACGGCCTGGCGCGCCGCCATCAGCCCGAAGGGCTGCGGTTCGTATCGCAGTCCGCGCGAATCGCCGAGCGGCGTCAGCAGCGCCGTTGGATAGCTCAGACCGGCTCGCGTCGGATTCGACTCGGTCAGGTCGATGATCGGATCGCCGGCGGCGCGCCGCGCCGCCACGGCCGCGGCGAGGCGGTTGGCGCCGAGCTGTGCGGGAACGCGTGCCGAGAACATCAGCGTGAATCAGGGAATGATCTGGATGCGCTCGATGACATCGCCTTCGAGAATGCGATCGACGATGTCGATGCCGTTGAGCACCTGACCGAACACCGTGTACTCGTGATCGAGCCGCGGATTATCCACCGTATCGATGAAGATCTGGGCGTCGCCGGTATCGCGGCCGCGGGTCGAGATGCCGACGGCGCCGCGAACATGCGGCCACAACCCAACCTCGTCGCGCATGAACGGCGAATCGCCGATGTACTCGTTGGCGCCAGGGCTTCCCCCCTGAATCACGAAGTTGGGAACGATTCGGTGGAAGGTGAGGCCGTTGTAGTAGCCGGACTCGGCGAGGCGAATGAACCGCAGCACGGTCGCGGGCGCGTCTTTGGTGAACAGCGCCAGGTCGAACGTCCCGACGCCGCGAATCGTCACTTGCGCACGCGGCGATGCCAGCCGGCGCAGATCGTCGGCGTTCAGATCGGACATCGGCGCTGCACTCGGCGCCGCGTCGTGCGCTTTCGCGGGCGCGACCGCCGCGCCGAGCTTCGCGAGCGTGTCACTGATCGCGGCCCGCGCGTCGTGCGAGTTGTCGGCGCCCTCCTCGATCAACCGCTGCAGCGCCGCTTTCAGCGCGG